>Ga0210049_1003246_pt1 | contig 14741 bp, 13 predicted proteins | sample CryGeyCG2014_300_2_FD_183964 | JGI IMG/M metagenome (GOLD analysis project Ga0210049, IMG submission 183964) | Groundwater microbial communities from aquifer - Crystal Geyser CG06_land_8/20/14_3.00 (SPAdes) (version 2) | ecosystem: Environmental > Aquatic > Deep subsurface > Groundwater | place...
AACTCCATTTTGAGGCATGGTTCACTATCTGATTCATAGCCACCAGAAGAAAGTCAGGGCGGTTATGCATATAAATCGGCCTCATCCCCGCAATGGCGGAGCCAACAGCTATGCCTGTCATACCCTCTTCCGCTATCGGCGTATCGAACACCCTGTCTCTTCCGTATTTCTGATAGAGGCCCAGCGTCGTGCCAAACATACCAAAAGGGTCATCAACCCCCTGCCCCATGATAAATGCCCTTTTATCGCAGGACAGGATAGCGTCAAATGTTTCATGCAAAGCATCAATGTATGAAATATTTCTCGCGCCTTTTTTTGAACGATGCTCAAAACCCGGCTCATCTTTATCAATACTCTTTTTGTCCCAGTCAAAACTTGTTTTTTTCTTCATGCCAGTTCTTTGAAAAGATACTTCGTCAGATCAGCTTTATTAGGAAAAGGGCTCGCAAGAGCATAATCCACAGCAGCGGTAATTTCAGCGTCTATCTTCCGCTCGAGCCTTCTTTTTATTCCATCATTCAATATACCCCGCGCAAAAAGGCGCTTCTCGTAATTATGCAGAGGGCACCTTTTCATCCAGAGCTCCAACTCATTTCTGCCCCTGTAGCCTAGGTCAAGATCCGTGCCGACGGCCGAATGCCCGCACCAGCGGTAAGTCCTGAATTCTACAAAAGATGGCCCCTTTCCCCGGCGGGCATATTCAATCACCTGCCCCGATACACGGTAAACATCAAGGACATTATTCCCGTCCACCCTATATCCGGGAATCCCGCAACCGCAGAAACGCTGGTATATATCATCCCTGTAATGGCGCTGACTCTGGGGAGAACAGACCGCATAAAAATTATTTTCACAGGCATATATCACCGGGAGTTTTTTTAAAACGGCAAAGTTGACGCTGTCATAAACGGCGCCTTCATCAACAGCGCCGTCACCCAGAAAAACCACCGAAACTTTTTTATTTTTTTGCATTTTAAAAGAAAGCGCCGCGCCCGTTGCCACAGGAACCGCCCCGGCTACTATTGAAGAAGAACCCATCAGACCGACTGACACATCCGCCAGATGCATGGAGCCGCCACGGCCTTTTGAGCAGCCCGTTTCTCTTCCATAAAGCTCGGCAAAAAAAGCCTTAAGATCTCCGCCTTTTGCGATGTAGTGCCCGTGACCCCGGTGATTGCTGTAAACATGGTCCGTTTTCTTGAGATGAGCACAAAGCCCAGCGGGAACCGCTTCCTGTCCCTTGCACAAATGAACGGGTGTTTTCATCTCATCTTTTGGATATTCCTCTTCTATCTTAAGTTGAACCTTTCTGATTTTAAGCATGGCCTCATAGAGACGCAACTGGCGGGAGGCCGGAATCAATTCAGATTTTTTATTTCGCGTAGCCTTTCTCATTTCCAGTAAAATATCTCTCTCAGAAACTGGACGAAATATGCGCCGCCCCAGCGTATCACCTGTAATTTTCTCTCTCCGCCGATCCGCGGAGGCTCATCTCCGGGGATCTCGCCCAGCCTCAGTTTTCTTTTGGCCGCTCTCACTGACAGAATAGGTTCCCAGCTTATATTTGTGCAAAACCATTTTTCCGGCGTATATGTTTCATCTTTATCTAGTGCAAGATCTTTGATTAATGATTTTTTATATGCCCTGAACATAACCATGGCGTCTGTGTATTCGGAACCGAAAAGGAGATTAATTGTGTTTGTAAAAAACCAATTACCAAAGGCGGTTATAAAATCATCGTCATAGCTTTTGGCGCCGTCCTTGTATCTGGAAACGATTACCATATCATAACCTTCTTCCATTTTTTTGATCAGTGGAGGAATCATCTCCGATACAGAATTGCCGTCGGGGCTGAAAGTTATGAGTATATCCCCCTCTATGAGGTCATATATCTCCATATAAGCATTTCTGAGACCCGGTTTACGCTGAATATGAACAAAATAGCCGCTTTTACGCGCGAACTCAATTGTGCCGTCGGTGGAACCCCCGTCAACAATTATGATCTGATCCACCCAATCCTTATTGATCTGCGGCATAATGACCCGCATGCCTTCCAACTCATTTAATGTCAGAATAACTAACGTGGTATTTAACTTATTCATTATAGCGCAGTTTATCAATTATGGAGCTTCTTCACAATTCCTCAGCTCTCCAAATCCTTAATATCAAAATATCTACTGGATGCGAAATATTTCTTTTTGGCCTTTTTGATCATAACCAGCACAAGAATTTTTCTGAACAGACGGGAACAAAACGGGATTCTCCCGAAGGTCATATTAAACAGGCGCAAAATAACGAGTTTGGCCGGGGTGTTCAGCATTCCATGGCCGTCCTCAGATAATCAATGGTGAGAGGCAGACAGAATCTGTCATCCATCCAGGCGGGATTCAGCACCGCTCCGTCGGAAAGGCCTCTGACATGGCTGTCTAGCACTCCGCTTTTGATCAAACCCAGGCCGAAAGGATATATATACTGCGTTTGACGGCTCATCTCAGCCCAGTCATAGCTCCCGTCGGGCCGCACTTTGCTTTCAATGAAAGAGGCGGCGCGGACAAGCGCATTATCCAATTCCGGCGATTGATTTTTTCGCGCGTACTGCGCCAAGTAGCTCACACATATTGACATGTAACCGACATCGTAAGAACCGTATTCCGGAAAAAAACCTTCTCCGCTTTGAGAAGCCAGTATTTTTTTAATTTTCTCTTCCGAAGCTATTTTATATTTTTCCAGTGATGTGATGAGGAAAATATTATAAAGTGCCAGGGCGGAAGCGGCCATCTGATTACCGACATCCTCATTATTGTTTTTGGCCAGCCAGTCGCCCGTTTTTATAAGTTTGCGCGACGGAAGAATATCTTTGTCCAGGAGTAAAACCGCTTCGGTGGCGGCGGCGGCGGAAAAAGCTGTGGCAATAAAGGAATTTTCGCGGGGATAAACTTCGTCAAAACTGCCGTTGCCCCGCTGAATTTTCAGCCAGAAAGACACAGCTTGAAGCGCCCAGTCCAGAACAGCCGGTTTGTTATAAAAGATATTTCCCATGAACTCTTTTTTATAAATCAGGGCCAGAAGAAGCGCGGCTTCCTGAAACCTGGCATTAGGGAAATCCGTTATCTTGTAATGCCAGTAATACCTGTCAAAACAGCCCGATGTGACAGAATACTTTTTCCTGTCGCCCAGGCCGAGAATTCTCGGTATCTGGCCAAGCGCTATTTCGCGATAGATTCCCGTGTCTTTTTCTGTGTTGTCTTTCGCCATTTTTTTCTCACTGCCGACATTAACATATCCCAAATCCAAACAGGGCAAATGCCCGCTAAAAATCGGACAAAGCCGCTTCGCCCTATTCTAACAATTTTCATGAAAATACGCTCGCGGCGGAAGCGCCCGGCTCCCGCTTCCGCTTTGAAAGTCCCGTATGCCGGAACCGGCAAGCCGCGGCTTTTACCGATACTCATTCTCGCAAACGCGCCGGCTTTTTTATTGTCAAGACCGTGCGCGTGCATCATCATGGCCTCTTCAGGAGATATTTCTTCAAGAAGCAGTTGCCCGGCACTCCGCATTTTTTCAATCAGAGAAAGCGCTTTTTTTGTCCTTACGACAATCACTGACTTGGACTGATATCCCCATGCGTCACCTACGGAAATATCCGCCAGCTCATTGGTCAGATCGATGCAGTAAAAGCATCTGTCCGGTGTATAAAGGAACGACAGATAATTAAAAGCGGACTTAGTCATTTTTTTTGTTCTTCCTGATATATCCTCGGCAGAAAAAAATCCGGGCCATGCCCCGGAGCGATATGCTATTTTTCTTACTCTTTGATCCATAGCGAATCTTTTCAAAATACTGCGCGTAGCCGCATGATAAAGGTTGTTGCCGCAATAAAGGCCTATTATAAAATTGATATTCTTCAACACTCCGCTTTGAACGGCCTTGCGTATTCCGTGACTCTGACAGGGCAGTGTGACAGCGGCATATTTCTTTTCTCCGTCCATAATCCTGAGCGCCGTGTCTGCCGGCGTCAATACATATTTACTGCCGGCGGCATTGATTATCTCATCGGCAGTCTGGGCTATTTTAAAGACTGCTTTATCCGGTTCTTTCGCGGCGAAATCAACAATAGCTGCGGCATCAACAATACCGTCTTTCAAAAGAGAAAGCAGAAGGCCGCTCACCACGGAACCGCCGGCGGCGGATGGATACTCTTTCGCGGCGGAACCGACATATATCTTTTCAAAGTTTCCGAGGACAAATCCCGGCTTCCGGCCGAATATTTCATTATTCAAGGCATCGAAATCAACTTCCCCGCCCGGACACGTGTGATAACAAAGCGAACAATCCATACATTTTCCCGTTAAGACAGGAAGGCATTTACCATAAACATCGCCCATTTCTATACAATCTGCCGGACAGATTCCCGCGCATATACCGCAATGCGCGCACAGCCCTCTGTCTATTACATTTTTCCGCAGAGTTTGAAAATTGGCTTTCGTGATTTCAGTTCTCTCCTGTTTTGCGCCGCAACTCTCTTCTTATAGCGGCAGACTGGTCAGCTATAAGGCCGAAGAAAAAAAGAAAAACAGCGGTAAGAAGCGCGAGCACCGAGCCACCCTTCACGGCGCCGAAAACGATAAGCTGATGGATCACAAGTCCAGCGCCTAAGGCGAAAAACAGCATGGACACAGGCATGAAAATCCTCAGAGGATCAAAGAGCATTATGATCCGCATGATGAGAAGCACGAATTCAAAACCGTTTTTAAAAGGCTGGATCTTGCTCTTCCCCTGCTCTCTTTTCTTGATAGATTCCACATTTTCATAACCGACAAAATATCCTGTTTTCAGAAAAGAGAGTGTCAGCGTCGTGGGATATGAAAACCCGTTAGGCAAAAGATGAATAAATTCCATGGCAAGATCTCTTCTCACCGCCCGGAATCCCGAAGTCAGATCCGGGATTTTGTGCTGTGTCAGCGACTGGGCCACTCTTCTCAAAATAAAATTCCCCGCGGAACGGAACAGAGAAACATCAGATTTTGAAGTTCTTGCGGCAACGACCATATCAAAAACTTCCATTTTTTTTAGTATCTGAGGGATTATTTCCGGCGGATGCTGAAGATCAGCGTCAAGGAGAAGAATAATATCCCCCTTGGCTTTGCGCATGCCTGTTTTCACCGCCGCTCCGTTGCCCATCCTGTAGGGATGGCTGAGCACCTTGACGCCGGCGTCCGTGGCGATCTCGCGGGTGCGGTCGACGGAGCAGTCGTCCACAACTATGACTTCCCCATCCAGCTTCAGCGCGGCTATCCTTTGTAAAAGTTCGCCTATGCTGGCCCCTTCATTATATGCGGGTATGATAACAGAAACATCCATATTGTCCTCCTAATCTCCTCTAATCGCGAAATCCAGAACATTCGCCGCCGAAATTGAAAGCCGCCTCAGGTCGCCGGCACTTCTTATCCTCCATAACCATGAAAAAATATAAGACGGCCTCAAATAAAATTTCCTGTATGCCGTATAGAGCGCACGGGTCAGAGCCTCTTTTTTTAATTCCGTGAATTCCTCGTTAAAATAGCCCTGTGTGTGTAGTGTGGAAAAATTCACGCTGGAACCGTCCTCGTATCCGGGGTGCCGCGCGACGACCTGATCAAAAAGAGGCGTGCCCGGGTAAGGTGTGCATATACCGAAAGAAGCCGTCGTCGGTCTGATCTCCTTAGCAAACTCTATTGTCCGGTGAACCGTTGCCCGCGTCTCGCCCGGCATACCCAGCATAAAATGCGCGTGGGACTCTATGCCTGCCTGTCTCATCCACTTGAATGACTGGCGGGTTTTCTCAACGCTTATTCCCTTTTTAGATCTGTCAAGGATCTCCTGCACGCCGCTTTCAACTCCGATCTTGATCCAGCGGCATCCGGCCGCCTTCATGAGCTTGAGCAGTTTAAGGTCAAGGGTGCCGATCCTCGCGTTGCATATCCATTTCATTTTGATGTTCTTTCTTATGAGCAGCCGGCAGATATCGCGCACCCTTTTGCTGTTAAAGGTAAAAGTTTCGTCTCTGAAATAGACCTCCGCATAGGATTTTTTATAAAAATGCTCCATCTCCGCGACAACCCTCTCCGCACTCTGCGCTCTCCACACATTCCCGTAAAAAGAAGAGGCCGGACAAAAAACGCACTTCCCGGGACAGCCGCGGGATGTGATGAGAGGGATATAAGGATAGCGGCTGATGAGCGGATTAAAATAAACGATATCGGGGATAAATGAATCGTCAAGGAAAGGCATATCATCCAGATCCCCTATGTATTCACGCGGAGAATTGACAATTTTCCGGCCATTTTTTTTAAAGCCTATGCCGCTTATCTCATCCGTTGACCTGCCTTCTGACAGAGCCGAAACAATATCTCTCAACACGTAATCCGCCTCACCTCTTACGACAAAATCTATCTCATCCCTCTCAAGGCAGTAATTCGGCATAAAGGTGGGGTGCGAGCCGAAGACAATAGTCTTAATCGACGGATTTTCTTTTTTCAATAATCCGAGTACAGCCACATCCTCATTGAAACTCATGGATGATGTGTTGATTATGACAGCTCCATATTCCCGCGGATCAAAGCGGCTGCCGAACTTCATATCAATATAGTCCGTTTCAACGCCGCTTTCTTTCAGTATGGTGGCAATCAGCACGAGCCAGTAAGGAATAACCGTGCCGCCGCCTATTCTTTTTCCTTTGCACCAACAGCCGTAAATGACATCTCTGACGACATTTTTTGTAAATGCCGAACTCGGATTCAAAACCAGGGCTTTCATGCCGCGCTCCGATCTTTTTTCATGAACATCACTTTCAGCCCCGCGCGGGCTTTTCTGAAAAATTCCCCCGGCGTTCTTATGTTAAAAAGAATGCTCGCGATTCTCGCCGGCCTTAAATAAAATCCCTGATAGGCCTTCACCAGAAGTTCCTGCAGTTCCTCTCTCGTAAAATATTCGCCCCAGTGAGGCGGGACGAAATCATCCTCCGGATTTTCAGCGAATTCTCTCCAGCAGTCTTTTTTAATTATCCCCGATGCCAGCCCGTCTCTGTAAAGTTCGGTTCCCGGAAAAGGCGTGAAAATCGTCACATGCGCATAATCGGCCTTTACGCGTTTCATCAAACGGAAAGTCTCTTCCATATCCGCCATGGTTTCTCCCGGAAGGCCTATCATAAAATAGGTGAGAACCTTCATCCCTGTTTTACGCGTGAGCGCGCACACATCCCTCGCCTGTTGGGGCGTTATGCCCTTGTTGATGTTTTCCAGCACTCTCAGAGAGCCGGATTCTATTCCGTAATGCAGACCTATACATCCGGCCTCTTTCATCTTAACGAGGATTTCTTCGTTAACCGTATCCACCCTCGCGCGGCAGTCCCATCTGATATCCAGTTTTTTATTGATTATCAAATCACAGATGTCCGACACTCTTTTTTTTATAACCGTGAATGTGTCGTCGTAGAAAAGAAAATCCCTTATGCCCATTTTAACGCATTCTTCCAGTTCGGAAACGACATTTTCCGCGGAACGAAAGCGGAATTTTTTTCCCAGATGCGGCCTGAGGCAGAATTTACAGCCGTAGGGGCATCCGCGGCTCGTAAAGACCGTGGTAACAGGCGTGCGGCTGAAAATCAGCGACGAATATCTCTCAATCGGCGTCATAGTTCTATCAGGGTGCGGAAGAGCGTCCAGATCTTCAATCATCGGAGCGAGCGGCGTTTTCAGCACCTCGCCGTTGCTTTTTTTATAGACGAGCGACGGGACTTTGCTCAAATCCCCGCCATTCTCAAGAGCGTCAAGGAATTCTTTGAACACATATTCACCCTCACCGAGAATAAGAAAATCAATCTGCGGCAGGCGTATTGTCTCATCCGGATAAATAAAAACATGCGGGCCCCCGAGCACGCATTTAATATTTTTGTTCAGCTTTTTTACAATGGCGGCTGTTTTCAGGACATCCCTTATTGTGAAAGTCATGGCCGTTATGCCGGCGACATCCGGCGCGAAAGAGGCTATTTGTTTCTCCAGCTGAGAATAACTCATGCGCTCGGCCGGCGCGTCAATGACAGCGATTTCGTGCGAAGAATTTTTGCGCAGATATGCGGCGATATACAGAAGCCCCAGCGGCGGGCTGTAGCCCCTTTCGCTTTCTATGATTTCCGGATTGTTGCCGACAATCTCGTTTTCTGACGGCGGGTTTATGAGAAGCAGTTTCACTTACTCTTTATTCTGCTTTACCACATCCGCTATGAAGGCGAGAACAAAAATCTGCACGGACACACTCACGAGAACAGACACCGTCGCGTCCAGGATTTCCCCCATGCGCCATGACACCGCTAAAACCGCAACCGCCAGAAGCATAAAAAAAGCGCCCAGCGGCAGAAGCACTTTCAGCGGATTAAAATACAGCGTGTTTCTGATTATCAGCAGGAGCATGTCTCTGGTATCGGCAAAAGGCCGGAAGCTGGACTTCCCCGTTCTTTTAAGATAGGGAATTATTTCGTAGTTGACCGTCATCCCGTTCGTCAGAAAAGCCGTTGTGATTGTAGTGGTGAAGGAAAAGCCGTCGGGAAAATAAGAGAAAAATTTCATGGCTTGAGTTTTTTTAAAAATTCTGAGCCCAGAATTCAGATCCGGTATTTTTTCTCCCGTCAGGAATCCGGCGAATTTGTTTATGACCCACTTGACCGGCTTTCTCAGCGGCGAAAGGTCTATGTTTTCTCTCTTGCCAACTAACATATCCTCCCCATTGTATTTTTCCAAAAGCGTCCGCAGGGCTTCCGGCGGATATGTCCCGTCGGCATCTATGATACATATTTTTGAGAATTCCGCATGGTGCAGCCCCTTTTTTATTGACGCGCCGTAACCGCTCTGCTTCACGGAATTTATAAGCCTGACCGAATCCGGAACAAGAGTTTCGCTGCCGTCGGTGGAAGCGTCGTTGATCACGATTATCTCGCTTTTCGGCACATCCGCAAGCAGTTCTCCAAGGGATTTAAGCAGGCCGGGGAGAGTCTCCCTTTCATTAAAAACCGGAATTATCAAAGAAATCTCATTTATCATATTAAGCTCCTAAACACTCTTCGCGGGGCATTCCCCCGCACGGTAATAATATAATTTTAAAGCCCCTGCTGTCCACCGCAGTAAGAAGGATCACCGTCAATAAAAACCCTGTGCCACAACTCCAGCATAAGGAGCGCCCAGAGACAGTAACCGTAATCGGCACGGCTTTCGGCGTGATCATCCACGAGCTTCGCCACATTGGCCATGTTGAAATAACCTCTCCGCGCGGCGCGATCCGAAAGAACGGTTTCTTTAAGATACGGGAGCCATTCCCCCCTGAACCATCCCGCCAGCGGAATGCCGAAACCCTGCTTGGGCCGGCGCGCTATATCATCGGGCAGGATATCTTTAAAAGCTTCCTTCAGTATGTATTTGCTTGACAGCCCCCTCAGTTTCCATGACGAAGGAAGAGACGCGGCGAATTCTATCACATTATAATCAAGAAACGGGCTTCGCGCCTCCAGCGAATTCGCCATGGACGCTATGTCCATCTTTACCAGGAGATCCTCGGGAAGATATGCCGTAAGATCTGCCCACAGGGCGCGGTCAATAATTCCCCCGGCGGGCGCGGAAGAGAATTTGTCTTCAAGATAGGAATAAGAATCATCGTCGGCGAATTTCCTCTTAAAGTCCTCCGAGTAAATAAAATTCTTGAGTTCTTTTGTAAACGCGGCGTGCCAGATAAGATTTCTGCGGGCAGGAGACTGCTTGAGCGGCTGAACAAATCTGTGAAGATACCTGACCAAACGCGCGGAATCGGCGGCTCTGACTCCTCTGGTTTTTTCGAGCAGATATTCCACCGCCCCGCCGGGAACAAGCTTAAATGGGATAGCGGCGATTTGAGAGATTTTCAGGGCTTTATATCTCAGATACCCGGCGAAATTCTCATCGCCGCCGTCACCGTTGAGCGCGACTTTGACATGTTCCGCCGTCATTTTTGAGACATAAAAGCTCGGAAGAGCCGAAGAATCAGCGTATGGCTGATCGTAATGCCACACAATCTTCGGCAGAATATCCATATAATCCGCTTTTACTATTAGTTCGTGATGCTCCGTATTAAAACGGCGGGCGGTTGAAGAGGCGGCCTCTGTTTCGGAAAATGCCTTGTCCTCAAAACCCACGGTGAAAGTTTTCACCGGTTTTGACGAAGCCGCGCTCATCAAAGCCGTTATTATTGTGGAGTCAATCCCGCCTGAAAGAAAAGCTCCCAGCGGCACATCGGAGATCATCCTTGATGTCACGGCCTCTTTAACAATAAGCCGCAGCTTCTCTTTGGCCTCCTCAAAATCAAGTTCTGTCTTCTTCGTGAAATCTATATCCCAGTATCTGTCTTCTCTCAAAGCGCCGTCCTTGTTGAGCGTCAGGAAAGAGGCCGGTTCAAGGCGTCGGACATTTTTCCATATTGTCATCGGTGAGGGGATATACTGATATGTCAGAAAATAATGCACGGCTTTTTCATTCACTTTTTTCTCAAAGCCCGGCGCCGCGAGAAAAGACTTCATCTCTGAGGAAAAATAAAAATCGCCTTTTATCCATGTGTAATAAAGAGGCTTTTTTCCTATCCTGTCCCGGGCGATGAATAGCCGCTCTTTTTTCGCGTCCCATATCGCGAACGCGAACATGCCGTTCATGCGCTTCAGGCAGTCCTCACCGTATTCCTCGTAAAGATGGACGATTGTCTCCGTGTCGGAGCGCGTATAAAATCTATGGCCTTTCTCCTCCAGTTCTTTCCGCAGGGAAAGGAAATTGTATATCTCCCCGTTACACACAACAACAACTGATTTGTCCTCATTGAATATCGGCTGGCTCCCTGTTTCAAGATCAATTATGCTCAGCCGCCTCATTGCCAGCCCCACCCCGGGAGACCCGCCGCGCGCGGCGCTGAAAAAACTACCTTCATCGTCCGGTCCGCGATGTGCCAGCAGCGAATTCATTTTTCTCAAAGTTTCCGCGTCAACCGCCTTCCCTTTAAAATTAACTATTCCGCAAATTCCGCACATAGTTGTTCCTCTATGTTTTCGAGCACCGTCATATCGGCCGGCGATTCTTTCGCCCGCTCACTCCTTAACATCATATATATCGACCAGACGAATTTGCCCAGTTTGTCAGAAGCTGCATTTGCTCGTCTATATCAAACCTTTGATTAAAGCCCTGACCTGTTTGTCAAACACATAAATCAGAATATTTAGCGCAAACCATAGAAACACATATATCTTATACCTGCCCCGCCGGGCCCATATGTCATACAAACTGTACGAAGCAAAAATCAGCATAAACGGATAAAAAACACTCCTATAGCGGGGGACCGCGTGCAAAAGTCCGATGAGGGCGGCAAGGACAGTAAAAACAGCGTAAAGAGGAATATAATCCAGCATTTTTTTTCTCAATAAAAACATTCCCATTAACCAGAAAGGCAATATCCACATATATGTCAAATCATACTGCGGCAAAAAAGGATATAGAAAAAACGCCAGTTTTAGGAAGGGCGCGGCAATCAGCCTATATACCGGTTGCTGTTTGAGCATATTGAAAAACCATTTTTTGCGAAACTTTTCTTCTTCTACCTCGCTAAGATCGCCGGGGATATTATCAATGTCAACCTGCTGCGGCTCCCATCCCAGGCGCTGGAAAATATATTCATTGCCCGCATAAAGGTGTCTATAAGTATATGTGGAACCTATAATAAATTTACCGTGAATCCTGTAATTCCGTATGCCCCAAAACGACACACACAGAACAACAGGAATAATAAACCGTAGAACCTGTTTTATTTTACTCCGGAAAGATATCCCGTCACTATCCTTAACAGAAAGAAGGCACGGCTTTCCTCTCATACAAAAAAACTCTATAACGATAAGAGCAAGGACAAAAACCAGCACTTCCTGTCTTACTAAATAAGTCAGTCCGAAAAAAAATCCTGATAAAAATAGTTGTTTTTGCAACAACAAGCATACGGCAGCCAGGAGAACGGTCAGATACAGACCTTCGCTTAATATCTGCCCGGGCAAACTGAACACTGTGTATGAAATAGCATAGAAAAACAAAGTGATGCCCGCTATCTTGGAACCAAAATAATAATCCGATATTTTGTATAAAAACCATGCGGCCAGCAATGATAACAAAATCTGAACCAGCTGCACCGCAAAAATGTTCTTGCCGAATATCTTAAAAACAGCGGCAAGAAAAATCGGGTAAGCCGGGGGACGAATGGAAAAATACTTACCTGTGTGCATACCCTTCCCTTCAATAATATTGTCCGCCAACGCCATATAAACATACGAATCTGCCTGCACGAGAGATTCAGAGGGAGTATATTTTATATATCCTACACGGAAAGCAAGTATCAAAATAACGCAAATAAAAAAAAGTTGAACATTTTTCATATTTGTTTCGTCGCTGAATACATGATTGAAGCGTAAGGACGGCCTATATGCATCAGAATAATATTAACTTTAAAACCGTTTTTTTTCAGGAACTCCTCAAGAATTGCCCGGCGGGGATATGCTATACAATCCCCGGGATAAAAAAACAAATCCACGACCAATCCTATGTAATATTTCCATCTCGGTTTCCTGTCCACATCAACAATAATAAGTTTGCCGCCTTTCTTTATTGCGGGGATTATTCTTTTGAGAAGCTTTTCCTGAAGATGCCGGCCGGGAATATGGTGAAGGACATCATTTATTATAACGCACGAACAGGGTTGCCATTGTATATCGAAAAAATCTTGCTTCTTAAAACTCAAATTGTTCAACTGAAGATTCCTAACCGCACGCAAAGATGATTTCAGCCTTAAAGACGAATAGTCAATTCCAATAATTTTCCTGTTTTGCTCCGCCAGGGCGAGATAAAGACTGAAAATCCCGTACCCGCTGCCCACATCATAAATTAACCCCTGCCTCGGCACCTCATCCGATATTCTCTGATGGGGGAAAACAAACCACCTGTATGCACAAAACAGACCCCCTCTCCCCAGGCCGCCGTAGGCATGGAAAATGGAGACCAGATGAACCCTCACTTTGCCCGCAATATGCTTCACATCACCACCCAATGATAAAATCTCTTCAACAAATACCAACAATGCTTCGGGGATTTAACCTGGAGAAGATTTCTTATAAGGATCCCCGGACGCAGATAAAATCTCAGGAAGGCCTTTCTCTGAAGATTCCTCAGGCCGTCATGGGTCAGTCCAACCGGCGCATAAGGCGCGCATTCAAACAAAAGTTCTGAAGATTTAATATCTCCGATCTCGCCCTTCTCTTTGAGCTCGTGATAAATAGGCGTCATCGGCAGCGGCAGGAATGTAAAATAATTCGCTCGTAAAAGCGGCAAATCCAGCGACAGCTTTATGGTCTCGTTTATATCCCCGACCGTCTCAGCGGGAAAACCTATTATAAAAAATGCCGCTATATCAATTTTTTTCTTTCTTATCAGCGCGATTTTTTTCTTTATCACATCAATGCTGAGCATTTTATTCATTCTCCTGAGAGTCTTATCGGAACCGGATTCCACCCCGACGGAAATCAAATAAGCCCCGCTTTCTTTCATAAGCTCAAGCAGCTCTTCATCAAGCGTGTTCAGCCGGACACCGTTCGGAAAGGCCAGGGAAATATTCAGGCCGCTTGAAATAATACCCCGTAAAATGGAGACCGCGTGTTTTTTATCAAGCGTAAAATTATCATCCACAATGTGTATTTCCCTGATTCCGAATTTGTCATACAGCAGTTGTATTTCCTTCAACACCATGCCGGGGCTCCTCTTCCTTATATTCCGTCCGCTTAAAATCGGAGCCGTGCAAAAAGAACAGGAAAAAGGACAGCCCCGCGTCGTTATAATCGGAGCTATGGGAAATTTTTTAAAAAAAGCTCCGTGCTGAGCGGGAGGATAATCCTGCGGGTTTATCAAATCCCAGGCCGGAAGTGGCAGAGAGTCCAGATCACTGATGAGTTCGGGAGGATTCACTTCCAGTCCGCCATCCCTGCGGTAAATAAGTCCGGGTATTTTATGGTAATACTCTTTATCTCCCATATTATCCAGCAATAAGGGAAAACTCCTTTCAGCCTCTCCCTGGATGATAAAATTCACATCCGGTCCCATCGCTGTCATTAAATCCGCCGGACAGAGTGTGGGATGCGGACCGCCGAGAACTATAAGCGCTGACGGGAGCTGTTTTTTCGCGATTGCTATCAGTTCCTTGGTTTCAGTGACCTCGACACTATAGCATTGAAAGCCTATTACTTCGGGCTTCATCCTGAGCAGGACTTTACGAAAATATTCCAGACTCCTGCCGTATTTTGGCATGTCCAGAATCTCAACCTCATGATTCCTTTTGAGGTTCGCCGCGATATACGCCAAACCCAGCGGCGGCTGTATGTGGTCGGCAATTCTGTTACCGGGCTTAACCAATAATACTTTCATATTTTTTTACCATGCTCAAAACATCAAATTGACTAACTGTTTTTTGGGCCTGAGCCGTAATACCCTTCGCGAAATCGGGGTTTCCCAGAATCCTTTTAATTGCCTCCGCCATTTCAATCTTACTGCCCTGCGAGATTATTATACCACTTTTGCCGGTTTCTATCATTTCCCTGATTCCCCCCGGAGAATCCACGGCAACAACCGGCACGCCGCATGCCATCGCCTCAAGCAGCACATTAGGGGAGCCTT
>Ga0210049_1003247_pt1 | contig 14740 bp, 13 predicted proteins | sample CryGeyCG2014_300_2_FD_183964 | JGI IMG/M metagenome (GOLD analysis project Ga0210049, IMG submission 183964) | Groundwater microbial communities from aquifer - Crystal Geyser CG06_land_8/20/14_3.00 (SPAdes) (version 2) | ecosystem: Environmental > Aquatic > Deep subsurface > Groundwater | place...
AAATAGTTTCTCGACTGGTGGAAAAATATTCACAAGAAGGTGATTTTATTATTGATCCTTTTGGTGGTTGTGGCACAACGCTCGTTGAGTCAAAAGTAATGGGCCGCCCATCAATCGCCGTTGACATAAACCCCGTTGCTGTTTTGATTACAAAAGCAAAAATTACGGCAATTGATCCAGCCAAAATTGAAAGGGAATTCATAACTTTCCAAATGAGATTGGAAAGTTACAGCGAAAACACAATAGTAAAGGCTCCAGAGCATGAAAGGATTGATTATTGGTTTAAGCCAGAGGAAAAAAGAAAACTTGCTTTTACCTTTGCTGAGATTTCAAAAATAAAAGATCAAGATATCCAAGATTTCTTTTTCTGTGGATTTTCAAATATTCTCAAAAATTGTTCAATATGGTTACAAAAGAGTAATAAGCCAACGAGAGATTTTGAAAAGAAGCCATCAGATCCAATTAAAATATTTTTTAAGCAAATAAAAATGATGTTGCGGGGCAATGCGCGATTATTTGAATTATTGTCAGAAAAAGGTTATTTAAAAATTCCAAGCAAAGTAGTTTGTACAGATGCGAGAACAATTCCAACTAAAGATAACAGTGTTAGTTTGATTGTTACCTCGCCGCCTTATGTCACTTCTTACGAATATGCCGATCTCCATCAACTTACTGCTTTATGGTTGGAATATACCAAGGATTTGGGTGATTTTCGAAAGCGATTTATTGGCACTTCATACCACAATAAAAAGAATCTGACACTCAATAGCGCTATTGCAGAGAATATAAGAAATGAATTATTGAAAAAAGACAAGAAAACAGCCGAGGAAGTTTCAACATATTTTAGTGAAATGAACCAAGTGTTTGTTGAAATGAAAAGAATTTTAAAGAAGGGTGGTAAGACTTGCATTGTAATCGGCAACACAAGTTTAAAAGGAGTAGAGATACTTAATGCAGAAGTTTTTGTTGAACAACTGCAAAACTTGGGATTAAAGATTGTCGAAGTTATCAAAAGAGAGATACCCTCAAAAAATTTGCCATCTGTTAGAGATGAAAAAACGGGAAGATTTGCGGGTATAAATGATAAAAATAAAATTTCTGCTTATCCAACAGAATATATATTAATAATGGAGAAATAGAAAAATATGACAATCAAAGACCTCATCAAGATTTACGAAATAAAAAAGAAGCAATATGGCCTACAAGCATACAGACATATTTCCAATGCCTTAACGGAGGCGAAGGAACAGCATGAGAAAGATTTTATAGGTAATGATCATGAGCAATCTTGGCGGGCTTTCAAAGGTAAAAATCTGGAAAAGCTTATTGAATATATAATCACAGACGAAGTTAATGCTCTAGGTTTGCGAGTTGTGAACGGAAATAATCTTGAAAGAACCAATGGGTCAAATCTTTCAAAAGAATTAAGTTTGGTAAAAAGGAATTTGATTGTCGATTATGGTGAGTTTGGGTCACATTTGCCAGATGTTGATTTGATAATTTTTGATCCAAAAACAAGTAAAGTCGTTGCTGTTTTGTCAAGTAAAGTTACTTTACGGGAAAGAATTGCACAAACAGGATATTGGAAACTAAAGCTTGCGGCTGATGAGGCAACGAAACACATAAGGGTTTATTTCGTAACGCCTGACGAAGACGGGACACTTACTGTCAAAAAACCCACAAAGAAAGGAAGAGCGATTGTCGAAGTTGATACAGACGGCAGTTATGTTTTAAGCGAAACAAACATTGAAGAAAGCGACAAAGTAAAAATGTTTGATAAATTCATTGATGATTTGAAAAAACTACTCAAGTAATTTTATGGAAAATAAATCTCTAAAATTTTCTGAATATAAAGAACAGATTGTAAAGGCCTTAAATGATAAGGGAGCCTCTTTGGGTATTCAAGAACCTGTTAATCTGATTGATGGTTTTATAAATCAACCGATATATAACGAATTAACTGGATCTTTTGTCATTGGGGGGCCGACCATTCCAATGGTCGCAGTCGTTGGGAATAGTGGGAGAATTTACTTTTTTGCTCTAAAAGCATTATTCCCTGACATAAAAATATAACTTATGGAAATAGGAGAACAAAAAATTAAAACAAGCGAAGAAGGGAAAAATGTTGTTTCTGATGAAGGGAAACAAACAGTTGCAGTAACAGAAAATGAATTGAAAGTATTAGTCAAAGACCATGTAAAAAGTGAAATTCAAAAAGAAATAAAATTTGATAAAGCAAGTTTATTTACTATTTTTGGTATTTTTGCATCGATTGTTACTTTTGTTTCCATTGAAATTCAAATTTTAAAGACCTTATGCGATTTTTGGAACGTTATTGGTTTTAGTATTATTATTCTTGCTTCCTTGTTGACCTTTATTCTTATTCTGGATTATATTGGAAGAGGTTGGAGAAACGATTTTAAGTTAGAGATAAAACAATTCCCATGGATTCTAATGATATTTATTGTTTTGCTTTTTGCGACTGGTTTTTTTTCTACAAGTTTTTCGAGAAAAGAAGTTGCATGTAAGGATGAAGCAATTTTTAGAAAGTATAACAGTGACTTTATAGACAAACAGTTTGAACTTGAAAAAAAATATAATGATAAAATTCAAAATTTACAGAACGAGATTAAGAGTAATAAAAAGGCTGTTGAAGAATTAAAAAAGTCACAGAGTCTATAAGTGCAAAAAAATTATTTATGAAAATTGAATCAACAACACTTTGGGATTTTCCGAGGCAAAATTATGGAGATACTCCACATGGGGATAATAAATATAACGGCGTTACGCCCGCATTGGTAATTTGGAATTTAGTGCAGAGATATACAAAGGAGGGTGATTTGGTAGTTGACCCAATGTGTGGGAGTGGAACGACTATTGATGTTGCAAAAGAATTGAAGCGTAAAGTGATTGGATATGACTTAAACGTGACAAGACTAGAAGTAATCAAAAATGATTCTCGTAAAATACCACTTACAGACAATTCTGTTGATTTTGTTTTTGTTGATTCACCGTATTCAGACAATATTAACTATTCTGATGACAAAGCATGTATCGGAAAAATCTCTTGTGAGAAAACAGAGTTTTATGATGAATTAGAAAAAGTTGCGAGTGAAATGGCAAGAATTTTGAAACCAGGCAAAGCAATGGGTTGGGTTATTGCAGATCAATGGATAAAGAAAAAATTTACTGCTGTTGGATTTTTACTTTGGCAAAGATTGGAAAAATATTTCGAGCCAATTGACATTGTTTGCTTAACAAGACATAATCAAACCTCCAACACAGGCATTTGGCATAACAGAGCAAGGCAATTTAATTTTTATTTGCGAGGTTTTAAGTATTTATTCATAATGAAAAGGCCAAAGTAAAAATTTCTTTGTGAAAAAACCATATGCTCACAGATGAACGAATAAATAGACTCAAATCAGTATCCTCAAACAGGATACAGGATGTAGTGGTTTTAGAGAACATTCACGACCCTCATAATGCGGCAGCTGCGCTTCGTAATTGCGACGCTTTTGGGATTCAGACGGTTCACGTTATTTTTGAGACGGAAAAAAAGTTTAACCCTGAAAAGCTCGGCAAGCTCACTTCAGCATCGGCTAATAAATGGCTAAATGTGAAAACATGGACGAGCTCAGAAGCGTGTTTTTCCTTCCTCAAAAAAGAGGGATTTTACATCGTGGCAACTGCGATAGACAAAACAGCACAGTCTTTCAATACATTTGAGTTACCGAAACAAAAAACTGCGTTTGTATTTGGGAACGAAGGATTTGGCATTACTGAAACAGCAAAACAAATGGCAGATATGCTTATTTATCTTCCCATGTATGGATTTGTCGACAGTCTGAATTTATCAGTTACTGTTGGAATAGTAACTCATAAAACTGCAACAGAGAGGCAAAAGACTAGAGAGTGTTGCTACACAAATCAAGAAGTAGAAAATCTTACAAAGCAGTGGATTAGCGAGGATGAAAAAAGAAGAATCCATGCCCGTAATCCCCTCGAAGGAGGGGATCCAGATGATAATTTTCAACGCAAATAATGTATTTTTAGCCTGGATTCCCGCCTTCGCGGGAATGACACATAAAACAATAGCGATATGAGTGATATAATTTAATATTCGTTACCAATTTACAGTCAATACAAATGGCAGATTTAACATTGAAAGATATCGCAAGTGATTTACAAAAGGATGTGTTTGTACAGGATTATTTGAAGAAAAACCTGATAGAAGGCGTGAATGTGGTGGAGGTAAAACGAATGGCGGGGGAAGATGGTACTTTTGAAGATTTGCTTAGGCTTAACGAAACCGGACGTTTGGAATTGTTTCCCGATATTCAAGTTCGACAAATAAATAGGTCCAAATTGCTCCCTGGCTCGATTAAAGCATGGCATCTCCATTTCAAGCAAGAAGATGTTTGGTATGTCGCTCCAGAAGATCACATGATATTAGGACTATGGGATTGCAGAGAGAATTCATCCACGAAAGGAAAATCGATGAAGATAGTGATGGGGAACGGAACGTCCAAACTCGTTGTTGTCCCTCGAGGGGTTGCCCATGGAGTCATTAATGTTGCTTCAACTCCTGGATCTATTTTGTACTTTGTAAACAGTCAATTCGACATAAACGATGCAGATGAAAGAAGACTCAAATGGGATGCTCTGGGAGCCTCGTTTTGGGAAATTAAAAAGGAATAATACTATGAAAAAAAAATATTCTTCGTTTGTTTATATTATTCTCTTTTTTGTCCTCCTTGGCATTGCTGGATTTATAGTTCGAACAAGAAAACTTGATACATCAAGCAGTCCATTAAATGGTTCATCGCTCAGCAAAGATGAAGTGAAAAAAATTTCTTCCGATGCAGACTTTATCACATTACTGAGTACGGGGCAGACTAACAGAGCAAGTAGTTTCCCTGTTACTGGCGGAGGAGACGTTATGATGAAGGCGACAAATATCTCAACATCTCAGATGAATACAGCTCCAGAGTCGATAGAACGCACGTCTAGCACAAACGTGCAGGTTGTGGGAATTGATGAACCAGATATTGTGAAAACAGATGGTTCCTCTGTCTATACCAACTCACCTTCTTCCAAAATAGGTATGCCAAATCGCAACATAATGCCCCCCCAGTTTGAGCAAACGAGTGAATTACTTGCAATTCAGGCACTTCCTCCATCTCTCATGAAATTACAAAGCTCTCTTCCTGTCAGTGGAGAAATGATTATTTCAGATAGAGTAATGGTAATTTTTACTAATAGCATCGTAAATGGGTCTTTACAGTTAGTAGGCTATTCAATCCTCAATCCAACTATTCCAAAAAAGCTTTGGGAATTACCCTTTTCTGAAAAATCACAAAAAATCTCGGCTCGTCTCTATGATAAATCTCTCTATCTTATCACTTCAACTACACCTCAGCTTCCCCGACCATGTCCAATTCCATTGGTGAGCGGAAAAACAACCATGAATATACGGTGTACAGATGTCTATGCACCGTCAAGCAGACCAGATGTAGACTCAGTTTATACGGTATTAAAAATCAACCCCCAAACAGGAACTATTGACAAAACAGTGTCATTTATAGGGCAAATGGGGCGAAGCACGGTTTACATGTCAGCAGACAGTCTTTATATTAGTTATCAAGGAGAAGAAGCAGGTGTTACTATCCTCAATCAATTTATTTCTGAAAACAAAGGAATATTCCCCCCTTATATTGAGAATAAAATAGCGAAGTTACAAGAATATGATCTTTCTCAATCTACGAAGGAAATTGAAATAAATTCAATCCTTTCTCAATATATCTACGGAATGGATGCTAGTGAAAAATTGAAATTGGAAAATCAACTCAATAATACGTTTAAACGTTTTATCGCTAAAAATAAACGATCATTTGAATATACTGGAATTATTAAAGTAAAAAATTCCAATCTCTCCATTCAGGCGGTGGGAAAGGTGCCAGGATCAACCCTCAATCAATTTTCTTTTGATGAGTGGGGGGGAGATTTACGAGTGGCAACAACTACCAGCGGAAGAAACCCATTTTATATGCTTGGAGGAAATAATACGACAGAGCAGGTGAGCGACGTCTATGTATTGGGCAAAAGTTTGGAGGTAAAAGGGGCAGTAGAGGATTTAGGTAAAACCGAGCGGATTTACTCGGTCCGCTTCATAGAAGACAGAGGATATGTGGTTACGTTTCGGCAAACCGACCCCTTTTATATTCTTGATCTTTCAAATGGGAGCTCTCCTCAGCTAAAGGGTGAATTAAAGATCCCTGGATATTCATCATATCTCCACCCAATTGATACGCATTTAATTCTTGGTATAGGAAGAGAACAACAAGTAAAATTGTCGCTCTTTGACGTCTCAGATCCAATGGCCCCGAAGGAAGTATCAAAATATGAGTTGGCTGGAGAATACTGGTCGGAAGCACTGGATAATCATCATGCATTTTTGCAAGACCCAAAGTATAAAATATTTTTTCTCCCAGGAAGTAGAGGTGGGTACGTACTTTCCTACAAAGATCAGTCCCTTTCTCTGGTAAAGGCGTTGGAGGCGCCTTCTGTGAAGCGTGGCCTTTATTTAAACGATTATCTTTATATCGTTTCAGACTCGGGAATAACTTCGTTTAAGGAAGGATCGTGGGAAAAGATAGGGGAATTTATCTACTTCCAGTCGGGTTTGTAGTATTTTTTGCCTTTTAGATTTTTTGGAAGGTATTCTTGTTCAACCTTCACTCCTTTTTTTTCCGCTAACCAGGGATAGCGAACATGTCCCTTTCCATACCCTTGCTCTTTCATCACTTTATTTGAAGCATTTCGTAGGTGAAGAGGAATGGGAGCGAGGTTTTCTTCATCAATGTCCTTCATCGCTTCCCAAAATGCCATAGATGAAGTCAGTGATTTTTTTGCAGTAGCCAGATATGTTGCGGTTTGAGCGAGAATCAATCCAGATTCTGGCATGCCAATCATATGAACAGCTTGCATACAGGCTGTTGCAACAACTAATGCAGTTGGTTGAGCATTCCCTATATCTTCACTTGCGAATATCACCATTCTTCGGGCTATAAAAACAGGATCTTCTCCCGCCTTGATCATACGCGATAGATAGTGTACAGTGGCATCTGGATTGCTACCGCGCATGCTTTTAATGAATGCGGAAATAGTATCGTAATGCCAATCTCCTTTTTTGTCGTAATATATCGCTTTTCTTTGAATAGCTTCCTCAGCAAGTTTGAGAGTGATTTTTCTCCCAAAAGAAGATGCAAGTTCAACCGCATTTATTGCTGTTCGCGCATCTCCATTACTACTTTTTATTATATGTCTAACCGCATTTGGATCCCACTTATTTCCTTTGTAATAATCAACTGCTCGTTTCACTATCATCTCCATCTCACTATCAGTGAGTGCATATAAAACATAAACTTGAGAGCGGGAAATGAGAGGTGCGTTCACTTCAAATCCAGGGTTTTCAGTGGTTGCTCCAATGAGAATAATGGAGCCGTCCTCAACATGGGGAAGAAACGCATCTTGCTGACTTTTGTTAAATCGGTGTATCTCATCCACGAATAAAACAGTTTGTTTTTTAAAAAGCGTTTGGTCCTCTTTTGCCTTTTTTATTACTAATCGTATTTCTGCGACCCCCCCTGTAACCGCGGAAAACTGAATAAATTCCGCATCGACATACGAAGCTATGAGCCGAGCAAGAGTTGTTTTTCCGCATCCAGGAGGCCCCCAGAGAATAAGGGAGGTTATCTTCCCCGCCTCCAGCAAGGCTCTTATGGGTTTGTTTTTCCCCACGAGATGTTGTTGCCCAATTACTTCATCGAGATTCTTGGGTCTTAGTAGCTCTGCAAGGGGAATCATAAGAAAATATAATAAATATGTTTGTCATCCCCGCGGAGGCGGGGATCCAGTCTAGAAATTTCAATTCAAAAATGGTAATCATCAACTGGATTCCCGCTTTCGCGGGAATGACACATCTAGCACAATACAATATATTAGCAATTTTCAGTTATGAATAGTATAAAAAGTTAGTTGACTTATCATAAAGCAAAAAGAAGGAGAAAGAAAGGAGTAATACAAGCGCCAACTAATTGAGCCTCCGGATTTGTAAATGCGGTTTGTAGTCTGCCGGTGACATGAGCTAGAAGTTTAAGAGGATTTTTAAGAAGTGTTTGTTTAGGTATTTGGTGAATTGTTGTCAGAGGATATGTATCCTTATTGAAAATAACGGTAGATGTATAATCGATATCTTTTATGGACATCTCAACGATGTATGTTTTATTTTTTGAATCTATAATAGGGGGAAAGCCAAACGGATAGGAAGAGCTATTGCCTATTTCCGCAGGAGCAGTATCTTGAGAAGCGTACCACTGCATCATTCCCTGTTCCTTCATACGAATCTGAAATCGTTGGTGCTTGTTGGGATCTATGGCTTCAGTCTTGGTTAACATGTCCCCAACCGCATTGGTGAGATGTACGAGAATAACACCCATGTTATTTTCCTGTGAAATGAAAGAAAATGTATAAGGGATATGAGAAAGGAGAATAGAAGAAGGAATAATATTCGTATATTTTTTTTGAACTGAAAAGAAATTATAGTCAGACGTATATGTTGAAAAAAATATGAATAAAATAACCATGAATACTATCCCATAGGCGGTTTTACTATTTTGCGCTGGTAAAGCTAGTAATTTTTTTGTCGGTTTAAACTGGAAATATGGCTTTTCAATAATGTAGTGGAGCATAGTCGATACCAATAGAAAGACGAAAGCAGTGCCCAACAAAAAAAGAATGTTGGTCCAGGCATTGTATGGTTTGAAAATAAGATGCATACCATCAATAATTGCGGTATGTCCGATATACATGGAGTAGCTTATTGTTCCCAAAAAGAGAAAGGTTTTTTGTTGGAACAGTCGAGTAAGTAATGTTTCTTTTTGTATAAGGGAATAGACAATATATCCAAAAGGAAAAATGAGAAGTAAACGTATAATAACTGCATTAGTACCAAATGATTTACTCAGGAGGAAATAGGAAAGAAACAAAAGTATAGAAAACGTTATTGGATTTACCAAGAAGTGGTATAGTTGTGAGGTCTTCTTTTTTGTTTGATCAGGGAGGATATTGGCGATTACGATTCCTCCGCAAAAATAGATAAAGTACTCTATGAAGAGCATGGTTAATCCCTGAGAATGCTTGAAAAGCAGTGAGAGTCCAAAGAAAAAGGGAAATAAGAATGCTATAAACATTGCAATAGACATGTTATTTTTTTTCCGAATGGCTTGCACTGTTGGGGAAAAAAGATAGGGATACAACAGATAAAATATCATTTCAGGTGCCAAGCTCCAGTACACACCGTCAAGCAAGGGGATATAGTTGCCAAGCGGTAAAGTGAGCGTTGCATTCGTTGCGAAAATAGTTGCTTCTTTGAGAAAAAAAGGGAGGGAGTCAAACCAAACTGGTGGGTGCCTCATGACGATAAACCCATACCAAAACGTGACTCCAATCTGAAGAAGAAAAAAAATCCTAATCAACGCACTTCCCTTATGAAAACGTTCGACTATATATATCCATACGGTTCGGGCAAAAATTGCAACGCTTAAAATAAGGGTAATCCTTGCTATTAAGGGTATGGAAGGGTACAGTCGAAAAATCCACATACAAATCACCATTACGAGAAATGGGGGAAAAATTCGTGCATACCTTCGCTCAATGAACTCTCTCGGCTGAAGATTTTTATACAGATATCCCATGAGAAAACCCGAGAGGATAAAAAAGAAAGTGACGCCAAGATTCCCACTCGTAAAAAGAAAGTAGATAAATGGTCTAAAAAAAGAAGGCATCGCCTCGGCGATAAAATGTGAATCTATATGATTCAGGAATACCAATATGATCGCAAATCCCCGCAGCCCATCAAGAACATCCAATCTTCGTTTCATATAATCATCTCAATAAATCTAATTTACTTCCAAACCATATTGTCATGCTGGAGCGAAGCCAAGTTTAGCTTGGCAAAGCGATAGCATCTCCCTAATCATTACAATTTATCGTATAAATCATACCACTCAGAATTTTCCTTATTGATAAGTAATTCTTTCTTTTTACGCAATAAGTTTTTAATTTGCTTCTCTCGTTCTATAGCTGATTGAGGGTCATTATACACTTCAAAATATACTAATTTATCAACATTATATTTCTTTGTAAATCCCTCAACTATTTTTTGTTTGTGTTCAAAAACTCTTCTTTTGAGATTATTGGTGATTCCAGTATATAAGACGGTATTTGATCTATTTGAAAGTATATAGACACAATATGATTTTCCCATAAAGATGCTATCGGTCGCGTTCTGCTCCCTCCAGCATGACAGAAATTAACTCAATCCCATTTTTTCTTTGACTTCTTTTACTGTTTTCTGGGCGATTGTTTTTGCTTTTTGCGCGCCTTCTCGAATAACTTTATCAACATATTCGGGATTAGCTTCTAATCTGGCACGCTCTTCTTGAAATGGCTTTAAATCTTCATAAATTGTCTGAGCTAACTCATCTTTCATTTGAGAGAACATCAGAGATCCTTTTTTAAATCTTTCTTTGTAATTTTCCAATTTTTCTGGAAGATAAAGTTCAACAAGTTTAAATAGTACTTTAAGGCCCGGAGTGAATTCTCCTCCTACAATCGAAGCTGTTGGTATAGACCGAATTTTTTTTTGAATAATGTTTTTACTATCAGTCAAGTTTATATAGCTCCCCTCTACCGATTTACTCATCTTTCCCTCACCTTTTAACGAAGGAATATACTCTCCCTTTGTAGCGAATCGCACTGGTTCGGGAAAGTCTGTCCCGTAGAGTTGATTCATTTTACGCGCAATTTCTCGTGCGACTTCCAGATGAGGCTCTTGATCGATCCCAACTGGAACGAGACTTGCTTTATAAACGAGAATATCTGCCGCCATAAGAACTGGGTAGTCAAGGAGTGCCATGGTACTTCCTTGTGGATGTTGCTTTATTTTTTCTTTGAATGTGGGAAGATGTTGCATGCGGGCGATTGACATGACCGAGGAAAAGTAGAATGCTAATTCAAAATGTTCATTTACTTCTGCTTGTTGGAAAATAATGCTTTTTTCCGGATCAAGTCCAGCAGATAGATAATCAATAATCACTTCCCGTCTATTTTTCTGTAACTCCTCAATTTTATAGGGAGTAGTAACTGTGTGGGCATCTGCCACCATATAGAGCGTTTTATAATGATTGCCATTTTGAAGTTCAAGCATTCCCTTTACCGCCCCAAGATAGTTACCAAGATGTAGTCGCCCCGTTGCACGAATACCGGACAAAACAAGTTTTTTGGAAGTGGAACCGCCTGATTTTGAATCGTGTATCATCAATTCCGAAAGGGAAACGATGGCTGATTTGGGTAATTTAACCAAATCCTCGACTCGGTATTGAATACTGCACATGAAACTACCGGATCCCGCCTGAACAAAATCCCGCTCCATTACTTTGTCGTCGATGAAGGTTTTTTGTACTTCTGGAATATATATCCTCGCTGCCCCCGGTTCAAGTTTCGTAAGTTCAGAAAACTCCTCATTGGTTGCCATCTTAAGCAATTTTGTGCCGGCTAGTTTTTGTAGTCTTTTTAAGTCAATTTTGCAATCGTCTCGTCGGATGACAGCAATATAGCCGTTATCGACTTTAAACACAAGAGTTGACGCACCATCCGCAAAAGTTAAATTGCAGTATTTCAACACATCCTCAACTGCAACCAAATGGGGGTGCTCGACTATCGTATGTTCAATTCCTAATTTTTTCAGCGTTTCGCTGTATTCAAGAACTTTTTTGTCTATCATAGGTTTATTTAATTTTAGCATAGTCAAGCAAACTTTTAATTAGTGGTTCAAATTGTGTAAGGAATATATTTCCACCTAATCCGAGCATTCCCATTTTTTTATCAATAATAAGCATACGTTGATAACGATTCATACTACCACCATAGCACATCTGAACTCCCTCGTAATTATTTTTTATTTTATTAAACATTGGTTTTGTTCCATATACATATCTATAAATGTGAATACCATGCTTGGCACGTCGCGTGATAAGAGCATGATATTTTTTCGGCAATGGAGAATCAATCTCACTTTGTATATCCATAGTAGCATGAACACTTCTTTTTGAGCATCGCAACAGCCTCATGGCGTTTGTAATTGCATTTTTTTTATTAACCAACCTACAAAATTTCATACTTTTTGGTTGAACATATAACGAAACGTTGTATAAACAGGTTGACCATCGGGGTCAAAAAGAACAGCATTATCAAGATTAACAGGTATACCTCGAAGCATTACTTCAGGTGCATCTCCAATATAATTTAACGCAATCTGTAGACCTTTCAAATCATATTGATAAAATGGAATTGCAGTGGGTTGACCTGGAATATACATATGAAAAATGTCGCATTCATCTGGCAATCCTAACTTTCTAATAATTCGTTCAACAGCCGCTAGTTGGACTGCTGACTTTTCAATATTACCCGCTCTTTCTGTGGTGGTAAAAACGCTTTTTAGTAATTTTATGCTTTCTCTTGGCATAACAACTTGTGGAAGTTCAGTAAGTTCATTTTGTGCAAGCAATAAAAATGGGTCAGGGTAAATTGGTACGGACTCATCAGTAACTCTTTTCTTAAGTAGGCTTTGAAAACCTGGTGATGATGTATCCACATTCATAAGAATACCAAGTTCATCAGGAGTCATATCCAAAGCCTGTTCCTCAGAGATACTATTTGTGTTAAATCCTGTTTTTTCAAGTGCTTCTCGCAATACTTTTATTTCTTTTATTTCAAGAGTATCCTCATTGTTTTCTATTACCTGTTTTCGAGTGATAAAGCTAATTATTTTTGAATAGCGCTCTATCGCCTTATTGAATATCGATAATGATATTTTCTGTAATCTTTCAGCTACCGTTTGTTGAGCTTCTCTAACAGTTTGGTTTCCCTCACTATTAATTGCGGTAAGAAATAATCCAACATCTGGCAATCCGATGTCTGAAACACAAAAACTTTTATCATTCTTGATTAAAAAATCAATTTGAAAATAAAGTGGCGGATAATCTGTTTTGTTTGAGGGTGGATAAAGCCCCCGTTCAAAAGCGAACTGTTTTCGTTTTTGATGAGCTGTTTCAGCCATAATCTCAACCAACTGTTCACCCTTCCGTTGTATTCTATCATGAGTTGTGGAGTCAATTTCGATCGGGAACCGAGGAACACTTGGGCGAATAAAAAATAAACCTTCACGCCCCACTTGTGCGTTTCTTTTGACTTCTATACCATGATCGTTTCCCGCAAGGATGAGTCTTTCATATGCCAGTTGCGCCTCAGGAATATTACCACTAGCAAAAAGTTTCTTCACTTCCTGTATTTTTGAATACATACCAAACGGATGCTGAAGTTTATTTATTTGGTCTTCTAAATGGGCTTCAAGAATTGCAAAACCCGTTTGATCAGCAATATCGATTCTTAATTGTTTGTCCGTTTGTATTCGGTCCCTCTTATTGTGCGCTAAAAATTGTCCAATTCCTTGATGATTGGTGATAGAAGTCCTCGGTAATGCCGCACCATTTTTTAACATGCCATGCGTTGATGGGTCGCGGGGAAAAAAGCGGTCCCGAACTGCATCAGGCGGTGATTTTCTAAGCATAGCATATGCGTCTGTCATCATCGCTGCATTACCAGCATTTGGGTGACTAAGATATTCTGCAGCTGGATCTGTAAACATGTTAAAGGAAAGTCCCGCTGCCTTTACCCTTCCTCCTTTACTCATTTCGTAATTCATATTGTTTGTTCAATTTATAATTTATTGTGTAAAAATTTGTCATAACCGTTTAGGTCCAATAAACCGTGTCCCGATAAGTTAAAAAGTATTACTTTTTTCTTTCCCTCTTCACGGGCTTTTAATGCTTCATCCATTGCCGCTTTGATCGCATGAGATGATTCGGGGGCGGGGATAATCCCTTCGGCCTTTGCAAAATCAACGCCAGCCTGGAAAATCTGGTTTTGCTCATACGCAACTGCCTCAATTAGTTTTTCGTGATATAAAAAAGAAATCAAAGGAGCCATTCCGTGATATCTCAATCCTCCAGCATGAATTGGTGGGGGAACAAAACCGCTTCCCAAAGAATACATTTTCAGTAACGGCGTCATTTGTGCGGTATCGCCAAAGTCGTATTCATATGTACCCTTCGTCAATGTTGGACAAGAAGTCGGCTCAACCCCTATAAATCTGATTTTTTTCTTACTTTTTAGTTTATCTGCCATAAAAGGAAAAGCAATACCCGCAAAGTTGCTCCCCCCGCCAACGCATCCTATTATTACATCGGGATATTCTCCAGCTTTTTCCATTTGTTTCTTTGCTTCCAATCCCACCACGGTTTGGTGGAGTAATACGTGGTTTAGAACACTTCCAAGGGAGTATTTGGAGCCCTTTGTTTTCATTACAGTTTCAAGAGCCTCGCTTATGGCAATCCCTAAACTTCCCGTGTGATTTGGGTTGGATGCCAATATTTTTTTGCCAAACTCTGTTTTTGTTGATGGGCTTGAAGTAACGTCGGCTCCATACATCTGCATAACAGTCTTTCGATAGGGCTTCTGATCATAGGAAACCCTTACCATGAATATCTGACATGTAAGGCCAAAAAAATTACATGCCAAACTTAACGCCGATCCAAATTGCCCTGCTCCTGTTTCG
>Ga0210049_1003250_pt1 | contig 14736 bp, 12 predicted proteins | sample CryGeyCG2014_300_2_FD_183964 | JGI IMG/M metagenome (GOLD analysis project Ga0210049, IMG submission 183964) | Groundwater microbial communities from aquifer - Crystal Geyser CG06_land_8/20/14_3.00 (SPAdes) (version 2) | ecosystem: Environmental > Aquatic > Deep subsurface > Groundwater | place...
TCCGGCAGAAATCTATTATCAAAAACAACTTAATAGTAAAAATAATAAAAATAATTTAACAATTAATTCTCTGATTTTACCGCCTAGTAGGGTCCCTGTGGCTGTCTAGACAAACGGTACCACCTTATGGAAAGGTTTTAATATTCTAGCATGGCATGTTGGAGACGAGCATATACATCTGTTTATCACAATACCGGCCGTTATTTACTTTTTAAATCTCAAAGCAAATGGACGGACAGTCAAAAGAAACGAGCTATTGTTTCATTTAGAGAATTTCCAAAAATTAAAAAAGCTTATGTGCTTTCTATGATGTTTAGATCCGTATATGAACATAATCATAGCATTAAGGAAGCTAAGAAAAATTAAACAAATGGTACGAAAAGATCGCTGAGTATGATCTTGATTCTTTTAACGCCGCAACCGAATCAATTTATCTTCATGAAGAAACTATTTAAATTATTTTACAAATAGAAGTACCAATGCTTCCGCCGAAAGCTTTCATGCAAAACTTAAAGGTTTTAGAGCTTTAGTCAGAGGAGTAAGAGACAAGAAATTCTTTTTGTTTAGGGTGGCTAAGATTTATGGTTGAGAACCATATATTGCGTATGAGCCCAAAAAACGGTGAAATGCCGAAAGAGTTAAAAGATATAAGTTGTGCTTGGAGCGAAGGAGAGCCCGGAATTCAAAGCTATGCAAAATATTTGCCGGAATAAAGTTATTATATTTTTTTCCATGTTTCGTCGTTCTCGTGAATTTGCACATATGTCGCAACAGATAATGACGAAATAGACGCGATCGCAGAAATAGCGTCATTATTCTGGGTGAAGATGATGCAAAAGGGGTGAGGTTAATTGATAAAAGTATAATGCCTCATATTCTTCTGTGGATTGTCTGGGGGATCTCCGAACAGGGCTTCACTTTGTTTACATGTATCGAGTGCTTGGCTTGGTCATTTTCATTTCAGGGATGATTGAACCAAAGGGAAGGATTATGGATTTTCGCTGGGCGTGGGGCTTTCTTCATTGCCGCTATTTTCTATTGCCTGTTGGCTAGCATTATTCGTTTTCATTATTTTACCCGCAATAAGCCAACTTCCCAAACCAATAAGCACAGTTATTGCCACCATGGCAATTATCAGCCAAAGCGCAAATGTTCTTGTTTGTCTATCTTCCATGACTTTATGGTAGCAATTAATTGCCAAGTAAGCAAATAACTGGAAATCTTTGAATTTATTAATATGAGGGGTGCCGGGAAAGAATTTCAGGAACTATTGGCAAATGAATTTCCTGAGAGTTATAAAATCCTAAGGGATAAAAAACTGATTGAAAATTATATTATCGAAACTACTCAAAAAATAAAAAAATATAAAATAAAAATTCGTGGTCTGGAAATCCATTGATCCTAAAAAAGGGTGCCACCCTTTTTTAGGATTCTCAATCACTTCACAAGATGACCCGTATAGCCAAGTCTAACCAGCTCTTCAAAAGCACCCCAAACATCTTCTGGGATTTCTTGGTAGATTTGAAATCCTTTTTCGGGATAAATCTTAATTCTTTGCAAATCTCCAACCATAATGTTAATGCAATCTTCCTTGGAAACAAATTCACTGGCACATTCTTCAAAAGGAATTTGTGGCGACGTAACTATAAACTCTTTCTCTGGCCACAATTTCTTAAAAGTTGCATAAGCACGACGTTCCATGAATGGCTTTTGAACAATAATAAAACTATCCGCCTTTATGCCTTTCTCTTCTAATAGCTTTCTTGTGCACTCTATATTCCCCCCGATATTAGTTGAGGTATTCTCAATCAATATCTTTTCCCTTGAAACACCCATTTCTAAGGCAATATCAGCAAAAACCTCAGCTTCAGGTTTTTTAAATAAATGCTCGGTAAGCTTCCCAACTCCACCAGAAAAAACAATCCAAGGCGCCCAACCTTCAAGGAATAATTCGGCACCCCTCTTGGCAACTCTTATATCATTGCTGCCCATTACCATAATACAATCAGCTTTCTTAAGCTGCTGATTTACATGGTGATAATCCCAGATTCTCTTAGCCAATTGGCCTATTTCCAGTTGATTCATAGCAAAATTATAACAAATAAAGAACCAAGTTCCAATTACCACTAGGTTATATATTAAAAAAATTTGATAAGCCAAATTTTCAATGGTGGACTACGTGGAAAATAATTGGAACTATTAATAAAAGAATTGAAGAAGTGACAGAATCTTTGTTGTGATTCTATTTATACTGTTTGTTAACTATCCGCTACCATAATAACCTAAGACCAGGGTAAGAGCATATAGAAAAATTATTATGGCGATTATCCGTGCGCTACTATTTGTGAATAATATTATCAAAAGAAGCGTTGACAATATAAAAAGCTGTGTTAACTTAATCTGTCTTAAACTGTAAAAACTTAAAGTTCTTCGAGCTTGTTTATTCTCAATCTCTTTATACTTTTGAAAAAAACTTCTCAGAATAGCAAAAACAAAAAAACCATATATAAGGTAATAATTTTGAATTCCCCCAAATAAAGAAACTCCCATATACAGTCTTGCCGCGTGAGCAGTTCCTATTCCAAAAAATTCTAAATAAGGAATCTTTTTAAGGACTAATGTGTAGAAAATATTGAAAAACAAGAAGGCTAGCTCAAAATTTGCTAAATAAGGAACAAATATAATAGCTAGTAATAATGCAATAACTGTTAGAGACAATGAAAATATCAAAGCCTCCCACCTTTTAATTCTTCCTGAAGGTATTGGTCTTTTTGACTTTATCTCGTCTTTTAAGTCTTCTTTCCAGTCTAAAATATCGTTATTAACATAGATTGCTGCATAAAGCATTTGAAACGACAAAAGAACAAAGATAAGTTTATCGGCATCAAGTGTTCTTAGATTAAAATTAACTGCCAGAAAAACACCAGCAATGATTTCTAAAATAAACGGCAGGTTTCTTAAACGAGTCAGACTAACAAAATCCTCTATTTTATCTTTGTTTACCGTAATCATAAGATAATTATAGCAATTTTTGACATCAAAGTTCAAATAAACTTCGGGATATAAAAAATAACGGCTCTATAAAGCCATTATTTAACTGGTGGACCCAAGCCGAAAATTTTGGAACACCTTCTTTGAGATTGCTCTTGAATGGGAGCCTGATTTGAGAATGATTTATGAGAAACAAGACAATAAACTTGATAACGGTTAATGAATATATGATTGATTATATATTCAGTACCTTGAAAACATGGTAGTTATCCCCACCAGATTATCAGATAATCCGGTATTTTGTTGCTCTGCCTTGGCCAATTTTCTCGATTAAGCCCAGAGAGGATAGTTTGGCAAGCAACTGCTTTAGCGTAGGAAGAGGTATCTCATTCTTTAGCAAACCATCGATTTCCGAGACTGATAAGCTCTCATGTTCGTCGAATAAAGCAAGAACCCGGCGCTGATTCTCAGAAAGTAGTTTTTCTGACTTTTCATTCTCCATCAGATCAATTGCTTTATGACCCTGAATCAAGAGAGAGTCTAAGAAATAATTTAGCCAGGGCGAAAGATCCTCGTTTTCGGTTTTGTAGACTTTCTGTGTCTCCCTTAACGCCAAATAATATTGTTCTTTGGTATCTTCAATAATTTCATCTAGTGCAACATACGGAACGTAAGAATAGCCAGCGCGAAGAAGTAAAAGATTTGTCAGTGATCGGCTTAATCGTCCATTTCCGTCAAGAAAAGGGTGAATCGCCAGGAACTCAAAGACAAAACTAGCTGTTACCAAAAGAGGATGCATTGTACCTGAAACGAGGTTCTCCTCAGTCCAGCGCATTAAAACGTCCATCTCCGGTTTGACAAGATACGGCTTTGTAGCCTCGAATAGAACTGAGGTCTGGCCAGCATCATTCTGAATGATCACTTTGTTGTCCGAAGTTTTGTATTTCCCACGATGAGAAGTATCTTTATCCGAGAAGCCCAAAAGAATTGAATGGAAATGTAAAATATTATTCTCAGTCAATTTTAGATCAGGATAATGATCGAGTATTCGACCCAAGAGATCTGCATATCCGGCCACTTCTTGTTCATCTCGATTCTTAGGTGAGTTTGTCTTAAGTCCACGTAGAAGTCTGGTCACATCTTCGTCACTCAGTTTGGAGCCCTCAATTCTTGTCGAAGCACCAGAAGAGGTAATAATCACTGAAGTCTTTAAACGCCCTAATATTTGTGGGCTTATTTTGAGACCACCCTTCCATTGACCCTTGATGCGATCTATCCCGGCAATCTTATTTAATACCCCTGAAGTAATATTTATTCTCTTTTCGAAACGATTTGTATTCATAATCATATCTCCTTAACTACATACGATTATATATGATTGTATCCGAATAGTAAAGTGTTTTCTGTAAAAAGTAAAAGGAAATTAAGCATGAAAATTAAAAGTGTTTCGAATGTCGCTAGGGTATACATCAAAAAATGGCTTAGGTAAGCAAATTTTCAATGGTGGAGCGTTCTGGAAGAAGCTCGAACGATTTTTGAGGAAAACCCTGTTTGATTCTCTGCCAGAAGTGGATAAATGGCTGTTTTTTAGAGAAATCCAAGCGCCACTCCTTTCCGCCACCAAAGTAGCGGCGCTTTCCTAGAGATTTTATTTTTTAAAATACGTTGGATATGAAAGGGGTTTTTCTTAGGGATTTAAGGGCTTAAAATTTTTAAGCGAGGGAAAAGCACATTTGATAGATGCGCTTGCCCCACCCTTCCCGTGCGCGCGCATAAGGGAGACTCCCTAAAAAATTCTTTTGTATGGGTATTCTTTTTGTAATTCCATTGGCTTCAAGAAATTTATAAACAGCTACTTAGCTCATTAACTTAAAAACTATAACCAATCTCTTTAAATCGGTTCCGGTCGGGGCACAAGTCATTAGCGTAAGCCGATAATCCTTGGTTTGTGCCAGAACCGATAAATCATTTGGTTCGACTACTGATTTACTTTCTGCCTGATAGGTGTGCTTTTTGCCATTAAAGTAAATGATGGCCGTGTCTCCAACCTGAACTTTGTCTAAATTTGCAAAGATGTCTTTGTATTTTCCGGGTTTCCAAAAATAATCCGAGCTATGGCCGGTAATAAAGACATTGCCTTTTTCTCCAGGCAGGGCAGTGCCGGGGTAATGGATAACTCCATTTGCAAGACCTTTTTGAATTTCTTTTTCCTCTTTAGAATTAACAAATATTATAGGGGCGCTAGTGTTAATGCCAGGAATCTTAATTGTTGGATCGGTTGGAAAAATTTCCTCGGCTTTAGTTTGAACTCCTTTTACTTCAGGTTTAATAAGACTTGCTATTTCTTCATTATCCCCGATCAGCCCTGAAAACACAAAAACAGTTGCAAGGAGAAAATAAGCCCCAACAAAACTAAAACTGTATTTTAAGTAGAGTCTTTTTCTGGAGATCTTCCTAAATTGCTTAGTCTTTGTTTTCTTTACATTCTGCCTGGTAACGTTTTTCTTTAAACCTTCCTCAATTTTTGCTTCTTCCTTAGGAACAGCTTCAATGCTGCCCAAGCTAAAATTCTTGTTAAAAGCTGCTTGATCGAATTCAATTACATCAAGATGGCCAAAACTTTTTTTGGCAGAAATCGTATCAAAAGATTTAGTTCTGTCCTTAGTCATGGCCATCTTTCATGTTTAAGTGTTTGGGGAATCAACCTTGGTAGGTGGGATAATATTTTCTGTGCCACTTGATTGCAAACATCCCAAGAAGATATAGTGCGTGCGATTGCAAAGTTAAGATAGAAATGAGTAGCCGTAAATAACCCGAGGGATCCTGTTGTAGGAAGAGTTCCCGTAGATTCAAATAACGAGAAGTCGGTAAAGTGGGTGGTGCCAAAGGTGACTTTCTTGTTAGCAGAGTCAACCGCGATACCGGAAATACCATCTTGCTTCCAAGACGAAGAAGCTACGTCCCAATAGTAGACTGTCAAATTCTGCGGGATGCCGACTGTGGCTCCGGCATAAGAGATGGTAATTAAAATTGGCTTAGCAAATGTGGTTACATCAGAATTATCCGAATCTTTCTTGGCGCTGATAGAGAATGTGCTGCCAATTTTATTTGTGCTCTGAGGTTTACCATGATCGGTAGTAGTAATTGCTACGGTGACGGAAACTGTTTCGGTCACGGCATCTTGAGGGAATGTAACCACTATACTGCCATCGTCACTTGTAATGCTTCCGCCAACAGCCGGTATATGTCCGGTTAGAATAACAGTATCACCACCTGAGGCACTAGAAGTAGTTGTGAAAGTGTTATCGGTGCCGGTTGCCTGGTTACTTGCTGCATCTTTACTAACTACTCTAAAATGATATGTCGTGCCGGCCGTTAATCCTGTTAGAGTTCGTGAGTGGGAAGTTACCATATTGCTGTCACCGGATGATGATCCATAAGAGGTTGTTAAACCATAATCTACCTGAGAATCAGCAGCTTCGTTAGTAGTCCAGGTGATAGTAACCGATGTTTGCCCTGGCGTGCCCGAAGAAACATTAGAGATGACTGGTGCTGTGGTATCCGGAGTCCCGGCGGTGGTAAAGCTGTAATCTGTGCTAGTTGCAAGATTGTTAGCAGCGTCCTCGCTTTTAACTCGGAAATGATAGGTTGTGCCGGAAAGAAGACTTGTTAACGTTGCCGAATGTCACCATTGTTAAATAACTGTGAAGTACCGTAGCTGGTTGTAAGTCCCCATTCAACCCTAGTTGTTGCCTGCTCATCAGTAGTCCAGGTGATAGTGGCGGAATTTTGTCCTGGTGTGCCTGACGAAACAGAAGAAATAACCGGAGCTGTGGTATCGGGGGAAGCAGCAGTTATAAAAGTATTATCGCTACTGGTAGCTAAGTTGCCATCAGTATCCTTACTCTTTACGCGATAATGGTAGGTAGTATTGGCTGTTAAGATGGATAAACCAACAGAATGTGAGGTGATTAAACTAGTGTCTAAGGTTGTTGAGGAGCCGTAGCCAGTAGTGAGTCCATATTCTACCTGGGAATCTGATGCCTCGTTAGTGGTCCAGGTTATGGTAGCTGATGTTTGTCCTGGTGTGCCTGATGAAATACTGGAGATGTTTGGAGGAGTGGTGTCATAAGAAACTGATAGCGAACCACCATTTCCTAATGGCGTGCTGCCATCGTCACCACCCCAAATCAGCATCTTTGAATCCCCCCAAACTGTAGTTTGCTTTTGTCTTGCTAACGGTGCATTCGTAGTTGATAGAGCCACCCAAGTGTTATTGGTAGGGTTATATCTGGCACCAGTATTTACTAAGCTTGAGCCGTTGTTGCCCCCGCCCCAGACAATCATTTCAGTACCTGTCCAAACAGTGCTATGGAAGTTTCTGGCCGTTGGAACTCCAGTTGTAGAGATAGCGGTCCAGGTATTATTTGAAGGATTATATTTGGCGCCGGTATTTAAAGCAGAAGATCCATCATAACCGCCCCAGATAATCATTTCCGTCCCATCCCAAATGGCAGTAGCAGAATCTCTGGCAGATGGAGCATTGGTTGTGGACATAGCCGTCCAAGTATCATTTGACGGGTCGTATACGGCACCGGTGTTGGTTTGTCCGCTTCCGTCATATCCGCCCCAAACTATCATTTTAGATCCGGTCCAAACAGCCTTAGCATCTTGTCTTGCCGTTGGAGCTCCGGTATTTGAAATAGCTGCCCAAGTATTATTTGAAGGATTGTATTTGGCGCCATCACCGAGTAATCCATTAGAGCCGTCTCTACCGCCCCAAACAATCATTTCTGTTCCATTCCAGATTGCAGTGTGTAATTCTCTGCCAACCGGTGCGTTGGTTGTTGATGTTGCTGTCCAAGTGTTACTCGATGGATTATATTTTCCACCGTCATTAACAGCATTGCCGGCTTTTCCTCCCCAAACTATCATATCAGTGCCGGTCCAAATTGCCGATGGTCGATATCTACCAGTAGGAGCTCCGTTTGTAGTAGTTGCCGCCCAGGTATCGGTTAAGGGATCATATTTTGAACCGGTTTGGGTTCTGGTTGTAGTGTCTGTGCCATCCCAACCGCCCCAAACAATCATCTGGCTTCCGGTCCAAACAGCAACATGATCTGTTCTTTTTGATAGCCCTCCCGATAATGAAGTTGCAGACCAGCTATCGTTAGAAGGATTATAAAGACCGCCGTTATTTAAATTAGATGTACCGTCCCAACCACCCCAAATAACCACTTTAGATCCGGTCCAGATGGCGGTACTTCTATCTCTGGCGCCTGGAGCATTTGATGTGGTAATAGCAGACCAGGTATTATTTGATGGGTTATATTTAGCACCATCATTTAACCTGCTAACGTTATTATTACCGCCCCAAACAACCATTTCTGTTCCGGTCCAGGCTTCTAAATGATCAAATCGGCCAGAAGGTGCTCCCGTAGCAGAAATCGCTGTCCAGATGTCAGTTGAGGGATTATACTTAGCCCCATCATTTGCAGGTGCGCCATCCCAACCGCCCCAGACAATCATTTCTGTGCCCGTCCAAATAGCCTTATGTTCTTCTCTAGCGCTAGGGGCATTAGTTGTTGATATAGCCGTCCATGTATCGTTTGAAGGGTTATATTTGGCACCGGTGTTTAGATCAGACGTACCATCATATCCTCCCCAGACTATCATCTCTGAACCTGTCCAGACAACAGAATTCATATATCTTTCAGAAGGTGCTCCAGTGGATGATATTGCTGACCAAGTATTAGTTGAAGGGTTATATTTGGCACCGTCAGTTACTCTTCCGGAATTATCGATTCCGCCTTGAATAATCATTTCTGTTCCATCCCAAACAGCATTCGCATATGACCTGGCAGTGGGTGCTCCCGTTGTGGATATTGCCGCCCAAGTATCAGTAGTGGGGTTATATCGGCCACCAGTATTTAGCTTATTATTTGAAACGTCTTGACCGCCCCAAACAACCATTTCTGTTCCCGTCCAAACTGCTGAAAATAACGAACGCCCTGCAGGAGCTCCAGTTAAAGAAGTTGAAACCCACGTATTTGCAGAAGGGTCATAAACACCGCCAGTATTAAGTGAGCTACCTCCCCAAACAATCATTTTACTACCGGTCCAAACAGCAGCATGACGGTTTCTGACTTCAGGGGCATTTTCTGAAGCAGTAGACAGACCTGGCTTATTTGTCTCCCAAGCTACGGTTGTTGCGGCATGAGTCTTTTTAATCAATAAAAAGTTTGCCGGATTGATAATTTCCATCACCATCGCTAGTACCGCAAAAAAAGCAACCTTACTATAAAAAAAAGATTGCCGATAACTTTCTAAATTATGTTTTTTGCTTCTAGGGATTATAGTTTCTTTTAATGCCTCCCAAAGTCTGTTAGCTTTAGATCTCTTGGATTTTAAGACTTGCCCTGAAAGTGGTGAGAATCTACTCTCTCTCTCTCTCTCTCTCTCTCGATTTGAGCCTTTACTCCTCAATAATTTCATTATTAATCCTCCTTGTTGATTAATTCTATAACAACTAACAGCCAAAACAATTGGTTGCTTATTTAATTATAACTAGGCAAAAAAATATATCAACATTTTTCAAATAATTTTTAAATTTCAAAGCCTACGGTTATTTAATTTAGGCTTGAAAATAAGCTTAGTTAGATTAAATTTAAATTATGATTGGTTCAGCTTTCTTAATTTTTATTCATGCGCTTATCTTATTTGTTCTCTATCTATTTGTTTTTGATTTAACCATTTACTTAAATGCGAAGGTTAAAAAGGGACTTAGCTTCTCGGAATTTTATTCCTCAAAAACCAAAAAAGTCTAATTCATGAAAAACGTTACACTAGTGTCCGGTTTAATTCCTCCTAAAATACAAAAAACCTCCAGAGATAGGTATAATTAGCTTGTTGGTCTAATTATTAACTCTGGAGATTTTATGTATCAGTATTCTAACACTATTTTTAATCAGTTGCTAAGTTTTTTACCAAAGTATGAATTTAAGAAATTTGTTTTGCAACATGAAGGTGATAAACACGTAAGGACTCTAACCACCTGGAATCAACTGGTAATTTTACTTTATGCTCAAGCAACCGGAAAAGACAGTTTAAGGGAGATAGAGACCGGTTTTAACTTACAAAAAGGTGTCTGGCATCATTTAGGCATAAAAACAGTGGCCAGATCCAGTCTGGCTGATGCTAACCAAAGAAGAGACTCAGAAATATTTGAAAACCTCTTTTACGCTCTCCTTGACCGGTGCAGGGAGATAACTCCGCATCGAGAATTTAAATTTGATAATCCTCTTTACTCCTTTGACTCCTCAACCATTAACCTTTGCCTGTCAGTATTTGACTGGGCTAAATACCGGACAACCAAAGGAGCCTTAAAATTACATCTATTACTAAACAACCGGACAGCAATTCCGGAGCTTGTTAATATTACCGAGGGTAAGGTAGCAGATGTTACGGTATTTAAAAAACTAAACTTAGAAAGCTTTGAAAAGGGCAGTATCTTAGTTTTTGATAGGGGTTACATCGATTTCGCTTGGTGGAAAAAGATCAATGATGCCGAACTCTTTTTTGTCTCTCGGACGAAAAGCAATCAAAATATCTTTGTTACCGGACAGCACAATAGCCCACCTTTTGAGAAAGGTGTATTAGCTGACGATTATGTTATCTTTGGTGACGCCATGGACAAATATCCGGATGAACTAAGGCAAATTAAATACTGGGATGAGACCGCTAAAAAAGAACTCATATTTTTAACTAACAACTTTAAACTCACGGCTAAACAAATAGCCGATGTTTACAAAGACAGATGGCAAATTGAACTGTTCTTTAAATGGATCAAACAGAATCTAAAGATTAAAACTTTTCTTGGAACCTCTAAAAATGCAGTTTTAACCCAAATCTGGATAGCCATGATTTACTATTTAATTCTTGCCTACATTAAATTTCAAACTAAATTCAAAAAATCCCTCTTAGAGCTTACGAGAATGGTGAGAGAAGTCTTACTTACAAGAAGAGATTTAATCGATATATTATCTTTAGAAGAGAAAACTATCTTTAAAATTAAGAAAGAAGAAAACCCTCAAATGAGTTTTTGGTAAAATTAAACCGGACACTAGTGAAAACGTTATTGGGATATTTTTTGGCTTTTATTTGGTTTAGCTTTTGCTGCTTTTTATGTATTTGCTTTATTTTCGGTAGTTAATCTCCCTGTATTAGGCATTAACGCTGGTGTCTTCTTGCTCTCCGGCATAATTTTTGCTTGGTTTTCCAACATAGAGCAGATCGAACAAATAGGACCTCCTGGATTTAAAATCTTTGGTTGGGATATTCCTCTAAACTCGCCTGGAGGTCTATGGGGATCTATTATTACTTGGAAAAAAGTAAATGTCTTAAACGTGATATATATAGTTATCACTAGGATTTTGAACTTTGTCGCTGGTTTCTTTTTTGTCTCCCTTTTCCTATTAATGATTTATGGTTTATTAAGCAAGTTATAGCGCTATTTACCTCACCACCCTCCAAACCTCTGCTGTAACCCCATGCTCTCTCACTTCCTCAACTGTCGTAATCTGAACGTCGAAGGTTGGTTCTTCTTCATTTTCTTTCATAGCAGCTAAAGCTTTTCTAATATACCCAGCCACATAAACTCTAACTCTATTGTTTGGACAGATAATTAAAAAAGTAGATTTAGGTTCTTCCTCATATTCCCAAGCAAAATTCTCAAAAAAGTTAAAATATCTTTTAATCCTTTGTCTTAAATAGGGTAAAGGAATATCGCTTAAGATTTCCAAGAAGTAATGCTTTTTCCGGCTATGCTTCTTTTTTGAATATAGGCATGGGGCTTTAATTCCCTTACCAATTCTTGAAAAGGCAAGGAAGAATCTCCCCAATTGTCATCTTCAGAAGTAGCGGCATAATCACTTGAAAGGTACATATCAAACTTAATTCTTTTAACCTTGTCTGGCGGTTTTGGTATTTCCTCTTTAAAACCGCCAGAAGCTACCTGTTTTGATATCTTAGAATTGTTAAAGCTTTCCGTTATCCTTAAAAGCTCTAAATAAATATCTCCCAAAAGTATTGAACGTTCTATAAATGTTTCTGTCCTTATCCTCTCGTAGTAAAATTTCTTTAAAGCTTCCGGTTCAATATCGGTAGTTTTTAAAAACCTAATCCCGTTTAAGCTTAAATAGTAAATAGCCGGCTTGGTATTCTCTCCAAACGTATTTGAGTATATTCTTTCTACGTATTCTTTTTCTCTTAGATCGTTTAACCAAACATTTATTGTCTTTTTATTCTTGTGTTTTAAGAAGGCTTGTATTTGGATTCTATTTAAAAATCTAAACCTGTAAAGTAGTATTAGTATCTCTTGTTGTTTCTTTGTTATATGTGATAGTTCTAACATAATTATTAACCTCGCAATTTACCTAACCATAACCAAACCCAACCTACACCTTCTTATGGTAAGATACAGGATAAACAATCACTCAATTTTAAACTTAAAAACTCCTAAATTTTGCCATCGCTTGCGGTGGTAAAATATACAATCAAAGGCTAGCAAAATTAGCCAAAAATTACAACACTTTTAGAGTTGTCTAAATATGAAACCAAAGCCAAAATTTCCAATAGCGAGTCGACTTTTACTCTTTCCCCGAAAAAGTAAAAGTCGACTAATTAAATTGGTGGTGCTTTCCCAAAAATCTTAAGCCCTTAAATCCCTAAAGAAAAAAGACCTTTTGTAATCAATGCATTTTAAAAAATTCGTTTCCTAAGAAAGCGCCACTCCTTTGGCGGCGGAAAGTGCCGGCGCTTGGATTTCTCTAAAAAACAGCCATTTATCCACTTCTGGCAGAGAATCAAACAGGGTTTTCCTCAAAAATCGTTCGAGCTTCTTCCAGAACGCTCCACCAAAGTTTATTTACGGCGGAATTTGCCTCGCTCGGGGCTTCGCCCCTCGCTTCGGCAGGCATTTCGGCAAGATAATTCCACGGATTTTTGAAATCAATCGTCAATTTTCCCGCCGCAAGGCGGCGGTTCACAAACTTTTAAGTTTGTATTGCGGCAAAGCCGCAATGAGCCGATGGTTTTCTTTCGCCTTTGGCGAAATACAAAATGAGATTTTAATAAATTGTCGGTGTAAAGCGTTGCCTTTTTATAAAATTAAAAACTTCTAAAAACTATGATTAAATATTTTATCTATTGCCGTAAATCAAGTGAGGACGAAGAAAGACAAATTTTATCCATTGAGGCCCAGCTCACGGAGTTGAGAGAATTTGCCAAACAAAACAATCTTTTCGTTGTGAAAGAATATTACGAAAGCAAAACCGCCAAAGAGCCGGGCCGAGAAGTTTTTAATTTTATGATGTCGGAAATTGAAAAAGGCAACGCTTCGGGAATTTTAGCGTGGAATCCCGATAGATTAGCCAGAAATTCAATAGACGGCGGACGGGTTATTTATTTAGTTGATACTGGAAAAATCACCTCGCTAAAATTCCCTACCTTTTGGTTTGAAGCGACACCGCAAGGAAAATTTATGTTGAGTGTTGCTTTCGGACAAGCAAAATATTACACCGACAATTTAAGAGAAAACATTTTGCGAGGAATACGGCAAAAAATCAGGCGAGGCGAACTTTCGGCAAAAGCCCCGCTCGGATATTTTAACGAGCCGAGATTGAGAACTATTGAACCCGACAAAAAAACTTTTAGCAGAGTGAAAGAAGTTTTACGGGCTTTTGCCACTGGCGAATATACGCTAACAAAGATTCAAAGCAAAATGTTTTCTCTCGGCTTGGTTGGCAAAGACGGTAAACTGCCTCATCTTTCCACAATTCAGAAAATTTTGACAAATCCGTTTTACTACGGACATTTTCGCTATCGCGGCGAAGTGCATCAAGGATCGCATAAGCCAATGATTTCAAAGAAACTTTTTGACCAAATACAGGAAGCGTTGATTTTGAACGGCAAGCCCCGCAAAAAGCGAGGACCAAAAAATTTTCAATTTCTCAATTTTGCGGTTTGTGGCGAGTGCGGATACTCCATAACCGCCGAACGGCACATCAAAAAAAGCGGATTAAAATTTGTTTATTATCGTTGCACTCACAAAAGCAAAACGCAAAATTGTTCGCAAACTCGCTTTTTGCGGGAAGAAGTTTTAACTGAACAAGTAAAAGAGAATTGTCAAAAAGTTTCTTTGCCTGACGATTGGCGGGAAAAATATCTTGAAAGAATAAACCTATGGGAAAAAGAAAACAGCCAATCGTCAAACCTTTTCGCTCAAAATCTCAAAACCGAACTTTCCGCCATTAAAATAAAAATAGACCGGCTTATGGACGGCTATCTTGAAGGCAGCTTTGAACTGGCGGAATTTCAGGAAAAGAAAAATAAGTTAATGGCGGAAAAGAAAGATATTGAGAAAAAATTATCGGATTTTGAGCGAAAAGGAAATCATTGGCTCGAACTCACTCGAAACTGGATTTTAGAAGCCAACCAAGCCAAAAATCTCATTTTGTCTGAAAATTTTTCGGAAATGAAAAATTTTCTCAAAACCATCGGCTCGAACCGCCGCCTTGCGGCGGTAAAATTGGCGATTGATTTCAAAAATCCGTGGAATTATCTTGCCGAAATGCCCGCCAAAGCGAGGGGCGAAGCCCCGAGTGAGGCAAATCACGCTGTAAATAAACTTTGGTGGAGATGAGGGGAATTGAACCCCTGTCTAATAAATTCCTTAAAGCAGGTTTA
>Ga0210049_1003253_pt1 | contig 14730 bp, 13 predicted proteins | sample CryGeyCG2014_300_2_FD_183964 | JGI IMG/M metagenome (GOLD analysis project Ga0210049, IMG submission 183964) | Groundwater microbial communities from aquifer - Crystal Geyser CG06_land_8/20/14_3.00 (SPAdes) (version 2) | ecosystem: Environmental > Aquatic > Deep subsurface > Groundwater | place...
ACACAGGCAAAATTAAAGATTTGAAATTTCCCACATTTTGGTTTGATAGTACACCGCAAGGGAAATTTATGATGAACATTGCTTTTGGCCAAAGTAAGTATTACATCGACAATTTAAGCGAAAATATTAAACGAGGACACCGAGCAAAACTGCGAAAAGGAATTTGGCCAAACTTTGCCCCGCTTGGATATTCCAATAATCTCAAAACAAGGGCGATTGATGTTGATAGCGAAAAAGCACCATTTGTGCGAAAAGCGTTTGAACTTTACGCAACTGGCGAATATACCTTGAAAGCCGTTGCGATAATTTTGGATCAAGCGGGGCTAAGAAGTTATAAGGGCAATGTTCTTTCTATTTCCTGTGTCCAGCGACTTTTGCAAAACCCGATCTACTACGGCGTATTTTCTTTCAATGGCGAAATTTATGACGGAACGCACGAGCCAATTATTTCCAAGAAACTTTTTGATTCTGTTCAACAAGTAATGAGTAATCGAGGAAAAAAGAAACGCAAACGAAAACACGAATTTGCTTTTTCGGGACTGATGAAATGCGGAAATTGCGATTGCTTGATAACCGCCGAGAAACAAAAAGGGCATCATTATTATCGTTGCACCAAGAAAAAGCAAACCTGTAATGAAAAATATTTGCGGGAAGAAAATCTTGTTGAACAGATGAAAGGGATTATTCAAAAAGTTTCTTTGCCTGACGACTGGGCAAACAATATGCTTGCCGAGATAGACAAGGAAAAAGAGCAAGCGAAAGAAGAAACGAAAGTTTTTGTTCAAAATCTCCAAACTCAAAAAGTGGAAATTGAAAGAAAGGCTGAGAACCTGCTTGATTTGTTTATCGGTGGCAAAGGCATTGAACCCGAAGAATACCAAGCCAAAAAAGCAAAACTGCTTAACGATAAGCAGGACATTTTGGGGAAGATCAGAGATTTTGAACAAAAAGGAAATAATTGGCTCGAACCGATGAAAGAAATGATTTTAGCCAGTAGCCAAGCCAAAATTCTTTTGTCGCAAAGCGACAATCAAGAAATCCGAGCATTTCTAAAAAATATCGGCTCGAACTTCATTTTGAAAGATAAAAAATTCCAATTTGCGCTTAAAATCGGCTGGCGAGCCCTCGCAGAGGGCGAGCCAACAAAGACATTTCCCAATTGGCGGAGAGGGTGGGATTCGAACCCACGCGCCGCTTGCGCGACAAAACGATTTCGAGTCGTCTCCGTTATGACCACTTCGGTACCTCTCCAATAAATTTTATAAAACGATTGCCGTGTTTTGGATTATTTGTTTTTATTTTTTTAAAATAGTTATGGATTTCTTCTTGCCTTCTTAAGTAAACTGATTTTTGCGTTGCCCTGTTAGTCGGCGAAAATCCTAAATCTTTCAATATGTCTAGTATATCAATAACTAATTTACTCGCATAGCTGGTTATTGCCCATCCGAGATGTTTATATTGTTTACTTTTAATTCTGTGCTTATCCAAATAAATACAGCCGTCGGTATCAAACAAACCCCTGATAAAAGCTTTTTTATAAATTTTTTTTTGCTTTATCCAGCTGGGAACGGTCAGGTTATTTTTTATTTTATCTCCGATGGGCATCCCCGCCCTATTTAAAAACTTAACTAATCGCCTGGAGGACGCTATTATATCTACAACGCTCATCTTTTTTCTAAGTTTTAGTGAAACTTTAATTCTAAACAATTCCGCAATTAGTTTTTGCGTAAATATGGCATGCTCTTTATCGGTTTTCGCATTTGTTGTAATACTAGCTTGATATGCAGATAAATGTCCGTCTCCAAATAAGATACCTAGAAGTTCGGCTAATCTCTCGGATTTTTGCGGCCTTTTTATTGATTTAATATTATTAAAAAGCGTATTATTTTTTTTATGAGTAATTATTGAAGCAAGCCCTCCCTTTTTTCTTCCTTCCGGCGTTCCTATGTTTCCATATAATTTCATTCTGGCATAAGCTCCTTTTCTGCCTGCTTTTTTTATGTGCCAAAATTCTGGCAGGATTTTAAAACTAAAATTATGACTTTCTAGCCTTGAAAGCTTAACTAATCTTTTAAAAACATACTCAGGCATTGTTGTTTTTCCTCTTTTCCAATTGATCAATGTCCTTTTGTTTACATTAAATAAGCTGGCTAGCTTGTTTAAGCTTGCATTTTTTTGAGAGGTTTTTGTTTTTAAAAAAAGTAGTGATAAATCTTTTTCTAAAAGTCTTATTCTCATATATTTTTATTCTATAATACGAGTAGCTTTTAGTCAACCATTCTGGAATGTTTCCTTTTTTTAACATCTATATCATACACGCCTCAAGTCACTGGACAAATCAATTTTTCCGTGATATGCTAATTTTTGTAAACAGTTAAATAGCAAACGCTGGTTTATCTTTTGAAGGAAACGGGCGTTTCGCCGAACAACATGGCTCTCACCAACAAGCAAAAAGAAAAAGTCACCAAGGAAGTCAAGAGGCACGAAAAGGATACCGGCTCGCCGGAATATCAAATCGCCCTTTTTGGCGAAAAAATCAAAAAGCTCACCACGCATCTTAAAAAAAATTCCAAAGATTTCACTTCGCGCCGGGGGTTGCTGAAAATGATTTCCAAGAGAAAAAAATTGATGCTGTATCTGCAAAAGACCGACGAAAAAGCTTACAAAAAATTGACCAAAAAACTTGATTTAAAAGAATAACTTTAAACATAAAAACAGGCCGTTTGACCTGTTTTTACGCCTTAAAAAAATGTCTATCTTCAAAGAACAACGGGTCGGTGTTTTGGTGGATATTCAAAATCTTTACTATTCCGCCAAAGTTCTTTATCAGAAAAAAGTCAATTTCGGTCAATTATTGCGCCACGGTGTCGGAGATCGCAAACTCATCCGCGCCATTGCCTATGGCATCAAAACTCTGGAAGGCCAGGAAGAAAAATTTTTCGAAGCCATGGAAAAACAAGGTTTTGAAGTTAAAACCAAGGATCTGCAAATATTTCCCGGCGGAGCCAAAAAAGGCGATTGGGATGTCGGCATCGCGGTGGACGCCATAAAAATGTCTAAAAGCCTGGATGTGATTATTTTAGTTTCCGGAGACGGAGATTATATTCCCGTCGTGGAATACGTTCAAAATACCACCGGTTGCCGCGTGGAAGTCATCGCTTTCAAAGAATCCACCAGTTCTAAATTGATTGAAAGAGTGGACGCTTTTACCAATATCAGCGAAAATAAGAAAAAGTTTTTAATTTAAATTTTTTTAAAAAAAATGGAAACTATTTATACTAATTCTCCGTCTATTCCGCTCGACGAAGCAGCTGCCGGTTTGCTTTTAACCGTTTTTGGCGGACTTTTACTGTTTTTGCTGGTTATCGCGCTTTTTATTTATATTTATATGGCTGTTTGCCTGGTGAAAATAGCCAAAAAAACGGGAACGGATAACGCCTGGTTCGCCTGGATTCCTATTTTAAATATTATTCTTATTATTCAGTGCGCCCGAAAACCGCTATGGTGGATAATTTTATTTTTTATTCCCCTTGCCAATATCGTAGCGGCCATCGTAATTTGGATGGCCGTTGCTAAGAATTTGGGAAAACCGGAATGGCTGGGAATTTTAATGATTATTCCCGTGGCCAACCTTATCCTTCCCGGTTATCTGGCTTTTTCCAAAAATGAACTGTTAACTCCCGCTCCTCCGTCTCCAACGCCTGTTAATCCAGCCCAATAAAAAAATTGATTTGAAAAACACCGTAAAAAACCCGCGGTGTTTTTTTTATTGACAAACTCCTCAAAATAAAGTAAGCTAAAGATGTTTAATAACTTAATAAAAAGCCTTTTTCTAATGCGTCGGAGACACAATATTACTCCCGAATCCCAAAACTTGAAACTTAAAACTTCAGAATATTTTTCTTAGGTTATAAGTTACGAGTTACGAGTTTCAGGATTAGCATCGTGTTTATAACGTCGTTAGCGCAAGGCTGATACGTTCACATGGAACATAAAAAATGGTCTCTCCAGATCGGCGGGAGGATTTTAGAAATCGAAACCGGCCTTTTAGCCAACCAAGCTAACGGAGCGGTGACCGCCCGTTACGGCGATACCGTGGTTTTAGCGACAGCGGTTATGAGTCAAGGCGCTTCCAAAATCAGCGGTTATTTTCCGCTGATGGTGGATTTTGAAGAAAGATACTACGCCGCGGGAAAAATTAAAGGCTCCCGCTTCATTAAAAGAGAAGGTCGTCCTTCGGATGACGCCATTCTTTCCGGACGAGTAGTCGATCGGACGATTCGTCCGCTTTTCAATCCGCGCATGCGCAATGAAGTGCAAATTATCACGACTGTCCTTTCTTACGATGGAGAAAATGATCCGGGAGTCGTCGCTGTTATTGCCGCTTCCACGGCTCTCTCCATTTCCAATATCCCCTGGAACGGACCGGTGGCCGCTGTCCGAGTCGGACAAGTTAAAGACGCCCTGGTTGTCAATCCGGTTAACGGAGAACTGCAAGAAAGCGCTTTGGATTTAGTCATTTCCGGAACTAAAGATAAAATAAATATGCTGGAAGCCGGCGCCAAAGAAATTCCCGAAATCGAAATTATCAAAGCCTTCGCCTTCGGGCAAGAAGCTATCGCAAAAATCGCCGCTTTCATCGAATCTATCGCCCAAGAAATCGGCCGGAAAAAATCCCAACCGGTTCTGCTTCAGGGTTCGCCGGAATTTGAATCAAAAATAAGAGAAATTCTGCTTTCCGGGAAACTGACTGAAATTCTTTACGATCCGGATAAAAAAGTTATCGAAGAAAAAACCAGGGTCATCAAAGAAAAAGTTGCCAGCTATATTAAAGAAAATTTTACCGAAGATGTTGATAAGCTCAAAGAAATAGCCGAGCAAGTTTTTGAAGAAGTTTCCGATGAAATTGTCCACCAAAATATCCTGGAAAAAGAACAAAGACCGGATGGCCGGAAACTTTCTGAAATTCGCCCCATTGAATGCCGGGTTGGGGTTCTGCCCCGCACCCATGGAACCGGCCTTTTTACCCGAGGAGAAACTCAAGCTTTAACCGTCACTACTTTGGGTTCCCCCGGCGACGAACAAATCATCGACACTATGGAAGTCGATACGAAAAAAAGATACATTCATCATTACAATTTTCCTCCTTTTTCGGTGGGAGAAATCAAGCCGATGCGCGGCCCGGGACGCCGGGAAATCGGTCATGGAGCGCTGGCTGAAAAAGCGCTTTTACCGGTTCTTCCGCCTAAAGAAAGTTTTCCTTACACTATTTTACTGGTTTCCGAAGTGCTTTCTTCCAACGGCTCTTCTTCCATGGCTTCCACTTGCGGATCAACCTTATCCTTAATGGATGCCGGAGTGCCTATCACCCGGCCCGTGAGCGGCATCGCCATGGGAATTATCGTCGGAAAAGACAATACTTTTAAAGTTTTAACCGATATTCAAGGCCTGGAAGACCATTACGGCGATATGGATTTAAAAACGACCGGCAGTGAAAAAGGAGTAACTGCCTTGCAAATGGATGTGAAAGTGGAAGGTGTAACTCTGGCTATGTTGCAAGCTGTTTTGGAACAATCCCGTCAAAATCGCCTGGAAATATTGGAAAAAATAACCGCCGTTTTGCCGGAAGCCAGAAAAGAAATGTCTCAATACGCTCCCCGCATCATTACTTTGCATATCAATCCGGATAAAATCAGAAATGTCATCGGACCGGGAGGAAAAATTATCAACGCCATTATTGACGAAACCGGAGTGCAGATAGACATTGAGGATGATGGCTCTGTCTTTATTACTTCGACAGACGATGTTTCAGCCAAAAAAGCGGTAAAATGGATTGATAACCTGACTCATGAAGTTAAGGCCGGAGAAACTTTTAACGCTAAAATAACCCGACTCATGAATTTCGGAGCTTTTGCCGAAATTTTGCCCGGCCAAGAAGGTTTGATCCATATTTCCGAAATGGCTGACCGGCGAGTGGAAAAAGTTGAAGATATGGTTAAGATCGGCGATATCGTTCCGGTTAAAGTCAAGGAAATAGATTCTCAAGGACGCATTAACCTCTCCATGAAAGCCGTGGCTAAAAACTCCTAGCCATTGGAAGTTTTTTATTGTATACTATTATTGAACATTTTTATCTTTTAGAAAAATAAAAAAATAATACAATGACAAACAAAAGCAGCCTTAATATTAATGTTGGAGAGCGCTATAATAATATCCCCGCCAACCATCCTGAAGAATTTTCCATTAAAGATGTTTCAGTTCATTCCATGAAAGAAGATTTGGAAATAATTAAAAATCCGACGCTGGTTCGCCAGGAACCCGCGCCATTGCCTGTTTCTTATCGCCCTAAAAATACTTCCCCGTTAAAAATCAGCCCCTTTTTAGAAAAAACCGGCTCGGCTTCGACAACTCCTGTTCCCCCCAAAAAACCTGAAAATATAGCCGGTAAGCCTGCGGCTAAACAACTCTTAGAGCCGGCAGAAACTGATTCTTTTAAGCCAGGCGCTTCAAAAAAAATTTTTGTTTTTTCCACAATTTTTCTTTCTGTGATAGCCCTGGGTGTCGGTAGTTATTATTTTTGGCTTATCAGAGGAAAAAACGCAGAGCCTCCTGTGGAAGAATTAGAAGCTGTTATTCCGGATTCCGCTCCTGCTGCTGAAGAACCCTCTTTGCCGGCGGCGGTTATTAAACCGGAAACAAAAACAGAGGAACTGAAAGAAAACACTATTGTTTTAGATTTGGAAAATTCAAATCCAACCGCGATAAAAACGGCTATTAAAAATCAAATTGAAAAACTGCCCAAAGAGTCCTTTGTTAAGCCCGTTGAATTCAACCTGAAAGATTCCCGGAATAACCTTTTGGACTTTTCGTTGTTTGCCAAAAAAAGCGGAATGACTTTTACCCAAAATCTTTCCGCTTATCTGGGAGAATCCTTCAGTTTACTGGCCTTTTATGACGGATCCAATCTGGGAACCGGCCTGATTATTGAATCCAAAAACGATTCGTTTTTAGCTCAAAGACTTCTTGAAAAAGAATTGACCTTAACTAAAGATTTAAATGTTCTTTTTCTAACCGCCGCGCCTAAAGAAACGAGGAAAGTTTCTTTTTCCAGCTTCGCTTATAAAGATATTTCCTTGAGATATTTTAATTTAATCTCTCCGGAAAAATTAAGCATCGATTACGCCGTGGCTAAAAACAACTTAATTATCGGAACAACCAGAAATACTTTTCTCGCTCTTTATGATTTTCTGCTTGATAAGCTGGATGCGGAATAGCTTTTAAAAAACCTTCCCGGTGGATTTTCTGTGGATAACTTTTAGAAAATGCCCGCTTTTGACTGATTTAAGCAATAAAGAAAGCTACTTTTTTTGTTTATTTTTAAAATAATTTCGCAGAAAAAGTTTATTAAAAAAAATATTTTGCTCATTTTGCTTAATTTAAAGCCAGATCAATCACGACCAGTTGACTGAAGGCTGTTTTTTTGATATAATAAGTTCATAAGTTTCGCTTCTTAACAAATTATTCGCAACAGCAACGGGGTTTCAATCGCAATTTCCCCCTATTTGCGATTGAAACTCTCTTGCTGTTCAAGTATTCCGATTATCATATCGGAATCGCTCTACATAATATACGAAAAAGTAGAGACCCCAAAACAAAAACAAAAATTATTTTTATTTAAACAAAAATAAAAAATAAAAAGTTCTTTTAAAAAGGTCATAGACCAGAGAATGGTAAGAGAAAATAAAAGCATGTACATAAAATACATGTATATTATGACAAGTGAAGCCTCTCACCCGGGCTAACAAGTCTCCATATTGCATGTTAGTACATGAAAGAACGCTGGGGCGTTCAGCCTTTGAATAATATTTTTGGGCGTAGAACGCCCTGGTTTCCCAACTTGAGATAAAACGACGGGCACCAGGAAAGGTGTTTTTTTGTTGCTTAAAATGGTATAATGGATAAGCATTGATACTAAGCGGCGACTGAACTATATTTTCGCGGCCAGTTATTATAAAGTATAGATCGGCGAGCTCGCCCGCTTCAGGCGGGATTATTTTATGGACCAGGAGGCTATGGGAAAAACCGGAGAAAAAGCAGCTATGATTTTTTTAAAAGAGCGGGGTTATGAAATTTTAGCCGTTAATTTTAAAAACAGCCTCGGCCGCCGCCTGGGAGAGATTGATATCATTGCTAAAGAACCGGCCGCGCGCCAATTGGTTTTTGTGGAAGTCAAGACCCGCGATTTCCAAAAATACCAAAATACTCTGCCAGAAGAAAATATCACCTGCGCCAAACTTAAAAAACTGGAGAAAATAGCCCAATTTTACCTGAAAATAAACCATTTGTCAGAAGCGGATTTCCGCTTTGACGCCATCTCTGTCTTATTGGACAAGGAGAACCGAAAAGCCCAAATTCGGCATTTAAAAAATATTTATTTAAAATAATAAACGATTTAATTTAAAAAAAATGAATCTCGACAAAAAAACGCTGGCGGAATTGAAAACCAGGCTGTTGAAAGAAAAAGCGGAGCTGGAAAAAAATTTGGAACAGATTGCCAAGCCTCTGGACAAAAAAAGCGGCGACTATGAAACCGCTTTTGAAGAAATCGGCACCAGCAAAGAAGATAACGCCACTGAAATAGAGCAATATTCGGATAATTTTTCCGTAGAAACAGTTTTAGAAAAAAAACTGCAAAATATAATCCAGGCTTTGCAAAAAATGGAAAACCGGACTTATGGAATTTGTGAAAAATGCCAAAAAGAAATTGATTTGAACAGATTAGAAGCCAACCCTTCAGCCAAAAAATGCTTAAAATGCGAATAAACAATGGAACCGGTTTTGAGAAAAAAATTATTTCTTCTTTTTATTTTCGGAGGATTGGTTATAGTCAGCGATCAATTATCTAAAATATTAATCCGTTTTCATGGCGGATTTTATTTTTGCAATCCGCATATCGCCCTGGGAATAAAAATTCCGGCTGTCTTTTTTTGGATTTTTTGGACAAGCATAATTTTGCTTTGTCTATATGTTCTTTATAAAAAATATCCGGCTTGGGAATCTTTCTGCCTGATACTGATTTTTTCCGGAGCCCTTTCCAACTTAATCGATCGGATTTTAGAGGGTTGCGTCATTGATTTCATTAATTTGGGTTTTGGGCCTGTTTTTAATTTGGCTGATTTTTTTATTATACTGGGTGCTATAATGTTAACAGTCATTCGTTTAAAAATTAAGCGTTAATTTATGTCTTTTAAGGTTTTATCCGCCGCCACGCTGGGATTGCAAAGCGAAATAGTTGAAGTGGAAGTGGACATTCTGGCGGCCGGACTGCACCAATTTAATATCGTCGGATTGCCGGATTTGGCCGTCAAAGAATCGCGGGATCGTGTCGGATCGGCGATAAAAAACAGCCTCTTTAAGCCGCCCCATCAATGTGGCCGGGTAACGGTCAATCTGGCTCCGGCTGACCTCAAAAAAGAAGGGCCGGTTTACGATTTGCCTATCGCGCTCGGTTTTCTTTTGGCTACCAGGCAAATTGATTTTGACTTTACCAATAAACTTTTTTTAGGAGAGCTTTCTTTGGACGGAAAAATAAGACCGGTTAAAGGCGTCCTGCCGATGGCTTTAATGGCCAAAGAAAAAGGCATCCGGGACATTTTTGTTCCGCGGGAAAATTCTCTCGAAGCCGCTATTGTCAAAGAGATTGATGTTTTTCCTTTGGATGATTTGCCTCAATTAATCCTCCATCTTTTAGAAAGAAAAAAAATTACCGCCACGGCGCCAGTAAAACTGGAAAGCCTTTTTCAGGAAGAAAATCATGCCGTGGATATGTCTTTCATCAAAGGGCAGGAACACGCCAAAAGAGCTTTGGAAATCGCCGCCGCCGGAGGACATAATCTCATTTTAAACGGACCTCCCGGATCGGGGAAAACCATGCTTGCCAAAGCTATGCCTTCCATTTTGCCCCGGCTCACCATTGAAGAAGCGCTGGAAATCACTAAAATTTTTTCGGTTTCCGGAAAACTTCCTCCGAAAACTCCGCTCATCACCCGCCGCCAATTCCGCTCTCCGCACCATAGCGCTAGCGCCGTTTCTTTGGTAGGCGGAGGGACATACCCTCGCCCGGGAGAAATCAGTCTGGCTCACAGGGGAATTCTTTTTATGGATGAATTCCCGGAATTTTCCCGTTCCGTTTTGGAAAATCTCCGCCAGCCGCTGGAAGACGGGATTATCACCGTTTCTCGCGCTCAAGGAACGTTGGAATTTCCCGCCCGCTTCACGCTTGTTGCCGCCATGAACCCTTGTCCTTGCGGAAACGCCACTGATCCGGAAAAAGTTTGCTCCTGCGGTCCGGCCAGTATTATTAAATACCAAAGGAAAATTTCCGGACCGATTCTCGACCGGATTGATTTGTATATTGAAGTGCCCCGCATAAAATTTGAAAAATTCAACGAAGAAACCAGTTATGAAAATTCCGCCGCCATCAGAAAGCGCGTGGAAAAATCCCGCGCTATCCAAAAAACCAGATTCGCCGAATCAAAAACCATCGCCAACAGTGAAATGGAAAGCCTGGAAATGAAAAAATATTGCCCGCTGGATTCCGCCTGCCAGGAACTGATGAAAACCGCCGTCTCCCGATTTTATTTAAGCGCCAGGGCTTATTATCGAATTATCAAGGTGGCCAGAACTATCGCCGATCTGGAAGGAAGCGCCAGCATCGGCGCCAGCCATATTGCCGAAGCCATTCAATACCGCTTTAAAACCGAATAACGATTTAACATTTGCCATTTATCATTTAACATTTTATACTTAATTTCTCTTAGAAATTGATTTAAAAAAATTATTAATGAAGTTTTTTACTCATAAAAAATTGTTTTTTCTTTTAATTTTTAGCATCTTAATTTTTGTTGTTTACAGGAATTTTTTCCCTAAAATACGCTCTTTTGCGCCTGAGCAAAATTTCTTTAAAATTATAACCTTGAAGGAAGACGAGCTTATTTACACTTTAAGCACCCAAGAAAAAACTGTCGCCAACTTTCTGGAAAAAAACCGGATTATTTTAGGAGAGTTTGACCAAATTATTCCAGAAAAAGATACACCCATTTTTTCCGGCAGCCAAATCGAGCTTCGCCGGGCTTTAAAAGTAAATTTTGCGGTGGATGGAAAAAATATTCCAGGTTATGCCTTGGCCCGGAATATTCGTGATGTTATTTCGGAAAACAACATCGCGCTTAGCCGATTAGACCAGGTTGTTCCAAGTTTAAATTCTCTGCCCGCTGACAATTTAAAAATCGTCATAACGCGCATCAATGTGGAAGAAAAAACCGAAACCGAAACGATTCCCTTTAAAATTATCGAAAAAACTGACGCCAAATTGAGTTGGCGGGAAAAAAAGATCGAGCAAAAAGGCGAAAAAGGGCGGCGAGAAATAAAATACAAAATCACTTATAAAAATGGAAAGGAAATTTCCCGCGTAATTTTAGAAAAGAAAATTATCCAGGAGCCCGTTGCGGAAATTATCGTCCAGGGCACTTTCGTTAAAACAGGCAAAGCTCACAAGGGACTGGGCACCTGGTATGCCTGGAAAGGCGGGCTTTTTGCCGCCAACCCCTGGCTGCCCCTCGGTTCCTATGTTAAAGTGACTAATCTGGGAAACGGCAAGTCGGTTATCGTCCAAATCAACGATCGCGGCCCTTTTGGCTCAAACCGCATAATTGATTTGGATAAAGTCGCTTTTGCCAAGATTGCTTCCATCGGTGCCGGAGTAATCAACGTAAAAATGGAAGAAATACTTAATTAGCTTTTAGGTTTTAGCTTTTAGCTTATAGATTTATTATTTACAGATTTAAAATTATTTTTATGCCTGTTCGACTCGGACAAAACTTTCTTCGCGATGAAAAGATCGCGGAAAAAATAATCCAATCCGCCAATTTGCAACCGGATGATTTCGTGGTGGAAATCGGTCCGGGCGAAGGCATTTTAACGGAAGCTCTGGCCAAAACCGCTGGAAAAGTTTTAGCAATTGAACTGGATAAAAATTTAATTCCCGCTTTGCAAAAAAAATTCTCTTTAAACAAGAAAGTGGAAATTATCAACGAAGATATCTTAAAAATCAATTTAAATAAATTTGTTATAAGCTATAAGCTAACAGCTAAAAGCTACGCGATTGTCGCCAATATCCCTTATTACATCACCTCGGCCATCATCCGCTTATTTTTAGAATCCGAAATTCCTCCGCGAGAAATGATTTTAATGGTGCAAAGAGAAGTAGCCGAAAGGATTGTGGCCAAGCCCGGCCAAATGAGCCTTTTGGCTTTATCCGTGCAATATTACGCCAGGCCGCAAGTCCTTTTCCCCGTCGCGGCCCAAGCTTTCTTTCCGGTTCCGAAAGTAAACAGCGCGGTAATAAAAATAACGCTTAAGTCCCCCCGAAGCAATCCGCGGGAAACTAAAAAATTTTTCCAGATCGCCCGCGCCGGTTTTGCCGCCAAAAGAAAAACCCTGGCGAATAATTTAGCTAACAGCTTCCACCTGGACAAAAAAGAAGTGGAAAATAAATTAAATTCCATCGGCTTGACTCCGCTCACGCGCGCGCAGGAACTTTCGCTGGAGGATTGGAAAAAATTAGCCGAGATTATGAATCCTGACTTATAAATTGTAAGCATTCTGAAATTCATTCCCCCCAGAAACATGCGCCAGAAATTAAATTAAGACATAAATTATGCGTACGCATAATTTATGTCTTAATTTTTACTTTTCAGAAGCAACCTTTAAAATAAGTAACTACATATCAGACAGATGTATATGCAAGTTTTTGATATCTGCTAAAAGTACAACAAAATTTTGCGATAGCAAAAAATTGTTATACGAATAATTCATACTGCGAATCGTTGCATATACAATAATTTAGAGTATTCACGCATAATTTAATCTTACTTCAGCAGCGCGATTTTAACCACGATCAGGCCATAAACCGCGATCACCGGCAGAATCCACCAAACCAACCGGCGGGTTTTTATTTTTTCGCTCACTACGATTAAAAAAGCTATGGCGCCCGAAAGAGCCGCCCAGAAAAAAAGATCTCTTTCGTTTAAAATGAAAACACTCGCCACGAAAGAGAGAAAAATTCCGGATCCCACAATAATCCGCCCCAATTCTTCGCCAAAAATAATCGGAATGGTCCAAACGCCCATCTTCCGGTCGCCTTCTATGTCTTTGAAATCCTTAAGCGGAAAGCTTAGCGTGAGCGTCAACATAAAAAGAAAAATTATCCTCCAGGAAAGCCCTTGCAGATTATGCTCTCCGGAAAAAACTAAAAAACCCATGAATAAAATCACCAGCAGCGCCAGCGAGCTTAAAAAAGTAGCGATCAATGGAAATCTTTTAAAGCGAAAGGGCGGGGCGGAATAAAACCAGGCGATAATCTGGTAAACTAACAGCAAAACGGCGAATTTAAAGTTAATCGCCAATCCGCCGATTAACGAAAAAATAAAAAAGCAAATTCCCAGTTCCGCGTATTCTTTAAAACTAAAGATGTTTTGGGGCAGAGGCCGGTTAAAATTAGTAATAACATCGGTCGCCAAATCATAGAGGTCATTGGCTATAACGGAAGCTTTCCAGGCCAATATAACAGCCAGAATAAGCGTTAAAATCGCAAAAAAGGAAAACAGGTTAACGGTTAAATTATCCGGATAAGCCCAATATCCCAGTCCCAGCCCCGCCAAAAATAATCCTTCATGGAAAAAACATTGGGGAAGACGGATATTTCCAAGCACCGCCCAAAACTTATTCCGATCGGAAAAGAAAAACAGCAAACCAGAAAGGCCTACAATTAACGGAAAATAAATCAGATTGAGGTTATAAATATGCCCGTATTCGAAATCGACGGCTTTCAAGGAAAAAACTTCCACGGCGGACGTAAATTGAAAAATTTGCACGGCGCCGATTTCGGTTATCTTTTTCGATCCTTCAAAAAAATAATGGCCAAAAGCCAGCCAGGAGGGAAAACTGGCCATAAAAAACAGCAGGGAATAGGCTCCAATCGAGCCTGCCAGCGCTTTTAGCCAATTTCTAGTTTTAACCCGGATTATCACTCCGGATCCCAAAGAAACTAAAATAAAAACTATTTTAGTGCCGAAATAAACCATTCCGGAGGGCAACCGGCCGAAAATCGTCAGATACTCCATTTTCAATTGCTCCAGGCTGCCGTAAAGATAGGGTCCCGCGAAAACCGCCCCTCCGGTTTTGATTAAATCAAAAACGGGCGGCCAATCAATCAGCAAACAAGCCCAAATCATCAAAAAAGCCAGTTTTCTAGGCTGAATTTTTAAAATTAAGCTTAACCAAAGCCAAATCAGGAGAAAAGTCAGGCCAAAAAACAAATAATTATGCAAGTCCATCTCCGGATGCATAGCCGAAAAAACCGAGCGGGCGACAAATTTATCCAAAAATAACCTGATGGTTACGATTGCCAAAAAAACAACCAGCCAGCCAGCCGCGCCGATTTTACCGGTCAAAAAATAATCCGCGATTTTTTCCATCCTGTCGGCAACTTTATCCATACCTTTAATTTAGCAACAGATCTTTTTAAAAGCAACCGCCCGTTGTTGTCTAGGTCCAGATAGATATTCCCCACCTAAGCTTGTAAAACAATAGCTTGTTTAGCAGTTAAATTTGTAATCTTGATTTCATTTAAATACTCTTCCGGAGTGAGATAATTCAATGCTTGATGCG
>Ga0210049_1003256_pt1 | contig 14718 bp, 20 predicted proteins | sample CryGeyCG2014_300_2_FD_183964 | JGI IMG/M metagenome (GOLD analysis project Ga0210049, IMG submission 183964) | Groundwater microbial communities from aquifer - Crystal Geyser CG06_land_8/20/14_3.00 (SPAdes) (version 2) | ecosystem: Environmental > Aquatic > Deep subsurface > Groundwater | place...
TCATTATTTATTCCCTTATTTGAGAAAATATTACCATAATTTTAAAATATTGTCAATATATAAAATTGTATTTTGAAATATTGTAATACTATTTATACATAAATTTTCACACAAATTTCAATAAAACTATGATTATCAAGCGGTTATAAGCTTTTTTGTAATACAGAATTATTGAGGTTTATTTTTACTATGAAATGTCAGGAATTCAGGAGGGTTTTCCGGTGAGTTTGGTTTTCTTCATTTGTCATTTCCTCATCTTCAGAAAATCCTCTGGTGTAGTGATTTTAATGCCCCTAAACTGTTTTAGAGACAGAAAACTTTTATCCCCCGTTATTATAAACTTTGCATTGGCTGTGAGTGCACATTCTATGAACTTGTTATCTTTCGGATCGGGAGCAAGCTTCAGATTCTCTTTCGGTGTATAAAAATCTGAATGTGCCAGAACAAATTCCAAAATTTCTGTTTGAAATTTTATTGGGAAACTAAGTTTCGGGTACAAAAGCGTGACAAAAAGCTCGTTAAAGATTCCTTCTGAGATACAGTTTCTTATTTCTTCTTTTTCTAATAGCTCAACAACTTCTAAAGGTCTGCCTCCCCATCCAAAGGCAGAAATGAAAATATTTGTATCTATTATTACTTTTTCGTTCTTGCCCACCTAACCGCCTCTTCTGCAACTTCAACAGGCAATCTCTTCTTTTTTGTAATTTCTGAGGCTTTTTTATAAATACTTTTTGCAGAAGGTGGGGCAAGTAGCTTTTTCTGAATAAGAGAATCCATTATTTCTTTTATCTCTTTAAAAGATAGCGTAGAAAGCCCTTCAATCAGTTTCTCTTTGGGTAATTTTATGGCAACCTCTGCCATTTTAACCTCCATTTTTTATTCTTTATTATACTCTTTTAACACCTGATTCACAATCCTTCTTGCGATCTCAAAAGCTGCTGCAATTCTGATAATCTTAACATCTCCAAGTCCCTTAATTTCGAGAAACTTTTCAAGGGGCTGATTCGCCATACCCTTGAAAGAGCTGAATTTATCAAGGATTTCCTGCGCAACTTTCTCGGCAGGTTTGCCTTTTGTGCCGGTGGAGATAAGAATTGCCAATAGCTCTGCATCTGTTAATGATTCAGCCCCAAGTTCTCTGAGTTTGCCGCCAGGATGCGTCCAAGTTTTCATATATTACCCTTAAAAATTGATTTGGCTGTATGGCCTAATTTTATATTCATTAATGCTGTCTGGTCAATAAAGAGGTAGGCATAGGCTTGGAAAGGGAATGATTCTTTTATCTCTCATAGCTGTATATCATCAGCCCTTCTATAGGGAAGTGTTTTGGATTGTTCGTTACAAGTGTTAGATGTTTTTTAATAGCAGTAGCAGCAATAAGCACATCTGGCGTGCTAAGAGTAACGCCCTTTTTTGAGTATTTTCTCTTCAGTTCGCCTGCAAGACCTGCAATCTCTCTGCTTATATCGTAGTATTCAAGACTATTCAGAAATTCGTCTGTAGCTGCTTTCTCCTTATCTCTCATCCCTGCATAGACCTCTACTATGTTTACAGGAGTGCAGCATAATAGTCCTCCCTCACTGCAAAATCTCTCTAAGAGTTCGGGGACGCCACTTTTATCTCTAAGATGGTCAATTATTATAGTGGTATCAAGGAGGTAATCAGGCAAGTTTCTTCCTTAATGCTTTTTCGTCTTCAGCCCTCAGCTTTCTCACCCATTTGTAAGTGCCTTCTTTACCTGTTAACTCGGGATGATCCTCGTCCTTCCAAACCCCTTTAAGTTTTTTGATTAGAGAAAGCTGTCTTAACCTCTTTAACTCCTTTTTTGTTGCCTCGGAAATGAAACTGCTTCTTTTTTTCTTGCCGACAAGCTTATCTATTTCTTTTACTATGTCCTCTTCTATAAGTACATGTGCTCTTGTCTTAATATTAATACTCATAATAAATCCTTTTGTAAACTTTAAGTTAACTATAAAGTCACACTATAGGTTAATCAAATCATTCACCTTCTGTCAATTTTTTCCATAGCCTTACTTTTCATTAATATAGATGGCATGAGACGAGTCTCCCTTTTGCTTCTTGATTCTGAACTTGTTTCAGGACTGGCACAATTTTATCGCAGGGTTCAAATCTTTTCGGGCATCTTGGATGGAAGGGACATCCAGAAGGAATATCTATCGGGCTTGGAACATCTCCCTTAAGAATTTCTCTTTTCTTACCATCAGGTTTTATTTTGGGTGCTGAGGAAAGCAATTCAATCGTATATGGGTGAAGCGGATTATTGAAGAGTCCCTCTGTTTTTGCATATTCCACTATTTTCCCAAGATACATTACAGCTATTTCATCGCTAAAATATTGAACTACTCTTAGTTCATGACTTATGAAAAGGAATGAGATGTTTGACTGGCTTTTAAGTTCCTGAAGGATGTTCAGTATCTGTGCCTGTATGGATACATCCAGTGCAGAGAGTGGTTCATCAGCTACTATTACCTTTGGAGAGACTGCAAGTGCCCTTGCTATACATATCCTCTGCCTTTGTCCTCCGCTGAATTCGTGTGGATAGCGGTTTAAAACATCAGCCTGAAGACCTACACTCACAAGCAGGCTAACAACCTTATCCTTAAGCTCAGACCTCTTAACGAGCTTGTGTATTTTAAGGGGTTCTGAGATGGTATCAAATACAGTCATCCTCGGATTCAATGATGCAAATGGGTCCTGGAATATTATCTGCGCTGATTTCCTGAATTCCCGAAGGGAATCTCCTCTTAGTGCCTGAATATCCTTACCCTGAAAAAAAATCTCCCCTGATGTAGGTGTAATCAGCCTTAGAATAAGTCTTGCAACAGTTGATTTCCCAGAGCCGCTTTCTCCAACCAGTGAAAAAACCGCACCTTCCCTTATAGAGAAATTCACTCCATCTACAGCCTTAAGCCAATCTTGCTTAGCAAATGCCCTCTTTTTGACCGGAAAGTATTTCCTGAGTTCCTTTACATCGATGATGCCCATTTAATCTCCTCAGATCTTATACACCTTGCGAATTGACCCGGGATAATCTCTCTTAAGGCAGGCTCCTCTTTCTGACACTCAGGAATTATATATGGGCACCTGTCTGAAAATTTACAGCCCGGTGGAAGTTCATCAGGCCTTGGTACAGAGCCGCGGATAGGTTTCAAAGGAACTCCCTTTATTTTAGGCAGGGATTCTAAAAGTCCCATGGTATAAGGGTGCTTTGGGGTTTCCAGTATATGCGAAACCTGAGAGATCTCAACAATCCTTCCTGCATACATGATAGCAGCCATTTTCGCATTTTCAGCAATAACACCGATGTCATGGGTTATCAACAGAATGGCCATATTTCTCTCTTGCCTCAGACTTCTAAGGAGGTCGAGTATCTGCGCCTGTATTGTGACATCAAGGGCTGTTGTAGGTTCATCTGCAATCAGCAAAGATGGTTTGCAGGCTATCGCCATGGCAATCATAATCCTCTGCCTCATTCCTCCTGACATCTGGTGTGGGTACTCTTTTATCCTGATTTCAGGGGATGGGATTTTAACTGCCCTTAAAAGATCTATTGTATTTGCCATTGCCTCCTTCTTTGAGAGACCCTTGTGAGTGGTAAGAACCTCTGCTATCTGATAACCAATTGTAAGCACCGGGTTCAGTGATGTCATAGGCTCCTGGAATACCATTGAAAGTTCTTTCCCCCTGAGCCTTCTCATAGATTCACTATCAAGTTTTAAGAGGTTATTTCCTTTAAAGTTGATCTCACCTTCTGCAAATGCATTATGAGGAAGGATTCCCATAATGGACAGGGCGGTTAGGCTCTTGCCGCATCCGCTCTCTCCAACAAGGCCAAAGACCTCGGCCTCCTTAATCTCAAGGTTAAGACCGGAAACTACCCTTACAGGATTGTTGGGTGAAATGAAAGAGATGTCAAGGTCCCTTATCTTAAGAAGAGGCACAACTATTCGTAACTCGTTACTCACGGCTATCCCTGAGGACTGTTTCCAAGATGAAGTTATAATCCGCATATTTATCTGTTTTCTTAATCAGCAGCCATTCCTTAACCTTGCCTGACATCCTTGCCAGTGCAAATACGCCCTTAAGTTTTTTACCATAAAATACAATACCGAGTTTTCCTTTTTGAAGACTCCCCCCCTGAATCTCGAATGTTCCTCTATCCCATATTGCAACAGCACCAGCCCCATACATCCCATCAGGTATTATTCCCTCAAAAGTTGAATAATCAAGAGGATGATCTTCAACCATGATCGCAAGACGTTTTTCTTTTGGGTTCATGGATGGACCTTTTGGCACAGCCCATGATTTTAATACATCGTCCATCTCAAGCCTGAGATCAAAATGCAACCTTTTTGCATGGTGTTCATGAACAATAAATATCGGCATTTAATCTCTCCTCAAGAATTATATATATGAATTTAAGATGGGTAAAGTACCATTTTTATTTTAACATAAATTAATTTATACGCTGCCTTAGCTTATTTTTTGTTGATAAACATTGACCTTATTTCAATTCTATGGTAGAAAAATACATGAACGAAAAGCAGAAACTACTTTCTATCCTCCCTTCTGTAGATGAAATCCTGAAGAGTAAACAAGGAATGGAATGGCTGAGTACCTATCCAAGAAGGTATGTGCTTCAGGCCATAAGAGAGACGATTGATTCAAGGCGCAAAGAGATTATCGAATGCCGATCTATCCTCTCTAAAAGAGCACTCGAAAATATCAAGCAAGTCTCAGAGAGTTATTCCAACCTTGAATATAATATTAAAGAGGGGAAAAGAGGAATGAACCAGTAGTTAAGCAGATTGTAAGGTCAGGGGTTGATGTAACAACCTTCAGCGGTGACAAACTCCTTGGCGGGCCGCAGGGCGGCGTGATTGTGGGGAAAAGAGAATATGTAGAAAGAATTCAGTAAAATCCGATGAAATCTCAGTTAATGGACTTGAGGAAAGATTGAGAAAAGGCAATCCACCAATCATATCAAGGATAAAAGATGATTCACTGATAATTGATGCAAGGGCTGTAAGAGATATAGATTTAGATGGCATTGTAAAAGGAATAAGTTCAGCCTTATCAAGACATGCAACTGGAAAAGCTGAGGCGCGTTAATAAGAAAGAAGAACGTAGACAAGTCGGAATTGGCGGGTGTGTGTGGGAATCGAACCCACCCTGCCCGTTTGTAACAGGCAACACTGGATTTGAAGTCCAGGAGGGACACCAGAACCCTATGCACTCCCGTTGAGACTTTTCTTTAAATATCAAGATGTTTACTTGTATCATAAAGTATCATAGATTATCATAGAGAGTCAAAAGTGCTCGCATTTTGTTAGTAGTTTGCAAGCGAAATACAAGCAGTGTTATGTTTATCCAGCACCTTGAGAATACCCTGCGGTCAAGGTGCTTGGATTTATTTCTTAGAAAGAGAAGGGGTAAATAGATAAAATGAAGATTGAGCATTACTCATTCGGTAAAATTACTATTAACGGCAAGACTTATACCTCTGATGTGATTATTTATCCAGGAAGGGTTGATTCTTCATGGTGGAGGAAGGAAGGCCATAATCTTCACATCGTTGACCTCACAGATGTTATCAATGCAAAACCTGAAGTCTTGATAGTCGGAACCGGTTCTTCTGGATTGATGAAAGTTCCTAAAGATACAATATCATATCTCGAATCAAAAGGCATCGAGGTTCATGCAGCGCTAACAGAGAAGGCAGTTGAGCTTTTCAATAAACTTCAAAAGGATAAGATCATAATTGCAGCCTTACATCTGACGTGCTGATTTTTTTAACGCAGGCTAAAGCCTGCGGCTACACTTGCTTTTGATGTCATTCTGGCTCGTCCAGAATCCTTCTTTCGTGCCAGCGTTACAGAAAAAGAGGATTCCAGTCAAGCGGGAATGGGAAAAGGCCGGACCGGGTCATCCTAACTTTTCTCTCCTCAATTTTTTCGATATAAAATCTGCCCACCTCAATGGCTCTGGGATTCTGTATTTACTGGTACAACCAAGTACTATCTCAATCGAGGCTTTTAAATCAATCCTGTGCCCCGGCGAAACAAAAAGAGGTCTGACATTTCCTTTTGTCCTTAAAACTGCGCCAACAGTCCTACCATTGTATTTTAAAGAAGACCAATCACCCTTTTTAAAACCGGGCTCTTTATATTCCCCTATCAGTCTTGATTTTGCACACCCTATAGTCGGCATATCAAGGAGGACTCCTATATGAGAAGCTATGCCGATGCCTTTTGGATGTGCAATCCCCTGACCGTCAAAAAGGATTATATCGGGTTTAATCTTTAAGCTATTAATGGCCTCAATGATTGCTGGACCTTCTCTGAAGGTAAGATATCCTGGCACATAAGGAAAGCTTGCCTTTCTAATTGCGGTCTCATGACCGAGATAAACAAGCTCGGGATATTTATATAAACAGGCTACTGCAATAATCTCGTCATCAGTAAAAGAGGCGTCAACAGAGGCTATGTACTGCGGTGGTTTTTTTAAGGCAATGATTTTTACCTTATCTCTAAGGGCTATCTGGATTGCTTTTGCATCACTGATATTTATAGGCCAGGTAAGGTAATCCAATTTTTTTGGAAAAAGCCTCAATCCCCCCCTCGCCCCCCTTTTCTAAAGGGGGGCGAGGGGGGATTATTATTTAGAAAGTACATCTCGGGTCTTCTGTCATCAAAAATATTGTTTAGAGAATTCAACGATTTGTTCCTTGCCATTTCAGGGTCAAATTCTGCAACCAACAAATCCTCATCCTCTTCTGACGCCTTGATAAGAATCTTCCCTTCGGGTGAAACAATCTGGCTTTGCCCTATAAATTTTAGTGATTGTCCCTCTTTTCTGCTTTCTTCACCAATCCTGTTTGCGGTTATGGCATATACCCTGTTTTCAAGACACCTTACAGGCATGGAATATGGGCAATACGGTAATACCAGATTTGAAGGATGTCCAATAATATCTGCGCCCAGAAGTGCAAGGGCTCTCATTGATTCGGGGAAAAACCAGTCGAAACATATCATAATGCCAATACGGCCTATCTTTGTATCCCAGACCTTAAATCCTGTGTCACCGGGACTAAAATATAGCTTTTCTTCAAAATAAAGGTGAGTCTTACGATAGACCCCCATGAATCCGTCCGGACCAGTAAGGATTGCACTATTAAAAAAATTATCACCATCTCTTTCCGGAAGACCTGCAACGATATAAAAGCCTTTCTTGCGTGACAATTTTGAAAGACTCTCTGTCGTAGATCCATCGGGTATCTCTTCTGAGAGTTCCGCTACTTCATCCTTTGAGGTAAACTGATAGCCTGTAGCAAAGAACTCCGGAAGAACAAGAAGGTCGAGGTCGGCACCATCTAATACAGACATAACCATTTTCAGATTTTTATCCTTTTTGCTAAAGGTTGGATTAAATTGATAAAACCCTGCTTTCATCAGGTTAAAATAACATCTATAAGGGGTTTTTAGCTTTCTTTGCTGAAAGCATGGCTGAGAGATTAAACGGAGGCAAAAGAAGAGGGGGGATATTTGCCTTCATGGTGGTATTTCCAACAACTTCCCGAATAAACGGGAATAAATGTGCAGGGGCATGCACTTTAGAAAACTTCAATAGTTCTTTATAATTTTTTGCTTTAAAAATTCCCTCGACTGAAACCTTCATCATGAATGGCTTATTTTTTGTTCTCTCAAATAATGTTGCAGAGAGTGTTACATTAAGTGTTTTTTTATCCTGACTAAAAGAATTTTTTGTCTTAAAAATAATATCAACTGATATGCCGTCTTTAGGTGGTTTGAAATTCTTATTAAGTTTGAAATCTATCTCAGTTAAAGAAATTCCGACAAAATTGATTCCAGTATCAATCCCCAATTAAATCCTCCATTTTTACTCTGAAAATTTTATTAAGCTGCTTTAAGGTTTTAGTTGGCACATTATAACCTGGTCTTTCAATCCTGCTTATATTTGGCTGAGCAGTACCAAGTCTCCTTGCTAATGTCTTTTGGTCCATACCTTTTATAAGTCTATAATATTTTATGCGACTCATCTGCCCAAGATTAACAAGTTGTTTCCATTCTTTGGCTCTTTTCTTAAATGCTTCCTGCAATGCTGATTGACCGTCAGGTGTTGATGTAAATTCTTTAACCATTTCCTTTAAGCTGATGGCTTTTTCATTTAGAGCTGTTTTTAGTTCAAAAGACTTTATTTCCTCTTGAAGAAATTCTATTAGTCTAAGGAGTTTTTCATTTTCTTTCTTTAACTTCTGTATTTCGCTATCTTTTATTGAATCACAGGTTTCGCATATCTGATCCAAATCTAAGATCGACAGTACCTTTTCAGGCATTCTCCATTTAAAAAGAGGTGCTGTAGTATATCTCGTTGTCTCGATAGACCTCATTGACATTGCCTCCATTGAGTATAAAGGAGTTTTATTAATATATAATGTAAAGAATCTTTCTTATACGTGTCTTTATCTCTTTTAACGATACAATATACACAAATTAATCCGGATTTTTTATAAGCATAAAATATTCTGTAATCTAAGATATCAACACATTTGAGCCTTTTGACGTAAACTTTCTTTTTAGTAAGGTTCCAAACAGTTTCAGAATCACATTCGTCTGTCATCGGTAACGGGTCAATTCCCAATTCAATAATTCTCTGAACAATTCTTCCAGCCGTTTTCTTATCAGAGAGAGCAATTGTTTTGATTGTCCTCATAACTCCTGGATAGATTTTAACATTATCAGGTAGATTTGATATTTTCATAATATATCACTTATGATATATAGTCAAGCCCCTAAATATTGGTTATATTTTGTCTGTAACTTGTAAAAGAACACAATATATTGAAATTTTGTTTGCACAAATTATAGTTCCCCTTTAAAAATCTTATCCATTCGGAATCGACTTGCAAAGAGGATGCTCAGCATCAGGCATTAAGATTTTTAGGATAGAAACAGGATCGATGACTGTGCCAAAAGATGAGTTACATATCCACAAAGCCATGAAAGACAAATCTCAAAGTCCTGTTGCGTATTCTGCTCCTTCAGTTTTGAAAGGTTTGCTATTCCGTGTTTGACAAATTCACCAGTATTTTCATAATGCATCCTATCTGCCCAACTATGGAGTTTTAATAAATTATTTTTAAGCTCACTTAAATAAGGGTAGTCTGGGCCTACAGCACCAAGGGTTACAAAATGATTATTACCGAGGATGATAGAGAAATAGGGATGTTTATCAGGAAGTCTGTTGAATTTCTCAAGAGCTTCCTCAATAATCATCCAATGTGTAAAAGTGCCCGCCAATTTACAATTTCACTCTAAACACCTTCAGGGTATTGATTCATCATGATATTGAGATTTTGTGTTTCCAATTTTCTATTAGCAATCACTGTCCCATTTGCTTTGTTTATGCCCCTCAACAATCTTGATTTCTTCATCGGTCAGGCCATAGAGTCTATCGACAATCTGGTCGATGAGCCAATCGGTCTTCTGTAGTTTCTTTTTCAGTGGTAAAAGTTTTGAGAGGGATTTTTCGAACATTTAATAGAACCTTCTCTTTTTCCATTTCCCTTTTTCCATTTCCATGGAGGGATGAAAATTTATTTTTTGAGAGTGCCCTTGCGTAATTCAGGTTAAATTATGTTATCTTTGCTACTAACCAATAAATAGAACTCTATTAAAAATAAATAAATTCTTTGACCCTATTGCTCTTCTTGCTTCAATCACCGCCTATTTTATAGGAATATTTTTTCCTATCGTTTTCTCTATCCCAAAATTCAACATTAAATTTAATCGTCTTAGACTTTAAAAAATTACTAATTTTTTTCAAAATTTCCATTTTATAGGCCATAAACCCGAGGCTTTGTTCAGTGTCATTGAAAAATAGTTGGATGGTAAGTATAAACCTGGATACATCAAAAGTAACATTTTTTAAGCGAATATCGGCTGTCTTCATTCCCTCGCTTAATTCTTCATCCTTACAAGGTCTTCCCCAATCTTGTAAATTATCACATAAGTTTAAAAGAAATGATAACGGCTGCTTTTCGAAACACAACTCAAATAAAGGCCTTTTTGTAATGATATTAGAAATGTCGGCATAGATATTGCCGATCCATTCTCTTTTTTTATCTCTTAAAGTGTCTGCAATTTCTCTGTCTTTTTGCTCATCATTAATGTCAATGTTCTCCAAAATCTTCGTAGCAATATCTTTTTCAATCCCTAGAACATCTGCAATATATCCCCATTTCTTTTTAATATCACCGTTTACTTGTCCACTTAATATTTGCCAAATCTCATCATCGTGAATTGCGCTGGCTATAGCTGCGGGTAAAATCACATTGGAAAACTCCTCAACATTTCTTTTCTCAAATCTTTTTAAAAGATATGAAGCACTCATCAAGCCGTGATTTTTCTTTTCGGCTATTCCGTAATAAAAAAATCGACGAACCTCATTGTATAATCTGGTATTATCTTCTCTTCTTAAACTATTAACAAAACTCTCCCCTAGTAAGGAAAGAAGATGTTCAACGCGTGTTAAAAAAGTCTTTTCAACATAAACTCCTTTCAAATCAAGAAAACTTAATGGTTCTTTGATGCTAAGTTGTTCTATAAAAAAGGTTTTACTCCATTCATCATATTTTTGAAGCGGATAAGTAAAGTCATGAATACTCGAGGCTAAAAGCCAACCTTTAGCAAGATTCTCCTTTTTTATATCAATTTCGACATCTCCAACCCATCTCTCAGGCTTCTGAAGTAAATGCTCAAGAATGATTGTTCCTAACAAGAAATCTTGCAATTGGTGGATAAAATGGTCACGGTACCGCGGAAAGAATTGCTGTAAAAAAAACTCAAATTGCTCATGCATTTTAGGGTACGTTTCACCAAAGTTACTCTGCCAAAGAGACGCAAAACATTTTCTGGAAAATAAATAATCGTCCTCTTTTTCATCAAGATGTTCATTAACTAATTTACGAAGCTCGCCGCTATAAGAAACCTTTTCTAGTTTGAATACTAAATCTATTAGCTTTTTATCAATATATCTTTTGCCAATTTGCTCAGGCTTAATTCCTGAAATAGCATCCACACTGTCAAGGATATACTGTTCAAAAAACGTTGCGAAATCTTCTGCTTTTTCCTTCACGGCCTCTTTTAGCTGAGATTCGTCCACATTGGTGTTTTTAGATATTGCCTTTATCATCTCTCCTACATCCTCAGGATCATCCGCCGATATCTTAAATTCCTCGCTCATCCGATTTCGAAGATACTCAGCAGGAGTTATTACTTCCTCTTGCTCTTTTGTAATGTTGATTTTCCACAAACCAAATTTGTAGACCTTAAAAAATTTCTCTATGGTTTCAAATGGTATATCTATGTACTGCGGAACAACCACAACAATTTTGAGACTTTTAGGCTCCGCAATCCTTGAAAAATAAAATTGATAGAACAGCAACCTTTCTCTAAAAGAATTTTTGATCTTACCAAATTTTTCATCTGATTTTTTATCTGTAATTTTACTTGTAGAAACCAGAAAAAGAGTATAATAGAAAACATCCTCTTTTACGCCTGGTTCTTCATCTTTTTCTTCTTCTATTTTTTCGACATAAATAAGGTCGACTGAATATCCAAGGTCTATAGGAAGCTTTCCTTCGAGAAGCTTCTGGCGGAGCGTTGGAATATCCTCGAAAGTCCTATAGACGTCATATGATTTATCGGAAAGCGGTTTTCTCTTGAGGCGTTCCTCAAGCCATTCAACCATTTGATTATGATTATATTCTGACATTATATTAATCCCTCTTCCTTTTATCGGCAGTGATGGCATCTGCTACATGTAATTGAGAGCTTGCCACCGTTGAGTTTTTCTAACTGCTTTAATGCATAGTCAGGATCTGTCAGTTGTTCAGATGATAACTCATTAGGATCTCTAAACCTCGGCTTGATAGCCTTCGAGACATCCTTCTTAAATTCTTTTGCCGCTTTAGTGTCTCTCACCTTTATACCTCCTTTTTAAAATTTTTATTTCCAACATTGAGGATCTTCTGCTAAATAATCCCCAGTGAAGGCATATGCAATTGATCTACAACCGCCACAACGTGGGATAAATTCACATGAGTTACATTTGCCCTTCAAATTATGCTTATCCCGAATTTGCCAAAGAAGGTCTGATGTAAACCATATTTTTTCAAGAGAATCTCTCTTTAGGTTGCCAATGGGAATAGGAAGTCTTCTACAAGCCAAGACTGTGGCATCAGGCAAAATACAGATTCCATCGAGTCCAATCGAACAAACAGCACCTAATTCTTTATGTGGAACTGTGTTAGCCTTTGTTTTAGCTCTGCATGGGTCTATATTTATCCATAAAGGCCTATACTTTAAAATGCGTAGTTGTGCGCCTTTTTCATACTCTAAGTCCGCACGGTCAGAAATATATTGAAAAGTATCCCGAGTCTCTTCTGGCGAAAGGAGAGAATTTTTCATATCTTTTGCAGAACCCATAGGAACAAGTCTTTCTACGGTTAAACCGCTGACTCTCTCCTTAATTGCCAGGTCAATGAGAGAAGGGATGTCTTTCATGTTGCATCGTTGCAAGGTAAACATAACTTTTACATCTATCCCGCGGGAAGCGAGCAGTCTTATACCTCTAATTGCTTTTTCAAAAGCACCGGAACCTCGAATGCTGTCGTGAGTCTCTGGAGACGAACCATCTAAAGACACTTGAACGCTATATAACTTCGCAAATTTTTTAAGTCTCTTTGCTATTTCATCTGTAATCAGGGTACCATTAGAAAGAATATGTAAATCGGAAATCTCCTCAGACGAGTCGAGATATTCCAAAAAAGAAAAAAGGTCTTTTCTAATAAATGGTTCTCCTCCTGTAATAGAGATATCTCCTTTTTTCTTCCAGTTGGATAAAGTCTGAAGTAGTTTATTGGCAATAACTTTTAGTTCTTCCAATGGCTTGTCTGAAACAGCTGTGTAATTTTCCTGATAACAATGTGTACAGCGCAAGTTGCATTTATCTGTTATATGCCATTGAAAGTAAAATTTATCTATGGTATGTAGCAATGCGCTTTCTAATTTCTGGGTATCAATGGCTGGGTTCATCTTCATACTCTATTCATGAAAATATGACTAAATGATACATTAGCCTTGAAAATAAATGCAAAAAATCCCCAATAAGTAAGAATTTGCAAAAAATTTCTAAACAATCTTTTATCCAAACAATTCCCCTTGCAATTTCTGCAAAATCTTTTGTTGCAATTTCTGACTGGTGATGGAGGATATGTGGTCTGAGATTATCCGGTCTATTCTTTCCTTAAGCTCTTTAAGTTCAGGAAGAATTTTCATGATGTAAGATTCGTCTTTTGGAACTTTTACTTCCTCAAGCCCTGATTCAAGCCATATCTTTAAATACTCTGCCTCTGCCTCACTCTGGCAGTCTATATGGTCTTTGCCTGATGAAAGACGCCATCCGAAAAGTTCATTTTTAATATGTATGTCTTTTGCGGGATGAAACAGCTTGACTGTTTTTAGATTTTTCTGACCGAGAATTTTTTCACTGTAGAAGTGTCCCAGCAGTTTATCTCCAAGTTTTTCTTTTATTGTTTTTGTTAAAAGTTCGACATCAAGACCTTCTTTTATCTTCCCTTTTTTACCGAAACTTTTTGCCTTCTCAATCCTCGATCTCACAAGGTCAATTACTGCCTTATAAACCTCAAGCTGTTCATCTTCTGTTAAGCCAATTATATCGCCCATAATGATTTTATCCAATTCACGACGGTCAGATTTAACTTTATCGAGGGAGACTTCATCAGGATGTTTTGCATTTAGCTCATTAAAAATAGAATTAGTTTTACCTAACAAAAAGTTTTTAATGATTTTTGTTTTTCCATCTGAAATAAGTTTTGGATTAACTATAGGCATTGGCACGATTTCGGGTCCATATATAAGCAAAACACCTTCTCCCATAACTGTTCTTCCAAAAACCTCAGTTAAGAAAGAGCCCATTGTAGAATTCAAGTAAGTAGCGATGCGTAACGTATCTCCTTTGTCTTTGGGACTAATAACAAAGAAGGTATCGCCTATGAATAAGTTCAATGGATTAAGAAAATATCCGAAAGTTACATCAACAAATCTTTTTGAAAGTATCGGAGCTTTTATGTCTGGCAGGTCATACCATCTTTTTCTACTTGCACATGTTGGTCTTTCGTGAAATTTTTGCTGTTCACCTTTTTTGATATATTTCAAAACATTCGTGCCCTTAATATGCTCTTTTTCTTTGTGTATCATTAGTACACGATATTCCAAATCTTTTGGTTTGACCATGATAGATTTACATTCACGGGGTGATTTAATCACATAATTCGGTACCCATTCGCCATTCTCATCCTTATGCATCCAGAACTCTTTCTCAATTCCTCTTTCTTTTATCTCATCTTCTATAAGATAGAAAAACTCATTAGCCCCTGTCTTAATGCCAAACCTCACATCTGCTATTTCTTTCAAAGGCACAAGCTTGTCCTTACCCATCTTAAGAATCTTGAAGAATATCTCTGGCGCTCTGAGATATTTTCCCCATTTGGAGCCTGTGTATTTACCTTCCTCTGCATCGAAGCCTTCTTCCCATAGCTCGCTTTGCTTTTTAGGAAAAATCCTATACTCATCGGTCTGGTAGAAATTATTA
>Ga0210049_1003259_pt1 | contig 14716 bp, 13 predicted proteins | sample CryGeyCG2014_300_2_FD_183964 | JGI IMG/M metagenome (GOLD analysis project Ga0210049, IMG submission 183964) | Groundwater microbial communities from aquifer - Crystal Geyser CG06_land_8/20/14_3.00 (SPAdes) (version 2) | ecosystem: Environmental > Aquatic > Deep subsurface > Groundwater | place...
GCGCAAAGCCATAAAATCCCACGGCGGGCAAAAAGAAAAGGAAATGGATTTGTCCAAAAATTTGGGGTTCGTTCCGACTTTTTGAACAAACCGCTTCATTTCCCCGTAGTTTTCAGAAGAAACCAAATTTTTGGCGGTTTTCGTATCTAAAATCCACGCACGCAAGGGTTGGAGCCAATTTTTTCCCATTCGTCCAAAATCCTCCAAATCGTTCGCAAGAGAAACTTTTTGCTTTAACAATCCCTCTTTTTTCGGCAAATAATTCTCTTTGGGTATGTCGCCGTCAATGTAAGCGGAAACTAATTTGTCCAGTTTCTCTTGCGTTTCAGATATTTTATTTTTCAGATTTTGGACAAACTTTTGCGACGAGTGATTTTGCTCTTTTTCCCATTCGTCAACTTGTTTTAGCATTTTAGAAGTCCACTCGTCGCAAAGGGCAACACTTTCAAGCCGTGCCTTAATTTGCGCGGCAAGGTCTTTTTCTTGGATATATTTTTGTGAACAAACACCTTTCTTTTTGGTGCAACGATAATAGCGGTATAGTCCGCCGCACTTGCCGCGCGAAAATTGCGCCGTGATCGCCGAGCCGCACTCTCCGCAACTCATAAGTCCGGTAAATGGAAAATCGTGCCGTTGTTTTGATTTTCGCGGTTTCGCTTTACGGCGCAATATTTCTTGCACGGCTTCAAAAAGCGTTGCGGAAAGAATTGGCTCAAAGCGTCCTTCATGATATTCGCCTTTATGCTTCACTAAACCTAAATATGCTTGATTGGTAAGCATTCGCGAAATGGACGCTTTGGCAAGTGGCGTTCGGTTTTTTGTTTCCAAGCCAAGTTCAGCCAAAAACTCCGCCAAACTTTTGAGTGTATGTTTTCCGGTGGCGAATTCCTCAAAAGCGCGAACAATAACTTTGGAAAGTGTCGGGTGCGGCTCTATCGTTCTTGTTTTTTGATTGTTTATATAGCCAAAAGGCGCTTTGGTCAGCCATTCGCCACGGCGGAGTTTTTGGCGGATACCGCGATTGATATTCTCAATGAGGTTATCGGAATAGTATTTTGATTGACCGAACGCCACTTGCAACATAAACAACCCTTGCGGCGTGGGTTCAAACCAAAATGTCGGAAAGCGCAAAGAAACAATCTTTTGCGTGTCTACGAGATAAATAATTTTGCCGCCGTCAACGCTGTTTCTCGCTAATCTATCGGGGTGCCATGAGAGTATTCCTACGCCATCCATTTTTTCAATTTCTGCAATCATGGCGGCAAACATTTCTCGTCCGGGTTTCTTTGCGCTTTTCGCCTCTATAAATTCTGCAAGAATTTCCAGATTTTCTCTACGCGCGTATTCTCGTAGCTCAAAGAGTTGAGCTTCAATACTCATAATTTGATGGTCGTCATCTTCCGTTGATTTGCGAGCGTAGAGAAAATATTTTGGTTTGAGCATAATTTATTAAATTATTATTTTAGATACGAAAAAGACAAATCCATTTCCTTTTCTTTTTGCCCGCCGTGGGATTTTATGGCTTTGCGCAAGGCGCAAAGCCCGAATGCCGAGCGGCGAAGCCGCGAGGCAATCCTTTCCCAAAACGGCGAAAGTTGCGATTGGTGGGATATTCTAAACTTTGCGCGAAATTTCTTTGAGCGAAACTGACGCTCCGCCCCGCCGCCGCTCGCTAACGCTCGCCACCCCGCAAAAAAGTTTTCTTCCCATTTTTTGATTTGCGCGCGCCCGATTTTTTCTTCTAAAAGGAAAAGAAAACTTTTTTGCTGGGTTCTGCTCTGAACGAGCAGGGCGGCGGGGCTTCGCTTCGGCTCGGGCGAGGCGGAATTCCCCCCACACCCCCCTTCCGCCTCGCCCTCGCTTCCAACGGCGATTTTTTCGGCGAGCCTACAATTCTTTTCCTTGCCCCTCCCTCCCTGCGCGGAAAAGTTTAAAGAACTCCCTAAAAATAATAAATCCATATGCTAACTATAGTATGTAGCACTAAAATTAGCAAGTGGATATACTATAGTTATCAACTATGAAAAGAGAAGTTTTAATAAAATTTGGTCAAAAAGTCCGTGAAGAGCGGGCGAGGTTAGGTTTATCGCAGGAAGAATTAGCCGGACGCGCAGGCGTTCATCGGACTTATATCGGTATGATAGAACGAGCTGAAAAAAATATAACCTTGGAAAGTATTGAGAAAATTGCGAAAGCGTTAAAAATAAACATCGCGGACTTTTTCAATTCATAATATGAAAATCGTAAATACATATTCATTCAAAAACGGTGAGAAATTTCTCAAAGAAAAACATCCGAAAGAATTGGCGGAAGTTTTGGAAGCGATCAAAAATCTTGACGCTACTTTATGCTTAACGAAAGAAAGCGCGGAAAAAACAATGAAAGGTGCATTATTGTTTTCGCCTCGTGATATGAATGACCACCTTAAAACCGCTCTACACAAAAAGAGTTGGACGGCAAAAGCAGACGGTAAGAAAAAGGCATACGCGGAACCGCGCCATGCTTTTGGTGGTGGTCGTTTCCGCGAAATGGACGGAATGAAAAACAAAGTTGGACTGGAAATCCAATTTGGAAAGTATGCTTTTATGGGTTATGACATATTTTCCAAAATGATAATTTTCAAAAATCTTGGCTATATTGAATGCGGTATAGAGGTTGTTCCAGCCGAAGAATTAGTAAAACAAATGTCTACCGGTGTTTCATCTTTTGATCAACTTCTTGTTGATTTTGATAATAGAGGCGAGAGCAACATTGATATTCCGGTTTTTATTATTGGTATCGGGCTAACCGAACAAGAGAAAGAAAAAGCGGAAAAGTTAAAATACCTTTTTAAGAATAACAAAAAAGAGGCTCTCGCCTCTATTAAATTGCGAAAATATCGTGGCTCAAAGCCCGGACCCAAATAAACTTTCTCGTGCCTTTTTGAATTCGTCCGGCGTTTCGGCAAGCTTTACTCCATTTGTCGGCTGATAAACGGGCGTACCCATTAAACGCCGTTCTAAAGTGCCGTCTGCGGCGGCTTTTATTCGTTCTTCCGCAATATCTAAATATTCTTTCATAATATCTGATCCGTAACCCTTGCGGTTATGGATAACTGCCGCGCAAAGCGCACTCCCAACGCCTAAATAAGGATCCAAAACAACATCGCCCGGATTTGTCATTGATAAAACAAGTCGCTCAATAAGTTCAATCGGAAACTGGCAGGGGTGTTTTGTTTTTTCTGGGTGATTATTTTTTACATTCGGAATTTCCCAAACATCAGCAGGGTTTTTTCCGAGTGGGTTTCCTGAAAGCGTCCCGTATTTTTCATTTTTCTTAAAATTCTTTTTGCCCGGATATTTTTGCGGAACACGAATAGGATCAAGGTTGAAAGTATATTCATCAGTTTTTGTAAACCAAATAATAGTTTCGTGCCGTCCAGAAAATCTTTTCGTGCAGTGCAAACCATGCCCGAAGTGCCAAATGATACGATTTCGTAACTTTAAGCCGTGTTTTTTTCCGATTGCATAAATAAGAGCGTCTAACGGAAAAACTTCGCCGTCCTTTGCAATATGATTTCCAACTTGCCAGCAAATACTGCCGTCATCGGTTAAAATACGGATTGCTTCTTTGATTGTTTCTTCTTGGTCAGCAAGATAACTGTCTAAATTTCTTCGTTTTTCGTATTCTTTGCCGATATTGTAAGGCGGCGAAGTTACGACAAGTTTTATTGACCTGTCTGGCAAACTTTTCATCAAATCTAATCGGTCGCCTTCAAATAAAACAACATCGGCGTTCGGCTGATATTTCCGAGCGATTCTGATTTCTCTATTCTTCAAAAGTGTTGATTGTTTAGTGATAGTTTTCATAAAAGCACTTGATAACTATAGTATACAGGTGCTAAAATATTATTACAAGTGGTTAATTACATAAATTATGCAAAACCAAGATAAGGCGTGTCTATTGGAGGGTGTTCATAATCGGCTTGGAGAAGTCCATAAATTTTGGCATGACATGTTGTCAGAATATCAAAATCCTGAAAATTTTCGTATTAGTTTGAACGCCGCAATACAATCTTTGCGTAATATCACCTTTTTACTCCAGAGCAATAAATCACTTATTCCGAATTTTGACCAATGGTATGAGCAATACCGTGATTTGATGAAATCCGATGAAATTTTAAAGTGGCTACACCAAGCTCGCAATGTGATTGTAAAGCAACAAGATTTAGAATTGCACAGTATTGCCGCCGCACGCGTTAGAGCATGGGAAGATGTAAGCCGTTTGGAATTTCAAATATCACCATTTATTACAACGGAGCAAATTGCAAAAGACCTTGTGCGCTTGCATGTCGTGAAAGCACCAAAACCAATTGCTGATCATGCAATTCTAAATGTTGAAAGAAAATGGGTTGTAAACGACCTACCTAATTATGAATTATTAGATGTTATTGCTCACGGATATAAGTTTTTCCAAAATTTACTTTCCGATGCACACAAACAAATAGGACTTAATATAGAGTCGTGTAAAGAACAATATGACCCAAAACATGAGAACTCATTTATTCCTTGCATGTCGGTTACCAGAGATGACCGAAGTGCAAATATCAAACTCAATAATCAAGAATTATTTCCGAAAGTGGAATTTGATGATTTTACAAAAGAATCAAAAACTCCACAATTTCAAGATAAAATAAAACGATATTCTGAAATTAGGCCGGCGCTACCAAAGCGCGTTGATGATCTTTTTGAGTTTGCAAAAATTATTAACGAACGAGCAAAGCAAATGCTCATTCTCGACAGCAGGCACGCAACAATTTTTATTTTGTGCTATCCTGACGGCAGTTATCACCCCTTGGGTATGCAGGCGGAAAATCAATCAGAAAAATTTATTTTGATACGTAGTGTAGCCGATCAAGTAAGAAGCACCAAAGCGAACGGCATAATCGCCATTTCAGAAGTGTGGACAATTCTTGAGGAAGAAAGACGCGGTTATGAATTGCCAGCCGAAAATCCAAAAAGAAAAGAGGCACTTCAAGTTATTGCCGCAAACAAGGATAAAATTTCGGCTTTCACAAACTTTTTTGAAAAGGATAAAAATGGTAAAATAAAACTCGGTGGCATTCATAAATATAAACCGCAAAATTACAAGTTAATGGAACCAATTATTGAAGCTTTGCGATCAATAAATTAAAGCCCGCCGAAAAAATCGCCGTTGGAAGCGAGGGCGAGGCGGAATTCCCCCCACACCCCCCTTCCGCCTCGCCCGAGCCGAAGCGAAGCCCCGCCGCCCTGCTCGTTCAGAGCAGAACCCAGCAAAAAAGTTTTCTTTTCCTTTTAGAAGAAAAAATCGGGCGCGCGCAAATCAAAAAATGGGAAGAAAACTTTTTTGCGGGGTGGCGAGCGTTAGCGAGCGGCGGCGGGGCGGAGCGTCAGTTTCGCTCAAAGAAATTTCGCGCAAAGTTTAGAATATCCCACCAATTTAAATATTACCAACAAATAAAAATAGACATTAAGGTCTATTTTTATTTGTGCTATGTAATTATCTAATTCCGGGGACTGGGAAACTTAAACAGAGCTGACGAACATCTTCTCTTATCTCGTTCAGTTTATTTTCTTTTGATCTATTCTCTATTGCTTCGTTGATCCAGCGGGCGATTTTTTTCATTTCCCCTTCTTGCATACCTCTTGTTGTTGCAGCAGGACTACCCAATCTAATGCCCGATGGGTCAAAAGGCGGCCTATCATCATAGGGAACTGCATTCTTGTTAACAGTTAACCCAACTTTATCTAAAGCTACTTCAGCTTCCTTACCTGTCACCTGTTTATTCCTTAAATCAACAAGAATTAAATGGTTATCCGTACCATTGGAAACTAGATTAAAACCAAAACTCATTAATTCATCAGCTATAACTTTAGCGTTCTTTACTATCTGGCTGGCATATTCTTTGAATTCTGGAGTAGAAGCTTCTTTTAAAGCAACCGCCTTTGCGGCATTAATATGATCATGGGGACCACCTTGAGCACCCGGGAAAACAGATTTATCTATCTTTTCCGCATATTCATTCTTACACATAATCATCCCACCCCTCGGACCCCTTAAAGTTTTATGTGTTGTGGTGGTTACAACGTCTGTAAATGGGAATGGTGAAGGATGAACTTCCCCTATAATTAAACCGACAACGTGTGATACGTCAGACAAAGAATATGCATTAATTTCTTTTGCTATATCTGCGAACTTTTGAAAATCTATTGTTCTAGGATAAGCAGTGGCTCCGGAAATTATAAGCTTTGGTTTTTCCTCCAATGCCATTTTTCTGACTTCATCATAATCAATCATACAGGTATCTTTATTTAATCCATATTGCACAACTTTAAATAATCTCCCCGAAAAACTAACAGGGTGACCATGAGTTAAATGTCCGCCGTGCGACAGATTCATGCCCATAATTTTATCACCTGGCTCAAGCAAGGCCATTAAAGCTTCGATGTTAGCCGGACTACCAGAATAAGGCTGAACATTTACATGCTCTGCCCCAAATAAGTCTTTAGCTCTTTTTATGGCTAATTCTTCCATTTCGTCTATGTATTGCTGGCCTCCGTAGTACCTTTTTCTGGGATATCCTTCGGAATATTTATTATTTAAAACAGACCCCATTGCTTCCATCACTGCCTGAGAAATATAATTTTCTGAAGGTATAAGCTCAATGCCTTCGCTTTGCCTTTGCTTTTCTTTTTCAATTATTTGATAAATTTCTAGATCAGTTTCTTTTAGCATTATTTTACCTCTCGAGACCTCTGGATATATATTCCTTACAGAGGCCGAAGACCCCGACGAAACGTATGTGGATGTCGGGACTATTTAATTAATAGTCTATCTAATAATAGCATTATTACAACACTATAGCGCTTCCTTAATGTCCTTTAATTTTATTCTTCCCGTCCTCAAAATTTTTAAATTTGATGTTAAGTCTATAATAGTTGATACCTGTCTTCTAGGCAAGTTACCTGAATCTATAAAATAATCAGGAGATAGGCTACTAGTTTTGGAAAAATAGTCCATTATTTGTTTTGATTTATACGCTGGTGGTTTGTTTGATATATTTGCCGAAGTAGCTGTAACTGGTAATTTGTATTCTTTTAGAATATTTAAAATTAACCTATCATTAGGTTCTCTAGCCGCAATAGTATTGTTTGGATCCAGAACTGATCCTAAAATCTTATTCTTACTAGGCCCAACCTGCAAAATTAAGGTAAGATCACCGGGCCAAAATTCTTTCATTAAAGCATCTACTTGTCTATTAACAATAGCTACTTCTTTTGCTATTTTTTGATTAACAAAAATCGGCATAAGTTTATCTTTGCTTCTTTCCTTAATTTTGTAGATCCTCTCAACTGTTTGTTTATTAATATTACCAACAATACCGTAAGAAGTATCCGTAGAAATTACAAATATTTTCCCCTTTTCTAACTCCTGATTTATAAAACCTATATTAATTTCGGAAAATTTAATAATATCCATAGACGAATTCTAACATACTTATTTAAACAATTAAAAACTTGATTTAGTGAGCTAATTAAGATAAACTTCTTTCCTTAAAAGCTCTGCTCTTGTTCCTTTAAATAAGGGGGCTATATGAATGAAAGAAACCACTATCGGAATAGTTAAACCAGACTTTGTACCTTATATACATGAAATCGCCAGTATAATAATAACTCATGGGTTAAAAATACCGAAAATCTATCTCTTAGCTTATACAGACCAAAACGTAATCGATCAACAATATTATTATACCAATGAAGAGCTAAGAAAATATGGAAATAACAATCTAAACATCTGTGATGAAAAAGGACTAGACCCATCCATATACTTTGGCCAAGGATACAAACCATTAGAAACAGGAAAAATCGTTATAGAAAGACACAAAGCTTACATGATGTCCGGTGGAATTGCTGCAATTATAGTACAAGGTGACAATGCCAAAACAAGATTAAAGGAATTAGCCGGCAAAACCGAGCCAATAAAAGCAGTGCCTGGAACAATCAGATACGAGCTTGCTGGGACATACGGCGACGATCATCCTCTTATTGTAAATTCTCTATACAAAGCAATCCTAACGCAAACAACAATTCATAATGTAATCCATGTTCCAGACCCAGAAAATGCAGATAAAGATTTAAATCTTTGGAGAAACAAAAACCATAAAGGATTAATTACTGTCGGTCCATTCGAAAAAATATACTCAAATCTCAATAGAAGTTCGATATAGAACTTCTTTTTTTATTATTTAACAAGGTTAACCGTTGACTAAAAAGATAAAATAAGGTAATATTCATAAGTAAATATAGATTATGTCCCAAAGCAAATTAGGGATTTATTATAATAAAATCAAGGTTAAGAGGTATATATGGCGCATAAAAAAGCAGGCGGAAGTACAGGTCTCGGACGAGATAGTCAGTCAAAAAGATTAGGATTAAAAGTTTTCGGCGGCCAGCTTGTAAAAGATGGTGGAATTATTGTGCGTCAAAGAGGCACTAGATTCTATCCAGGAGATAATGTAGGAGCTGGAGTTGATGATACTTTATTTGCAACATCGGCCGGAATCGTTCAATTCAAGAAAAAGAAAGAAAATGGCTTTACCGGAAAGAAAAAAGAAAGAGTTATGGTAAATGTAGTTCCAAATAAATAATTATAAAGAAGCAGATTTTTAAAACCGCCCTCTTAGGGCGGTTTTAAAAATTCTCTATTTTTTTATGCTAAAATTTGTCTGCTTTAAGATTTTTATTATCTTTACCTTCCACTAGAGCTTTGATAAAACCAACGAATAATGGATGCGGTTTATTTGGGCGGGACTTAAATTCAGGATGAAATTGCACACCCACAAAAAACGGATGATTTTCTATTTCAATTATTTCTACCAATTTTCCGTCTGGCGATATTCCGGAAATAACAAAACCCTTTTCTTCCAAAATTTTGCGGTACTTCATATTAAATTCATATCTATGCCTATGTCTTTCCTCAATCAAAATATCCTGACCGTTTATTTTTTTCTCAAATGACGAAGAATTATATAAATCAAAAGACCTGCTCCTTTTTTTTATCACACACGGGTAAGCACCCAAACGCATTGTTCCGCCTTTTTTCTTTATGCCGCGCTGGCCAGGCATAATATATATAACAGGGTAATTTGTTTTAGTATTAAACTCTGTTGAGTTAGCATTCTTTAATTTACAAACATTACGACTAAAATCTATTGTTGCAATCTGCATTCCTAAACATAATCCCAAATACGGAATATTATTCTCTCTAGCATATTGTGCAGAAATAATTTTGCCTTCTATTCCTCTACTGCCAAATCCTCCAGGAACTAATATACCATCAACATTTTTTAATATTTCCTTTGCTTTATTCGGATCTTTTTCCAAGACTTCTGCATCTATCCATATAATTTCAGGGTTGACATTATTATACCAGCAAGCGGATTTTAAAGCTTCAATAACGGACATGTAAGTATCTTTATTGGTTAGATATTTTGCAACCAATCCTATCTTTACGCTTTTTTTGTCTTTCTTTATTCTTTCACTTAGGTCTTTCCAATTTTTAAGATCAGGCGACTTACTGGTTAATCCTAAAATTTTTGAAATAAGATCAGCACATTTGTATTTTTCAATTATCAAAGGTATTTCGTAAATTGAATTTACTGTAACCATAGGAATAATCGCTTCAGGCTCCAAGTCGCAAAAAAGAGATATTTTATCAATCATTGAAGGAGTTATATTATAGTCTGATCTTGTAACCAGAATGTCAGGAGAAATACCTAATTTTCTTAAATCTTTAACGCTATATTGAGCTGGACGAGTCTTAACCTCCTTAGTCGCTTCGAGGTATGGTAAAAAAACAACGTGCAAATACAAAACGTTTTCAGCGCCTACTTTTCTTTTGATCTGCCTTATAGCTTCCATAAAATGCAGGCCTTCGTAATCCCCAACAGTACCCCCTATCTCAGTTATATGAATATCGTAACCTTTGCCTGCATCAATAATTTCTTGCTGAATTTCCGCTGTAATGTGAGGTATTATCTGAACTGTTTTTCCTAAATATTTTCCTTCTCTTTCTGCAGATAAAACTTTATCAAAAATATTCCCCGCCATAATACTAGAACTTCCGCTTAAGCTTTTATCTAAAAATCTTTCATAATGACCTATATCTAAATCAGTTTCTGCCCCGTCATCTGTAACAAAAACTTCACCATGTTCTCCAGGGTTTAAGGTACCGGCATCCATATTTAAATAAGGATCTAATTTTTGAATATTAATCTTAAACCCCCTGGATTTTAAAACAGATCCGATAGAAGCGGCAGTAATACCTTTACCCACTCCTGATAAAACGCCGCCGGTTACAAAGATATATTTTGTCATTAAGCTCCTTCTTTTTTTACATCAATTAGAATTTTGGCTTTTACCCCTTCGCCAAGTTTAATCTTTGCCTTATATTTACCGACTTCATGAATAGGATTTATTTCTATGTTTTTCTTATCAATAAAAATGCCTGATTTATCTTTTATAGTCTTAGAAATATCATTATTGGTGATCGATCCAAACATTTTATCATTTGTCATTTTTACTTTAAATTCTAACTTTATCTTTTCTATATCATTTTTTTTCTTTTCTATCCCTTGCAACTTACCTTCTCTCTTTTTCATGTATATTTCTTTTTCTTTCTCTACTCTTTCTTTTTCTTTTGTGGTAGCCAACACAGCAGAACCATTGGGTATCAAATAGTTTCTAGCGTAACCATCTTTAACATTTTTCACTTCCCCATATTTCCCTAAATTTTCTACATCTTGAGTTAATATAACTTCCATTTTTATTCTCCTAAAATTTTTAATGCTTCGTCTAATTGTGGGTCTTTACCATTATTGTAATCAGCTTCCGTTAATTCTTTCTTGATATCAGGCTCTATTCCTGCTTTATTTATAGATTTACCAGAAGGAGTAAGCCACTTAGATATCGTTATCTTTAAAAACCCTTTATCAAGATCAAAAACCTGCTGTACTAATCCTTTACCAAAACTTTTTTGACCTAAAATTTTACCTCTATTCCTATCTTTAATAGCGCCTGCAACTATTTCCGAAGCTGAGGCACTACCTTCGTCTATTAAAACAATTAAAGGATTTTTAGTCAATCTACCTTTTTTAGACGTTTTAAAGGATTTTCTGTTACCGTTTTTTGATTCCTCAATCACTACGATGCCGCCATCAAGAAATTCTGACGCAATATCCACTGCACCGGTAAAATACCCTCCTGGATTTCCTCTAAGATCTAAAATTATCCCTTTAGGCTGATTCATTAATATATCTTCAACTGCCTTATTAAAACTGTCTGGCGTTGTTTGCTCAAATCTAGTTATTTTTATAATAGCAATTTTACTATTACCTACTTTTTCATATTCTGTTTTTACGCTATTAACATTAATAGTATCTCTCTTTAATTTATAATCCTTTGGTGCATCCTTACCTCTTTGTATAGTAAGAGTAACCTCAGTATCTTTTGGGCCTTTAATTTTTTCTGTTGCCTGATCTATGGTCATAATCTGAGTTTCTTCGCCATTTATCTTAATGATTTTATCTTTTGATCTTAAGCCTGCTTTATCGGCGGGAGTGCCTGGCAGAGCAGAAATAACCACTAACTCACCATTTTTTATTCCGATTTCCATACCCACTCCCGAGAAAGAACCGTCTATTTCTTCTTGAAACTGTTTTGATTCTTCAGGATTCAGATAAATTGTATATGGATCTTCTAAGCTATCGGTCATTCCTTTAACAGCTCCATAGAGCATTTTTTGATAGTCCAAGCTTCCGACATATTTGTTCTCCAACATATTCCAAGCATCCCAAAAAAGTTTAAAATCAATATTTTGCGGTTTACCGCTATCTTGATTTAATATAGCTGGTTTGATTTGGATAGGACCGATCTGTCTAATATTTCCTAGATTCCCCGACCCTAAAAGAAGCCCAAATATAAAAGAACCGGCCATTAAAAAACCAATAAATATGATTGGAATGAAGTTGATTTTTCTTCTGTTTCTATTTGAAGTTATTAACATCTAAAAAATAAGTGTTGGGATATCCCAACACTTATTATATTAAAATTTACCGCTTTGTTTGTCAAATAATTTTAATAAATAAAAGTGAGACCAGAAGATAAAATATTGCCTCTATAAGTATAGGATTCTGGCTTCTTCCAATTATATTCTGAAACTTCTATTGTACCATCTGAATTTACTCTCTCTACAATTGCTACATGACCATATGGAGTAAGTTTAGTTTTAGGCCAGACTACAATATCTCCTACTTGAGGACTATACCTTACATGATAATCCTGGCCTATAGCTAAATTAGGCCAATTATGAGCATCTCCTGTTCCTGAAGGACCAGACCCTCTATACCATGGTTTATCATAAACCACATTCCATTTCCAAGCAGCATATGAAGTACATTGCAACTTATAAAACCCCCAGGGATCAACCCCTCTAGATAAATACGGATAATCGTTGCCTCCACCGCCAAACCATTCGTTGTTCTGCCTGCTTTGCCTTTCTCTCTCTTCATATAATGCACCGGCTATTCTATTATTTTCAGCCAACATTTTTTCATATTCTGCCTGCTGTCCCTTGGTCTGTTTGAGTAAATCGTCCTTTAAAAATTTTTGGTATTGCTGATTCTTTTTTTCCTTTTCTAAAACACTTCTTTGAGTTTCTAAATTCAGTTTTTTAGTTTCTTCTTCTTTTTTTTGAGCTTCAAGCTGATTTTTTAATATTTTGATCTCTTGGATTGTAGAATTTATTTTATCCTGTACTGCCCGGTTATATTCCTCTTGATTGAGAAAATTAGTAATACTACTCGTACTTGCCAGTATTTCCATTGCGGATAGATTGCCCTTTTCATAAAGCAGCTGGATTAATTTTTTAAGATCACTTTTATTCTGAGTTATCTTTTCTTCGTTAATTTTTATCTTCTCTTTTAGGGTTCCAATTTCTTTTTCTTGATCTGATATTGCATGAGATAAAGAATTTATATTAGCTTGAGCTACATTGATTTGATCACTCATAGCAGATACCTGCGACTGAAGATTAGCCGCCTCTGCTTTTTTATCATTTACCGTTTGCTTATTTTCTTTTATCTTACTCTCAATTTCTTTAATCTGCTGATCAATGGATGGCAATGCATACACGTTAAAAGGACTAATAATAAACGATATTATAAACATCGCTAATATACATTTTATTGAATTGTTTTTATTCATCAGGCTCATTATACAAAGGATAATTAATTAAGCAAGGTATCTTTCTATAAACATATTTTTATTTTAAATGACCATAGAGAGTTAGAAATCCATTCTGATGATCAATAATTATATAGTGCCCAAAACCCGAACTGATTCCATTCTTACCTACACCATCAAATATAATAACACCGTTTTTTGCCGCTCGGACGGGAGTTCCCTCTGCCGCAGCAAAATCTATACCGCCTGGCCAACCTCTCCCACGATGACTGTATGATCCAAAAAAATCCTGGGTTATTTTAGCGCCAGGTACTGGAAAGCTAAAAGCATTAACAGATAAAAGAGGCATTGGATCAATATCACGACCATACTGATAAACTCCGAAATGAACGTGCGGACCGCTAGAAAATCCAGTGTTACCCAGTCTAGCTATAGGTTCTCCAGTATATACTCTTTGTCCTGCCCTAGCTCCTGAAAAAGGAAGACCAATGGAAATAGGGCTTGCGCCGGAAGAAATCGCTGAAATCATTGATGAAACCTGAGATTTATCATTTAATGCCTGTTCAAGTATTTTTTTGTAGAGCTCTTCGTCCCCCTTAGTCTCATCTATAAGTCTATTCTTGGCCATTATTCGAGTTGCTAATTCTTCTTTACATCTTTCTTGTTCACCTTTGATAGATTCCTGTTCATTTTTTTCTTTTTCTATTTCTTGTTTTTTCTTATTTAAATTATTTTTAATATCTTTTATATTTTCTACCGAAACTGCCAAATCTTCACTAATAGTAAGAAGATATTTGCTTTGATTGACAGCAGAGCTTAGCGTTTCGCTTGATGCTAAAATCTCTACTATATCAGTATTACCTTGTGCATAAATAAGCTTAATGCCTTTTTTTAGCTTTTCTTGCTCATGATCCAGTTTCTTTTCATTAAGCTTAACTTCATTTTCTATATAATCTAATCGCCCCTGAGCATCCCTTAATTTTTCATTCAGAGTCTTAATTTTAATCTCAACGGCCTTAGACTGCTGCTCAATATTTGCAATTTCATCTTTAAGGCTCTTGGCTTGATTTTGCTTCTCTTGTATTTTGTTATTTTGCTGTGCGATAATCCCGTCTAGTTCTTTTGTCCTCTGCTCAACCAGTTTATCTGTTTGAGAATCAGCGCTAACAAAATTCACTAATAAACATAGCAAGAATAATCCAAAAAAATAGATTATTTTATTTAGATATCGCCTTTTTGCCCTTAAGTCTGGTGAGTATTGTATAACCAATATTCCACTTATATTATTATAAAATTATACCATTTTTTTGCTTAACTATCAAGCTATTGTACGCGTCACGCACATTTGAGACTCCGGAACAGTTTTTATTAAATAATCAATGGGTGAAATATTACCCAAAGATTGGTGTATTCTCTTTGTATTGTACCATATTAAGTGTTCCATGAGTTTTTGA
>Ga0210049_1003261_pt1 | contig 14715 bp, 17 predicted proteins | sample CryGeyCG2014_300_2_FD_183964 | JGI IMG/M metagenome (GOLD analysis project Ga0210049, IMG submission 183964) | Groundwater microbial communities from aquifer - Crystal Geyser CG06_land_8/20/14_3.00 (SPAdes) (version 2) | ecosystem: Environmental > Aquatic > Deep subsurface > Groundwater | place...
TTTTTGTTTCTTGAGGCTATGGCATCAATGGTTTTAAAAATTTCTGGTTCAATTTTTGGTTTAACTAAAAGTTCAATGTCCTTTACTTCAATTACCCGAGCGTTAGCGAAGGGTGGAGATGAAGCGATAGCTTCGTCGACTCTTTTGCCAGACTTGTAACTTACCAGCTTCCCAATCTCATTTGCCATCTGCCAGAGATCATTGCCGACATAATCTATAAGCTTTTCTAATGCCATTGGATTAATTTTTACTTTGTAATTTTCAATTTCCTTTTTTACCCAATTTTTAAGATTCTTATCTTCTAAAAGTTTGAACTCTTGAGATTTTGCACATTTTTTTAATAATTTGAACAAAGGGTCGCTCCTGGGGGTTTCCTTTGTTTCATGAAATAAAATAATATCTCCTGAATCAATAAACTTTTTAGAATTTTTTAAAAATTTTTCTTTAAAACTTTGATCAGTAAACGCCTCCTCTATGACTATTAGTTTTTTCTCGGCGAACATCGAAATGGATTGAAATCCATCTTTAAAATCTTCGAAAGACGTTCGACTGAGCTCAGCCGAAGTCCCTTTTTCGCTTAAATTAAGATATTTTAAATTTAATCCACTTTTGTGGATTTTTTTGTAACGCTCAATTATTTCATGTAATTTCCGACGAGACCTATAAGTATCTGAGCCGTAAAGAAAAATCATCATAGTTTTTGGCAATTTGGGCAAAAATGGGCAGAGCGGCCAGCTAATTTTACTCTTTTTATAACAGTTCCGCAACGATTACATTTTTCTCCTTCTCTCCGATAGACTTTTCTGGCTTTGTCAAAAAAACCAGTCTCACCAGAAAGGGTTCGATAGTCAGAAATAGATTCGCCGCAAAGCTTTATTGCTAAAGGTAGAGTTTTTCTTATAGCCTGATAAATGTTCTTTAACTCTTTTTCTGAAAACTGAGAGATTTCTTTAAAGGGGTGAACTTTCGCCCGCCACAAAATTTCGTCAGAATAAATATTGCCAATACCAGCGATTACCGTCTGGTCCATCAAAACCTGTTTAATTTTGCCCCGAGGCCGACTAAGAGCCTCTGTAAAGTTTTCGAAAGTGAAACTTTTATCTAAAGGTTCCGGGCCTAGGGAGCTAAGCTCCTTTTTTAACTCATCTTTATTTAAAAGTTCGGCTTTGGCAAATTTTCTTAAGTCTGATAAAGCCAACTGTTGACCATCGTCAAAGGTGAATAATAAATGGATGTAGGTATTAACCTTTTCCGAAAGAGGGCCTGGCGGCGGCAGCCAAATATTTCCTTTTTTCTTCCACTTTCCTAACAATAGGTGACCAGTCAATTTTTGATGAATCAATAAAGCTTTGTTTCCCGAGAGATCAATAAGAATGTTTTTACCCCTTCTTCTAATATTTTCAATTTTTCTTCCTTCTATTCCCTTTTTAAAATCTTTGAAATCCCTCGGCTTTTTAATCATCTTTTGAAAATCAGTCCAAACATCATCGATCTTCCGACCGAGTATTTTTTTCTGTAAATCCCTAACCGTAGTTTCGACTTCCGGTAACTCAGGCATACATCAATAAACCCCGCCCTCTAAGCTCAATGAATTACATATAGCACAGAGGGCGGGGTTCTTTTTTAAATCTCTAACTGTTGTTTCAACTTCTGGCAGTTCAGGCATGCTTCATTTACCGAGCTTCCGAAGGAAGCGAAGGTGAAGAAGAGAACGAAGTTCTCTTCGCCTACCGAGCTTCCGAAGGAAGCGAAGGTGAAGAAGAGAACGAAGTTCTCTTCGCCTACCGAGCTTCCATTTACGGGTTCGAAAGTGAAGATGAGGACTCGTCCTCATCTCTCTAGAACAGCCTTGATCTTCTCGATAATTTCTCCCGGAGTAAAATGAGCCTTGATTAGGTAATCGACTGCTCCCATTTTGAGACCTTTTTCCACGTCATCTTTTTGGCCGAGATTAGAGAGAATAACCACCGGGATTGAAGATAGAGTTGATTCCTTTTTCATCCGGGCCAAGACTTCGAATCCGTCAATGCCAGGCAAAATTAAATCAAGTAAAATTAAATCCGGTTTTTCTTCCTTTATTTTTTTTATCCCTTCCTCGCCATCGACTGCTTCGGAAACTTCAAAATCTTCTTTAATAAGTTTCTGAGTGATTAACTCCCTTAAAAATTTATCATCTTCAATGACCAAAATTTTTTTCATAAATTTTATTTACCTATTTGTTGAACCACTTTATCAATCACTTCTTGGGGGTCAAATTCAGTTTTAATTAGCCAGTCCTTTGCTCCTAATTTTTGGGCTCGGTCCAGTTCTACTGGCTGGCCAGAATTAGAAATGACAATTACTGGAATTTTCTTTAATTCTTTATTTTTATTCATCTCCTCCATCACCTCAAACCCGCCCATTTTCGGCATAATAATATCAAGCAAAACAAGGCCGGGTTTTACTTCTTTCATCACTTTTAATCCTTCTTCGCCATCCTTGGCAACCGAAATCTCATAACCTTCGATGGTTAATTTTCTTTGAAGAAGGTTAACTATTATTTCTTCGTCTTCAATGATTAAAATTTTTTTAGCCATAGTTTAGTCAAAGAGAACTTCGTTCTCTTTTCCACCTTCGCCCCGCTGTTGCGGGATTCGGTTTATAATTAAAATTTAATTAAAAACCCACAGAAATCATCCCCTAAACCAATGCATCTTTTTTCTTCACAGCTAACCTTGGTAATGCTAAATTCTTGACCGGCTACTGCTATTGAACCCTTTTTAGAAATTATACCATCTAAATATCCTTCAATAAATCCTTCTTCAAAGAAGCAAAGATTTTGCAAAACATTCGGAACTCCAGAAGTTAGAGAAGATTCATAAATTTTAAACTGGACTCCTTTTAATTCTGGCACCATCTCAATTTCTACTTTCCCTTCTCTTAAAAATTCAATTATTTTTTTTATCTCTTCCAAGACAAGTGATAATTCGCTTCTCTCAGAATTCTCGCTCATTCTTTTGCCAAATTTCATTCCGGCTAACCTTAAAGCAGACTGATAACCTACCGAAGCCCATTGAAGGGAAAAAATTATCATTCGGCAAAGTCGAATATCAACTTGATCTCCCAGTTCTTTTCTTTTAGTTTTAAGTGGCTTCCCTTCAATAATATCTCTCAGATCTTTTACAAGATCTTCAATAATTTTTTCCATAGAAGTCGGTTTTCCTATTTGGTTATATATTTTTTAGCCAGAAGATAACTCCCTCGGATCAGATAAATACCGGCTACAACCTGAACGATAAAGAACACAACTAATAGAACTTGCCCAATAATCCATTGATAGAGAATTGGCACTTCAATCAATTCGTGAACCGTTCCCCAAACCATTGCCATCCAGAAAATTTTCCATTCTTCGGGAATTGGCCTTGTGCCATAGAATTTTCGAAGATACCTAATAATATAATAAGCAGCCATCCCAAACCCACCAACAATGGGAATGTGCATTAACAGAAAATAGAGGCTCATTCCAAAAGGACCAATGGCTAAAGGATTTACGGCATAAAATTCTAAAATTGGCATATTTTTAAGAAGTTACTTCTTTATATAGAAAGTAGGCGCCGAGACCAATCAAGGCACCTCCTAAGGCATGGGGAATGAGCAAAAGAATGTTTGTTTCAATCATTCCGGCATTAGGCCATTCATAGAAACCAAGTATTTCTCCAATCTCAGCAATAGCGGTAATAAAAACTCCCCACAAAATAAACTTCCAGGATTTTGGAATTTTCCTCCCGGCAAAAAATCCTCTGGTGTATTGAATAATATAATAAGTCGCAACTATAAAAGCTACAGCAGCAAAAACCAGTCCTATCAAGGTCGGCCATTTCAACCAGCCCAGGGTCTGACCCATAAATGTGTTGATATCAAAATATTCAATTCCAATAAGCGGCGGGTTAGGACTACCCGGTATAATCATATCAAAAATGTCTAATTACTAATAACTAATTTCTAATACCTCGACCTTTACTATATTTTACTCTTTGTAGAAAAATAGGCAATAAATGACCATTGAACTATTTCTACAAAAACTACCACTAAAAAACCAATTATTCCTCCTTTAATAATTAAATAGATTATAAGCGGTATCTCAATGGCCTCCATTGCTCCTATTATCATCCCTCCTTTTATTAAAAGTTTGTAGGTAAATATTAACCAAGTCTGGACTATATTTATTGTAACAAAAATTAGTATTAAAAGGAATAGAAAATTACCCATCAATTTTAAAATTCTTTCAGAAACCGGCCGAACTCTTCTTTCAGCGGCAGAGTGAAATAGAAAGTTGTCCCTTTTCCCTCTTCTGACTCAAACCAAATTTTGCCGCCGTGGGCTTCAACGATGTTTTTAGTGATGAAAAGACCGAGGCCAGAACCTTCGGTTGCCATTCTCATCACATTAGCTCCCCGAAAAAACTTACTAAAGACCCTTGCCTGCTGATCTTTGGGAATTCCTACTCCGGTATCTTTTATTGAAAATTCTATTTCTTTTTCTCCTTTAGTTGGTTTTAAAGAAATTGTCACCTGGCCACCAGAAGGAGTATATCTCGCGGCATTATCTAAAAGATTTTGAATAACTAATCTGATTTTTTCAACATCTAGCATTACTTGAGGTAATTTTTTTTCTGGTTTTTTAAATTCCAATTTTAGTTTCCTTTTTTCAATTTCTTCTTTATAAGAGTTTATCACAAATTGGCAAATTGGTTCAAAATCAGTTAAAACAGGTTTGTAAAGGTACCTCCCTTCTTCGATTCTGGTGACATCCAGAAGGTCATTAATTAAATTAATCATTCTTTCATTGGAGCTATAAGTTTTTTCAATAAAATCCTTTTGCTCTTCGGTTATTTTCCCGAGGTCTCCATCTAATAACATCCTCAAGGTCCATTTGATTGCCGAAAGAGGGGTCCTTAACTGATGGGCAGCCAGAGAAACAAACTCGGTTTTCATTCTTTCAATCATTTTTTCTCTGGTAACATCGTGTAAAATAATTAAAGTTCCCAACTTCTCTTCTTCTCTCATTATCGGAATGGTACTCACTTCTAAAACTAAATCTTTTCTAATCTGAGTTTCTTTTCTAAAAACTCCTTTAATTTCTGCTCCTACCAGTTTCACTAAGGGTTCGATGGTAGGAAAGGTACTTAATTCTAAAATTGGCCTACCCATTAGATCTCTCCCCTTAACATCAAAAAGCTCTTCGGCCTGAGGATTAATTAAAGAAAGCTTATTTTCTGGGTCAAAAACTAAAAGTCCATCGGCAAAATTGGTAATAACTGCTAAAGTTTTATTTTTCTCTTCCTCTGCCCTTCCTCGAGCTTCCTCCACATCTTCTAACATATTCATTAAAGCTTTCCTCGACCCCTCAACATCCTCTAACATATTCATTAAGGCAACCCTGGATTCTTCTAATTCTTTTGTCTTTTTCTCTAATTTTTTGAGCCCGGTTTCTCTTTTCTCTCGAATTTCTAACAGCTCAAAATCTCTTCTGACCAGCATTTTGGCAATTCGATCTAATTCGGCTATCTCTCTTTCTCTTTTTTCTTTAATTTCTGTTAATTCTAAATCACGCCTTACTAGCATCTTGGCAATCCGATCCATTTCTCCCAAAGTTTCTATTTCTTCAGTTTTCTTAGATGACGCCTTTTTCATTCAAACTAAAACGCCAAAACTAATCAAAGTTTTTACTTTTTAATTTTTAATCTTTTCCTACTCTCCCAATACCATCAAAGCCATGGTCTCGTTGTGCCAAACCGAAAAACATTCTGGTCCCAAAATTCCTGCCAGGGGAGCTAGTTCTCCATAAGTGTAAAAGCCAATTAAGGGAACTTCTTTCCCCAAAACTTCCTGGATAGCTATGATTTCCTCTTCGATTCTTGCACCCAAAAGTTTATTTCGAGCCATGCAGTTAAAAACAAAAATCACTTTTGGCTTTACTCCTTTGAGTTGAGATAAGGCATTTTCCGCTGCCTCTTTAGCCGCCTGAATAGCTTTATCATGGTCCCCAAGCATCAATCTAATCTCTGAACCTTCGGGAATTTCTGCTGCACAGGTAATTTCTCCTTTTTCATTAGCAATGACCACATCTCGAATTAAAAGTTCCGGACTTCCCTTAACACTCATCCCTAAGGGGTAAGTGTAAGCCATTCGAGCAATCGGCTCTTTAATCAACTCTTCAGCCTTCCTGCCAAAGTAATCTTCGTAAATAAATAGAGCAGGGCGATTATTGACTTCAATCAGCTTGGCTCCCTCGGCTTTAGTTACTTTCATTGGTAGGCCAATTGGTTCCCAGCCGTGCCGCACCCCTACCCCAAAAGAGAATTTCCCAGAAAGACCCACTCCGATCACGGCACCAGTCAAAACCTGGTCATTGCAGTACTGGTAAGTCTTTTGAAAAAGAAAGTCGTCTCCGGCCGCGCCTCCGATAATTGGGAAGTTCCTGCCAAGCACTTCCTGAATCCCCCTGGGAATTGCCGCTCCATTTTCCGCTAAACCTTCGGTAAGAGCCATAAACAAAACAGTCTCTCTCTCAGCTTTTTTCTTAACCTCTTTAGCCGCCATTACTCCGGCTTTATGAGAATCTTTATCAGCTCCGGTTCCTAGTCCAGTCGTAAAACTAATAACATCTGAACTCAGGGCCATTACTGCCACATATTTTGCCACCGGTCCCTCTCCAGTAATCTCTCCTGAATCACTACAGCCAATCAGGGGAATTTCTTTAGAAACAGACCTTACGCCATCAAGCATTTTTTTCTGGTCATAGGCAACTGTGGAAAAAACGATAATTAAATCGGCCTTACCACCGGCTTGACTCAGAGCTTGTTCACAAGCCTCGGCCCCAGCTTTTGTGGCATCGGGATTATTGCTTCTTCCTACTCCAGCTTTAATCATAAAAACCCTACGAAATTACGAATTTTTTACGAATATACGAAAACGTTTTCGTAGTTTCGTATGTTTTTCGTATTTCGTAGCATTATTTTATTTTCGACCTTTGAATTTTTCTAATTCTTTTTTAAGTTTTTCTATCTCTTCTTTTAATTCTACCATTTTTAACTCCCGGCCGACAGTTAATTTATGAAACCTTTCCAGTTCGTCAACTCTTTCTTGAAGCTCTTTTGTTCTTTCTTTAACTTTTTCTTCTAAAGAAGTTCTTTCTTCTTCTATTGCTTTAGTTCTGGCTTTTACTTTAATTTCCAGGCTCACTTTTGTTTCTTCTAATTCTTTTGTTCTTTTCTCTAATTCCTTTGTTCTTTCTTTCACTTTTTCTTCAAGCTCTTCTCGAAATTTTTTGATCTCAGTGATATCAGTGAGGCCAACAAAACACCCAATGAAATTTCCTTCCCTATCTTTTCTCAAAGAGATAGCCGCGCTTACTGGAATTTTTTCTTTCTGTTTTGTAATTAAAGTCAACTCTTTACTTAGAGTAAATTCTTTTCCCATAACTATTTCCAATGTTTTTTCTATTTCCTCCTTTTCCAAAAAAATAATTCCTAAGGATTCTCCTACTATTTCAATGGGTTTATAACCAGTAAGTCCCTCAAAAGCTCTATTTGTGTCGATAATGATTCCGGGTGGATTTACAGTGCAAACTGCCAAGGGCAAAAAAGAAGTAAATTCTTTAATGAAAAACTCCAAATCTTCTAAATCTTCTTTGACCCGGGAAATTTCATTTTCGGGTGCTTTTTTTCTTTTCGCCATATTGTTACTCCCACTTTATTTTAAATTCATGATAAGAATCTCCTTTGAACATGCATTTTGTCTCTTTAATTGCGATTTTCTCACTTTTGATAACGTATTGAGCAATCCGGAGATAATAGCCTAAATAATAACTGCACAAAATCGGATGAATTTTGAAATCGTGAAGACGCAAAGTCAAATATTTTTCTTTCTCATCAAATTCGTGGGCCTCTAATTTTCCTACACTATAATGCTTTATCCAATATTTTGGGCTTTCTTTAAAAGATCTTTCAGCGGAAAGAAAATATTTCATCAGCATTTTAACAATAAAGGAGTATTTTGGAGCGCAATTCCCCATGTCCCAAATTTCTTTATCTCCCCAGTTAAAGACTTCTTTTATCGCCAAAAGGGAAACCACTCTTAGCCCTAAAGGATACCATTCGGTAACTTTTACTTCTTCATAATTTATGGGGTTGCCTAATTCTTCCATTTTCTTTTTCAAAATCTTTACACCCTCTTCTCCTCTTTTTTCTCTTACATATTCAATATCAGTTATAAATACCTGGCCCCTTACCCGGCCTGGAATTTTCACTAATTTTTGAATTTCTTCTTTATCCATAATTTTATTACCAAGAAATTTTAAATTCGTGATAGGGATGACCTTTAAATGAACACCTTATTTCTTTTGACTCGAAATTTTTAGCCCTTATCACGAAAGTGGCCATGGTCTCAAAATAGCCTTCCAAAAATTTACAGTATAAAGGATGCAAATTAAAATCTTTAATCCTCAAAATAAAGTATTTTTCTTTTTCATTGAATTCTGGAGTTAATATTTCTCCAAAATTGAAATGTTTTTTCCAATAAGTAGGTGTTTCTCGATAAGATCTTTTAGCAGAAAGAAAATATTTCATCAAAAGCTTGACAACCATTGACATTTTTGGGACATTTTTCCCCAGTTCTTTTATCTCTTTTTCTTCCCAATTTAAAACTTCCTTTATTGAAAAAATTAAAACTACTTCAAAAGCAATTGGATACCATTTCAAGGAATCGATTTGCTCCATTCTTTCTTCAAAACCATATTCCCTTAACTTTTCTTGAATTTTGGGAAAATACTTCTCCTTTCCAATCGCCCTTAAATAATTGACCATGCTCTCTGAACAACTTCCCCTGACCTTCCCTTTAATTTTCTTTAATTTTGCGACGGTTTCTTCAAAATCCCTCATATCTTTTTATGTTTTTCTAATTCTTCTGTTAGTTTTTTTATTTCTTCTTTTAGGGTAATCATTTTTAGTTCTCTGCCAACTGCTAACCGGGAGAATCTTTCTAATTCATTTATTTTTTCTTGGAGTTCTTTTGTTCTTTCTTTAACTTTAACATCCAGACTCTCAGCTAATTCTCTTAGTTCTTTAGTCCTTGCCTCAACTTTTATTTCCAGAACTGCTCTAGCTATCTCTATCTCGTCTCGGGCTTCTAATAAGCTGTAATAATATTTCTGTAGGCTGTTGGTAATTAAGGCAACCACCCCATAACCTACTCCAATTAAGGCAAGGTCTAAGCTCGGTTTGAAAACTTCTTTTGCCGGATGGATATAAAACAAAATGCCATAACCTAAAAAAGCGAGCAGTCCGGAAAAAATAACTGCCTTTTGGTCACGGAAAAAACCAATAATTATAAAAATTAAAATATATCCCCAAAGCATTACCCTTCCTAATCCTAATGCTAGTTCGGCATAGAACATGGTTAGGGTCCAGAGTAATACCACTGAAAAGCTCCCAATATATTTCCCAAAGGAAATCCCGACCTTTCTTTCTCGGATTACCGTCAAAAAAAGAAAGGTCAGAAGAAAGATGGCGGCAAAATAAGAATATTCTCTCCAACTGAGAAATCCTTTATTGAGAACATCCAAAACAATATATAAAATTAAAGATAAAACCAAAAGGGCAGAAAAACTCACAACAAAAAAACGAATACTCCCAATTTCTTTTTGCTTTAAAATATAATCTTTATAAGAAGGGATAGGGGCTGTAACTTTGTCACAGAAACTTTTAATTGCTTTTTTCCCATACTCGGATTCAAAATTCCAATTTTTAAATATACTGGAAAGCAAGATACTATCGACAATTCTTCCTCCTTTTACATCCATGATTCTGGAAAAGGTTAAATCAAGTAAATAGGCAGAAAGGATATACCACTCGAAAGCTGGTGGGGCAGCGGTAGTAGAAAATAGGCCGACATTTTTATATTTTAAACCTTCAGTTTTTTGAAGGTATTTTGTCATTGGCAAGGATAACCTGGTCCAGTTGGGGCTACCAATACAAATAGCATCGTATTTAGAAACGTCCCAGATTCTTGGAGGGTAAATTTCACAATCTCCTTTAACCATCCGAATATGCCACCAGCCCAAAAAGCCGTGCTCTTTAATCGGTTTAACTTTTTCTATATCAACAGTGTGTCCTCGAACTCCAAGCTCTTTTTTAAGTGCTTCAGCTAATTTTTCTGTCCCACCTGTTCTTGAATAATAAGCAATCAAAATTTTCATGCTTTTTTGTATTTTTCGAGTTCTTTTTCTAATCCTTCAATTTCTTTTTTTAATTCAATCATTTTTAATTCTCGGCCAACAGCCAGTTTATTAAATCTTTCCAGCTCTTTCATCTTTTCTTGGATTTCTTTAGTTCTTTCTTGAATTATTTCTTCTTGGCTTCCAACCAGTTCTCTAAGCTCTTGAGTCCTGGCCTGGACTTTTATTTCCAGAATGCCTTTTGCTTCTTCCAAAGCAGCATGAGACTCTTTTAAATCTTTAATCATTGCATTAAAAGTATCAGCCAATTCCCCAATTTCAGTTTTAGTAATAACTGGTATTTTGACGTCCAAATTTCCCCTTCTAACCTCTTCGCAGGCGGCGGTCATTTTTTTAAGAGGGTCGACAATGCTCCGAAGGATTAAAAGAATAATTATAAGAGTTAATGACAGGGCTCCCAGAGCAACAGAAACATCTCGAATCAATATGTCTTTAGCTGTCTCTTCAACGCTTTTTAAAGAAAAACCGACCCAGATGGTATTATCTTGGTAGCCAGGGTAAATAATTGTTTTTAATTTTTCTCCCTTAAAAACTTCGTCTTTTATTATTGTCTTTTTAGTGGTTATGGCTTTTTGAATATCTGGGTCTTCGATAGTTTTTGCCCATTCTTCTTCAATGCTGGTTTGATAGATTCTCCCATCCATTTTAACTATCCGGATATAACGAACGTCTTTAAACTTGGCCATCTCCTCAACAAAAGTTTTCTCCAGTCCAGGGACTAAAGCCATTCGGTAAAACCAGAGTGGTGAGGCGATGGTCTCATTTATGGTGGCTGCCAAACGAGTTTTTTCTTCAATTGCCGTCTCTAAAAAATCTTTTCCATGTTGGGTTACTGAAAAATAAATAGAAATAAAACTTACCACGATTAAAACCACCCATATAATAAAAACACTGGTATATAATGAATATTTTCTCATTGTCTGAAGCTTTAAATTATTAAAACTTAATATTTAGCTGGTAACCCTTCCGGGGTGGCAGAAGAACTGTGGGTAGCTGGGACCATATGGATTCTGATATTTGCCATCTTTTCAACTTTTTCAGCTGGCATACCCATCATTAACATTTCAGTTTTGGTGATATTGCATCCTTTATTTATGGCCATAATCTTCTCGTAAGCAAGAGCGTCTTTCAACCAAATTCCGGCCTCAAAGGGAACAATATAAATTGGCTCATAAAGCTTATTCCATTTCTTTAGGTCGGGAACAGTCATATGATCAAAGTGACCATGGGTAATCAAGATTAAATCAATTCTACCAAACTGAGTGAGGTCTTTGTATTTTTCGGGATAGGTGGGATTATATTCTACCTCTGGGTCAATCAAAATCCTTGTTCCTTCTGGAGTAGTAAATAGCCAGTCACCGTGGCCTAACCACAAAACTTTAACTCCCATTACTTCTTGTTCTGCACCGATTTCAAACTTTAGGGGTTGGGCTTTCAATCCATATTTTGCTACCTCAGCGAAAAACTCAGTGGGATCTTGGACAAGCATCGGGAAAGAAGCATAGTGATTTGGTATCACATACTTTGCTGGATTTACTAAGTTAGCCGCATAGGCGGCAGCCTTTGGGTCCATGGTGTAGTAGTTTCCAATTGGTAAAAAGGCAACATCTGGCTTGTAATAATCTCCGATCACCGTCATCTCGGCCGAAATTCCGGTATCTCCGCTAAAATAAAATCTCGCCCCATTTTCAAATTCAATTACATAACCGACTGGCTCTCCAACCATGGTAAAGGGGGCAGTTCTTTTAGTTAATATCTGAATTTCAGTATCCAGCCTTTGGGCTAACTCTGTTAAACTTTGCCCTAATTTCTTTGGCCCAGCCGAAGCCATATAAATTCCCACCAAAGAAATTATCAACACCACTACTAATCCTATCCAAATTTTATTCTGCATAGTTTTAATTAAAATAATGTTTTTTGCTTGCCGACTTTTACTTCTTCTATTTTACCTCTTTGTTTGGATTTTTGAAACTCGGGTAGTCTATTGATTAAGCTATAAAATTCCAAATCCCTTAAAATTTTGGTTACTTTTCCTGGATCATATTTCCCCCACTGGCATTTTTTAAAATTAAAGTCGATTGGTACATCTTTTTTAATTTGAGCTAGAGTCTTTGAAAAAAAGGCCTGATCCTTGTATTTCAATAATGTTTCTTTTAATTTGGGCTTGAGCGCCTTAGCTTTATCGGAATTTTCTTCGATGTCTTTATATATATTTTCCAAGCTGCCGAATTTTAAAAGAAGACTAATTGCTGTTTTTTCTCCAATTCCAGTAACGCCCGGGATATTATCTGAAGGATCGCCTTTAAGGGCTTTGAAATCCAAAAGTTGTTTTACCTCCAGTCCCTGAAATTTTTCTTTAACTAAATCTCGGTCATAAAGAATGATGTCTTTTACTCCTTTCCTTAAAGAATAAACTTTTGTTTTTGGATTAATTAGCTGGAGGGTATCCAAGTCGCCGCTTAAAATGATTGTCTCAACCTTAGGTATTATTTGCCTTTTGGGGGCTAAATGAGCAATTGTCCCGATAATGTCATCGGCTTCAAAGCCTTCCTTTTCAAAAATTGGGACGTTAAAGCTCTCCAGAATCTCTTTAACTTTTGGGATTTGGTCATATAGCTCTTTTGGGGCCGGTGGCCTTTTGGCTTTGTATTCTTTGTATTTTTTGTGACGAAAAGTAGGAGCGGGAAAATCAAAACAGGCGGTCATGAAATCTGGCTGAAAATCTTTTATTGCCTTGAAAAAAACCAATAAAAAGCCGTAAACAGCATTAACCAATTCTCCTTTTTTTGTAGTTAAAGGAGGCAGGGCATGATAAGCCCGATGAATAATAGAATTACAATCAATAATGATAAGACGTTTTTCCTTTGCCATTTTTTATCACAATTTTTCTCTTGTTTTTATTAATTAATTCGAAAACAGCCCAGATAGTCTTTTTGGGCATAATTTTTCTAATATGGTCAGCCCACTCCACCGCGACGATATTTTGGGGATTAGAAATAATTTCTTTGAAACCCAAATCAAAAATTTCTTTTGGTTTCGAAATTCTGTAGCAGTCAATGTGAATTAGATATTGGATATTAGATGTTAGATGTCTAGATTTTGGAATTTCAAAGCGTTTCATAATTACAAAGGTGGGGCTTAATATCTTCTGTCTGATTCCTAATCCCTTGGCAAAACCTTGCAAAAAAGTAGTCTTTCCTCCTCCCAAGTCTCCTTCCAAACCAACTACCAAGGCCATTTTTTTCGGTTTAGTTTTCAAAATTTTTTTAGCCAAAAGTTCTCCTATTTTTTTTGTTTGGGATGGAGTTTTAGTTAGATAAGATTTGGGCTTCATTGACTTTTTGAGAAAAATAAAATAGAGTTAAGAAAGACCATATTTAATTATAATCTTTTATGCCGGAAGTTTCAAAAAAAATTACTGGCGAGATAGAAATTTCTCCCGAGATTATTCAAAAGATTGAAAAAGAAATAAAAAGCGTTTCCGATTTTAAGGAAAAAATTGAAGCTGTTTTAACTAAAAGCATCACCGAAATTTTGGAGGTTATTTTAGGGGGAGCAATCTCTCTCGATGCTTCTGATATTCATATTGAACCTAGAGAGGAAGAAGTAAAAATCCGCACCCGAATTGACGGCGTCTTACAAGATGTTCTTCTCTTGAAAAAAGAAGTATACGAAGAGCTATTATCAAGAATCAAGCTTCTCTCCGGATTAAAACTAAATATTACTGATCGGCCGCAAGATGGCCGGTTTTCTATTGCTTTTACGGGAAAATTAGGCGCTCAAACTATTGAAATTAGGACTTCCGCTCTGCCGGCTGAATATGGAGAATCAATTGTTCTGAGAATTTTAAATCCGAAAAGCTTAATCGATATGGAGGCTCTCGGGCTGAGGGAGGATTTATTTGGTCTCTTTAAAAAAGAAATTAAAAAACCTAATGGAATGATTATTGTTACCGGTCCGACTGGTTGCGGGAAAACAACCACTCTTTATGCTTTTTTAAGAAAAATCCAAAGTCCGGAAATCAAAATTATTACCATTGAAGACCCGATTGAGTATCACCTCGAAGGAATTTCCCAAACCCAGGTTGACCCAGGCAAGGGTTACGATTTCGCTCATGGTTTAAGGGCAATTGTTCGCCAAGACCCTGATGTAATTTTAGTTGGGGAAATTCGTGATTTAGAAACGGCGGAGACTGCCTTACAATCTGCTCTAACCGGACACTTAGTTTTTACCACTTTACACACCAATGATGCAGCCGGCACAGTAGCTAGATTAACCAACCTGGGGGCAAAATCTTCTAATATCGGACCGGCGGTCAATATGGCAATTGCTCAGAGGTTAATCCGCAAGGTTTGTCAAAAATGTCGCGAGTTTAAAAAGATTTCTCCAGAAGAGTTAAAAAAACTCAAAAAGGAGCTTAGCTCCTTAAAAGCGATTAAA
>Ga0210049_1003269_pt1 | contig 14699 bp, 11 predicted proteins | sample CryGeyCG2014_300_2_FD_183964 | JGI IMG/M metagenome (GOLD analysis project Ga0210049, IMG submission 183964) | Groundwater microbial communities from aquifer - Crystal Geyser CG06_land_8/20/14_3.00 (SPAdes) (version 2) | ecosystem: Environmental > Aquatic > Deep subsurface > Groundwater | place...
GACGACCTCTTCAATCTGACCCCCGAGTTTGGCTTCGTCCTCGCGCCCGACGGGACGATCCTCGATACGAACCAGTCTGCCGCCACCACGTTCGGGCTCATCCCAACCGACGGTTTCGGGCGGCAGATCTTCGACTTCCTCGCGGAACATTCACACGACGATTTCGCGCGCGCGCTCAGCGACGCGTTGCGTCTGAAGCGAAGCGGGGAGTTTGAGGTTCAGTTCCGACGGCAGGACGGCCAGCTCGTCGATGCTGTTCTCAACCTGTCGGCCTACTTCGATTCGAAGTTCGACACGAACGCCGTCTACGCAGCAGGCCGCGACGTCACCGAGCGGAAGAAGGCGGACCTCCAGCTTCTGAGATTCGCCAACGCAATCCACTTCACCGTGAACCCTATCGAGATCACCGACGTCGACGGGCGGATCATCTATGTGAACCCTGCCTTCGAGCGTGGGAGCGGTTACACGAAGGAGGAGCTGATCGGCAAGAACCCGGCGATCCTCAACAGCCGGAAGCACTCCAGTGAGTTCTGGTCTAAGATGTGGCGCGCGATCATGGCCGGGAAGGTGTGGACCGGCGAGGTGGTGAACCGCCGGAAGAACGGCGAGCTCATGTACACTGAGCTCCTCATCTCACCGATCCTCGACGCGGCCGGCAGGGTCATCGGTTTCCTGGGCTCCCATACCGATGTGACTGAGAAGAAGCACCTCCAGGAACAGCTCTTCCGGTCGCAGAAGCTCGAGAGCATTGGTACCCTCGCGGCCGGCATCGCGCACGAAGTCGGCAACCCGCTCACGTCAATCTCCTCCCTTGTGCAGATCATCCAGAGAACGACCGGGGACAAGTTCGCACGCGAAAAGCTCGATCTCGTGCGTGAGCAGATCAACCGCATTGCAAAGATCATCCGCCAGCTTGTCGACTTCTCGCGTCCGACGAACTACGAGATCAAACCGACTGATGTCAACGCGCTGGTCAAGTCTGCGGTCAGCATCGTGCAGTACGGGAAGAAGGCAAAACAGGTCACGTTCACACTCGATTGTGCTCCCGACATTCCCGCCGTCGAGGTGGTCCAGGACCAGCTCATCCAGGTGTTCATCAACGTCCTCATCAACGCCGTCGATTCGCTCGACGGCAAGCCTGGGACGGTCCGCGTTGCCACGAGAGGAGCGGGGGAGTTGATCGAGGTCGGGTTCACCGACAACGGCTGCGGGATGTCGCCCGCCGTGCTCGGCAAGATCTTCGAGCCGTTCTTCACGACGAAGAGGGTCGGTGAAGGAACCGGACTCGGACTCTGGGTGAGCTATGGCATTATCCAGAACATGGGCGGAGATGTCGCGGTGCGGAGCACGCCGGGAGGCGGCAGCGTTTTCACGGTGACGATTCCGAGACGCACGGCGGGGTACTGAGATGGCTGAGCGTGTTCTTGTTGTCGACGACGAAGAGCTCATTCGCGAGTCCCTCACATTCATGCTCGGGCGTGAAGGGTACGATGTGGAAGAGGCGCACCACGGCGCCGAAGCACTAGAGCGAATGTCGCTGCGGCCGTTCGACGTTGTCATCACGGACATCGAAATGCCGGAGATGAAAGGGACCGAGCTCCTGGAACAAATCTCTCTCCGGTACCCCGAGAGTTTCGTCATCATCATTACAGCCTACGCGTCGATTGAAACCGCGGTTGAGGCGCTACGCCACGGCGCGTACGACTACATCATCAAACCGATCGATTTCGACGATCTCCTCATCCGCCTTCGCCGGCTGCTCGACCACAAGCGTCTGGCGAGGGAGAACCAGATCCTGCGGCAGGAGATCCACCGTGAGTACGACTTCGGCAATATCGTTGGCAAGAGCCCGAGCATGGAGCGCGTCTTCCAGACGATCCAGAAAGTGGCGGAATCCGAGGGGACCGTGCTCATCACGGGCAAGAGCGGGACCGGGAAAGAGCTGGTGGCCCGCGCCATCCACTTCAACAGCCCCCGGCGCCAGAACCGATTTGTTGCGATCAACTGCGGCGCAATCGTCGAGAGCCTTTTCGAGAGCGAACTCTTCGGACACAAGCGCGGGTCCTTCACCGGTGCGACGCTCGATCGCGAGGGCTACTTCAAGCTCGCCGATGGAGGCACGATCTTCCTCGATGAAGTGAGCGAGATCCCATACCACCTACAGGTAAAGCTCCTCCGGGCGGTCGAGCAAAAGGAGGTCCTTCCCGTCGGTGGAACGCAGCCGCTCCACGTCGACGTCCGGATCATCGGAGCGACAAACACAAGTCTCAGCGAGCGCGTGACACAGGGAAAGTTCCGCGAGGACCTTTACTACAGGCTCAACGTCGTCGAGATCTACCTCCCTTCTCTCGCGGAGCGGAAGGACGACATTCCTCTCCTCGTCGGGCACTTCATTGAGAAGTTCAGGGCGGAGATGGGAAAAGACGTCCGGGGTGTATCGCGGGATGTCATGAACGCCCTCCTCAACTATCGCTGGCGTGGCGAAGTCCGCGAGCTTGAGAACGTCATCGAGCGTGCGATGATTTTCTGCGACGGCTGCACCATAGAAATGAAGTATCTTCCTGAGAGTGTCCGAAACGGTGCTGCTGCCGGTGATCTGGAGCCGCAGCGAGGATTGAAAGACGCCGTCCAGGAGTTCGAACGCAACTTCATTCTCCGCTCACTCGAGTCGTACGGCAACGACAAAGAGAGGACGGCACAGGCACTGGGCATCAGCATCTCGTCCCTCTACAGGAAGATGCAGGAGCTCGGGATGCCGCCGGAGAGACCATCCGGGTTCGTGCCGGAGATGCCCCGCGGGTAGGCTCGCTTCGCATTCCTGTCCCTCTTCTTAGATTTGCGAAAACCTCTCCCTGCCGTTTCAGAATTGGGAAGTCCCTCCCGATGGCTCCCCTCTGAACGCCCGTTTCCATCATTGATTCCCGACTTCTCTCTTAGCCGTGCATGTGGCACGGGAATTGACGTCTGGTGCGTGAAAAGGCCTCAGGAAACCACGACCCAATGTCGGTGCCCCAGAGACACAACCGAGAAGAGTCAGCCGGACCGCGCAGCGCCGGCCGCATCCTCATCATGAGCAAGGATGATGCGCTCAGGTCGAGCCTCCAGCTCTACTTCGAGGGAGAGTACGCGGTCTCGTCGGTTGCGTCGTGCGAAGAGGCCGCTGAAGCTCTCAGGCGGGTGCCTGAAGATCTCCTTCTCCTCGATGTCGGACTCTTCGATGAGGGGGCTGAGGAACTCGTCACCTCTCTCCACGCCGTACCGCGTAGGGTCGCTGTTGTTCTGATGTACGTGTACCGGGAGGCGCTCCGCGCGTGGGAGCAACGGATCCGGCGGGATGTCGACGCCGTGTGCTACAAGCCAGTCGATGTCTCCCAGCTTGCCGACCGAATCCGGGAAATCCTCTACAACAGGTAAGGGAAGAGATTGTGAAGCAGCTGTCAACTGTCCGCGCCGTTTTGGTCCTCGCTGTCCTCGTGATGGGCTCCGCCCGGTGCGCTTCGGCGCAGACGAAGGAGGAGTGTCTTGCGTGTCACAGCGACGCCTCGTTGAAGATGACGCGCGGCGGGAAAGCCGTCTCGCTCTTTGTCGACTCGACGTTGTACAATGCGTCGGTGCACAAGGACGCGGAATGCATCACGTGTCACGAAGGGTTTGATCCCGGCAATCTCCCGCACAAGGCGAGGATCACGCCGGTGAACTGCGCGTCGTGCCACGAGACCGGTTCATTCTGGAAGAGCGTCCATGGGACAGCGCTCCGGTCGCGCAGGGCGAATGCCCCGCAGTGCCGGTCGTGTCATTCCACGCATGCGATCCAGCCTGCGAAACGAATCACGAAGGATGCGCACGCCTGCCTGCAGTGCCACCGTGGAATCCCCCACGTGGCCCAGTACACGAAGAGTGTTCATGCGAAGGTCGGGCCGAACGGGACGGTGAATGCATCGTGCGTCGACTGCCACGGCGGACACACGGCGACCGCACTTCGGGAGGCGAACGCGCTCGCAAAGCGGCAGGCGGACGTTGCGCTCTGCACCCGGTGTCACGCGGTTGCAAAGGCCGCCTATGAATCATCCACGCACGCGAAGGCCCTTGCCGCAGGTATGAAGGAGGCGCCGTCGTGCGTGGATTGTCACGGCGACCACGGCGTCGTTGAAACCGCGTCGCCCGACTCACCGATGAACAGGAAGCGGCAGGCGGCGAAGTGTCTCAGCTGCCATCTCGACAGCCCCGACATCCGGAACCAGATTGGGGTTTCCGCCCGGTTCGTAAAAGGCTATGAGCAAAGTGTCCACGGCATGGCAGCGCAGAGCGGGAAATCGAACGCCGCAATTTGCAGCGACTGTCACGGTGCGCATACCATCCTTCCCGGAAACGACCCGGCATCAAGCGTGAACCGTGCTAACATTCCGGCGACATGTGCAAAATGCCACTCGCAGATTGCACGGACCTTCAACGAGAGCATCCACGGGAAGGCGGTCGCCAAAGGGATCCTTAGCGCCCCCATCTGCACCAATTGTCACGGTGAACATGAGATCAAGCCCCCGTCGGACCCGTCTTCCCCCGTGGCGGCGCAGAACGTCTCCCAGCAGGTCTGTACGCCCTGCCACAGCTCGGTGCAGATGGCACGGCGGTTCAACATTCCCGAGGGGAGGACATCCACGTACTTTGCCAGCTACCACGGCCTCGCGGTGGAAGGCGGCTCAACCGAGGCGGCGAACTGCGCGAGCTGTCACGGTGTCCATGACATCAAACCTTCGAGCGACCCGACCTCGAGCATCAACAAGGCGAACCTCGCCAGGACATGCGGGAAGTGCCATCCAGGGGCGAACCAGAACTTCACGGCTACTCCGATCCACCTCAATGCTGCAGTGAAAGAGGAGCCGATCATCTACTACGTGACGATGGGATACGTCGTCCTCATCGTCACGATCATCGGCGGGATGTTCATCCATAACCTCCTCGACTTCATCAAGAAGGCGCGGCGAAAGCTCCGGCTGCGGCGCCTTGGCGGCGGAGAGCATGCCCTGAGCGGTGAGGTATATCTCCGGATGGCGGTCAACGAACGGATCCAGCATGCGGTCCTCCTTGTGAGCTTCATCACGCTGGTCATCACGGGCTTCATGCTTCACTTCCCCGAGATCCTCGGACTGGACTTCGCCCGGCAGGTGGGGGGGACAACGGTCTTCGACCTGCGGAGTCTCCTCCACAGGGTCGCCGCCCTCATGCTTCTTGCGGTCGGCCTCTACCACATAGGATATCTTTCCCTCACACAGCGCGGCCGACAGCTCTTCGTCGATCTTCTTCCGCGCTTCAAGGACCTCCAGGACGCAATCGGGGTGGCGAAGTTCAATCTCGGTCTCAGCGAGGAGCGCCCGCAGTTCGATCGCTTCAGCTACATCGAGAAGAGCGAATACTGGGCGCTCGTGTGGGGGACCGTCGTGATGGGAGCGACCGGCTTCATCATGTGGTTCGAGAACTACTTCATCGCGCAGTTCTCAAAGCTGCTCTACGACGTGTCGCGCGTCGTCCACTACTATGAAGCCTGGCTCGCAACCCTCGCCATCATCGTGTGGCACTTCTACTCGGTCATTTTCAACCCCGATGTTTATCCTCTCAACCAGGCGGCGTTCACGGGAACGCTCAGCGAGGAGGAGATGGAGGAGGAACACCCCCTTGAGCTCGAGCGGATCAAATCGGCGCGGAGAGAGAAGGAGGAAGAGGAGGTCAACGTCGAAAGCTCGGGCGAGACCGCAGCGGAGGTGCGAGATCGCAGCGGAGTAGACTAAGTCTCTGTTTAAAGAACCTCATGCCCGGCGATTCCTGTTGCTTCCTCCGGCGTGCTTGGCTAAATTAGTGCACAGCGTTGCGAACGGCCGGTCGGGCCATGCCGGCGTTTACGAACACTCTACGGCACAAGGACGATCTATGGCGAAGGTCAAGGGCGATATCGTCATCGACATTGAGAAGTGCAAGGGTTGCGAGCTCTGCGTGGAGGCATGCCCGCAGGAAACACTCGGACTCTCGAAGAAGGTGAATTCAAGGGGCTACCTGTACGTCGTGAAGATTCAGGACAACTGCACGGGGTGCGTGAACTGCGCCCTTGTCTGTCCGGATGCTGTGCTCAAGGTGTACAGGAAGACTCTCGGGAAGGAGAGCCCGGTTGCAGTCGTCTCGAATGTTACACAGGATCTGACGCTCACGGTGAACAAATGAAAGAACTACGATTGATGAAAGGGAACGAAGCACTCGCGGAGGCTGCGATCCGGTCGGGCTGCGACGCGTATTTCGGCTACCCGATCACTCCTCAGTCTGAGGTTCTTGAATACCTTTCCAAATTCGCGAACATGCGCACCGGCATGGTTGTCCTGCAGGCCGAAAGCGAAGTCGCTTCAATCAACATGGTCTATGGAGCGGCTGGTACCGGAAAGCGCGTCATGACTTCATCGTCGAGCCCGGGCATCAGCCTCATGCAGGAGGGAATCTCCTACATCGCGTGTGCTGAGCTCCCGTGTCTTATTGTGAACGTGAACCGCGGCGGCCCGGGGCTCGGCACCATCCAGCCAGCACAGGGGGACTACTTCCAGGCCGTGAAGGGAGGAGGGCACGGCGACTACCGGCTTATTGTCCTCGCACCCGCGTCGGTGCAGGAGATGTCCGACTTCGTCCCGCTCGCCTTCGACCTCGCGTTCAAGTGGCGGAATCCTGTGATGATCCTTTCCGACGGTGCGCTTGGCCAGATGATGGAGAAGGTCGACCTCTTCGAGGAACAGCCGCGCCGGACGGCGGTTGAGCCATGGGCCACGGTCGGGAAGCCGAAGGATCGGGAGCGGAATATCATCACCTCCCTCTTCATCGAGCCGCAGAAGATGGAGGAGGTCAACCTCAAGCTTCAGGCGAAGTACCGGGAGATTGAAAAGACCGAAGTGCGGTATGAAACGGTCGATTGCGAAGACGCCGAGTACCTCCTCACCGCGTACGGACTCGTCGCACGCATCTGCCATAAGGCGGCGCAGATCGGGCGGGAGCAGGGAATCAAGATCGGTGTCTTCAGACCGAAGACCCTCTATCCATTCCCATCGGCGGCGCTCAACGAGCTCTCACGCCGGGTGAAGTGGATCCTCGATGTCGAGATGAACGCTGGACAGATGGTCGAGGACGTAAGACTGGCGGTGGAAGGCAACGCGCGTGTCGAGTTCCACGGCAGGATGGGTGGTATCGTTCCGACGCCGGAGGAGATCCTCGGGAAACTGAAGGAGAAGCTCTCCGGAGGCCTGTCATGAACGAGCGTACGATGCTGAGTGAGGAGCGGCACTTCGAGAACATGATACAGGCGGAGAGCATATGTACCGCCGAAAACCTCGTCTACGAGAGACCGGGCACCCTGCTCGATGTGACGATGCACTACTGTCCGGGCTGCGGCCACGGCGTGGCGCACCGGCTCCTCATGGAAGTCGTCGACGAGCTTGGGATCCAGTCCCAGACGATCGGCATCGCCCCGGTGGGCTGCTCCGTCTTTGCCTACAACTACATGAACATTGATATGCAGGAGGCGGCGCACGGCCGCGCGACGGCGGCCGCGACTGGCATCAAGCGGGTGCTGCCGGAAAAGTACGTCTTCACGTACCAGGGGGACGGCGACCTTGCAGCGATCGGGACGGGCGAGACAATCCATACGTGCAACCGTGGGGAGAACATCCTCATCGTCTTCATCAACAACGGCGTCTACGGGATGACCGGCGGACAGATGGCGCCGACGACGCTTCCCGGGATGAAGACGACCACATCTCCGTACGGGCGTGATGTCAAGGTGCAGGGATACCCGCTGAAGATCGCTGACATCGTCGCAACGCTTCCCGGCTCCTTCTATGTCACTCGCCAGGCGGTGCACACGCCTGCGTATGTCCGCAAGGCGAAGAAGGCGATGCTGAAAAGCTTCCAGTATCAGAAGCTAGGGAAGGGGACATGCTTCATCGAGATCGTCTCGAACTGTCCATCGAACTGGAAGATGACTCCTGTCGAGTCGAACCGCTGGGTGAAAGAGCACATGCTTCCGTACTACCCGCTCGGTGACCTCAAGGTGCCGAGCGAGAAGGAGACCGCGCAATGACCGAAGAGCTCATCATTGCTGGATTCGGAGGACAGGGAGTCCTCTCGATGGGACAGATTCTCTGCTATGCGGGGATGACGGAAGGGAAGGAAGTGAGCTGGATGCCGTCGTACGGTCCGCAGATGCGCGGTGGAACGGCGAACTGCATCACGATTCTCAGCGACTCGCCGGTGAGCTCTCCGATCATCTCGATGTTCGACACCGTGATCGCGCTCAACCAGCCGTCGGTCGACAAGTTTGAGCCCGCGGTGAAGCCGGGGGGGCTGCTTCTCTACGACAGGACGAACATCCTCAATCCGCCGACAAGGGCCGACATCGACGTGCTCGCCATCGACGCGAGCAACGAAGCCGCGAAGATGAAGAACACAAGAGTCCTCAACATGATTGTGCTCGGAGCGTATCTTCGGAGGAAGCCTCTCCTTTCAACGGAGAACATCCTCGCCGGGCTGAAGAAGGTTCTCCCCGAGCGGTACCACCATCTGCTGCCGCTCAATGAATCAGCCCTGAGGAGGGGCATGGAACTGGCCCAGGGAGTGTCCGTCGGCGCGTAGTCGGGGGGCATGCGGCGGTCCCGGCGTCGAGCGGCGAATGAGGCCGATGCGAAAGGAGAGAAGGTATGAGTGCGACGGTGGAGACGCGCGAGAACATCATCTCGATTCTCGAGCGGGCGGTCCAGCGGGAGATCGTCTCATGTGCATACTACACGGAGGCCGCCGATTGCGCGTGCGATCCGCAGGTGAGGTCGTTTCTACTGCAGCTCGCCGCGATGGAAGAGGGACATCGGGAGCAGCTTGTCGGCCGGCTCGGTGAGCTTCGCGCGCAGCTTGAGATTACCGGCAACATCAACCAGATGTTCCAGGATTGACCGCGCGCGGGAGAAACATTTTCCAGTGACTCAACGATAGAATGATCCGGCGACTTCCTGCCCGAGCCCCGACGTTGGGGCGGGAGACGCAAGTCCGTCCCCTGCGGAGACGCCAGGAGAATTCACGAAACCACCACAAGTAAAGGAGGTCATCTATGAGAAAACTCTCAGTCGTACTCGTCGTTCTTGTCCTTGGTCTCTCGTTCCTGCTCGCGGTTGTTACCTCCGTGGCGGCCGAGCACAAGTACGTCGGGTACAAACAGTGCCTCTGCCACAAGGGCCCGGCACGTGGCGATCAGGTCGGTATCTGGCAGAAGTCGGCCCATGCGAACGCGTACAAGTCGCTCCTTACAAAGGAAGCGGATGAGATCGCGAAGAAGAAGGGGCTGAAGGTTGCCGCGAAGGATGCACCTCAGTGCCTCGAATGCCACCTTACCGGCGGCGGGAAGATTGCGACGCTCGCGAAGGAGAACGGGGTCCAGTGCGAGACCTGCCACGGCCCGGGCTCGGATTATAAGGCGATGAATGTGATGAAAGATATGAAGCTCGCCATGGAGAAGGGCCTCATTCTCGCGAAGGATGACCCCAAACTGTGCGAGAAGTGCCACAACAAGCAGAGCCCGACGTTCAAGGGGTTCGACTACAAGAAATACTGGGCAAAGATCGCACATCCTCTGAAAAAGGCGTAACTCACACGCTTCTGTTAGGTATGGGCGGTCCGCCGAGGCGGACCGCCTTTTTTTGACTCCAGCGGAATCGGGCTTGACAAATCATTTTTTTATAGCTATCTTGTGGAAGCCCTTCCATGAAGGGCATCGTATTGCTACAGATGGGGGGCGGTCCGCTTGGGGTAAATATCTACGACATTGCACGGGAAGCGCACGTCGGAATTGGAACTGTTTCCCGCGTCTTCAACAACAGGCGAAATGTGTCGGCTTCCACGCGCGAGAAAGTCCTGGAAGTCGGCCGCCGCTTGAACTACCAGCCCCACGCCTCGGCCCAACGGCTTGCGCGCCAACGCTCGAATACCATCTCCGCGATCATCCCCTTCTTTACCAACTACTTCTTCGTCGAAGTGCTCCAGGGAGTCCAGGATCGCGTGGAGCAGCTCGGGTACGATCTCATCCTCTACGGCATAACGCGCAAGGGACAGACCGAGACGTACCTTCGCCGCACGATGCAGAGGGGAAGGGTCGACGGTGTCCTCTTCTTCTCGATGAAATTCCCCGAGCAGTTCATTTCTCGCTTCCAGCAGCTTCGGCTTCCCATTGTCCTTGTCGACACCTCTCTCCCGGAATTTGATTCTATCGCAGTCGAGAACCGGCGCGGCGCCTACATTGCAACGGCACACCTCCTCGCGCTCGGACACCGCCGCATCGGCATGATCAACGCTTCGCTCACGAGCGAACCGGCGCGGCTGAGGCTCGAGGGCTACCGCCAGGCGCTCGACGACTACGGCGTTCAGTACGACAGGAACCTCGTTCGCTTCCCCAAGAACCTGAAGTCCGACGGATTCAACCGCGAAGCGGGACATGATGCGATGGAGGAACTTCTTGCAATGGGAGGCGACCGGCCGAGCGCTGCGTTCGCGGCAAGCGACATCCAGGCCTTCGGGGCACTCCAGGCACTGCGCGAGCACAGCCTCCACGCGCCAAAGGATATCGCGCTTGTCGGTTTCGATGATATCGAGTTCGCTCAACACGTCGGCCTGTCGACAATCCATCAACCGATGTACGAGATCGGGACTCTCGCCGTCGATGTCCTCGCAGCGCGGGTCGAAAACCCGGACGTAGTCCCGCGCCATACAACCTTCATCCCTGAGCTTGTCGTCAGGGAGACGTGCGGTGCAGGGACCATGAGCCCCGCGTCGCGGGCATCGCGGAGCATGCCGGTATGATCCATGTATCCTGCTTGTCCCGGGGAACGACCACCCAACTCTCCTAGGGGGAGCGACCAATGAACCTTCGATACTCCTTCTCGTGTGCTCTGCTTATTGTGATCTTTTCCTCGCTCGTTGCCGCCACCGTGTTCGGGGGGACTACCGGCAAACTTGCCGGGAGGATCACGGACGTCGCCACGGGCGAACCCCTCATCGGCACAACCGTTGTCGTCCAGGGGACGACACTCGGGGCTGCGACAGACATCGAGGGGCACTTCGTCATCCTTGGTGTGTCGCCGGGAACGTACAGTCTCAGAGTATCCACCGTCGGCTACCAGCCCGAGCTCTACCAGAACGTGCGGGTCTCCATCGATCTGACGACCACGATCGACTTCAAACTGAGACAGACGGCCGTTGAGATCAAAGAAGCCGTGGTCGTTGTCGCGGAACGTCCGATGGTCCAGAAGGATCTCACGGCTTCAACCGCGGTCGTCGGAGCGGACGAGATCAGCGTCCTCCCCGTGACGGAGTTCACACAGGTCCTCAGCCTCCAGGCGGGATACGTGAACGGGCACCTGAGGGGCGGACGCGCAGGCGAAATCTCCTACTGGATCGACGGCGTGCCCGTTACGGACGTTTACGACAAGAGCCTTGTCATCGAGGTCAACAAGAACCTCATCCAGGAGCTTCAGGTCGTGAGCGGTGCCTACAACGCCGAGTACGGACAGGCGATGTCGGGTATCGTCAACATCGCGACGAAGGAAGGAGGCGACCAGTACAGAGGGAGCGTGACGAGCTACTTCGGCGATTACGTCAGCCCGCACGATGACGTTTTCAAGGGGCTCGGCCTGAAGCGTGTTGACCCGCTGCGCATCCGGAATTTCGAGGGAAGCGTTGACGGTCCAATCCTCAAGGACATACTCTCGTTCTATGCGAATGGACGTTTCATCCACTTCAACGGTTACAACTACGGGATCCGGAAGTTCAACCCGGGGACTGTGCCGTACGTCCTTGGCAACCAGCTCTACATCCTCGGCAGCGATCCGGTCAAGGACAGCATCGCGAACTACAATTCGCTCACCAATGAGCAGCGCGCGAACCCCGACACGGTGCGCCGCTACTACAACCTGCTCCGGCAGAACCACACCGGGGGACTCGGCGATAATGAGTACGTGCCGATGAGCTGGAGCGAGCGGCTTTACATGCAAGGCAAGTTCACCTTCAGGATTACGTCACAGCTGAAGCTGACAAACAACTTCATTCTTCAGAACGACGACTCGAAACCCTACTGGTGGAACTGGCAGTACAACCCTGATGGCGTCGGCACTGATTACAAGCGAAGCTACACGGACATCCTCGAACTGGCGCACACGCTGAGCCCCACGACGTTCTATACGCTCGGGATGTCATACTCGTCAAACCGGTTCAAGCACTATCTCTACGAAGACCCCCACGATCCCCGGTACGTCCACCCAAACCTGCAGACGCCGCTCACGGAGTTTAGCTTCCTCACCAGCGGCACCGATTTGAGGAGGTTCGACCGCACCACGACGACGTTTCTGGCGAAATTCGACATCACGCATCAGGCGGGGATCAACCACCTTCTGAAGGCCGGGGCGGAGTTCCGGGGGCACAAACTGTTGTTCGAGAGCATCACGCTCCAGCCCGTCTCGTCCGAGACGAGCATCAACCCGATATGGGACAGCCCGTTCATCCAGACCCAGATCCTCGACGAGAGCACCATCTACAACGATTCCTACTCGCGGCGCCCGTACGAGCTATCGGGGTATGTCCAGGATAAGATGGAGTACGCTGATTTCATCCTCAATATTGGTGTTCGCGTCGATTACTTCCAGCCCAACGGCGACATCCTCGCTGACCCGACGGACCCCGACATCTACAATCCGATTAAGCCGCAAAACCGCTACCGTGACCTGAACGGGAACGGCGTACAGGACCCCGGAGAGCCGGATGTGACACTTGCGGAGCGGCACGCGTACTGGTATGCGAAGGCGTCGTCGAAGCTTCAGATCAGCCCCCGCATTGGAGCGTCGTTCCCCATCACCGACCGCGGTGTGATCCATTTCTCGTACGGCCACTTCTTCCAGATCCCGCAATTCCAGTACCTGTACGAAAACCCTCACTTCAAGGTGGGGCAGGGGACAGGGAACCTCGGAAGGATCGGGAATGCCGACCTCGATGCTGAGCAAACAATCAACGGTGAGATCGGGGTCCAACAGCAGCTCAGCGACGACATTTCGGTCGACATCACCGGTTACCTGCGGGATGTTCGGCAGCTGACCGGGACACGCGAAGACAAGATTTATGTCTTCGGCGGCTACGGCTACTACACGAAGTACGTGAACAGCGACTTCGGCTTCGTTCGCGGCGTCGTTGTCTCTCTCAACAAGCGTTTCAGCGGCGGCCTATCCGCGACCCTCGGCTACACTTTCCAGGTGGCCAGGGGAAGCGCCTCCGATCCGACAGAGACGGCGGCGGCCGTCTCCGGCGGTGCGATGCCGGAGATCCAGCTCGTCCCGCTGGGCTGGGATCAGCGTCATACCCTCAATGCCACCCTGTCGTACAGCGCGGCTTCATGGGGAGGAAGCGCGGTACTCCGGTACGGCAGCGGTGAGCCGTACACCCCGCGCCGGACCGTCGACATCAGCTCCCTCATCACGAACAGCCAGGTCAAGCGGAGCTTCTTCACGGCGGACCTTACTGCGTACAAGCAGTTCTCACTTGGCTGGACAAAGCTGGTGATGTTCCTCAGGGTGTTCAATATCCTCGACATTGAGAATGAAGTCGGCGTGTACGACGATACCGGGCGTGCCGGGTTCACAACCGACCTGCAGCGGGTGCAGAACCTGCACGTCCCGGAGTACGTCAACACCATCCAGAACTGGTTCACGCATCCATTCAACTACTCTGAACCACGGCGAGTTGAGTTCGGCGTTACGCTCGAGTTTTAGCGGGATTCCAAACCTCCAGGCGGAGAAAATGAGACCATTCAAGGTATCGCTGTGCGCCCTGTTCCTGCTTCTTGGATCGGCAGCCCCGATGCTCGGGCAGAGCGGCCGCGAGTATCGGAAAACTGCGGTCCACAATGCGAACCGCGTTTTCACCGTATTCGGAAACTGGGGTGTGATCGGACAGCCGTGCGACAAAGGCCCCCGCGGTGCGTGGATCTACCAGACGAACGGCTACGTCGGCGATGTAAGCCCGTTCGTCGGGGTCGAGCTGAACGTCGACGGTGCACTCTTCCACGATGTGGAGTCGTGCCCCGTCGCTCGTCCCACACGCCACCGGCGTGAATCTCTCTCTGGTACGCCATGGACCTTCGAGCCTGCGGCCGGGTACGATAACTCATCGCAGGAGCACATCGCGATGAGCGACAACCCGCCGTCATGGCCGCAGTTCTGGCCGGACAAGCTCAACGACCCGACGGATCCGGGATGGAGAGGATCCTGGAACGGGTACTTTGGGAAGCGTTCGAGTGCCGACCAGGAAAGCTACTTTGTCATGGACGACAACAATGATGAGAAATACAACTACTCGGACAACAACGCGTACCACCGGACGTTCAAACCCGATTCCCGGAACCCCGCCCGGAACGGGCTGGGACTCGTGATGAGCGTGCGCGGACTGCAGTGGAGGCAGTGGCTCGCGCAGGACAATGTCTTCTGGCTCTACGAGATCACCAATACCGGAACGACAGACTACTTGAAGACATTCTTCGGGATGCTGTGCGGGACGTATAACGGTGTGACGGGGTGCGACGACAGCCCTCATGAGTACGACGACGACTGGTCGTTCTACGACGTGCGGTACAACATCACCTACACGGGCGA
>Ga0210049_1003270_pt1 | contig 14697 bp, 15 predicted proteins | sample CryGeyCG2014_300_2_FD_183964 | JGI IMG/M metagenome (GOLD analysis project Ga0210049, IMG submission 183964) | Groundwater microbial communities from aquifer - Crystal Geyser CG06_land_8/20/14_3.00 (SPAdes) (version 2) | ecosystem: Environmental > Aquatic > Deep subsurface > Groundwater | place...
CTGTAAACTTGTGAATTAACGTATGCGGAAGAGTGTGTGTATTGAGGAAGGTTCCAGAGTTTTTTGTTGCTGTAGTGTTGGCTTTATTGTTCACTGCAGCATTAATTTACTTAACAATTGAGATTCCTAGAGTGATCCACAAGTATCTTCTGAAGGTCTTTCCAGATTATTGGTGGTGGCCTCCTCCAGAGAACATTGAAAGTTTGAGGCATTTTGGCTATGTTTTGTTCGTGGCTACGTTGATTTTGATGTTCGCCGGCTTTGTGGCTGAGAGGGGACGGCTGACAGCTTTAGGTTCAATAGCCTTATATCTGCCAACATTCGGCTACTTTGCTTATACCATGTTCTCCCTCGCGGGAATAGGCATTTTGAGGGTGTTGTGGACCCCCTTGTTTGATTTGTCTCCATATGTTCTTCGGCTCGGAGACATTGTCTACTTGTCATCCTTCCTCTCGACACTGCCGTTAGCTCCGATATTTTGGATAACTGGGGTCTCCGGAACGGACATGTACATTCCGTTATCGTTCGTGATAATGGCGTTAGGGCTTGTGGTTCTCCTTCTAGGCACATTGACATGGCTTTATGGTAGATTTGAGGGCTTCTACATAATAGATTTCTGGATATACAAGTATTCCAGACATCCTCAATACTTAGGCTTTCTCTTATGGAGTTATGGACTACTATTACTGGCGACTTTTGTTGGCGCTCCAATGGGAGGTTACGTTCCGCCACCAAGCTTGCCTTGGCTAATTTTAGCCTTAACGATGGTCGGAGTTGCCTTACACGAGGAAAACACGATGGTTAAAGAACATGGTGAGAAGTATATAAAATATTGCAATAACACGCCATTCATGCTGCCCCTTCCAAAACTGCTTGTGACTTTAATAACCGCTCCAGCAAGGCTTTTATTGAAAAAGAACTGGCCAGAAAACGGAAAAGAAATAGTTTACGTGATAGTTGTCTACGGCATTATGCTTATTGTTCTGTCACTCCCGTCGATCTTTCTTTTTAATTTTTAAGAAAAAACTTGGAGAGTAAAGCCATGGGTAGTTGGAGGCGTGACAATGTTGAAAAATGTGGATTATCAAGCAAAAATTACATGAAATTAAGCGAGAATAGACGGAAAAAGTAATAATACACAACAAGATTTAGCGTTTGGGAGGAGAAAAGCTTGAATATAATTGTTTGTGTGAAGCACATCCCAGAAACAGCAGAGGCAGAAATAAAAATTGACGCTACTGAGAAGGCCATAGAAAAAACTGGACTTGTCTTCGACATTAATGAATGGGACGACTACGCATTAGAGGAAGCAGTTCGCATTAAAGAGAAAATTGGAGGTGCAGTCACAGCAATGACCGCGGGTCCGAAAGATGCTGACAGCACGTTAAGAAAATGTTTGGCTAGGGGTGCAGACAAAGCCATAAGACTGGCGGATGCGAAGTTTGAAGGTTCTGATGGTTACGCCGTTGCGAAAATTTTGCACAGTGCAATTAAGGGTTTGCCATTTGACTTGATATTAACTGGGGCTCTAGCCAGTGACGACGGCTACACGATGCTTGGACCTATACTTGCAGAGATGCTAGGCATCCCACACGCAACAATGGTCAAAAAAATTGAGTTAGGCGATGGTGTTGCCAAGGTTAACCGCGAATTGGAAGGAGGCTTGGAAGAAATAGTTGAGGTGAAATTGCCTGCCATTTTCGCGGTTCAGACGGGGATAAATGAGCCGAGATACGTTTCCATCTTAGGCATTAGAAAAGCCATGAAGAAGGAGATAAAGGTTCTAGGTTTGGCTGACGTAGGCTTAAGTGAAAACGATGTTGGCGAAGCGGGTTCTTGGATAAAGATAGAGAAAATGTTTGTGCCTCCGGTGGAGAAACAAGCGGAATTCATCAAGGGAACTCCAGAGGATGTTGCAACCAAAATTGCTGAAATCATTAAATCAAGGGGACTGATATAAATGAACGAAATATTTGTCTTAGCAGAACACAGACAGGGACAAATCAGAGACATAACCCTCGAAATGCTGACAAAAGGAGGAGAACTGGCCGAGAAAACAAACACGGATTTGACAGCGGTTCTGTTGGGCAAAGAAGTTAAAAAACACGCAAAAACTCTTTCAGAGTACGCAAAAAAGGTTTTGCTCGTTGAAGATGCGAAATTGGAGAACTTCAACTCTGAAGCTTACCAGAAGGTGTTGTCAAATCTAATCAACGAACATAAGCCACTGCTAACAATGATAGGGCACACAAGCTTCGGCGTGGATTTAGCCCCAAGCCTCGCAGCCGCATTAAAACTGCCGCTTGCAACGGACTGCATAGACCTAGAGTTTGAAAGTGAAACACTTTTTATTACACGGCAGATGTACGGCGGCAAGGTAAACGTTAGGGCAACAGTGCGCAAATCTGGAAGCTACATTGTTACTGTTCGCCAAGCAGCTTTCACGGCTCAAAAACCAGCCGTGAGTGGAAAAATCATAGAAGTGCCCTCTCCGCTTACAGAGGAGATAACCGAGAAACGTTTCGTCGAGTATGTCTTGCCGCCTCCGGGCGGAGTTGACATAACAGCCGCAGACGCGCTGGTCGGTATTGGACGTGGAATAAAAGATGAAAGCAACATGCTCGTGGTTGAAGAGTTGGCGAAAGCCCTTGGCGGAGTTCTCGCCTGCTCACGCCCGATCGTGGATAAGGAATGGCTTCCGAGCGACCGTCAAGTAGGCTCTTCGGGAAAAACTGTGAAGCCAAAGCTTTACATTGCCCTTGGGATAAGCGGAGCTTTCCAGCATGTCTTGGGAATGAAGAACTCAGACTTGATCATATCAGTGAACAAGGATCCAAATGCTCCAATCTTCAGCTTCTCAGACTATGGTGTTGTCGACGATTTATTCAAGATAGTGCCTCCGCTGAGAGATAAAATATATGAGTTAAAAGGACGAAAGGCATAGTTCTAAGTTGAAAAGAAGAGAGGAAAAATGCATTTTGAATTAAATGAGGAACAGAAGGAAATTAAAAGAGCCATTAAAGAATTCTGCGAAAAAGAGTTCACACCAGAACTAGCCCTAGAATCTGATGAAAAAGAAAAATTTCCCATGGGACTCTACAAAAAAGCAGCCAAACTGGGATTCACAAGCATGAGGATTCCCGAAGAATATGAGGGACAGGGTTATGGACTCTTGGAAGACTGTATAGTGGTCGAGGAGATGTGCAGGGTTGACCCGGGACTGGGAGCTGCAGTTGGATTTGGAAACCTGATGGTTCCAGACGTCTTGTTGAAGTATGGAAGCGAAGAGCAGAAGAGAAAGTATATCCCGCCGTTGGCTAGGGGTGATAAAATATCTGCAGCAGCTTTCTCAGAGCCTGAGCATGGAAGCGACATAACACGCATGGACACAACAGCAGTAAAAAGTGGAAACGAATGGATCATTAACGGCAGCAAAGAGTTCATAACAAACGCCCCGATAGCAGACACGTTCATAGTGCTTTGCCAAACAGACCCGAATGCTACACCATCGCATAGGGGTCAAAGCATATTCCTCATAGAGAAAGGTACACCAGGACTGGAAGCAACAAAGCTGAAAAGAAAGATGGGCATCCGACCATGCGTAACGGGTTCCCTCGCACTAAGCGATGTCAAAGTGAATGAAAACAACTTGGCAGGTGAACTAAACAAGGGCTTCTATTATGCTCTTGAACTTTTCGACGAAACAAGAATTACAGTTGCCGCCCAAGCTGTCGGCATGTCTCAGGGAGCCTTTGAACGGGCGTTTCAATATGCAAAGACAAGAAAACAGTTCGGCTCGCCGATAATTAAGTTTCAAGGAGTATCCTTCAAACTGGCTGACATGGCAATTAAAATCGAAGCTGCAAGAATGCTAACTCATAAGGCTGCTTGGTTGTTCGACCAAGGAAGACTTGATCCAGTGGCAACTTCTATGGCGAAAGCCTTCGCGGGTAGAGTTGCTATGGAAGTTACGGACGAGGCAATCCAAGTTTATGGTGGATACGGTTATCTGGCTGATTATCATGTTGAACGTTTCCATCGCTGTGCAAAAATAACGGAGATATATGAGGGGACCTCGGAGATGCAGAAACTGACAATAATAAACCGCCTAATGAAAACAATGTGAGAGTACCCGTAGTCTGCTAGGCAATGGATGATTTCTCAAACAGCTCTAAGGTTCTTCTATGAATAGCATTAAAATTATTGCTAGAACCGTTAGACTTAAGGAAAAGTAGAATGGTGCAGATTTTCCAAAATTAACCCAGAGTAGTCCTGCTAACAATGAAGCGGGCAGAGCGCATAGGCCAGTGACCATTTGAAACGCTCCAAGCGTGCTTGCTCTATATTTCAAAGGAGATAACTCAGAAACGAGGGTTCTTTGTACGGGGTCTATTGCGGCCTTATGCAAACCGTATACAACAAATAGCGTTATGATTCCCAAGTAGGATTTCACGAAAATAAAACCAAAACACATTAATCCGAACAGGAAGTAGGACAGAATTAGAACTGTTTTTCTTTTCAGTTTATCTGCAAGTTTCCCAAAAGGCAAAGACATCACTGAAGCCACGGCAGTAAACTCAAGATACAAAAGTATAGTGAGAGTCTCTTCAAAACCGAATTCCTTGGCGTAAACTAACAAGAAGGAATAACTGAAGGAACCGAGGGCGAACAAGGCGCTTAACAACAAAAACAACTTGAAATTAGGAGTCAAATCTTTCAAAGAAAGCCCCTTATAAATCCTCTTGGTCTTTCTCTCTTTTATAAACGCAAGAACAAATACGGCGCTGATTAGAGACGGAATAGATGCGAGAAAAAACAATTTTTTATATCCCAAGTAACCGAACAACAAGAAACAAGTTAAAATGCCAAAAACGGCGCCCAAATTGTCCATCGCCCTCAGCAAACCAAAATTCCTTCCTCTATTTCCCTTTGTGGATACATCGGCGACGATCGCATCTCTAGGAGAGCCTCTGATTTTTCCAGTCCTGTCCAAAATTCTGAATGGAATCAACTGTTGCCATATCACTGACAAAGCGTATCCTATCCTAGATATGGCGCCCAAGAGATAACCAGTCCATATGAAAATCTTTCTTTTCCTTAATCTATCTGAAAGATAACCCGTGCCTGCTTGCGACAAAGAAACTATAGCTTCTCCTAATCCATCGATGAACCCAAGAACAGCCACGTTTGCACCCATGATAGAAGTCACAAATAAGGGCCAAATGGGATAAATCATATCCGAACCAAGATCATTCAGAAAAGACGCTATAGAAAAAGTTCCAACAATTTTTTTGCTTTCTTTCTGCTCCATTCAATCACTTCAACAGCATTAAAATCGACAGACACTCTATCGTTTTATTCTTTTCGTCTGACGTGGCATAATGAATCGTGTGTCTTTGAGTTCTGTCTCTGTAAAAGCTCCAGATAGTTTGGAGATGTTATTTCCAAGCAACATAAGTCTGTGCATAGGTTCTCCTAGCTAACGTTAGTTATCGCACTCTTAACATCTTAGAGGCTTATCTAAGCACAATCCCAGCAGGATCTATCTCCTTCCTCAAAATTTCCAGTTCTTTTCTAGAGGGCGGTTGAGTTTCCGTCGCGTGCGCGCTTAACCTTTGAGTATTTTGAAGCACAAAAAAAGCGAGTCTTTTTGATTTCTTGCTAGGCTGATTTGAAGTAGTATCTTGGCCATTGAGGCCACTGCGAAGCTGTCGAGGAAGTTTCGAAAGCAATCGTGAGATCCATTCCTATCTTTATCTGTTCTGTGGTTACTTCTTTAATCATGCCTGGGATTTTTAGGTCATTTTCAAGTTGGATTATGCCTACGGCGTATGGTGCCATTTGCTGGAATTGTGGAGGTGCCACATGAATTATTGTGTATGTCAATAGTTTCCCTTTGGGTTGGATTTGAATCCATTCGAAATCTTTTGAAAAGCATCTGTCACACAAAGGTCTTGGCGGAAGGTGAATTTTTCCGCATTTTTTGCATTTTCCACCCATAAGTTTTCCTTGACTTATGTATTTGTAGAATTGCTCTATTGTGAAGGGTGCTTGTTCACTCATTTTATTCCCTCCTGAAAATGTGAACTGTGGCTGTTGCACCAGAACCGCCAACATTATGGGCTAAACCTATCTTCGCGTCTTTCACTTGTCTCTTCTCTGCTTGTTCAGTTAATTGAAGATAAATTTCATATGCCTGTGCTGTTCCTGTTGCGCCCACTGGATGCCCCTTAGATTTTAATCCGCCGCTCGTGTTTACTGGAAGCTTCCCGTCAAGTTTTGTTTCGCCACTTTCAACTAGATGTCCACCTTCGCCTTGTTTACAGAAGCCTAAGTCTTCGTAGCCTATTATTTCGGCTATTGTGAAGCAGTCGTGAACTTCAGCGACATCCACGTCTTCAGGTCTTACTCCAGCCATCTCATAGGCTTGTCTTGCAGCAATTTTTGCAGCAACAAGGGATGTTAGGCTTTCGCGTTCGTACATGCCTATGCTGTCGCTTGCCTGTCCGCTTCCAATTATTTGGATTGGCATATCTGTGTATTTCGTGGCTATTTCTGGTTTTGTTATTATTACGCAGCTTCCACCATCAGTTATTAACGAACAGTCGTAAAGCTTCAAGGGCCAAGCGATAACTCTTGATGATAAGGCTTTTTCAAGTGTCACTTCCCTTTGCATGTGAGCTTTCGGGTTTAAAAATCCGTTGTGATGATTTTTCACGGCAACCATTGCCATTTGTTCCTCTGTTGTGCCATACTTATGCATGTGAGCCGTAGCCATTAAAGCGTACAACCCTGGGAATGTTATCCCATGCCACTGTTCGAAAGGAAAGTCTGAAGCCATAGCCAAATATTCGGTGACTTCTGACGTCGTTCTATGAGTCATTTTTTCCACACCGCCAACCATAACAGTGTCACACAAGCCTGAAAGCACGGCGAAAATTCCAGCTCTTAAGGCGGCGCCAGAAGAGGCACATGCTGTTTCTGTTCTGGTAGCTGGTATGTGCAGTAAGCCTGCCCAGTCGGCTACTGTTGCGCCTGTATGTCCCTGATGCTCGTAAGATTCTCCCATATGCCCAACAAACAACGCTTTTATGTCCTTTTTAGGATCTAGGTTTGGACAACGGTCGAAAGCTTCTTTCGCTGCTTCTGCAAAAATTTCCCTAGCGTACAAACCTTCTAGTTTTCCAAATTTTGATAAACCAGCAGAAACTATTGAGACGAGAGGTTTACTCTTCAACTTGGTTTTCTCCTCTAAGCATTAGTGATTGGGAAAATCAAATAGGCTTCAGCAAATATTTAAGTTTCTTCAATAAAGACTCGAAAATTTCACGAAAGTTTTATAGCGTTCTCGCTTTTAACATTAGAACTCCTTAAGTTGAGGGATGAAAATGAGTAATCGTGTTGCTGTAGTTGGAACTGGGATTTCTAGATTTGACAATCCTCGCTTTGAACTACACGAAGAATTGTGCGCTGAAGCTGTCAGGGAAATGCTTGCTGACAACCCAAACATTGACTATCCAAAGGACATAGATGCAGTAATGTACTCTTACTTCAGTGATCACTTGGCGGGCCAGTTGTGTTTCCACTGGATAATCCATGACTATCTTGGATTGTTGCCAAAACCAGCGTACCGAGTTGAGTCAGGTGGAGCAACGCCAGTAGACGCTTTAATCAACGCCTTCATGTACATAAAATCTGGAATATTCAAGAACGTGCTTGTTGTCGGCTTTGAAAAAATGAGCGAATTGAACACGCCTAAAGTGAACGAGATGATTGCCGCTGCTTCTGACACGGACTGGGACTTTCCAGTTGGAGGCTACTACACTGGATATTACGCGGTGTTAGAGACTAGACACATGCACTTGCACGGCGAAACGCAAGAAGATCTGGCCAAGATTGCAGTGAAGAATCATAACAATGCAACTTTCAATCCATATTCTCAATGGCGTAGCCAACATGGAACAACGTTCATAACAGTTGAAGACGTGTTCAAGTCAAGACTTATTTCTTGGCCTTATCGCGCCTATAACTGCGCAATGATAAGCGATGGAGCTTCATGCATGCTTCTGTCAAGTGAAGAAACAGCCAAGAAATTCACTGATTCACCAGTCTGGATTACTGGTGTCGGCTTGGGCACGGACACGATGCGACCTGGAGACCGAGTGGACAACCCCATGTACCAGGGCCTTTATCCAGAAGATGAAACAATTTATCCAGACGTTTCAACGAAGACCGCTGCACCCTATCCAGAAATGGCCAATTTCGGGTCTATGCGCACCTCTGGAGACATGGCTTACAAGATGGCTGGGATAAATGATCCAGTTAAACAGCTTGACTTCGCAGAGCTGTTCAATCCCTACGACGGCGTAGAGCTTGCGATATACGAGGATTTGAGATTCTGCAAACTCGGTGATGGCAAAAAACTTGTAAGAGAAGGCGTTACAGAATGGGGCGGTGAACTTCCATGTCAAATAAGTGGAGCACACACTGCAGCGGGACATCCTGTTGGGGCAACGTCCATTGCGCAGGCAGCGCAGATTTACTGGCAACTAACTGAACAGACGGCAAACAAGTGGAAGACAAATGCTAGAGCGTTAAGCGGAGCACAAAGGGCACTGCTTCAGGGACACGGAGGAACAGGCTGTCAATCAGGCGTAATGATATTCGAGAGAGGTTGATAAAAATGACGTATAGACCTAAAAAAATTGTAGAAGCATTTGAATACAATAAGAAATGGGATGAATGGGCGAAACAAGGCGACTGGTCAACGATTGGATGGAGATGGGTTGAAGCTGCAAGAGGACACAGGCTTGATCAACTGTCATCTACAAACTATCTAGTGATTCAGAGACCACACGCATCAGTCTATCATCACAGTTACGGAATGATTTCAAAGTTCTTTAAAGGCTTGCTGGAAAAGAAACTTTACGGAACGAAATGTCCAAAATGCGGCTTAACATTCTGTCCGCCGAGGGCTCACTGCTGGAACCCAGGATGTAGTCTGCAAGAAACGGAGTGGGTTGAACTTCCATTAAGAGGCGAAGTGCACACATTCTCTATTATGGCATTTTCTGCGACGCCCTTCTTGAAGACTTTACCATTCATACTAGCCTACGTTAGAGTTGAAGGCTGCTGCACAACCGTACCAACAAGACTGACGAACATTAATCCATGGGAAGTTTATCCAGGGCTCAAAGTGAACATTCACTTCATAGATAAGCCTAAAGGCGACATCATGGACTTGTACTGCACTCCAGCGGAAACACCAGACCCATCTAAATGTATGATGACTGCGGAAGGAATTGAAAGATTGAAGAATGACGTGCGCAAGGTACGAGACTGGGTTGTCAGAAAATTCGGTGAAGAAGCAAAACCAAGCGTAAACATCTAAAAGCAACAATCTCCCACCTTTTTATCTTACAAATAAAGCAGATAATTTTATTGTTCAAAAATGGAAAAACCAAACATCATATTTTGTGCTGGGTGTGAAGGCTTGGAAAAAAATAGAATATGTATTTCCTTCCATAAGAACTACGCAGATTACCATGATTTCATCACAAAATACATGACAGAATGGAGAGATGTAATAGAAAGCTACGAGACAATTCTAATTAGTATATCAGGAACAATTGTTAAATTGCTCTCTCTAGAATATCTAAAAGAACTATTTGAAGAATAACCAATTACAGCAGAAACAAAACCAGTTATAATCACAAAATCGGAAGCATTCTTAAATATCGTTGGAAGAACCCTTTTAATATACCCTCCTAGATTTCTACAAACATGCAAATACTACAATTGTCAAAAGCCGTCCCTAGAAATGAATATTCAACAGAAGAATTAATAGAAGCTTTTCCGTGCAGGCTTGCCGACGGCGTCAAACAGAACGTGCTCAATCTGGGAGTTTCAAAAAGATACCTCATGGATCTTATCGTTTCCACCTGCAAACGGGAGACAATTATAAGTGAGAAAAAACTTGTTAACCTCTGTTTAGAGGCTTGCGAAGATACTTTAGAAAAAGCTGACTTGTCCATCAAAGACGTAGGCTACTTTATTGCAGCTTACGATGCAAATCCATTTCTCTGCCCAGGTTTAAGCCATCTTCTAATCCGTAAACTCGGATTCGACCCCTACATCAAACATGTCAACGTTCAAGGAATGGCTTGCGCTTCCTTCACAAAAGCCCTTGAACTTGCTGAAGACCACCTAGCCACACATTCCCACGATAATGTTCTGCTCTGTGCTTCAGGCGTGAACTCTTATTGGCTGATCAACCAGCTGCGAGGCTTGAGAGATGTCATGGGAATCCGCCAAATCAGATTGATAAAGGATGAGACCAAGCAGCAGATGGAGCTTAGAAAATGGATTGCCACCATGGAGTTTTTCCTCTTCGGGGACGGAGTGGCTAGCTGCGTTGTAGCAAGGGAAGGAGACGGGCTATCTGTTGACAAGGTCATAGACGTTACAAACTTCCGAGAGAACGATTACTTGGCTGGTTACGCAAGAATCGCAGCCTTAAATGAGCTTTTCAAGTTCGGCTTCTACTCGCATCTAGGCAAAGAAATTCCGAAACTCGGAGTTGAATACACCGCACTAGCCATCAAAAAACTGCTCGGAAAAAACGCTGAAACCACAATGAAAACCGCCAAAAAATGGGCAATACACACCGGCAGCGAAAAAATACTCAACATGATGACCGAACACTACAAGATTCCATACGAAAAACTCAAAGAATCATACGAAGTGCTCGATGAATACGGCAACTTATCCGGAGCAAGTTTACCCTTCATACTTGAAAAAATAGTTTCAGAAAACAAATTTTCCAAAGGCGACATCATCCTAATGCTTGGTTTCGGATGGGGATTCTCAGCCTCTGCTTGCATGCTCGAATTTCAAAAACAATATGAATAAAGCGATAGGTTTAAACCGATAAGAAAATAACTTTTAGGCTCAGTGTGATATTCAAGTTAAAACTAGGCTTGTTAAGGAGCAAAAGTTGAATGTCCGACAAAGAAAAAATTAATGAAATTGCAAAAGAGCGGGAACGCTGGGAAAAGACAACACTGCCAAAATGGATAGGACAAAGTCCCGAAAGGAAAAGTAAGTTCCGAAACCATTCAGGCACGTTAATAAAACGAGTTTACACACCAGAAGACATCAAAGACCTAGATTACATGCGAGACCTAGGTTTTCCAGGCGAATACCCCTTCACCCGTGGAGTGCATGCAACAATGCACAGGGGCAGACTTTGGACCATGCGACAGTTTTCAGGGTACGGCACAGCAGAACAAACAAACCAACGATTCAAATACCTGCTGAAGGAAGGTGAAACAGGCTTAAGCATAGCCTTCGACTACCCAAGCATTAGGGGTTACGATTCAGACCATCCATTCTCTAAAGGTGAAGTCGGTATATGCGGAGTAGCCGTTTCCTCACTTAAAGACATGGAAGTTCTGTTTGACGGCATACCCCTCGACAAAGTCACAACATCCATGACAATCAACGGTCCAGCAGCCATGTTACTAGCCATGTACATGGCGGTAGGCGACAAACAAGGGGTATCCAGAGAAAAGCTTGGAGGAACAACGCAAAACGATGTGCTTAAAGAATTCTTTGCCCAGAAACTAATCATATTTCCACCTAAGCCTTCACTGAAACTTGTAACAGACATAATAGAATACTGCACAAAACACGTGCCTAGATGGAATCCAATAAGCATAAGCGGATACCACATAAGAGAGGCTGGGGGAAACGCGGTTCAAGAACTAGCCTTCACACTTTACGATGGCATAACCTATGTGGAATCATGCCTTGAAAGAGGAATGAAAGTTGACGAATTCGCTCCACGATTGTCATTCTTCTTTGCAGCCCACAACGACTTATTTGAAGAAATCGCAAAATTCAGAGCAGCCCGCAGAATATGGGCAAAAACAATGAAAGAAAGATTCCACGCCAAAAACCCAAGGTCCATGTGGATGCGCATGCACGTTCAAACAGCAGGATTCACCCTAACAGCACAGCAACCCCTGAATAACATTACACGCGTTACAATTCAAGCCTTATCGGCAGTATTAGCTGGAACACAATCGTTGCACACAAACTCCTTCGACGAAGCACTGGCTTTGCCAAGTGAAGAAGCAGTAAGAATAGCCCTAAGAACGCAGCAAATAATGGCTCATGAAAGCGGAGTAGCCAACACCATAGACCCCTTAGCTGGCTCATACTACGTAGAGAACCTAACAAACGAGATGGAGAAGCGCGCAATGGAATATTTCCAAAAACTAGACGACATGGGTGGAGCAATCCCAGCCATAGAGAAAGGCTTCTTTCAAAAGGAAATCGCTGACAGCGCCTATGAATATCAGAAGGAAGTAGACGAGAAAAGACGAATCCTAGTTGGAGTAAACGATTATACAACAGAAGAAAAACAGCCAATAAAAGTTTTAAGGGTAGACCCAAAAGTTGAAGAGGAACAAGTTGCAAGCCTTCACAAGCTGAAGAGAGAAAGGGACAACAAAAAAGTGAATGAAATGCTTGAAAAACTTCATTATGCAGCAGAAAGGGATGAAAATCTCATGCCAATAATAATTGATGCTGTAAAGGCATATGCAACAATAGGAGAAATCTGCGACGTGCTTCGAAAAATCTACGGAGAATTCAAGGAGTTAATCGTAATCTAGAGAGGGAAAAAACATGCAGAATCAAAGGAAAATTAGAGTTTTAATCGCTAAGCCAGGCCTCGACAGCCACGACAGAGGAGCCAAAATCCTAGCCAGAGCATTAAGAGACGCTGGAATGGAGGTAATCTACACTGGTTTGAAGCAGACCCCAGAGCAGATAGTTGAAACAGCCCTCCAAGAAGATGTAGACGTAATAGGATTAAGCATTCTTTCAGGAGCCCACAAAACCCTTTTCCCAATGATAATGGAACTGTTGAAGCAAAAAGGCTTAACAGACGTGCTTGTTGTCGCCGGAGGCATAATTCCAGAAGAAGACGTTCCTGAAATGAAAAAGCTTGGAATAAAAGAAATCTTTGGACCTGGAACACGGACAGATAAAATAGTTCAGTTCATATTTGAAAATGTTCCGAAAAGAACCTAAACCCTGAAGATGTGCGAACATTGCCGAAAACACAGGAAATAGCCAGAGGCGTGCTAGCCGGAAACCGCAGAAGCATAGCGAGAGCAATAACAACCATCGAAAACAACAGTCCCAAAGCACAAGAACTAATCGCCTCAATTTTCCCCCACACCGGAAACGCCCACGTCATAGGGTTAACCGGCCCCCCAGGCTCTGGAAAAAGTACACTCATAGACAAAATCATACGCGAGTACAGGCGGAAAGGCAAAACTGTAGGCGTTATAGCCGTGGACCCAACAAGCCCCTTCACGGGAGGCGCATTTCTCGGCGACAGAATCCGAATGCAAGAACTAAGCACAGACCAAGGAGTTTTCATACGCAGTATGGCAAGCCGCAACTATCTCGGTGGAATAGCCAAAGCAACAAAAAACGCTGCGAAAGTCTTAGATGCCGCAGGCAAAGACGTAGTCATCGTAGAAACCGTTGGTGCTGGACAATCTGAGGTAGAAATAATCAAAGTGGCACAAACGATAGTTGTTCTTTTTGCACCCGGCTTAGGAGATGAAATACAAGCAATAAAGGCTGGAATCATGGAGATAGCTGACATTTTCGTCGTAAACAAAGCAGACCGCACAAACGCCGACAAAGCTGTGATGGACATCCAAGCAATGCTACAGCTAAACAACAAAGAAAAAATGTGGAAGCCGCCAGTGTTGAAGACTACAGCCCTCACAGGCGAAGGTGTCCAGCAACTTATCGAAAAAATAGGAGAGCACAGGCTTTTCTTGGAAAAGGAGTTCGAACGCAAAAGAAGCCGAGAAAAGGCTGAAGCCGAACTGGTGGAAGCCATAAAAGAGAGAGTGGCAAGTTCGATAATTGAAGAATTGAAAAGGGAAGGAAAGCTCGAAGAGTTTCTGCAAAAAATTCTGGAGAAGAAAATGGACCCTGCTTCCATAGCTGAGAAACTCTTGAACAAAAAATTCAGAAAACAACTTTAGAAGTGATAAAAGCCGATGCCTAAACTAGAACAAGGGCTTGTACAGGTTTACACTGGAAATGGGAAAGGCAAGACTTCAGCTGCTTTTGGACTTGCCCTGAGAGCCATAGGAAGAGGATTAAAGGTCTATGTGGTCCAGTTCATTAAAGGCGGATTTGACTACGGCGAACTCTACATGGTTGACAAACTTCCAAATCTCAAACTTAAAGCCTTCGGAAGAGGCGAATTCGTGACGGAAAAGCCTCCGAGAAAAAAGGATGTTGAACTTGCACAAGAAGCCTTGGCTCTAGCTGAACAAGTAGTGAAAAGCGGTGAATACAACATAGTCATTCTAGATGAAATTAACGTTGCTCTAAACTTGAAACTGATAAATCTCAATGAAGTTCTGGAATTAATAAAGGAAAAGCCGAAACATGTTGAACTCATATTAACTGGGCGTTATGCGCCTACGGAGATAATTGAAGCCGCAGATTTGGTTACAGAGATGAAAGAGGTTAAACACCCATTCAACAAGGGCTATCAAGCTCGAAAAGGAATTGAATATTAATTTTTCCACTTCCAAGAACTTAGCCACGAATGCTTGCTCTAACTCGTCAATAGCCTTCCCTCGGAACAAAGGA
>Ga0210049_1003271_pt1 | contig 14687 bp, 28 predicted proteins | sample CryGeyCG2014_300_2_FD_183964 | JGI IMG/M metagenome (GOLD analysis project Ga0210049, IMG submission 183964) | Groundwater microbial communities from aquifer - Crystal Geyser CG06_land_8/20/14_3.00 (SPAdes) (version 2) | ecosystem: Environmental > Aquatic > Deep subsurface > Groundwater | place...
CAGTAAAGACCGGGATGTGGCTGAAAGGTTACACCCCTTCTCTGGTGTTCCAACCGGCCTAGGGTTCGCCTGGGCCAAGTTGCAGTTCCCCAACGGCATCCTGGGGGATGTAATTCCTTCCTTTTGGGGCCAGCGATGCTTGTCTCCCTGACAGTTGGCCCTCCTTCCCCTCTTACAGCTGAGGTTCCGTAAGCTTCCGCCGGAGTTTTGGGCTGGCACTGCGCTCTTTAAAACCCCGAAACCATCAGTATTGGCTAAAGTCATACCGGGCTCTTGCAGCCCACGAAGGGCATGGATTGGATTGGCACATATGGCATTTGGGAATGTTAGTTTACGGTTGGATGAAAGGGGTGGACGGAGGTTGTTAGATTGGAGCCGATCGGGAGTTTAGGCTAGGATAAAGATACGAGATGGAGATTGCCAAACGGTGGGTTTACAAGAGTAAGACAAAAGGTCAAACGACGAAAGCAGGAGGGATAGATGAACGGGTTTGAGTTATTTTTAATTTCTACGAATGATCCTTTCGCAATGAATGGTGATCCGGTAGATCCGGGGAGGTTCAACATCATAGGGGTCACGGTACTAATGGCGAACCCGAAGTTGGATCAACAACATTTGAAGCAGTGGGCAGAGATTGAAGAACAATCTGATACATCAGTCCGAAATGAGCATCACTTGCAGTTGCCGGAGTGGTGGGTTGGGATGGAAGGATGTCAAGTCTCGGATGGCGAGGATTGGACGTTATGGTTGAAGGACCGAGTGAATGCATGGTCCAATTTGTCGAAGGTAGACAAGGACAATTGGGAGATGGCGGCATGTGGGGAAGTGGTAACACGTAAAGATATTGACGATTGGTTTCTGATTTTTACTCCGTTCAGGTTGGTACAGGCAGTGCCAATCTGGTTTTTCCCGAGCCTAAGTAAGGTTCGAACGCCTGGTAGGTGGATTAGAAACACGGAGAATGTTGGTGAGTTTGCAACGGAGCACTTCCGGCGCATGCTACCCGAGTCGTTTCTGTTTGATGTTTCGTACCAGCTATCGAGGTTTGGGTTCAATATCATTGAAGGTCCTGAGGGATTTGTTTTCGAACAGATTGATCGGTAAACCGTGAATGGAAGTTGTAGGGAAGGACGGTACGGTATTGGAGATCGCGTATGGGAAGTTGGTAGGTGCGCGTTGGGGATTGTAGGCGGGATGGTGCGGATCGAGGATGTGTTTGGGAGGGGATTGCATGGGGCTTCGTGTGAGTGGGAGTAGCGGGAGTTGGGTTAAAAGACGGAGGTTGTTGGTTGATGGGTTCAAATTGTGGTTGGCGATAGTGGGGGCAGTGGGTTTTTCGCAGTTCATTTTTGAGGAGTCGTTGCAGGTTTTAATGTTCTCGTTATGGCCGATGTCGGATGCGAACCAATGGGACGAGGTTGTAGTGACATTGGATTTAATGGAGGGGATAAATGGCACATCAAGGATGGTGAATGCTATGATTGGTTGGAGTAACCCATTGGGTTTTCTAGCGTATCGAGCGTACAATTTAGCCACGGTCCGGTATTTGGAGGCATACCGATTGAAGGTTTTAGCGAGGAGCCCGGAGTCGTTAATCGGGAGGGAGGTGCAGGCGGTGTTGCGGTTCAAGGCGTTTGATCCGGAGGGAATGGTTGGGAGGTTACCGGGCGGAACGGTGAGTTTACTTTCACCGGTAGAAGTTGGGGAGGTTGTAGAGATCCGGGCCAAGATTGAGAGTCGAGACCATTGGGTTGAGGTTCCATGGCGGGAGGAAGGAGTCGAGTAATGTGTTTCACTGGGTTTTGTAAGTACGAGCGGTGGAATGGGGAATGCCGATTACCGATGATTTCACCGTACCCATTGGATGGCTGGTGTCAGGAGGACGTCCGTGAGGAAATGGAAACCGAACTTATGCGCGAAGATGAAGGTAGTGAAGCTTGGGAGTGATTGGACCAAGGCCACAAGTTACCGTAATCTTGAAGTTGCAGACCAGGAGTTTTCAGAGTCAGAGTTAGTGTTCGCGCCTTGGATCATTAGCGGAATTGATGGCTTACCAGTTGTAGCATCGACCAAGTTGGTCATGATTGCAATGGCGGACCTAGGGATCTGTGGGTTTTTGAGAAGGGGGTGGGTTTTAACGGTTCAGAACGGAGATTTAGAAGAAAGGAGCCGCAGTCATGAGGAGTGTATACTTTCTGACCGAATCGACTGTAGGCAGAAAAGTGATCGGGTACCAGTTCTTTGATTTGAGCAGTGAGAAGTTGAAGATTTTGAATTACCCGGGTTTGGAGTTGGAGCAGATCTGGGTGACAGGGAGTTTAATGCAGGTAAAGATCGAGTTGGGATTAGTCCACCAGACGAGTCTTTTGCCGGTCATTAATGGAGACAACGAGTTTACAAACCAGACCATAAATCTCGCAGGTCAAGTTGGGTGTCCAGTCTACCGTTTTGAGCACAAGCCGAGTCGAATCAAATGCGTAGACATTTTCGGACCGCCGAAGGACGAGATTGTGGTTCTACCGATTCTTTTCGAAGGCAGTTCGATTCTAAGGGTGGGCTCAAGGGTCGCGGAGTTGCGGAGTTTCTGGATCGACTTCGACTTGGATTCGCGGAGATTCAGCAAGCAGTGCCGATTAAATCTATATTGGGCGCATCTGAGGGTTCGTCGTTCTGTGCGGAAGCCGATTTACAGGACTGTAGTTCTGACCCAGGAAGAAATGGTTGAATATGAAACAATGGAAGATCCACTTGGAGTATTGAAGGGAGGATTGAAATGTAGTGATCCGGACTTGGATTACGATAAGGACTGGATGGATCTAGTATTCCAGAATCAAGCAGGGCTGACCGTGGAGCATTTTGAAGTGAACCGGCCGGTGGAAAATGGAGAGTAGCGATGTGTCATCAAATAAATTTACTGAAGCAGGCGGTAGATGCAAAGGTTTTCTTGCGATCTGAGAACATCATACAACTAGTTGGGATCAAGGAGATTTGCTTTTTCGACGGACAGTTGTACCCAGCGACGCACAATACGATCACGCCTTACCGGATGAAGTGGATTACTGACCGGGTGGTTGAGATTGTCGATGTAATCTCAATGCAGAGTGTGCTTTTCACGATCCCGATCGTCGATGGAGATGGTGTGGGTTGGATTTACAGGAAAGGGGAGGTTTTGGCCGGGATGCACATTACAGGATTCAATCAGGAGGAATATAAGCGGCCGAATTTATTCGCATGTTGTGGATGTAGGGGAACAGTCCCAGTGCTGTTTCTGATCGATGACGTGTGTTTCTACGATGGGGATTCGGTATCGGTAAACAGGTTCAGGATTGATTTTGATTACGGCCATGGGTTCGAGGAGCAGTTGGATTACATTTACAATGGGCTGAAGGGAGAGGTTGCATGAATCCGTTTAATTTAGCAGGGCAGAGTGCAGTCACCCCGACCGAAGTTTTAGACTGGGAGCCGGTATCAGCCCCTATTTACGACCGAGTTGGGAATCGCATCCCGCATTACCAAGCCATCACCAAGGGGGACCGAGTTCTTGCTGTAAAATCAGACCGATACCAGATTTTCACAAACCATGAATTGCGGGAATTTGTGGACATCATAATCGGGAATTCGGACCGAGAGTTAGTGGGATTTGGAGAATTCAACCAGTCCAAAGTAGTATACGGGTTAATTGACTTTGGAATCAATGACTTTGGAATTGGCGATAACCACCGAACGCATCTGTTGATTTTGAATTCATTTGACGGCAGTTTTTCATTGACCGCGTTCTTTGTTTCCACTAGGCTTTTCTGTACGAATCAGTTCACCATGCTGGTCCGCAAGCATTCGGAGATGGCATTGAAGTTAAAACATTTTAATTCGAATCTCCAACTCTTTGAGGGCTTAGCCCTGGACTACGTGACCAATTACGATACGGTAAGCCAGGCCTTTGCTGAGAGTGTTCAGAGGATGACTAAAATCAAGCTTCCGATTGATAGCGCGAAGCTGATTTTGGAGACCAGGATCTTCCCGTTACCTCAGCGGCAGGTTCGGCAGTTGGTACTGGATGCGCGAGCGACATCGATCGATCAGATCCTACAGATGGCTTACCATGGCATGGCTCGTGGGAGTGGCTTACTGGGATTCACTGGCACGAAGTACGGGTTTTTTAATTCCGTGGTTGAGTTCTTGGATTACCAAGGACCAAAGCGGAGGGCCACGGTTCAGTCTCTGGTGTCCAGTAACACCATTGGTCCGAGAGCAGTATTGAAGCAGAAGGTTTACGAACTTTTGACTGAGGATGTGTAAAGGAGACGAGATGAATCTCATGGGCACCAAGGCCGAGCTGCTAAAGCGCCAGATTCGAATGAACCGTGACAACATCAAGTCGATCATTAGGTGGTTCAAGCTGCTAGATGAGATCAACGAGATCCCAGAGATCAAATTCCGTGGTGATGCGATTACCGCTTGCCACTTCCTAAACGTTTGCATTCTGTCGATCTACGAATCTGACATGTCAATAGGGACGGTACACCGGTCTGTTTTAGTCCCGCTGACCAGATTCTACGGTTGCGAGTGGGGAAAACCGGATACAAGAGACGGAAAGGACCTGGTTTACAGATCGTCGTTGGATGAGTTTGCGATTTCGGTGGTCATTTATCTGAATCAGGAGACCATCGATCAAATCATGTGCCAGGCCTCTGTCGGCTGGTACGTGGACACCAAATCCCTAGAAGAAAGGAAAGAACAATGAGCGTGAATCAGGTTATTTTGACCGGCCGGATTGGGACTGACATCGAATTCCAAACCTCAAAAAGCGGGAAGGACTTCGCCAGGTTCCGGTTCGCGGTTGACGAGTACGATGGAGGCAAGCGAAGCACCTTCTGGGTCTCTTGCATGATCTTCCAACAGCGGCAGATCGAAGTCGCTCAGAAGTATCTCACCAAGGGCGTCCAGATTGTGGTCGCAGGTCGCCTTAGCGTCAACGAGTACGAAGGCAAGAATTACATTTCCGTTTTTGTCGATCAGTTCAACTTGCCGACCAGGGACAAGAATACAAACAGTGCCTCACAGGAGCCGGAGATCAATGACGCCCCGCCGTTCTAATTGGGCCAGACGACTACAAATTGCGTTGCCGGGGTTTCGGCCCCGGTTGCGCATCAGATCTGGGGCTATCGAGATCTGGATCGATGGAGCTTCAGCTTTCAGTTCAATGGACGCAGGAGCCATCAGCGCATTCATCGACGGCATCGAGGATTACCGGAGGTTCCAAAATGAAGTACGACCTGGTTGTCACCCGTCACACCAGCCTGGTGCAGTACATGAGAGAAATGGGATACATCGATTCGAGCACACCAGTTTGTGCACATCCAAAGGGAAAGGATGTGAGAGGTAAACGATTGATCGGGGTATTGCCCAACTCTCTAGCTTACCTGGCTGAATCAATTACAGAAGTTCCGTTGAAACTAGAACCGAAGCATCGGGGCCGTGAACTAACCATAGCGGAATTAAGAGAGGTGGCTTTACCTATAGCAACATACAAAGTCGTGTTGGTGAACGGATGGGGAAAGGAGTAGCAGATGTGCCACATGGTATATTCGTCGTCTGTCAGCAGAGTATTTATAAACCACCGGGACATGCTCATCGGATACAAGTATTTCACGGTCCGCGACGGGACGCTCTGGCCGATTTGCTTCCCAGAGTTCCGTTACATCACAGAATGGACCAGCGAGAATAGCCTAAGGGTTAGAGACTGGCCAAGAACCCAACCAGTACATTTCAAAATTCCGACAAGCAATGGCAGCAAAGTTTGTGGCCATGGAAAGATCAAGAGTGGGCTCCACATCAATCCATTTGATGACAGATCGACAGAGGACTGGTGGATTTCACACACGTCAAGACCGATCCCGGTTTTATTCAACATAGATGACACAGTCTTTTACGATGGAGATCATGTATCGGTACGGCAGTTCGAAATCGACTTCTGTTTATCCAACCCGAGGACAGATCAGCTTGGAATGCGTGAGCATCTGAGAATCCTGAATGGGATGCTCACCAAGCGCCAATAACCAATGGGAAGGAGCTGGACCAATGAGGGCACGAAACGATCAGATCATAGATTGGATCACGGATCACTACAACCTCATCTGCCGTACAACAAACCAGAACGATCCGCATTGCATGGAATTGATGGATCTTATCAATAGCGATCTGTCGCTGGCAACCAATCTGATGGGAATCGAAAGGAGGATAATAGAGTTAGGTGAAACACTACCAAAGTCGTTAATGGCGACCACGGAGCTTATGTTCATGAAAGCCAAACGGAAACTCAGGCTTCTTGAAATCAAGGTCAGCAGCGAGAAGGAGGTTTGGGAATAAGGAATTCAGCCAGGCTATTAGCAATATTGACCGTTGGCATGTGCATTTCTGCTTGTGCCACGGTACAAACTGAACCCCTCAACACGCCCAGCGGGAAGTCTGAGGTGACTCTAACTGCTGAACACGAAAGAGCTACAGTTGCTTACATCATGAACGATGCGCTGAACCGTGGGTATACGATCCGGAAGCAGACCGACAGCATGATCATGATGGAGCGCCCGATTACAGAAGTAATGTACCGGGTGTTATTTGGTTCTCGGTACAATTCCACACCGAATCCGCGGATTATTTTCAACATTATCAAGTTTGGGGACACGACCAGGATTGTTGGGAATATCGCGATTGTAACCAACCCTGGATCTGGTTATGAGTATTCAAACCAAATCACTACCGGTTTGGCGGTGCAACAAACGCACGATGTTTTGAACACAGCAGCAGCGATGAGGTGAGATGGAGGGGGGATGATGAGCGAGAGAGACTGGACACACACGAATCACTGGTGGTTACGGGGGGATAGGTTCCTGATAGAGGTGGCAACATTTCCCGGTGATCAGATCGGGCCAAACCGATGGAACGTTTATGCGTACATCTACCCAGGGCACTCATGGTTGGAAGAATTCCATGGTGGTCGCATTTGGCAGCCTGCAACGACAGCTCTCCCTCTACATAACGGACCAAGCTATCTGAAGTATCATCACGACGAGTATGGAGATCTACGAAGCATCCAAGTGGGCTCCGATTACGGCCACGATAGCGATGGACGATTCGGCCACGCTTCAACGCCGGAGGATGCATGGGAGGTATTCCGGGACGCGGAGGAGTTGTACGACTTTCTAGATAGCGAGTCAAAGAGGTGAGACATGCCGACTGAGTTTGCGGAGAAAATGATCAGGGATTGCGGGTATCGATACGCATTGGATCAAGATGAAGGGAGAGTCTTTCTAGTTAGAAAGCAGACCGACTCAAGCACTGAGATCCCAGAAGCTGAAATCGAGTGGCTTACGAGACATGGGGTTCCGGATCCCTTAAATATGGCATTTTGGGATGGGTTCAATGAAGCGGTCGGTTGGTTGAACTCATGGGAGAGTGATTCATGGCCAGGACACTGCGGATATCGAAGGGTCTGGTGATGCAACAAATATGGCTCTTGGAGATGAGGACTGGAATGGGGCCATTCGAACTCAAGTCCTTGCCTCCGTACCAGGAGGGCCAGAAATTGGATTACCAATTAAAAGTTGGTGGCAAGATCAGGTACTACGCGACCCCTCTTTGCAGAATCATGGCTTACTTAGAGGGGGTCAACATTGGGAAGACATTTATTGGAAGGAGCGGGAATGAAGAACACGATCGATATTGATGAGATCAGAGCGAAGATGAGTTACAAGAAATGGGCAGAGCTTCCAGCAGAGGAGCGGATGATAGACATTGAGACCTCCAAGATCGGGATGATAGCAGAGTTTGGAGAACGGATCACGACAACCATGGAACGGATTTTAGAGATACTGAACGACAGGATGTGATTCATGCAAGTAAAGAGCAAGGTGAAATGGATCAAGTTACCACCGGAGGTCGAATCAGCAATCGAGAACGATCCATACGATGGGCTTGAGCATGGGAAGATCACGGTCACGGCCTTGATTAGCCCTCCACGGCAGTACCAGTTGCTCCGACGTCACCAGAAAGAGATCAGTAAAGGGGCCGGAAGATACCTTGCGTTCCTTGGCCAGGGAATTCATACAGCCATGGAGCGGTGCGATTTGGCAGGAGCAATCAAGGAGCGACGGTTCAAAGTTCGGGTGCTCAAGTACAAGCACGTCATTACGGGGAAGATTGATTTGTACTTGGACGAGGTGATTACTGATTACAAGGTTGTAGCAATGCGGGCGGCCAACTACGTTCATGAGGAGTGGGCTGAACAGTTGAATCTTCTAGCGCTCTTGCTGCGTCACAACGGCCACGAAGTCAAGAAAGTCCGCAACATGTTGTTTTACCGCGATTGGAACCCGATAGATTACGAACGTGGGATTATTAGGAGACCTCCGGTAGAAATCCAAGTACAGCCATTATGGCCGGAGGAGAAGACGTTGAAGTTTCTCGATGAGCGATTGAGTTTCCACATCGCTTCGAAGGGCTTGGAAGACTCGATGCTTCCAAAGTGTACAAAGGACGAGACCTGGGAAACCCCAACAATTTACCGAATGATCAAACCTGGGAAAACGCGTGCATTCAGGATTTGCAAGACTATTGATGAAGCAAACGCGATCATGATTGACCATCCGAACCTACGCATGGACGTCGTGAAAGGTATGCCGATACGATGCGAATTGTTTTGTGAAGCCCGCCAATTTTGCAACCAGTACGAGGTGTATGCCGAGATGACGCGAAGGATCGATTATGAAACCGAAAGAATACGAAACCTTATTAAAGCCTCAGGAAGTAAAAAAGATTCTGAAAGTCCCAGTGAGCAAATTGGCTGAGTGGCGCAGGCTCGGGATGCCGCCATCGTATTACCGCTTCAATCAGAAGGTAGTGCGATATTCAATCCACGATCTAGTGGATTATCTGCTCGATTCAAAGGTTACTCCTGCAAGATCGGCGATTATTCAGGTTGTCAAGAAGGAGGCATAGGATGTACGCTTTTGAGAAGTTGCTTGAACCATTTTACGCGGATGAGGTCGAGTGGAGAATCCAGAATTCTGGGGTTAAGGGCACACGTCCTTGGGGTTTCGTATTGTGTTACGTTACCAACCGAGCGATCCAGAATCGTTTGGACGAGACCTTTGGCCCGCAGAATTGGAAGAATGAGTTCAAATCAGGGCCAAACGGAGGGGTGATCTGTGGGATCTCTGTGAATTGTGGAGAATGGGTAACCAAGTGGGACGGAGCTGACAACACTGAGATTGAGGAAATCAAGGGCGGGTTATCCGGAGCGATGAAACGAGCGGCGGTACAGTGGGGGATTGGGCGGTATCTGTACGAGCTTGACGCGACTTTCGCATTATTCAGCGATGGCGGAGCACACAGTACAAAGATTGATGGGAAGCGTTACAAATGGGACCCGCCTGAATTGCCTGAATGGGCTTTGCCTTCTCCGTTAGCTCAAAAGCGTGACATCGAATGCCTAGTCGAACGACTCCGCCAATGCAAGACTGGAGAAGACCTCGAATTCTACGCCAAGCGGATCAAGCCGAAGGTAGTCCGGAATAAATTTTCCGAGCTGTTTGTAGATGAATATCGGATGTTATACCGGGGGGCGATGAATGGATCAATTAACGGAGAAGATCGAAGTCCTGTTCAAGGCATTGGGGATGACTAGGAAGAACGGAAGGCTCAGTGAGAGAGCAAAGGTCAACATTCTAAAACAATTCGCTAAAGTAAACCAGATAGCGGTTTCGAAAGGTATTGACATTTATTTGCATGGCCATCATTATGAACAAGGGAAGAGGGAAAATTACTTATGGGCCATAATAAGAAGTCAGGAGCGAGCGATGGCACTTGCAGCGAACCAGGGATCATCGAGAGTAAGCGCAACAACGGATCTAAATTTACAGACCCTGGCATCTTTTGGGATAACAATGAACTGAATGCGGTCAACCAGGCATGGCTGGGAGTGTGTGAAGTTTTCAATAAAGTGTTCTCGGAGGCTTTCTACAGGACTTACTTCGCCGTATTGGGAGCTTACCGGGCCAATGATGTCGTCAAAGCGTTGAAGCAGTCGCTAGTATCGTGCAAGTTCTTCCCGAAGATCGCAGAGTTGGTCGAGTTCATGGAGGAGGACTCGAACTTAATGGCGAATCGCGCCTGGGTCAGTGTTGAGGATGCCATCAAGAGAGTCGGCATTGATGGCAACGTCCACTTTATGGACCCTAAGACCAAGGAGTCGGTTCGTCTGATCGGCGGATGGAGGTATCTTTGTTCTGCTCAGGAGTCAGAGTGGAAATGGTTAAAGCGAGATTTCGTCGCGATTTACACCACGATGAAGCATGAGACGAATGTCATGCCGTTGATCCAGGACAAACGGAAGAAGGTTCTTCTGGTAGCCATGGACCGGTCGGAGTTGGTGGACAATGAGGTGATTCGTAATGTCACAAAAGATCGAACTTCCGGACTTACTAACGAACGACGAAGCAAACGCGATGATTCAGAAGTACGGTCTCTCGGAGATACGGTTGCGGCAATTACGAAGGAAGGGTTTAGGTCCTAGTTATTATGATCTTAATGGGACTGTCCGTTATGACCGTGGCGATCTACTTGTTTGGCTAGAACTTTGGGCAAGCATCATGATGCGGCAACGGTATCAAGAATTGGGGAGAGTGATAGACAGAGTGGATCGCCAGCGATCGAGATTGATCAGCAAGCGCGGGAAGGTCTGACGGTCCTGAACTGGTTGCATTTCAGGTTAACCAATCGGATCTATGAACAGGAGAAATTACTAGACGGGAGGTTCGATTGGTTAGCCAAGGAATGTACGGACCCATTGGAGTACATGGTGAGATATGAATCCTTCTCGGAGTTCGCTAAGAAAGACAAAGACATTACTACACCATATCGACCACTCTCTCTTTCGAGTCGTAAGACATTCAAGCGTAGAGTATTTGTACGCAAACAGCTTCCATTCGAAGTTGTCTGGTAAGCAACCGCTAACACCAGAGCAAGCGAAGTCGCTTTACAACCTTCTAAAGATAATCAGCGGGAACCCAGATCAGATGAGAGTCAGACTGCGCACCTTAACTGAGTGCAGCAACTTTAAGAACCAGGACGCATTCCGATTTTTGCTTGTAGTCCCGCACCCGAAGATCATCCACATTTACGATTACAAGAGTGAGTCGAAATGCATGAAGGATCTGATCGAAGCGAAGGGGAATCTGAACCTGGTAGACGGGAGGACCAGAATTTACGTCAAGATGTGTGAAGGGAAGCGTGTTGTACCGTGGTCAGAGGTAGAAGGAGCTGGAGATGAGAGTTTACTTGAAGGGGGAGTTGAAGCAGAAGACGGTTAAGGAGATGCGTGAGTATTGTGATGAGTTGAGCCACGTAGTCACCATGGTTCGGCTTTACATCGAAGATGCTTACGTTAATCGGAGTCGCGCAGCGTTGAAGCGATCTCGGAGGAACATCAAGGAAGCCAGGATCTTACTGCGTCAGCTCAGGGAATGCAGTCTTGTAGCAACCGAAGAAATGGAGGAGAACAAACATGCGGGTCCTTGGGATCGATCCAGACCTAAACGGTGCCATGGCACTGGTGGTCACTAACGATCAAGAGCGTACCAGGGTAATTGACCTCCCGACGCAAGTTTTAACAATCAACCGGAAGACCAGAGTTAAGTTTGATGAGCCACGGCTTTACAGTATGATCCTTGGATTCGGAAAGGTGGATCTGGTTTTAGTAGAGGAACCATTCATTAGCCCGTTTGCTAGCAAGTTAGCGATCTCAACATCGTATTACAATTACGGATGGTTTTGTGGAATGCTTGCTGCGTCTGGGCGTTCATTCAAGTCTGTGAAGCCAAAGATATGGCAACGTCAAGTCGGGATTGTTGATACCAAAAGAGCGAGCACCAAAGCGAAGTGTTACGAGATTGCTTCAAGGTTGTACCCGTGGATCGAGTTCACTGAGGGGAGAAAGACGTACTACGGGCGTGCTGATGCTTTGATGATTGCGACCTTTGGTTTACAGAACAATGGGATTGGGATTCTAGAGAGTTGAACCATGACGCCGAAGCAAGCAGCGGACCAATTCTGCAGAGAATGCACTGGATCGAGATTCTTGGTGAAAGATTGTGGTGGTGACAAGGTACTAATCACCGAGGGGACATACGGCGAGTGTCTGCTCCACAAAACCAGGATGAACAGAACCAGGTTTCTAGTTGGCACATTGCGGAGAATGTGTGCGCAATGCATGGGCCAAGGCTGGAACATCAGCCGAGCCAGAGTCAAAATCCAAGCCTGCACATCGCTGCGATGTCCATTGTTCCAATTCAGACTTGGCACCAACCCAAACTACCATTCCAGAGCCGGTAAGACGCAAACGAAGACCTAAATTTCGCGTTTCTCACCACTGACCATATAAACATACCATGACCGATAGAAGTGCGGAATTTAGGCAGGAAGTGCCGCCCTAGAGGGCATACCAGAGCAAACGAGAGGAGATCTGAGATGTTCTACGAAGCAAGAGACCATAAGTTGGTCAAAGCGACTGATGTCAAGGACGCATTATCGAAATTGATGCGAGTCGAGACGCGAGATCCTGCTGTGGTGTGCTGGGAAACTAAGAAGGGACTGATCGGTATGGTCTTGGATTCTGATCCATCGATGGACTTACCGAACGACATCGTTGTAGTGAATCTAACCACCGGGTTAGAGATTGGCTACATCAAGATAAATTCACCAGACCCTGATGTGATTCTCTGGAAAATAGAGATGGCGGCACAAAACCCAGACGGGTTAACAAGCAGGTTGTCAATCAACGGGAGTTCCATGGACCATACAGCTACGTTCGTATGCATACATTGCGACTGCATATTCGAATCTACCATCCGTCGTCAGCAAAGGACAGATAAGCTCATACCGGGGTTTGGCATTTGCGATTCGTGTGTGAGATATGGAGAAGCCAGTGATTACGATGATCAAGGTAAAATGTGCCACCTGTCACAACAAGATTAAGATATGGAAAAGCTGGTCCAAGCACCTGAAGAAGTTGGGAAAGTTTAATTCTATGAGATGCCGATACTGTCGCGAGGATGAACTGGCCAGTAAGAGATTCGCGATCAGATATCCAGAGGAGGAATGGTTCACGGCGAACTGTGGGAGCAGGATCAAACCGACGAGAGAAGCAACTGGGAACCCATGTTGGCATTGTGGGGTGTACCGAACCAAATGGTACGAGAGATGTCTCAATTACGCTGACATGGGCGATTGGAGAGGATGGGAGGTGGTCAATGGGAATCGACCAGAACATGTTCCAATACTGGGTTCGAGAACACAGCCGGAACGAGACGAATTACTACAAGAAATTCTACTGGAACCAACTATCTTACTGGATGACGGACTTAATTCTGAAGGATCCAATGGGGATGAAGTGGAGTACAAAAATTCCAGCCGATCCAGAGGTCCATATCGACGTCATACGGACACTACCGGATGAGATCAAGCCGACTGATTACATGGTGGTTATTCACGACAACGAAACGTATCCAGTAAGCAAGAGAGCAATTGGTTATCCAGACCACAGCGACCAGATTGGAAAACGCATCGAGTTATGGCTAAAACAGAAACAAAACGAACTCGCCAAGGAGACAAGGGAGATTCTTTCAAAACTGTTAGTGTACGGCGGTTCAGAGACGATCGATATGCAACTGGTAAGGAGAAAGATGGAATCAATCGGAATCGACTGGAAGACCCACAAGATTCCTTGACCAAATGGCACACCAGAGACGGCGCTAAGGCAGTAAATTCTGCACTTCTCGCCAGAGATAAGGTCATAGCACCCCAGCCAAGGAAGAACAGAATTTCAGCGCTGGAAGGGCCTTAAGCAGGGGGATGGAGATGAATGTATTGGTTTCGGAAAAAGATGGTAACCAGTTCAAGAGACTCGGGGTTTACACGATCCGCGAGAACCTATGTATGAGTCTTCCAATGAAGTACAACGGCCAGGTCTCCGGGTGTCTAATCAGAAGCAGCGCGAGATATCTCGCTAAAGAACCAGCCGTGAATTATGTGGATTGTCAGTTCGGTAGTTCACCGATGTACAGAGTAAGCAGGACTGGAGAAACAAATGGCCGAATGGGTGGACAAGATCGCAAGGGAACTGATTGATTGCCTGGTGCGGACAAACGCGGAAGCACCATGTATAGCAGTTGAGCGGGTGGAGAAACTGAGAGACGCTTACAACAACTTGGCTATAAAATATGAGCAGACTGAAGCATATCTGCTCAGAGTTAACCGACGCCTTCAGGAACAACTGCTTGATCTACAGAAATCATTAATTAAAAATGGGAATGAGTTGAGTTACTATGAGAATCAGAGACAAGAATTTGAAAAAGCTGGTGGACGTATCCTCTACTGAAGATTCAAACGTATCCATCGGGGTGCCGAAATAGCGGCCCGAACAGATAGGCAGGAACTTGGGGAGGAGGCACGGAGGCAGTGCGATTACCTTACCAGGGTGAGCGCCCAGATAGAAGGAGTAGCGCGCACTCAGGCCAAGTTGCTGAAGCTTCCTGAACCTGCGCCGCGCGGGGTGGAGCGCCACGGCTAATAAGGGGGACTTCTCGGCTGGTGAAGATGCGATTTGGGGAGATGACGCTTGCGCGGGCCAGGCG
>Ga0210049_1003273_pt1 | contig 14682 bp, 17 predicted proteins | sample CryGeyCG2014_300_2_FD_183964 | JGI IMG/M metagenome (GOLD analysis project Ga0210049, IMG submission 183964) | Groundwater microbial communities from aquifer - Crystal Geyser CG06_land_8/20/14_3.00 (SPAdes) (version 2) | ecosystem: Environmental > Aquatic > Deep subsurface > Groundwater | place...
TGGGGGTATACTTTAAATTCGAAATTCGAATATCGAAATTCGAAACAATATCTAAATTCGAATTATCCAAATTCAAAACGTTATTGTTTTGGTCATTAAGATTTTTGTCATTTGCTGCGTAGCGCGACGTATCAGTTTCGTGCTTCGGATTTCGTGCTTCGGATTTTTCTTCCGATACAATCGGAAGAAGACTGTCTCCCGTGACGCACTGACCTTCAACATGCAGTTTCTGGACAGGACTAGTTGTCCCAATTCCTACATTTCCTCCCATAACCGAGAATTTGGCAGTACCCAAGGTAGAGGTACCGATTCCCACATTAGTACCATCATCAAAGATTTGGGAATTAGTTAAACCAGTAGAGGATGACCATTTAGAAAGATAGTTTATTGTTCCTGAACCGGAAACTCCGCCAAGCGCTCCTAATGATAAAGTGGCCCAGGTTGGGGTAGCGGCGGCATTACTCATGAGCACTTGTCCCGAAGTTCCTACTTCGGTATTGGCCAATTTTGTTCCGTCACCGTAAATTACGGAGCCTAAAGTAGAAAGAGTCCCGTCAAGTAAATTGATTTCACTGGCAGTTGAAGTTACTAAAGTTCCTCCCAAAGAAAGATTGCCAAAGATTCCTGTTCCCAAAGCGTTAATGTTACCAACTATATCAAGTTTTTGGGTGGGGGAAGTTGTCCCAATTCCCACATTACCTTCAACAATCATTCCGCCGTAAGGAGCGCGGGAAGTTAAATAAGCAGAGGATGGGGAGGTAGTGCCAATGGCCAAGCCGCCGCTAACGGTTAATTTGCTTCCGGGGTTGGAAATGCCGATGCCGATATTGCCGGAATTGACCGCGGTCATTAAAGCCAGAGTGGGCGACTCAATTTTAAAAGTGCCGGAGGTGGTTTTTAATGATGGGCCGGCTGCAGCAATAATAATGTTGCCGTTGGCATCCACTACCGGAATTTCATTAACATTAGCGCCAACATTAGTGGCGCCAACGCCATAGCCTTGCAAATATTGGGAATTGAAAGCATAAGCGACAGTCGCGATTTGCTGGCGGTCGGTCATTTCGGCATTTTCATTGACAGTAATCCCTAACCAAAGACTGGCATTATCTTTAAACAAAGAAGCGGGAAGAGTAGTGGAGTCGCCAATTAAAGTATTGAAAATACCGTCAGTGTCCGGAGCAATCCATTTGGCTTCTTCATAAAGTTGGGCAGCAGCAGAAGCAGTAGGGTCAGTATAAATTGAAAATCTAAAATGAGAGGGAACGACAATCGGATTATTACTGCTGTCAACTAACCGTCCCTGAAAGGACAAAAATTGGGGCATATTAATGGGAACACTGCCTAAAATCTTGCCTTCTTTGGTTTTACCGAAGAATTGATAGTAGCCGCCGATACCTAAAGCCGAGCAGGCGATTAAAAGAACTGCCAAATTTAAAAAACGGCTCCCTGACCACTTTTGATACCTTAAAAACCATTTAGGTCGGCTGTATTTTAAAGCATAAGGAAGAGAATAACGCAATTTTGGAAGCGACTTAATCCCTTGTATGGCATTTTTAGTTAATCTGACAAGCAAGAGATCGGCTAAAATATTTCTCGGCGGAGCTTTTATTGAAATTCCCAGTTTGGCTAATTTGGCGATTGTTTCTTCATTTTTAGCCATCTCTTCTTCACTAACTGACATAGTTTGAACTAGTGGAAGATTGGGAATAGAGTAGCCTTTTTTCTCTATAAAGGCCAAATATTGGCGTAGGGAAGAGAGCTTGCGGTCAATGGTAGCCGAAGAAAGGCCCTGCTTGGTGAGGTGCTCCTGGTACTTTTTGATTATGTCTTGTTGGGCAGTCATTTTAAATTATTTAATTTGAAATTTACAATTTACAATTTGAAATCAATTTGAAATCAATTTGAAATAACAAAATTTAAAAGTTTTTAAATTTTAATATTAAAAATTCGCTCTTTTGAATTCAAATTTCAAATTTCAAATTTTAAATTAGTCTAGTGTCTCTCGTCCAAACAAGGAACTGTTTAACATCATTCAAATAATTTTTGATAGTTGCTTTGGAAGCTCTGTCTTTCCAGAGGTTAATCCGGAATTCTTCCAGGTGGTAAGAGTCTTCAGGGAAAGGTTTTTCTTCAGCTGGAATATTTTTTAATGTATCAAAAACTAACAAAGAGCACCATTTTTGTGATTGACAAAAAATGCCAAACTTCCGGAGAGAAGAAAAGCGGCGGTTAATTGTTTTAAGGGGAGTATTGGATTTAATAAGAAAGTTTTTGTAAGCCTCAACGACTGGTTCGTTGATAAAAGAAAGAACCGAAGGTGGAAGATTGAAAGTAGAAGGTAGGGGTTGAAGATCGAATTTAGAAGTTAGGTTCTCTATCTTCAAATTTCTATTTTCTATACCTATTTTCAATTTTCTATCATCTACCGTCAAGTCAATATGTTTCTCTTTTAAAAAATTAAATAACCAGTTCAAAAAAAATCTAACGTCGGACAAGTAGCTGCGTAAAGAGCCTGAAGATATTTTTTGAAGTAACAAATATTTTTTAAATTCAAAAATAATATTAATAATTTCAGAAGAAATTAAAGAAGTATCGTTAGCCTTAAAATTATACGAATTATACATATATAACTACTATATATAAAAAAGAAATAGCGTGTCAAGAAGTACTTTAAGGCTAAATTATCTAATTAAAAAATAACCTATTTTAGCCTCATTTTTTTACTTTTTTTAAAAATTTAAAAAATTAATTTTATAAGATTTTTTAGATGATATTTTTCACTGATTTTTCCACGGTGTTTTTAACATCTGTCATTAACTATCTATTTATATCAATCATTATTTATCTATATCCGCAAAAAATTACCTTGCGGAAATTAAATTAAAGAGATTATTTTGTTTATTTTGAGATTTTTGGGTATTTTTGGAGGATTTATGATAATTTTAAATTTTAAATTGTCCCTGCCTGCCGGCAGGCAGGAATTTTAAATCAAAATGTGCGAATTTTTTAATTTTTAATAATAAAAAACATATTTTATTTAAATTTTGAATTTAATTTTGTAAAATTTATAAATTGATTTATAATTTATAATTAGCCTTAATTAGCAATTATTTTATTTTTATGCTAAGGTTTTTTTTGCTTAAATTACTTTGATACTTCGGCATTATTTTTGTTTTGGTTTTTTGAAAATTACAAAGTAATTTTTTAGAGGAAATTTGAAGTATTTGAGGAAAATTTTGGTGTTCAGGCGGGAAAAACTGTTTGTTCCAGTTTAAGGAGCATCTTCTTCTAGTCCGTCAAATCTTTTATCAATTCTTTCAAATTCTTTGGCGCTTGCACCTACAATTTGACCGACAACCGTCTCAACAGTTTCTGTTATTTCATCTTTGATAAATTTTTTGTCGTCTTTGTCCAACATATTCTGATTTTGATTAATAAAGGTAAAAAAGTCAAGATGGTCCAGTCCCTTGACATTTGTATAAATATTGCTAATATTGACTCATGATTGATACAATTAATGTTTCCTTACCATCCCAATTAAAAAAAGAGGCTGAAGGTTTGATTGCTACAGGAAACTATGTTTCCTTTAGTGATTTAGTAAGAACAGCTATTAGAAAATTGTTAGCAGAATCAAAGTATGATTTGTGGGCAAAAGAGGCAAAAAAAGAGTATGAAAAAGGAGAGACTAAAGCTTTAAATAATAAAACTGAAATAAATAAATTCGTTAATTCGCTAATGCCTAAATGATCATAATCCCTTCCAAAAGGTTTGTTGGCGAAGCTAAAAAACTTTTTAAAAAAGATTCTAAATATAAAGTTAAATTAGAAAAAACTCTTTCTTTACTTCAAACAAATTGTAAACATCCGTCTTTAAGACTGCACAAACTATCCGGGACGGAAAATTACTCTGTTTCAATAGATTTATCCATTAGAATTATTTTGCATTTTGAGGGTGAAAATATATTCTTGTTAAGAATTGGAACTCACGACGAGGTTTATTAGACACCTTGACATTTCTTTTCTTTTATCTTATCTTTTAATTGTAGTCAGGATTTTAAATGAAAAAATCGGTAGTTATCTATATTGTTTTGGTTTTCTTTCTTTTAGCCGTTGCTTTTGTGGTTTTAACTTTTTCTGCCGGCCGGACAACTTTCTTTGGCAAGGCCGCCGGTTCCGGAGTTTTTTCTGCCGGTAATTCATATGTTTTTGGTTCTCCTTTGTCGGCGAGAGTCGGCGGCGACAAAATCCGGGTAACGGTTTTTATCTTAGATGGTCAAGGTAAGGGGATTGCAGGGAAAAGAGTAACTGTTAATTGCAGAGATTCAGTTTCTTGTCAGGCCAACGGCATTGTTTTTTCCGATGTTCAACCACAGACCGATTCTTTAGGACAATCCATCTTTGATATTTCCGGTTCAGTGGCTGGCCAATACGAACTGCAAGCATCATCAGAAGGCATCGCAATACCTCAAACAGTAACAATCAGCTTTAACTAAATATGTTAACTAAAACAGATCTCCAACAAATTCAACTACTTTTGACTGGAACGGTTTCTCCTATTAAAAAAAGCCTTGATCGTGTAGAAAAAAGAGTTGAAGCAACCGAAAAGGGAGTAAAAGTTCTTGATAAGAGGATGGGAACAATGGAGGGGAAAATGGGAACAATGGAGGGAAAAATGGGAACAATGGAGGGAAAAATGGGAACAATGGAGGATACCGTCAAGGGACAGAATAGTAGAATTGACCGAATTAGTGGCGTGGTTGGACAGTTAGTCGAAAAAGTTCAAGATATGAATGAAACACTTATTGAGATTAAGGGTAAAATAAATTTATTACCCACTAAAGATGAATATTTTGACTCTATGGATAAATTAATGAAAGAGGTTAAAGATTCCAGGGAAACACAAGAAATATCCGGAAATCGTCTTTCTAACCATTCTGACCAACTTGAAAATCATGAAGTAAGAATTTCTAAACTGGAAAAAGTTGCTATAGTTTCTTAATATGGACAATAAAAACGGAGAAAAAATGAAAATTCAAGACGAGCTTTTACATTTCTTTGAAGGAGTAATGGTTCCTTATATGAATAATATGAATAGTGAGTTAAAAACTGAGTTAAAAGATGATATAAGTGAATTAAGAGGTGAGTTAAAAGGTGAAATAAGTGAGTTAAGGGAAGAAGTAAGGGATTTAAAAGTAGAAGTTATGTATATTAAAAATGATGTCCGTGATCTTAAAGCTGATACTCCGACAGCAAGAGAATTTCAGAATCATGAAGCAAGAATTTCTAAATTGGAAAAAGTGGCCTTGGCTTCCTAAAGAACTTCAGTGCTAAACTATTAATATGGAATGGCATATTAGAATCGTTGATGTTAATGCTTTTCAAAAATTCACTTTGGGTTTAGATAAAAAGACCCAGGCGAAACTGGCCAGAATAATGTTGACAAGAATATAGCAAGTATGATATATATTAATTTATGGACGACTGGAATAAAGTAAAAAAAGAAATATTAAAAGATCCTGAAGTAAAAAAGTACTATGACGAGATGGAAGTGGAGTATAGAATGATTGGTGATTTAATTAAGTTAAGAAAGGCAGAAAAAATTAATCAGGAAGAGTTAGCAAAGAAAATGGGCACGACTCAATCGGCACTATCTCGGTTTGAGGCTGGGGGAACTAATGTTTCAATTGATTTCTTAAAAAGAATGGCCAAAGCACTGGATAAAAAATTGGATATCAGGTTTATTTAGGATAATATTTTCCTCCTCTTTCTTCTATTTCGCCCTTAAGGCTAAGCATGGTTAAAATTTGTCCGGTTTCAATGACATTTTTATCCAGTTTAATGGCCAATTCATCAAGTGTAAGCGGTTCGGCGGACAAAATATCTAATATTTTATTTGTAGGACGATCGGGCGCGGTAAATCGCGTTCCGATAATATCGCTTGCATTTAAGACCATTTTTGCCCAGCCCTCTTTGATTAATTGATTGGTGCCAATTGAGACGGAAGAGGTTATTTGCCCGGGAATCGCGAAAACCGGCTTGCCTAATTTTTTAGCAATTTTTGCTGTCACGAGCGAGCCGCTTTTTTCACCCGCCTCAATAATCAGCACTCCCAAAGTTGAAAGACCGGCCACAATCCGGTTTCTTTGCACAAAAGTCCAAAGCTGGGGCTGCTGTTTGGGTTCATATTCAGAAAGAATGAGTCCGTTTTTCTCAATAATTTCAGAATAAAGTTTTTCGTTTTCCGGCGGATACAAAACATCCAAGCCTCCGCCCAAAACAGCAATGGTTTTGCCTCCGCAATCCAAACATTCTCGGTGGGCTTTGGTGTCAACCCCGTACATAAAGCCGGAAATAATAGTCACGTTTTCTACCACCAAACCGGGAACAATCATTTCCAAAGCTCTTTCACCATAACTGGTCATTCTTCTTGAGCCGACAATAGCCAGAGACTTTTTAAAAAGTTCAGGGTCAAGTTTGCCTCGGTAGTAAAGTTGTTTGGGAGGATCACTCAACTGATTGAGAGATTTTGGATAATCCCCAGAGTCAGGAGTAATTTTAGTGATTGGTAAATTTTTAATTTTAAATTTTAAATTATAAATTATAAATCAAGTTCAAATGTTAAAATTATAAATTTTAAAAATTATCCCGTGATGTTTTCGTAGTGCTTTATTTGCTCAATGCTCGTGTCTTGATTAAGAACGATACATATTGCATCTATTCTATATTGTTTAAATTTTGCCCTCAAAATATTTTCCTGCAATAAAAACATTTCCGCCGTATTCTGAATCTGGCGCAGTTTCCTGGGATTAATCATTTCTTCCGGTGTGCCAAAATCAATGCCCGCCCTGCCCGCCGGTAGGAGGGTCTTTAATTTCACCTCCACAAAGACCAATATTTTATCTATTGATGCAATTATATCCAGTTCCCCAAACCTTGTCCGGTAGTTTGATTTAATAATGCAGTAGCCTTTCTTTTTTAAATACCCGGCTGCGATCTTCTCCCCAAGTTTGCCTTTTGTATAGTTAAACTGTTTCACCTTCAATAATTATCAATTTTAAATTTTAAATTTTTCACCGCCGTTGGCGGGATCCCGCCAGAGGCGGGAAAATCAAAAGAGCGAATTTTAAATGTCTAAATTTTTAATATTTATAATTTGATCATTTTAGCTTGATTTACAATTTACAATTTATAATTTAAAATTATAGTCTATTCGTCTACCTTTGCTCTGTATTGTAAGGCCTCAGCTACATGTTGAGGTTCAATATCTTTTTTATCTTCAAGGTCCGCAATTGTCCGGCTGACTTTAATGACCCGGAAGTAAGCGCGGGCGGAAAGCCTGAAGCTGTTAATTGCCTGTTTTAGAATAAGCTGAACCGGAGGGCTTAAGGGGCAGAATTTTTTGACTTCTTTATTCCTCATTTTGGCATTAACCTGGATGCCTAATCCCGCAAATCTTTTATTTTGAATCATCCTTGCTTTCAGAACCCGTTCCCTGATTATTTTTGAACTGTCACCGGCCGTCTGATTACCGGAGGGTCTGATTAATTTTTCCGTTTCCACCGCCGGAACATTAAGATGAAGATCAATTCGGTCCATTAACGGCCCGGAAAGCCGGGATTGATAGCGTAGAACCTGGCGAGAAGAACATTTGCATTCTCTTTTCGGCTCGCCCAGATAACCGCAGGGGCAGGGATTGGCGGCGGCGACCAGCATAAACTGCGCCGGAAAAGAACTCGAGCCGGCGGAGCGGGAAATATTAATTGTCCCGTCTTCCATCGGCTGCCTTAGCGCCTCCAAACTGGAGCGGGGAAATTCCGGCAGTTCATCCAAAAACAAAACCCCGTGATGGGCAAGCGAGATTTCCCCCGGATGAGGATCGGATCCGCCGCCGATAAGTCCAACCCGTGAGGTGGTATGATGGGCGGACCTAAACGGCCGGACTTTAATCAGCGATCCGCCGGGAGGAATATTGCCGGTCAAAGAATAAATTTTGGTCACCTCTAAACTTTCTTCCTCATTAAGAGGAGGCAAAATGCCGGGTAAAGCGCGGGCAAGCATGGTTTTTCCTGATCCGGGTGGTCCCATCATAAAAAGGTTATGTCCGCCGGAAGCGGCAATTTCCAAAGCCCTTTTTGCCTGTTCCTGCCCAAGAATTTCTTCAAAATCAAAGTCAACCGGGACTTCTTCCAATATTTCTTCCGCCTCAATTTTCTCAAGTTTTTGTATTACATCAAGGCCGTTAATGTGATTAATTAACTGTTTGAGACTGTTGACCGGAAAGACATTAATGCCCTTGATGACCACTGCTTCGTTGGCCGACAAAGAGGGGACGAAAATGTTTTTTATTTTTTCTTCTTTGGCCGCCAAACCCAATAAAAAGACGCCTTTTGAATGGCGCAGACTGCCGTCAAGAGAAAGTTCACCGTAATAAAAACTTGGCTCTTTCGGCAGGACAACTGCGCCTATGGAATGAAGAATCCCAAGAGCAATCGGCAAGTCATAATGACTGCCTTCTTTGGGAATATCGGCTGGCGCCAAATTAACGACAATTTTGGCGGTGGGGAAGGCAAAGCCGGAATTGGCCAGGGCGGTCTTGACTCTTTCTTTGGCTTCCTCAATTTCTTTATTGGGAAGGCCGATAATACTGAAGCTCGGAAAGCCTATAGTAGCGACATTAACTTCAACTTCAACGGGGATTGTTTTTAAGCCAAAATGGGCGACAGACAGGATCTTTGCGAGCATACCTTAATTATAAATTATAAATTTTAAATTTTAAATCAATTCTTTAATTTTCAAATTTTCAATTTTAAATAGTACTGCGGGTAATTTTTGAGAATATTAAGGTCAATTCATGTGCTTCTTGCCATAATTTACGACATTCATCTTTACTGCTTTCTTCTGCCTTGGCAAGCAGTCTTAACCAGTATTTTGTCTCTTTTGCTTCTTTAAGACAAATATAAATTTTGTTTTTAAAATCTTTTTTACTTGATGCACCGCTGGCCTCAACATAATTTGCACCGATACTTGTTCCACTCCTTATTAATTGATCGATGATTGGAATTGTAATTGTATTTTTAAGAACTTTTTTACAAAGTTCAATTAAATTTTCCGAAAATTTAGCTGTTCGTTCTTCTAAATCGTAATTCATTTAAAATTTGAAAATTTAGATTTTAATAATTGATTTAAAATTTAAAATTTATAATTTATAATTCTATTTTTCTTTCTTTATTAAAGGACAGGAAAGATATTCTTTCTTTTTCTTTTTGCCTAAAAATAAACCCAATAACACTATCAAAATAAGAGTCTCTATAACAATTAATATAAATAGTCTGCTGCAATTGATTTTAAAATTACCAAAAATTATTTTTAAATAAGCCCAAAGATTAAAGGCTTGAAAAGAAAGAGTATTGCTTTTGGGTGACCCTCCTTCGTCTCGGCAAAGCCGGACTTCGAAAGGGCAAGGTCCTTGTTTTTTAGCAATGACAAAAACCCGGCTTTCGGAAGGGGAATTGGGAGGAAGAGAAAACTCGAAATAACCGTTGACATTACTCTTAACTCTATATCTAGGCAATCCAACAGCATATACTGATTTTAAAAATTGAAAATTGTATTTATTTTCGGTGAAGAAGTAAACATCTACCGGTGAATCGGGAAAGGTCATCCCTGAGGCTTTAGTGGTCTTACCGAAGAGAATTTGATTACTTTCTATAGAAATTGTCGGTGACAGTAAAACATTTTCCATAATAATATCCTGATTTTCCGCCAAAGGCGCCAAACAAAGCGGAAAAGAGGGGAACAGATTAACATCCTGGCTAATTAAACAAAGTCCCCGGGTTTCGTCAATGGGAATGGAATAGAAAGCAAAGAAACCTTTCTCATCCGCGCTGGTTTTCCGGAAAGTGTAACGTGAGCTTAAAGTAATTTCCGAAAAAGGGGAGCTCCAACCGGTTAACTTTTCGATTTTGTATTTGCCGACACGGGCGGTAACGTCAACTTCTCTTTCTTTCTGAAAAATGGTTGAAAGAACATTAGGCTTGCCGATTGAAGAAGTAAGAAGCCTGCCTGCCGCCTGCCTGCCGGCAGGCAGGGTCAGGCAGGCAGTGAACGCTAAAGAGCAAAATACAATAACAATTAGAAATATTCTCCAATATCGAAGCATGAATTAATTGTAACAGAAGAAACAAATTGTAATTTTAAATTTTCAATAGTTCTACAGTTTCTGCGAAGAGGCAATTTTTAAATACGTTTGAGATATGAAGTCTTATTTCTCTTCTTCAATAATCTCTTTGGCTTCCTGTTTTTTCTTGAAGTAAGAATAGGCAATGATACTGATAGCAACGGCTAATAAAACCGCGATAATCAGTTTGTAAGGAATTACCCAGAAAGCAAGATTGGCGGAAAGCGGCAATTTATTGCCGGTGCCGTAGTATCCTTCCAGTTTGGCAGTAAAGCGGCCCAAAAGCCATTTGATTTCCAATGAGTTTTTATAAATTCTGGCAGTTCCTGGAAAGATATTTAAATTGTCCAAAGCAAAAGAGTAAACTTTCCGGCCAAACAAATCTTTAACTTCTACTGTTGCCCGTGGGGAAGCGTGAATATCGCCGAAATTTCTGATTTCGGTCGTAAAGGGAACAGGACCGTATTCAGAGAAAATGGGAGCTAAGAAAGAAACCAAACGGGCATTTTCTTTGATAACACCGTCAACTTTTAATCTGATTAAGCAGCCGACAACAGTATTAACTTTTGCGCCGGTGGAAGTGAGAGTACTGTCATTGACGGAGCGGACTGCGGCCGCAAAATAACGGCCACCCGGATTGGCGTCTTTGGGAACATTAATGTAAATAACGGTGGTTTGTGATTTCCCCGGTTCAATGGAAAAGCTATCGGGAATGGCCACCGACCAGCTGGAAGCGGCAAAACGGTTATTGGGTAAAACTCCGGGAGCTAACAATTCCGGCGTGCCTTTATTATCGGTTACCACAAAATCCTCAATGTTAACTGTAAAATCCATTTTTTCTTGGGAAGTATTGGTTACTTTAATGGTTCTTTCAACTTTTTGACCCGGTTTTAAAGAAAAATCCAAACTCGGCGGAGAAACGGTAAAACTACTGGTGTTTTGGGCAAACACCGTTGCGGAAGATAGAAAGTAGAAGATAGAAGCTAGAGCTAAGGTTAAAAATAATTTTTTGTTTTGGGCAGTCATATTCTTATTCTAAATTAATAATTTTAAATTTCAAATTGTAAATTAGAACGTGGCCGTGGCCACATAAGTCATTGCTGTTCGATAAGTACCAGCGGGAACAATGGTAGAAATTGTGGCGGCGTATTCCACGCTGACTAAGCCATCACCATAACCGTCGCCGCTGCCGCTGCCGATTGGGCCGGTGGTATCACTGGCTAAAGTATAATAGTAAGTTGCTGACGGATTGGCATATTTGGCATTAGCGCCCCCGCCGGTGGTACCGGTTCCCCAAGTTCCTGCGGCTATGTCCTGTCCGCAAGAGTGGATACCATAAGCAGTAGTTCCGGCCGTAAGAACAACTGGTACTGGGGTGTCATTGGTCGTCGGTGTGCCTTGAGCATCAGCGACCCAATAAGCGGTTTCCGGATTGACTAAATGACCGGAAGCGGTGGCAGTTAAGGAATAACCATTATTGCCGTTAGTGGCAATAGTTAAGAGTTGCGCCGCCAAATTAATTTGCGCCGCGCCCAGTGACCCTAAATTTACCGCTGTCGTGGTGGAATCAATACCGGTATTGATGAGTTCGGTGTTGGTGCACCCGGAGGTGTTGCCGGTGTTGATGGCCGTCGCATTAGCAATCCCGGCAATGGAAAAATTGATGTAGGGGTCAACCGTGGCATAAACTTCGACCGAATCAATAGTGGCGATTCTCACTTTGGCAGTGTCCATTTCTACACCAGAGTTATCCTTGGTTTTTAAGGTTACCGTCCACGTATCCGCTGTTCCGGCAACAGCCGTTTTGGTGGGGTTAATCAAAACAGGATTAGTACCGGTTAAACCAATATTTAAAGTGATAGTGCTCACGCCGGTAACGCCCGTGCCAATATTACATTGTATCAACCCGGAAGAGGGAGTAATTGTCCAAGAAGAGCAGGTCGGCCCGGTCGGGCTAAAAGTCGCGGACAAGTTACCGGAAACAAGATTATTGAAGGAAAATCCATTAGGCGAGGGAAGGCTTTGAGCAGAGGAATTGCCAACAGGAAAGAGCATTTGAATACTGCCGCCGGCGGGAATGGCGCTGACATTTTTAAAGCTGACGATATGTTGAGCGGTCACCGCCGTCATGGCGCTGGCGCCAATATCATGATTGCCGGTAAGAGCGCTGGAAAAATACAAGGCCGCGGTATTGCCGGCGATGGCAGACATTGAAGCGACCGTCAGAGTTTCATTAGCGCCGGGAGCGCCGATTAGATAGGCTGAGTCCGAAGCAATAAAACGGCCGGCGTTAGAAGATGGTGTATTAATAATTACTTGACTGATTCCGGAACTGACGCCAACATTTAGAGTGGTAGAAACCGATGGCCGGGAGGTGGAAATTGTATCTTTAGCTAAAGGTAAAGTAGCTGCCAAAGCACTTTTGAAAGAGAAAAAGAATACCAAAATAATACCGGCGAAAAGCCAGAAAAAATATTTAATTTTCATTTCTATATTTAATTAAACAATAATTTAAGCTTCTCTGTCAAGGGGGGGGGAATGGGCTTATTTTTAATCTTTTTTTGTCCTTTTTTGAGCTTTTTTGCCAAAAAAATAACGGACAACAAAATAGCAATTGCCCCCAAGGCTTTGCCGGGCAGATACCAGAAAGTGATCTCGGTAAAAAGTTTAGGCCCGTCTTCGTTTAAGGTAAATTCTAAAAGTGTTTTATAAGGGCCGAGGGGAATTTTGGGCCGGAAAAGGGGAATGGCCAACTGCCGCGAGGAATTGGCCAAAATATTTTGCTCGAGGAGTTTTAAATCTTCCCTTTGTTTGAAAATTCCCGTTATCACTATTCGGCCAAAAGGTTTCCATAAGGTATTGCCCCAATTTTCTAAAACGACATTAAAAGGAACGGGAGAAAAAGAATCGACGATCATTGGGCTGCTGAATTCCGTTATTTTTCCCAACAAAACCGGTTTTCCTAATTTTGAGACGGTGATTAAAATGTTGCTGCCGATTTGAGTGATGGAGCCGGTTTGGCTTTTATCCTGAACGTCTTTGCCTTTTAAAGTTTCTTCGGCGGAGGAAAAGAGCAGAGTACAGTAGTAGTCTTTTTCCGGATTTTCGTTAGGAAGACTGATTTTTAAAACCATTTCTTTGGTTTGACCGACAAAAAGAGGGAACGGTTGGCCGAATTTCTCTCCGGAGTCAAATGAAATAAAATTTGGAAGGGAGGCAAGAAACTTGATGTTAATCTGGCCGGCGGTGCCGGAAGGTTCAAAAGGATAAATCCGGGGGACTATTTTTAAATCATGGTCGGAATTGTTGGTTAGTTTGTAAACTTGGGTTATTGTCCGACCGGGTTGCATCATCACCTCCAGTAAAGGAGGCCAGAGGGAAAGAGAAAGGGTTTGACCATGTACCGCTTCAGGAACAATAAGTAAGAAAATGGTAGTTAGCAGCAGGACAATTATAAATTTTACCTGCCTGCCGGCGAGGCAGGAATTGTAAATTTTAAATGAATGTTTTAATGTTTTAATTTTCAATTTTTTAAACATTTAATAATTTAGTTTTGATTTATAATTTATAATTTATAATTTATAATTAGTATCCCGGTGTAGCAATATAGGTAATCACATTATGGTATCGGCCGGAAATTTGGGAGGCGGAAATATTAATTTTGTAGGTCAGCGTTGCCGTGCGGTTTTTCCCGACATTGACAGAGGACATAATTACTTGCGGGGATTCGTTTTTGGAAATATCGGCAAATTGCTTGTAGTCATTGCCGGCCGGAGCGGCGGTGGGGAAGGGGGTGGGTACGTCATTGCCATACATTGTGTAACCAAAGCCGTAAGTGGTATTTTGCGCCCAGGCGCCGGCGTTGCTTTCCGTAATATCGCCATTGTCTCCGGTGGTATCGGGAAGAATCGCTCCTAGAGAATCAACCAAGAGTTCATGGTTCTCCTGGCCAGTAACTTGATAGCCTCCAGCGCCTCCTGCGGAAACAGTTAAAATAGTCGAGGCAGTTTGGCCAATGCCGGTATTTAACGAGCCAAAATCAATCACCTGATTAGAAATGGAAAAAGTAAAAGGAATAATCGTTTTTAGATACCAAAACCCGGCTAAAACCTTAAAACCGGTGGAAGTATAAGGGCCGGGCATGTTTTGGCCGCCGGTAAAACCCAATTTATAATCACCGGAAGAAAGACCAACTCCGGCAGAAAAGTTTAAGTTGGACATTTGCAGTTCATAATCGGTAGACTTCATATTGGCCAAAACGGGGGAAGGTAAAAGTAAAAAGTCAAAAGTCAAAATTGAAAGTAAAAAGTAAAAAGTTTTAAATTTTGAATTGAATTTTTGCATTTTGCATTTTGATTTTTGATTTTTCTCAATCAGTTTCTTTGTCAATCTTTTCCTGCAGTTTACTCCCTGACTTAAGGACTTCTTTGGCGGTTTCATGGATTTCTTCCAATTTTTCTTTTTGGGTCAGACGCAGAGAACCGATATCGGCAAGAAGATCGGAGG
>Ga0210049_1003278_pt1 | contig 14676 bp, 15 predicted proteins | sample CryGeyCG2014_300_2_FD_183964 | JGI IMG/M metagenome (GOLD analysis project Ga0210049, IMG submission 183964) | Groundwater microbial communities from aquifer - Crystal Geyser CG06_land_8/20/14_3.00 (SPAdes) (version 2) | ecosystem: Environmental > Aquatic > Deep subsurface > Groundwater | place...
CAGTATCCCTAAGGTGCCCTCATCCTTCCTGACATTCCTGAAGCCCGCCTCTTTAAGGTGCCTAATTACAGAGCCCATTACATCCATGTGCCTGAACTTTGCTCCGGGATTTCCTGTGTAATGATATCATAAAAATCCGCTGAGAGCGTCCTACTCCGGACTAAAGTCCGGAGTTTGACCGGACGCTCTCTTAATCGCGGATTTTTAGGATGCTAAAAGCGGCTTATCTCCAATCTGAAGATTGGAGTTTTGCCGCTTTTCTGCATAATTTTCCGCCTTTTTTGAGCTTTGAGTAAAGCTTTGCATAGAAATCGCTCGAATACAATTCGCTGGCAATCACTATTGAGGGCGGGTCGTGGATGATAAAATCAAAAAAATTATTCTTAAACTTTTCAATTCCATCTATTATGCTTATGCTTTCCCTGCGGATTTTTTTGCTCGAGAAAAGCTCTGAGGACCAGGGGTTCAGCTTCTCCATCTCAATCACAGCAGCGTCCTTCTCAAATGTCCAGACCTCATCTGCATGATGGGATGATATTATTGCTGTGTAGCCGAGCCCTGTGCAGGTATCAAGCAGGCGCCCCCTGATTTCACCCAGGCTTTTCGTCTTGCTCTCGGCATCCTCTCAGGGGGTGATGTCCTTCACCCTGTGCATCCTTATCCCTGAAATTTCAATTGTCGGCGCAGTCCTTGTCGGGAAGAGTTTGTAGTAAAGGTTTGTCTCCTCTGAGAATATTGCGAGCTTGTGAAACTTTCCCTCATCAAGGTAATAGCAGCTTTTGTCATCCTTGGCTATTTTTTCAACATCCTGCAGGGGAGCGCTTTCGCCTCCGGGAAAAATGACTTTTTGCCCCTCAACCTTCACCTTTGAAACGCTTATTCCCAGGTCAAGCGATGCCTCTATCCCTTTCTGCCCGAACTTCGCCCTTGCAGAGATTTCCTGCGCCTGAAAGTGAGAAAGTATTATCATGTTTCTCCCTGAAAAATAAAGCGCCGCGACCCGGACTTTCACCAACCCAAATCATTAAGATTGGCGATGATGGATTTTTATCTCTTTTTCTGCAAAGGGAAAAAATCAGGAAGAATGCCCTTGAATCTGCTTCTTCCTTTTCCATCAATGCTTTTCGCGAAGCGAAAAGGGTTGCTTTGAACCGGGATGCCCTTTCGAGCAGCAGTTTTCGAGACTGCCGCACTACCAGGTTATGCGACCGCGGCACAATCTCTAAAAGTTAGGAAGCAGTTTATATAATTTTCTAAGAAAAACAGCGAGTGCAAGAATAATCTTTTTAGTAGTTCTTTTCCATCAACTTTTTTGTAGAAAGAAAAGTAAGGATGAACGCCCTTAAATTTACGTCCACCTTTTCCATCCGCGCTTTTCCCGTAGGAAAAGGGCGGTTATGCCGACCGCGGCACAGAAAGAAAAGACTTCAGACTTTATTTATATAGTTTTCGAGAAAAAATTAGTAAGAATGCCCTTGAAAATGCTTCTTCCTTTTCCATCAATGCAAAAAAATCATTTTTATGATTCACAAAAAAATCGCTTGGGCGATTTTTTGTGCGCAGGACCCTGTCCTTGCGTTTGCGCAAGACCCTGTTTTTGTGCTTTTTTTTTTGCAGAAGGAAAAAATCAGGAAGTAAGCCCTTGAATTTGCTTCCTCCTTTTCCATCCGCGCTTTTCCCGTAGGAAAAGGGCGGTTATGCGACCGCGGCACAGGAAATATGGGCTTTACGTCAATATCATAAAAATCCGCTGAGAGCGTCCTACTCCGCACTAAAGCCCAGAGAAACAAAGAAATTCTAAAAGAATTTCTTGTTCAAGAAACGCCCAAGCGTTTCTTTGAATGCGTAGCATTTCTGGGGCACAAAAATTGCTTTAGCAATTTTTTGTGTGCGAAGTTTGATCGGACGCTCTCTTAATCGCGGATTTTTAGGATGCAACGAACGCAAAAAAATCTCTAAAGATTTTTTGCGCAAGACCCTGTCTTTGCGCTTTGCGTTCGTGCACACAAAATCATAGATTTTGTTGTGCAAAGAAAACCTTGAGGTTTTCTTGCACAAGAAATGTAAAACATTTCTTTGTGCTAAAAGCGGCTTATCTCCAATCTGAAGATTGGAGTTTTGCCGCTTTTCTGCATAATTCTCGGGCTTCACCCCTATCTTCCTTTCTTATCTCCCTGGGTTGAATACTTTGATTCCAGGCAGAAGATAACAGGAGTTAATATCCTTGCAGAGGGGATTCCCTTTCAGGCAGAAGGCGAATATTTTGGAAAGAGCCCAGCAAACTTTTCCATAATCCCTGGAGCCATAGATGCAATCTACAAGAGGAAATCAGATTTAAGCTCTAAAGAATCTGTTCAGCAGGCAATAGTAAAGTTTAAATACTAAAATGATTTATTTTGTATACTAACATAGTTTTTTGTAAGTATGTTGAAAAGAAAAAACATGAGGTGATTTAATGAAAAAGGCACAAGCAGCAATGGAGTTCTTGATGACTTACGGATGGGCAATACTTGTGGTGCTCGTAGCAATAGCGGCACTGGCCTATTTCGGAGTCCTGAACCCGGGAAAGTTCCTGCCTAAGAGCTGCACAATAGGAGCTGGGATTGCGTGCACAGATTTCAAAGTTATGGCAGACGGCTCGGCGACCATAATAGTTAGAAATGGACTTGGCTCTAACATAGAGAGTGTATCAATGACTCTAGGAGGAGTAGTAGCAACTACTGATCCAGCGACTATTACTGACGGAAATACAGCTACATATGTGTGGGCTGCTGCAAGCCTACCGATTGGAACTGCGGGCTCAAAGTATAAGGCAGACATAGTGTTTACATACACAGCGGAAGGCAGCACCTTGTCACATTCAGAAACAGGAAGCTTAACAACAAAGTATGAGTAAATTTTTATTTTAATTTATTTCTTTAATTTTCTTACTTTCGCTTATATTTGTAATTTTATTTACAATTAATTCTATTTGTCTCAAAAGAATGAGGTGAATAGTCCCCTCAGCGCAGCTGAGAGCAGCAGGAAAAGCGCTATTGCAGTTATAACATATACGAACATCGTCTTTACCCCGTTCCTTGCGTCGCCGCTCCTTATTATCGATACAATCATTGATGAGAAAAATGCTGTGACTGCAAGGCTGAGCATTGAGAAAAGCCTGAACTCTAATGGCGTTATTACAATCTGCGAAAAAGCAATAGGCATTGCACCTGCAACTTCTCCAGTAGGCATCTCAAGAGTGGATGAGAGCTTCGTTACGACAATCAGGAGCTGGTAGGAAAGCGCCATCAGGAGCGGAGCGGCAAAAAGCGTTGCTGCGCTTATGAATATCACATAAGTTGAAACATTTGCAGCCATCTCTCTCATCATAAGCTGGTTCTCCTTTATGTTTGAGGAAATCCTGGATAAGAGAGGCCCCATCTCTCCTCCTGCGTTAAGCCCCTCAATTATCAGGCTGACCGAGCTCTGAAGCACCTTTGACTCATACTTGTCCGCAAATTTCCTGAGGGATTCTTCAATGGATGTCCCGCTTAAGGTTTCCTTCGCAACTGCCTCTATCTCTTTCGCAAGTATGCCAAACCTGGGCCTTATGGCGAACCATAATGCCTTGTCAAGCGTCATTCCCGCATGCATGTTGGAGCCTGTGAGCTGAAGAAAGTCTGCAAGCACCGCCTCTATCTCATTCTTCCTCCTGAACATCCTCAGGTCAAGGAACACAAAAACAATTAGGAGGGACAGAAGGTATACAAGGGCGAGCACAACGAGAAAAACAAGCCCTAAAACAAGAAGTGCAGTGGATATCGCGCTGGCATTTGAAACCACGTAAAAGGTATAGAGTATAGCAGTGATGAATGCAATGAAGAGCGCAATTGACCTTATCCTCTTTTTTACATCATCCGGCTCTGTCTCATATCCGCATTTCTGCAGGTAATACTTGAGAAGCCGGCGCCTCACTTTCTGCTCCTGCATAACCTGCTTGTGCTGCCTTATCTTCTTCTCAAGCTCGAGAAGCTTCCTGTCGCGGGCTTCCCTGCGCTTCTCGGGCGCCGGCTTTTTGGGAGGGGCTTTCATGTCCCCACCGCCGGCCTTGACGACCTTATTATTGACATGAACATGAACTGCATGAATGCTATGAAAAACAGAATCACCATGAGTATATTGAAATCAATGGGTATTGCCATCAGCGTTGACAGCACTATCAGCATTGTAATTCCAAGGGTGGGAAGTATTATCGCGATTATCATGTAAAACATGGCCATTGGATTGAGCTTCCTGCCGTATTCAGTTATCTCAATCTGCTGCTCCTTGACTATCTGCTCCACCACTGACTTCAGACTTTTTGAGGTGTCTGCTCCTGTCCTCAGAGAGTTCAGGAGCTGCCAGAGCATCTTTATCAGGTCATCTGAAGGCGTCAGCTCCACTTCCTGGTTTATTGCATCCTCAAGTGATGTTCCAAGGTCAACCTCCTTTATGATGTGGCGCATGTATTTCCCTATCGCTTCATAGTTCTTTGCAACTCCCACAAGCGCAGTGTAGATGTCGATTTCCGACTCAAGCTCCACCATCAGGAACCTTCCTGCAAAAATTATCTCCCTGCTTATTTTTGCGTTTTCCTTCTTCACCTTGACGTCAGGCGAGTGCATGAAAAAATAGAAGAATATGAGAAAGATGAGGGGTATTGCCGCGAGGATTATAGGAGAAACGCTGAAGGTCTTTACAAAAACAAGGAGTATGAATGAGAGCCCTGTGGTCATCATCAGGGCTGTCAAAATGGTTTTTCCAAGGAATTCCTCAGGGGTTTCAGGCATTCCCGCCTGCTTCAGCTTCAGCCCTAGCTCAGGATATTTTCTTACAATCCTGTGAACAAAAGCGTTTGCCATTCTCTGCCGTTCTTAGATGAAGTTTTTGTTTGCCCTGACATAGCGCATGAGGTTTTCCTTGTTTGTGTAATACTCCGCCATCACCCTGCCAACCCCGTCAACTGTCTTTATCTGCTGCTGCACAAGCCAGTTGAGTATCACTTCCTTTTCCTTAAGGTCTTCCTCTATCTCCTGGCTGGTCATGCCTGTGAAGAGCTGTATTGTTCCCATTAGGCTTACTGACTTGTTTATCTGGTTCATCACGTCCTTCCTCACGTCAAGCTGCATCAGAAGATTGGGGGATGCGTCAGGGAGTATCTCCGCGAGCTGGAATGTCCTCCTGAGCCCCGTTCTCCTGTTCCTGTACTGGACCAGCACCAGGGATATTGCAGGAAGCATTGACTTAGGAGTGTTGATTGGCGGGTTGGTGAGCCTTGTGATTGTTTCTGAAATGCTGTTGGCGTGCACAGTGGCGTAGACGCTGTGCCCTGTGTGAATTGCCTCGAAGAGCACCTCTGCCTCTGCCTGCCTCCTGATTTCGCCTACAAGCATCCTGTCGGGCCTCATCCTCAGCGAATTCACAAGAAGGTCAAGCATTGAAATCTCGCCCTTGCCCTCGGGATTCGGGAGCCTTGTAAGCAGGGGCACCCAGTGGAGAAACTTCGGAAGCTGCAGCTCCCTGGTGTCCTCTATTGAAATTACCCTCTGGTTTGGGGGTATGAAAGCTGCCACAACGTTTAGCGTTGAGGTCTTTCCAGAGGCGGTTCCTCCTGTTATCAGCATTGAAAGCTCGTACTGCATCGCGAGCCAGACAACAGACGCGACATTCACAGTTATTGTCTTGTTCTCAAGAAAGCTTGTGATTGTCCAAGGGTCAGACGCAAACTTCCTCAGGGTTATGGTGTTTCCTCTTGATGAGATGGGCATCAGAGTGCAATTTGCCCTGTCTCCTGTTCCCAGATGGGCGTCAAGAAGGGGAGTTAGGATGCTTATCTGCCTTCCAACCTTCCTTCCTATCTGTGCTGCATACTGCTTTATCTGCTCCTCATTCTCGACTTTTATGTTTGTCTTAAGCCAGCCGAATTTCTTGTGGTATACCCAGGCGGGCTCCTCTGCGCTGTTGATAACTACCTCCTCAAGCTGGTTGTCATCCATCAGGATTTCTATGCTTCCCATGCCAAGGCTTCTCTGGATGAGGTATGCTATCATGAACTCCTTGTCCTTTTCAGTGGCATCAGAGAAATAGCGGTTGACAAGGGCTTTTATGGATTCCTTGAATCTCTGCTCAACAAGGTCTTCCTTCTTCACGTCAGTCATTTCGCTTATTCCAAGGTCTACTTTTTCAACAAGCTCTTTTCTTATTTTCTCAAGAATTATCTGGGTGTTTGAGCTTATTGTTGAAATGGACACCTGGTATACCGGGACGAACTCGCCCTCCTTCCTGCCTATTGTTATGTCTATTGGAATGCCGTCTGAAAGAAATGAGTATTTCGCAAACTGCTCATTCCCGCTTTTTTTTGCGGGAATTTTCTCCTGTTCCAGCTGCTGCCTTGGATGCTTCCTCAGCTGCTTCTTGCCCCTATTCCTGAGCTTGCGAGCCCTTTCCATCACCCCTTTTTTACATTAAGTTAAAAATATAATTTTATATATAATTTTATATTTTGATAAGCTTTCGCAGGGATATTATTTCTGATTCAACTGATAATTTCTTCTTGTGAAGAGCCAGGAACTGCTTCTCCAATTCCTTCACTCTCTTGTCCTTTGAGCCCGGCATTATGTTTATCAGCTCTGCCTTTCTCATGAGGGATGCCATGCTCTTCTTTATCTCTGCCTCCTCTTTCAGAAGGCGCTCAATCATTGAGATAATCTCATTCCTTTCCTTGAATATCTTGTCAATCTCCCTTTTTATCCTGATTGTTGCCTGCTGGTCGCTTTCAATCTCAGAAAGCACTGACCTTATCCTGGACTTCACGCTCTCATAAGGGCTCAGCGGCCTTGTAGGTTTTGGCTTTGCCGCCTCACTGCCAGCCCCTGCCTTTTTTTGCGGCTGCAGCGAGCTGTTGATAAGGAACTGCTTTGTGAACCTGTATTCTATTGAGAGTATGCCGCTGTCCTCAAGGGATTCTGCGAGCGACTGCACTGTTTTCTGGTCAAGCCCAAGAATCTTGGCTGCTGCATCTATTGAAACTGCTTTCTTTTCCCTCACAAGCGCAACCAGCTTGTCCACGTCAGTTTTTATCTCAGGCATCCTTTAAAAAATATCTTGGCAACTTTAAAAATGTTTCGACTCGGCATTTTTTTGAAGTCAGCATACCCTGCTTATTCCTGTTATCTGGTATTTTGAGGCATGGGAATCGTCGGTGTCAAGCATGAACCAGGACGGAAGGTCTGGCTCTGCCTTTGAGTTGTCAATGCAGAGGTTTGAGGTTGTCCTTGTCCCGAAATAGATATAATCCACAATGCTCGCGCTCCTTGCAGGTATGCCCTGCACTGCAAGCTTTGAGACATTCACGAGGCTTTCAATCCCATATGGAGATGGGGAAAGGTTTCCCGCAAGCCTCATCAGAAAGCTGGGCGCAGTTGCCGAGGCGGTGTAAAGCGAATTGTCCAAATGGTTCAAAAGCACTGCGGTGTTATTTCCTGACACAAAGGCGGTATTCTCGTCCTGCTCTATTGTCTGGGCAACCCTGCCGTATGAATTTACTGTGTAGAGAGAGTCCTCAAATCCGGTTATCGATATTGATGAATGGATTGTTTTCTGCCTTGTCCAGGATGCCATGCCTGTTGTGTCATAGACGAGCATTGTCAGGTTTATGTATAGCTCAACATTCCAGGGGCTCTCCTGCGTTATCTCAAGAGAGTTTACTGTGAAATTTGTCCCTATGTTCAGGGATTCTGCCTGGGATTGTATTTTCTGCTCCCAGTCAGAGAAGCTGCTGTCATTGAGCAGCCCTATTGTGTAATTCCCGATGCTCCTGTTAAAGAATGCCTCCTGAAATGCATCCTCTGTATTATTCAGGTAATTCCCGGTCTGGGAGATGTATTCCTCGAGCCCGAGGAGTGTCCTGAATCCGGAGATGTAAAGCCCCCTCTCAAGGTCTGAGTCCACATCTTTTATGAAGTCATTCATTGCAAGTATCCTTGAGCTGTCAACAGCCGCCTGCCTTCTCATCTGGTATTTGTTGTAAAATAATGCGGAAAGCATAAGCGCTGCAACAAGATAGATTGCTATGACTGTGAAGAAGAACCCCTTCCTGTTCCTCATGATTCTGCTTCTCATTTTATTTCCACACCCTTGCCTCCACCTTCGCAGGCCCCCACATTGAGGGCACTCCCCCTACTGCGAAAGTTTCTATTGAGAGCGACTGCTGGTTTATGTTGACATCTAGGAGCCCATCCTTGTTAAGGTCCAGCTGGGAGAGCATGCTGTAAACAGCAAGGTCTGTTGAGTCAGAATGGTCATATGATGCTGTTCTGAAAGAGCAGCTCTTTGTCCCGGAATAGTCAGAGGGCACTTTTATTGTGGTGTTTGTGCCGTCATTGAATTCCAGAGTCCAGTTGCACCCTAATGCGTTTGAATCGACAGCAGAATATGAAACGGAATTGTTCATAAGCAGAGTGTATATTACTCTATCATCAGGGCTTCCGCCGAAATCACTTGTTGAGGAGGTGCCTGTGCTTATCAATATTGAATTGTTTCCGGAATTAATTTGATTAATAGGTATGCTTACAAGGAATGGGTCTCCAAGGGACTGATAATTGCTCCCAAAGTCTGAAAGATTGAAAACCCGCACTGAATTCACAGTGAGATTGTGCGTCCAGTAAACGCCGGAGTATGAGGTAACCTTGGCGTCTGAAACCGCAACCCCTTCAGGAATCTGCAGAATTCCTGAGGTAATATAATTCCCGAATGACTGGCTTTCAAGTGTGATTGGTATCTTCCCGAAAATAAATGGAGGGCTTGAAGGTGTGTAGTTCAGCTTTACATAGGAATTCGGGGAAAGCGTTGAGTTCACCCCGCTTATCACAACTATCTGGTACTGGTAGACAAGTGACTGGTTGACTATCTCATTTGCAAGCTGCTGCACAAATTGCGTTAATTGAGTGACATTTGTGCTTCCAAAAAATGTTCCGTTTCCTTTTTCAGCAATCTGTGTCATTGTGTAATTGGCGTTTGTGCATGAGCCCATCGGCCCGAGCCCGATAGAGTATATTGACGAGCGGTTTATGCTTCCAATCCTTGCTGCTGCGTTTATTGCGCTCTGCATGGGTCCTGTGCAGTCGTTTCCTGCGCAGTCTGAGACATAATCTTCATCGCACGTGGAAGGTTTGTATTGGGATGAGTTTGAGAGTCCGCTCTGGTTGCATCCCCCTGTGCTGTTCAGCCCACAGCATTCATTAGGGATTCCGTCAGTCATCAGGATAACATATTTCTTTCTTGACGAGTTGCTGTTCTGGGAGAGTATTCCATATGCCCTGTTCAGCGCGCAGCATGTGCAGGTATTTCCTGAAGGGTTATTCCAGGGATAATAATTTTTATTATTCACATATTCAATTAGAACTCCTGAGCTCTGGTTGTAATAATATACTGCTGCATCATTGAATGTCACAAGCCAAATCCTGTTTCCTGAGAGGTTCATTATGGTGTTGATGAATATCTCGTTAAGGCATACTGCGACATTGAGCCTCCTGACATGGGGGTTTGTGAAATAATCTGCCTGGTCGCAGGTTCTTGCATCTCCGTTGGAGTCATTGTCCCCTATGCGCCCCTTCATGCTGGCTGAAATGTCTGTTATTATGGCCACATCTGCGTTTCCGCCGCTTATGTTGCCTGTGTTGTTCAGTGCGTAATGCCCTATTTTTAATGGAAGTGTCTTGTCGCTTATCGCGCTGTAGTTCAGCATTGATGCAAGCGTTGCATTGTCAATTGTCACTGCTATTCTCCCTTCTGCCTCAGAATAGTAGACGGGCACTCCCGCGAGATTCACAAAAAGTGGCAGGTCTGTAGTGTAGTTAAGGAATATCTCAAGATTTGTTATGTTCCCCGGCGCATACACTGACGAGTAAAGGTTAACAACATAGCTTATGCCTGGAAGGTATTCCGTCTTTGACGCTGTGTTTGAGTAGGGGTCGTATGAAACATCAGAATAGTTCAAATCTGAAGTAGAAGTGATTACCCTCAGGAAGCCTCCGCTCAGATATGCGCTGCTGTAGTTGGAGAATATGAATTCTATTGTGTTGAGCCCTGGCCTGAAATTGCCGAGATAGGAAGAGTTGATGCTGCACTGGTAAGCCCTCATAAAGCCCCCTCCTGAGCAGCCGGCGGGGTATGTCCCAGAATTATTACCATTTATTTTAAATGTGAAGTTTGCAGGCACATCCATTTCCAGATAGGCAGAGGAGATGTTTGTATAAGTTTGGGGCAGCATCATGAACTGTGTTATGTTTCCCTGCCCGACGAGCCCGCCGAAATACGCGTATGACGGCTGTATCTTTGAGGAGATTGCCGAGAGTATTGCCCTTGAAGAGTATCCCTCCTTCGGCGTTGCCTCTTTTATCCCTGAAACAAGCCGGAAAGAGCTTGAAAGGTAGCTTGAATTCTCCTCGGAACTCAGGAATGAATTCCGTGAGTATATCTCCTGCCCATTCACATATATTGCAGCGCCCATCCCTGAAAGCTCGCCTGAAAGGGATGAGTCAATGAGCTCCTGCGACAGCTCCCTGGCCTCGTCTGCCTTTCCTGTTGCCCAGAGCTCGCCTATCAGCTCAACTGCTGAATCGTTGAGGCTTGAATTTTTTATTGCTCCGGATGAGACGAGATAGCTGATGTAGGAAATGTTGAGCTGCCCCGCTTTTATGCTTGAAAGGCTTTCCATTATGCTTGATGAGGAATACCATATGTTATCAGGGGTTATCTGCCTTGAATAGAGGCTGTATGCTGCCAGGAGCCCTATGAGTATCAGGGATGAGGCCAGCAGGGCGTCAACTGTAAAGAATATTGCCTTTCTTGATTTAAAAAAGCTGCACATTTTAGGTTCCAAAGCTGTATACGCTTAGGCGGGAGAGGGTGCTGTTGTAGAGCACTATCTTTTCAGCTGTGGCGATAAGGTTGGCGCTCTTGTTTACTCCTGCCTGCGCGATTATTGTGGAATTGCTTCTGAGGAGTATGTAAAAATCATTGGTGACACTGAAGAGCTTCTTTGTCCTTTCATAGTCAGATGAGAGAGCCAGGAAATTTTGGAGCTTCTCTGGATTTATATTGTTTCCGTCGTCGCTTATCCCTATCCTTGATACGGTGCTCTCATTCCAATTCTGGGGGTAGCCTGGAGTCAGAAGCCCGCTGGATATTGACGCTGCCTCTATTCTCAGCCCCTCAAGGTCAAGCTCATCCTCATTGAATATGCTGCCGGCATACTTGAAATACATGGTCAGCGCTATGGCAAAGAAAACAACTGCCACTATGAAGTCAAGGGACCAGACCTGCGCTTTTCCTCTGCTTTTAATATGTTTCATTTTTCACGGGCAGGATGGCCTGTTGAGGCATATCGTGCCGTTCTCCCTCATTATTGTAACGTTCGGGTTGATATTCGGATCGATGAGTATGCTGTCATTAAGCGGCACACTTGAATAAACATCAAACTTTTCTGAAAAAACCGCGAGATATCCATTTGTTATGATAACATCGTAATCCAGCCCTTCAAGGCTTATGGGAAGTGTGAAGTTCCTGCTGTATCCATCCTCCACAATTGAAGCAGTATCTAGTTCAGATTGTATCTTGTATGCCAGGTCTTTAAGCAGCAGAAGCTGCCTCTTGTCCCTGAGCTGAGACTCTTTCTCGTTCACAAGATAAAGAAATGACACCATTATGAGAAGACCCATTGCTATGAAAATCACAAACTCCACTGAAAGCTGGGCTCTTCTTGAGAACTGCTTGTTTATGGCTTTCATTTTCATCCGATTATCTCAACCCTGTCGCCTGTTGCCTGCAGGTGGATGTAGCGCAGCCCCTCGGCGCTGTTTATGCTTCCTGAGAGGTTCACCCGCGAGATGGCTTCCACATCAGAGGTAGCATTTGAGATTTCAATCCTAAAGAGCACGCTCCTGCCGGATATTTCTATGCTCTGAACATGGTTCGGGATATAGGCCTTTATCATGCTCTTTGACGGGGCGCCCATGTAATAAACGCTTTCTGCCTCATCAACTATTTCCTTTGCCACCTTGTATGACTGCTCGACTATCATCCTGTCGTTGGTCTCCTTGACCTGGTAATAGAAAACAGATATCAGGGGGATGATAAGGAGAGTGACAAATCCCATTATTATCGCGAATTCAAGGCTAACCTGCCCGCTATGCCCTCTAAGAACCCCTCTTTTTCCCATGTGATGCCGATATGGCCGGCTTATTTAAAAATCTTAGGGATGAATTTGGTGCTGCACAGAAAATTTATTGCCCGCCTAGTTTTGAATAGAATGATATCGCATTGATGAAGTCCCTCTTCTCAAGCCTTTCCCAGCTCTTGCCTGAGAAGACAACCTTTGCCCCTGGGGAGTCCCAGAGCAGCAGCCCTGACGCCTCGGGCGGATTGCTCTTTATTATCAGCGAGGGGCTTGCAAAGTATGAGCTGGAGATATTCTCCTTTATCATCTCTTTTGAAACAGAGGAGGGCTCTATCTTTCCTGAGAATGCCTTGAGCGCGATTAGCCTGCAGGCGTCTGAAATCTCCTCCCTGCCGTCGTAGTTTATGCACAGGTTGAGGAAAAACCTGCTGTTTTCAGCTGTCAGGGAGATTATATTCTTTATTGAATCAACAAGCGCTCCCGAGAGGTCGTACCATTTTCCAAACACAGAAACGCGCACTGAATTGCTCTCGACAATTGGCCTTATCTTCTCAATTATTGAGGAGATTGAGGAAGTTGACTCTGAGAATTCCTCGCTTTTTGATTCGGTGTCCAGCAGGTAAACAGTCATGACCTTGATGCCAAGCTCTATCTGCGTTCTGAGCAGCATCTCAACTATTTCTGTTCTCTTCAAGTATGCATCCTTTGAGGACGGCTTCTCAAAGAGGGTTATTGCAAGATGTTCAGGGATATTCATCGTTCTTCCAGCCAATTCACACCAATTTACCACTATATATAAGAAAATTTATAAACTTTTTGAGATTTTTGAGAGAGAATGCTTGAATTCATCCTCTATTCTGTAGCGCTGGCATGCATGCTTTTCAGTTCCATATCTGACATCAGGAAGCTTGAAGTGCCTGATTTTGCCAGCTATTTCATGATTGCCTCAGGAATCGGAATACGCCTGATATTCTCAATTCTCCAAAACAATTTTTTTACCCTGCTTGACGGGATTCTCGGCTTGGGAGCTTTCTGCCTGATAGGAATAATCATGTATTATGCCGGCCAGTGGGGGGGCGGGGATGCAAAGATTATGATGGGCTTTGGCGCCCTTGCAGGGGTTGGGCTGAAAAGCATAATCCAGGGCGAAATCCCATTCCCTGCAGTCGCTTTCTTCTGCATGCTGGTGTCAGGGGCGGCAATAGGCATTGTGTACAGCACACTACTTTTTTTTAGGAATATGAAAAAAGTTAGCAGAGAGTTTGCAAAGTCGAGGCAGAAGCGCTCCTCTTTTGAAAAGGCTGCTATTCTCCTGTCAATCCTTGCATTAGTTATAATATTTTTCTCATCACGGTTCTACCCTAACTGGCAGCTCAGGGCAATGATGCTTTCCCTCCCAATAGTGGCCATTGGAATGTTTTACCTCTCAATATTTCTCAACGCTGTCCAGGAGTGCTGCATGAACAGGCTCATTCCCCCTGAAAAGCTGACAGAAGGCGACTGGCTTGCACAGGACGTTGTGGTTGCGGGCAGGGTAGTTGTGAAGAAGAGCAGGACAGGGCTCGAGCTTCCTGAGCTGAAAAGGATTTTGTCCCTCAAAAGAAAGGGAAAGATAAAACTTGTAAAAGTCAAGTATGGAATGCCGTTTGTCCCGAGCTTCTTTGCGGGGCTGCTTGCCGCGATAATAATAAGAATTTTATCAATAAGAATTTTTTCCTAATCACGGCATCCTTCTAAGCTGCCTTATGAGATAATTTTCTTCCTGCCTGGAGCTGATGCCGTTCTCGGGCTCCTCTTTTTTCCCTTCTTTTGCCCCTTCTTTTGCCTCCTGCTTATCAGGGCTCTTTTTTTCAGAGCCGACCACTTCCGCTTCCCTGATTCTGTCCAGGTCTATGGGCTTTGGCTTTTCATTCTCAAAATTTCCGATGGACTTTGCCTGCTCCTTCAGAGAGAGCTCTATGGTCGCCATCTGCTCCTCTGAGAGCTGCCTCGGCTGCCATTGGAAGTTCAGCCTGTCGTCGGCATACCTTGCAATCACATGAATCATGAAGTGGGCTGTGTCCTGCCCAGCTGCGCCGCCGTTGTGCACTATGATGTTTGTGCCCTGGGCTCCGAAGGCTTCAAACAGGGCCATTGAAATCTTGTTTGCGATTACAAGCATGTGCCCCGCTATGTAGTCAGGCAGTGTTTCAAGGATTGGGTAATGCTGCCTCGGCACTATTATGACATGCCCCTTGGAAGCAGGACGCTCGCTCAGGAATGCAACTGCTTTTTCATCTTCATATATCTTAAAAGTTGGAATCTTATCAGAAACAGCCTGGCACATTATGCAGTCTTCTCCCATTTCAGAAGCCTCCAAGGTTTTTTTCAAGATTGTCGGAAATCTTGTCAAGGTCAATCTCTTCCCTGCTTCCTGAGGGCTTTTCATCTGCCTTCTTTTCAGGCAGTATCGCCTGCGGCTTCTGGTCGAGGTTTATCGG
>Ga0210049_1003286_pt1 | contig 14641 bp, 16 predicted proteins | sample CryGeyCG2014_300_2_FD_183964 | JGI IMG/M metagenome (GOLD analysis project Ga0210049, IMG submission 183964) | Groundwater microbial communities from aquifer - Crystal Geyser CG06_land_8/20/14_3.00 (SPAdes) (version 2) | ecosystem: Environmental > Aquatic > Deep subsurface > Groundwater | place...
TGCTCTAATAGTTTCACTAGTTGACAAGTATATCCGAGCGTATATATAATAGTAACAACATAAATAAACATCCTTCAAGGAGGAAACATGCTACATAAAGTAAAACGTTTTGCGATCCATGCATATGCGGTTGGGTTGGCGCTTGTTCCAACTGCGCTTGTTCGGGCACAATCTGCGGGCTTCGATGATATCATCCCTGCTCAGCCAGAAAATGTAACTGGCGGGTTTTCAAACCTCTCTACAGTTATCGGCACGGTATTTAATATCGTTATTGCAGCGGCAGGAGCGATATTTGTCATTTTGCTTTTGGTCGGTGGTATCCAGTACCTCACTGCAGCCGGTAACGAAGAATCTGTTGGTAACGCGCGCAAACTGCTCATCAACTCAATTGTCGGTCTTATTATAGTTCTCTCTGCATGGGCATTGGGTAACTGGATCTTGCAACGCGTCGGTATTGCAACAGTATAAGCGCGTCGTGTGCGCACGGAGGTATGTGAATCGATTTCGCTTTATGTCGATCATCGGCTTGGCAGTGATGCTTGGTATTGTTTTTATAGTCCGTGTACACGCGCAAGATGTTACATCACTTATCCCGAGCTCGGGCGATATCTTTACCGGCGACCTTACACAAGTAGGGACAAATTTTTCTAGTCCCGCATCGATTATTGCACTCATTTTTAATGTAATTATCGCCGCATCTGCTGCGATCTTTATTGTGATGCTTCTCATCGGAGGAATCCAATATCTTACCGGTGCGGGAAATGAAGAGTCTGTTGGGAAAGCAAAAAAACTCCTTGTAAACGCTATTATCGGGCTCTTTATCGTCCTCGCCGCATGGGCTATCGGGACATGGATATTGACACGTGTTGGTCTCATCGGCAGTTCCTCATCTGGTGGTGGTGGAGGCGGTGGGTCGGGAGGTGGTGGGACTACTCATCCATCAACAGTCACAATATCATCGTTCAAAGCGCAAAATACGAGCGGACAACCACTCTCTGGCGTTGAACTCTATGTTAAAAACAATACGACAGGTGAGATGACGCTTAAAACAAAATCTCCAAGTTCCCAGCCGTTTACCATAGACTACGGTTCGCATTATGTGGAGGGCTACTACAACGATAACAATGTGTTAGCTTCTGATCCTTATTTTCGTTGCAAACAGACACTCACGTTTGACCAAAGCGGCGCGCTCACATTTACCATGACCCCAAACCCAACTCCCGGCTATTCTGTCTCTAACCCGCCCTCATGCAAGCCATCAAGCACGATAGCACCTCCACCAAGCGGTGGTGGTGGGACGCCACCGCCGGTCGATCCCCCACCCGGCGATAGTGGGGGTGGCGGCGGAGGCGGTACAATAACAGTGTCAAGTCCTCAAATTTTTTCTGGTGGGACAGTTGCATTTCGCCGTACATATTCCGATACGAGTACATTTGAAACAAATCTAACAAACAACGCAATACTGTGTAATGCACAAGGCGCGGCATCATTTACTGATACAAGTACGTACAGTGTTACGGGGAGCATATTATCGTATATACGCAGTGGCACATTAGATGAGATGACCTGTAAAACGTATACCTATAGAACGACACTTTTTTCCGTCACATTCCCAAAATCTGATTACGCAAGTCATCATCAATCAGAAGTTGTCTTTTGTAACGAGGCAAACGGTCGCTATAAAGAGAACCGCACTGACCCGTATTTAGATTATTATCTGTGTACACCGTAGATGATGATCTTGTTTGTCGTTGCGAGGGCTTTAGCCTGTGGCAATCTATAATCGAGTAGTTCCGTCGCAGTACTAATCGCAATGATATGATATGTATGCAAGAAGCGCCCCGTCACATGACGGGGCGCTTTGCTTGACTCGTTTCAGCGTACAACGTTGCACGCTACAAGGTCCTGACGGTCAAACCGCCATGCGTTTCCTTCCCAACGGATGGTGGTATTAAAGCGGAACTGCTGTCCCGCCCAGATCCCCACCGTCTGTCCGTTAGAATACGTCCCTGCCGGTGCGGTACACGACCATCCGCCGGCAATCCAGCGGACATACACGGGTCGTCCCACTTGCAGGCGCTGCCCCTGCGTAGGAGATGTAGCGGTGCTACCGTACTCCCCGACAGGACTGCTCGCCGCTGAGACTTGAGGCGTGTATCCCCGCACGTGCTCCGCTGTCTCCTTTGCAAGCGACTGGAGCGTGCTGGATGTTGCCTCACCGATTGAACTCCCGGAGGGACGCTTGATGCTCCCCACACCGTGGACCTCAACCGTGGTACTTCCCTGTGTCCCACGGGCAACCTGTGTTGTCCCCCAGAACAAACCTGGCGCGCTCGCCGAGACAGAGATGGGAGCTTGATAGGACGTCCCTGTTGTTCGGCTGATTCTCCCCTCGTCGTTCCGGTACGTAATGTTCCCGGAACGGTTGACTGTCGTCTGCCGTCCAAAGGTCAACGTGACCCGGACGATGTCGGCCGGGACAACCTGTCCTCTGCGGCTCGATGTGTCTGCGATCCCCTGCACACCATAGGTGGCAAGGTAACCACAGAACTCATCAACCCGCGTCCGCGAGACGCTGTCGCCTGCGGCGGACACGAGGACCGTGACCGTCTGCGCTGGCTCCTGCTGCCGGACGTCCCTCTTCTGTCGAGATTCCGACTTCACCGGTTCCCCTCCCTCAACCTGCAACGCAAGCGAGGGGGTGATCAAACTAAGTGCTGCTAAATACGTGATGACTGCCTTCTTCATGGCAATCACCTCCTTTGTTAGAATAGCGGCTAACTGGTTAATTGGCTGACTAGTTAACTAGTTCACCAGTTCTCCAGTTGCTCACTTTTTCAGATTATTCAGGTTCGACATCTCTACCGTAACCGTCTAAGTATAGCACGTTTTGCCCCAAAAGTCAATACTTTTGGGAGAAGTTATAGAAGTGCTACAGTGCTAAAAGTGTTGCAAGTGTTTAAGATGAGGAGGGGAATCCCTTATACTTTCTACTGTAACTTGAAATGCCACGTTCTAAACCTGTTAACTGCGTGTCTACTTGGTTAAACTGTTCCGCTGATAAATATCCAAGATCACGGGCAAGTATAAGATGATTTTGGGTTTCATAAAGAAAAGCAATCGCCATCGATAAGAATTTGCGTACATCTGGAACGGTCTTTCTTCCAAAAGATTCTGCGATATTTGCACCCATTGAACCTGATGAACGCTTAACTTGATCTGAAAGTGAAAACTGTTCACATCTTGGGAATGTCCCCGCTAAGCGGTAGATCTCTACTGTTAATGTGTGTGCATTCTGCCAAATTATAAGGTCTCTAAATGTTTTTGCCATATCTAGGTTTTATTTCTCAAGCACTGTAGCACTCCCAGCACTTCTTCCCTCTTTCCTCTCTTCTAGCACTGTAGCACTTCTTTAAGCACTTCCCTTTTCTTCCGCCACACTATCCGTCTCAATATCCTTTGACACCCGTTCTACCTCTTCTTTTGTCGTGAGACCTGCCGCGACTTTAGTGAGCCCATCTTCTAGCATAGACTGCATACCCAGTTCGCGTGCTTTGCGTTCGAACTCGTCTATGGTTGCTTTTCTCCCAATGAGTTCATTAAATAGTTCTGTCGGCTTGAGTGTCTCCATCACCGGTATTCTCCCCTTAAATCCCGACCCGCCACACTGTTTACAGGCTTTATCAGCACCTTTACACACCGAACATACTTTGCGCACCAAACGCTGGGCGATTATCAGGTTGATTGACCCCGCCAACAGGTATGGCTCGATCCCCATCTCGAGTAACCGCGGGATCGCCGCAGGCGCCGAGTTGGCGTGGAGTGTTGATAAGACTAAATGACCGGTAAGCGCTGCTTGCAGCGCTATCTGCGCCGTCTCTTTGTCGCGTATCTCACCAACCATTATAATATCAGGGTCTTGGCGCAGGGTGGACCGCAGCGTCGCGGCAAAGGTCAAGCCCGCATCTGTATTGACCTGTATCTGGTTGATACCGGGCAAACGGTATTCAACCGGGTCTTCTATGGTGATAACCTTAACCTCTGGTTTGTTGAGCGCGGACAGGATCGCATACAATGTGGTCGTTTTACCCGACCCCGTGGGACCGGTGTTGATCACCATCCCATGGGGTTGGTCTATAGCGTCTTTAATGAGCGCCAGCGATGCAGGGTTGATGTTTAACTCCTCGAGCGCGAGAAAATGCGCGTCTTGAATAAGGATACGCATAACCAAATCTTCACCGTAGGACGCCGGCAAGCTCGATGTGCGTACATCTATGGTATGCCCTGCAATCGCCATCTCAAAGCGTCCATCTTGGGGGGCGCCCGCAACATCTAGCTTTAACTTTGCAAGGAACTTTATCCTATCTGCCACCGCATGGTATTGTTTGAGATTAAGCACCCCGATGTCTTGTAAAATCCCATCCACTCGGTAGCGCACCCGCGCACCCTCTTGCGTCGGTTCAATGTGGATATCAGATGCGTCGATAAGCACACCGCCGGCAAAGAGCAGGTCGATGAGCCGCGATGTCGATACTTTGTTGATCTGATCGGTGATGTCGGCGATACTTTTGATAGTTACGATAAACTCATCGCCATGCTTCACCGACTCTTGCGTTGCCTGCACCTTTTTTTCGTCATGGTACTTCATATAGACATTAAGCACATAGGTAAATGACAGCGTACTACAGTATTTGAGCCGTATAGTAAGACCGATTTTGCGCGCAAGGAGTATCAAAAAACGCCGTAGCGTATCTGTTGGGGGCAGGTGCGTGGCAACGTGGAGTGTGTCGCCCGATTTAAGGTATGCAACGACGTTGTATGTTGTCGCTTCTTCTTGACTAATCGTCTCTAACACCTCTTCGACGATGGGGTAGCCGACTAGGTTGACAAAGGTCAACCCAAACGACGACGCAGCAGATTTTGCTGTCGCCTCTTGTTCTTCTAACCGCAAACTTGCAATTTTTGTATCGAGCCCCGCCATATACTGCTATTGTATCACATCAAGCTCAACAGTACCGCTCCCATGTAATCACCGACAACCTACACGTTGGATAAGGTATTGACAAAGTATAGACAACGTATATACAATGGTTATATGAAAACACTATTAAGCATCAAAACAGAACCAGAGGTTAAGGCACAGGCAAAAAAATTGGCTGGGGAGATGGGCTTGACTTTAAGTGCGCTTGTAACCATTCAGCTTAAAGAAGTTATCAGGTCAAAACAAATTACTGTATCGGTCCCCGACTTTACCCCAACACCCTACTTGGAAAATAGATTGGAAAAAGCAGATCATGATATTAAAGCAAAAGTAAATCTCGGACCAACTATTACGAATAAAAAAGATCTTGACGACTACTTTGCGTTGTTATGAACTACAGCATCCAAATTATTCCCCATCGGGATTTTACAAAAGACCTCAGAAAACAAACTGCAAAGGTAAAAGATCGGGCTAAAGATCGTTTATACATTTTTTGTCATAATCCGTTTAATCCTATTTTATATAATCACGCTTTGACCGGTCGTTGGAAGGGTCACAGAAGCATCAATATTACCGGCGACATCCGCGCTATTTATAAACAGATAGATGAAACCGCCGTCGTATTCGTCGCTCTCGGCTCACATAGCGAGCTCTACCGATAGCTACTTCAAGGATCTGTCAGCAAATACCATTTTTGCTGCAAATTGACACTACGGTTTGTGGTTCGATATTACTCACCATCCTGAGCATGTCGAAGGACACATTCCTAAAAGCTCCTCTGCTTAACAAACCTGTTAGGCGTCGTCGCTCTTAGAAATTATCGACGTCGTATTATCAATTTTCGCTTTTAAAAGCGTATTCGTCGACAGACCCTTCATGCCGCCTTCTTGACAATGGTCTATATTTTCCGTATACTTGCGTGTTGTTGATCTAAGTAACAAAGTTCCTTGAAAGGGTGAATAAAATGAAGAGAGTTCGCGGTTTTGCGTGCATCGGCACTGCGATTGTCGTATTTTGTCTCCTCACCGTTCGCCCCTTCTGGGGGAGAATGGTGATAGAGGGGATACAACAATCAGACCAAAACCATCGGGAGACCGAGGAGAAAAAGGTCGCTGATGTCGACCAATGGATTAAAGATGGTAGTGCAACGGTTACGCGAGGTGATGATGGAGTTTTGTTTGTCATCTCAAAAAGGTACCAGTGGTGCACCGGGCAGTGGAAAGACAGCGCGCGTGACAGAGATGATCCGTCGTTGATTCAAGATCCGGCTACGTGTGCCGATAACGCGCTCACATGGATGGCGCTACACTACGCAAGTAAACAAGCAAAGGTTGTTCCCGGTCGCTGCGCAATATCGTGCTCTTCTGTATCACGCTACCGTGATATCAAGGAGCTCAACGCAGAAGATATCGCGCAGGCGCGAGTTATAAGTTCGACATCTCACCACAAGTTAGATGTACGACTCGACCAACAAAACGGTCTACTTATCGTAGAGACAAGCTCCGCGCAAAACGAGATGTACCTAAATATCGGTACGCCGTTTGGCACGTGGCGCAGTATGCGAGAAGCACGGTGTGCCGCGTGGAGACGGGCACCCACGAACACCGCTGTACATACAGAACGGTTTACGCTCAAAATGACGTTTTCGATGCGACCGACACAGTAAACCAAGCTCATCAATACTATAGAAACGAAAGGAGGTGATGAGAATGTGGTTTATAGAAGGATATTTCAGCGCAGTTATCGGGTCATTTTTTGTCCGTGTGCTTGTTTGGCTATCGCAGTATTCGATAGGAGAGATTCTCCAGGAACTCCGACTCGGATGGAAGGAGTATCTCAAAGAGGATGTCTGTTGGGCAGGGATTGCGTCGCTCAAATACCTCGTATACCCGCGCACTGCGAAACTCACAAACCGTGACGACATACTGTACACACTGGTTTGGAAGTACGTCCCTAATGAATACAAAGAACCCAAACGTTATGGGTTTTATCATTTTGAAAAGATTCCTGCTTCAATTCGGCTGCATGCACTCCAGTGCGCAAGCAACGAATGCACCCGTACGATGCACGTAGAAGACATTGAGCGGATCGTCCGTCACGTCGAAAACAGTAGGCGCGCCGTACGAAAGGCATCTCTGGCAACATGTATCGCTGTATGGGTTGCGTCGCCGCTTAAAGTGGTTACGCAGTTGATCTGCGGGGAAATGCCCGTACTAATTCGCATGTGTTGCGTACTGCCACTCTCCAGAGAGAAGGTGCTACCACGGGTCCGACCGATGGCATCGCATAGCGATACTGCGCTTTACTCTGGAGATGAATATCGCGAGTTAGACGGCATCAGTGGTTCGCATCAGATTGCATTTCCATGTGTACTGATTATCGAACTGGTTACCGCATTCATTGAACGGTTGGTCGATTAACACTATTTAGCTCGACCACCCAATACCAGAGCGCCCATTCACGTACCTCTTACTCTATCTGTCTGACTCACACGTTTGACAGACGGAGGCACGTCCTCCGATCACAGAGGAGGAAACTATTATGAGGTACGCAGTGATAGTATTAGTCGCGCTCTTGAGCGTGGCATGTAGAGCAGACACGGTCATCAACCGTGTTGATATGTGGCAAGGAAAAGAAGCAAGAGTCACGACATTCCTGTTCTTTGATAACGGGATGGAGTTGTTGATGATCAATTGGAACAAGGAGGGAAGGAGTATTGAGATTGGGAGGATGGCAGCCGTCAAAGGCGCCGATGGTCTGCGCGCATGCTGCTACATTGCAACTGTGCCGAGCACAGACCAACTCTATCTGGAACCTTCCCTACAGTATGGTTGCCCTATCGGACACAGCACGTGCCGATTTGACACCACTCTGTCACGGTATATCTCACTTTCCAAAGAAGTTGATTACTGGAATCTGGTCAATGCGTCCATCATCACTCCCGTTTCACATACAACAAAAGTCGGTGTCATGCTCACCGGGAGCAAAACCGATGGGCAGCCCTCCTCCGGCATCGCCGGACCAGTTGTTGTGACACGCGCAGGACCATCAACCATCAAGGTTAAATATCGCTGCGTTCCCGTTGGAACGAACCGGAGTTTGCAACTGCGTGTGCAAGTTGCAACTCCATTCTAATATGAACAGAGCCCCGAGCGAGGTTGATCTTCGCTCGGGGTTTCGTGTATTTGCACAAACGATCTGGGTTACTTATGGTTTAGAAAACTTTTTGAGATCAAAAAGATCAAGGTTGCGGATGCCAATAAAGTCTTTGCTGTTGAGTGTTGCAAGTTGTGCGCCGTGTGCTACCGCCGTTGCTGCAATGGCAGCATCTGCTAGTTCTATGGGTCGACCACAATCACGTGCCAGTTCGCCCGCCAATTGTGCAACTTCGTACGTATAGGGTATAACCGTCAACGGAGCGATGGTTGAGAGTAAATAGTGTTCTTTTTGTGGATTAAGAGTACTTTTCCCCTCATAGAGCTCCTGAATGGTAACCATTGACAGCGCGAGGTTGCTTTTCGACATCTTTGAGACGATCTTCATTAGCCAAGATTCTGCCTGTTTGCTCTGGCGCAGATGGTCGATGATAATCGATGTATCGAGCACTACCATGCGTCTTTTCTTGATTGAGATGCTGTTAATTCTTGTGTCGCCGTTCGAGTGCTACTCTTACTTTTACCCCATTTGCCTTGAGTGTGCGCAAGAACGGCGCCGTAGCTCGTATCTACGCTGTCATGATCAATAACTTCTTTTACTGGATAAACGTAAAAACCGCCACCTCTTTTGAGGATATGCAAAAGAACGGAGTCCGAAATATGTAATTCATCCCTCAATTTCTTGGGAATAACGACCTGTCCTTTTTGATTAGTTGTGGCAAAATATTCTACTTTCATACAAATACTATTTTACTACTTTTATATATTTTGTCAAGGGTTAGCTGGTTGCGTTGTGCTGATGACGTCATCCCCACACAATCGGCTTGATCCCTTGTTTTGCCAAGTATGCGTTTGCTTGACTAAAATGTTTGCACCCAAAAAATCCGCGGTCCGCAGAGAACGGCGACGGGTGTGGCGCGACTAACACCAAATGCTTGCTACGGTCAATAATTTCTCCTTTTTGCTTGGCATAACTGCCCCACAAGAGAAAAACAAGGTGGTCGCGGTTATCTGATAACTCCTGCACTGCGGCGGAGGTAAACTCCTCCCACCCTTTATTTTGGTGCGACCCGGGGCTCCCTGCACGCACGGTGAGCGTTGCATTTAAGAGTAATACCCCTTGACGCGCCCAGCCAGACAGATCGCCATTTTTTGGTATCGGCACGCCGATATCGGTATGTATCTCTTTATAGATATTTTGGAGCGATGGCGGGATGGCTATATCGGACCGGACAGAAAACGCCAACCCATTCGCCTGATGCGCGCCATGATAGGGGTCTTGCCCCAATATGACGACTTTTACTTGGTCAAACGGACATACGTTAAATGCGCTCAATATCTCTTTGGGCGGCGGGTAGACCGCGGTTGTGGCGTAATCGTTTTTGACATATGTAGTCAACTCATTAAAGTAAGGTTTATCAAACTCGGGTGCGAGCACCCGCTGCCAACTTTTTTCGATACGAACAGACATCGTTATTTGACCTGTACGGCGAGGATGATAGTTGCGCCGTTTAGTGCAACTTCTATCGTTGCATCATACTGGATGTTCGCATCGATACTCCCGAACGCCTTGGTGCGCCAAGCGGCGGGCACTTCGCGTGCAAGAAGATGCGCATCAGAAACCGCAACAGATGTGATAACATCTGCGGGCGACAACCCCAGTTGCTTACGCATACCCGCATACGCACGTTCCAGTTCACGCAGATTGCCTTCGGCGATGAGTTGCGGTGTGAGCACGCTGTCAAGTTCCATTTTTTTACCAAGTTCGACCGTTTTAACATTTATTTCATCGGCGATAAGCGTGGTGAAATCCGCATCCAGTTTTTCCGATATAACCAGGCGCGCAAGCGGTTGGCGGATTTTTATACCAGACTGCGCGCGCAGAGCAAGAGCGCCCGCAACAACAGTGCGCACAGTGTCCATCGATGCCTCGAGCTTAGTATCGATCTGTGTCGCATCAGAAACGGGATACCGGCACAGATGTACCGATTCAGGATCGCTTTTCGATTTGAGCTTTTGATAGATCTCTTCTGCAATAAATGGGGTAAACGGCGCGATGATCTGCGCACAGGTAAAGAGAACCGTTTTGAGTGTGTGTACCGCTGACGCGCTGTCTGGCGCGTCACCAGATTTTTGGAACCGTGACCGCGATCTGCGGACATACCAGTTAGACAGCCCGTCGATAAACATGTCAAACAGACGGCTCGCCCGCGTAAGCTCATAGCCGTTCATCTCTTTGGTAACATCGCGGACGAGCGTGTTGATGCGCGATATAATCCACTGGTCAAGTATGTTGGCTGATTTTGCCGATGATGGTTTGTGGTGTGCACCCGCATACATCGCATAAAATGAATAACAGTTTTCCAGTGTGCCGATGATGCGCCGCGCCGTTTCTTCTATGCGTTTGCGCGATACTATATAATCTTCACCGATGGGGCTCGATGCGAGCAAAAAATATCGCAGCGCATCTGCGCCACTCGTTTCTAACACTTCATCGAGCGAGGGATAATTTTTGAGCCGTTTTGACAGCTTTTTACCGTCTTCGCCTAATATCAACCCGTTGGTAACAACATTGGTAAATGCGCCTACATGTTCGCCCAGGTCGCTTTTTGTTTGCGTCAGTGCTGTCGCTAAAACATGCAGCGTATAAAACCACCCGCGTGTTTGGTCCATCCCCTCCGCAATAAAATCTGCGGGGAACGATTGTTCGACTTTTTCTTTATTCTCAAAGGGATAATGCCACTGAGCGTAGGGCATCGACCCGCTTTCAAACCAGCAGTCAAACACCTCTTCTACGCGGTGCATCGGTTTTGAACATTTGTTGCAGAGAAGCGAGATAGCATCGATATAGGGGCGATGCAGGTCAAGGACATAATCTGCATTGTGTGGGATCGGCGTATAGTCAAGCGGTTTAACCTGTGCATTATCGATAAACACTTGGTTGGTAAGGAGCGCAAGCGACTGCGTGTTGGTAAGCCCGCGTGCGCCCGTTTGTAACATCCATAAAGGATAATCATGTGACACGATAAGAATGGTTTTTCCCTCATAGCGCGATTCTATATCGCCGATAAAACCCATCATGCGCTCTCTGACACTGATGAGACTCTCGCCTCCCTCCGGAGTCCGCGTGAGTTTGTCGTCACCGTCACCAAGAATTGTGTAAAATTGTGTATCAGTTTTTCCCTGCAAATCGCCAGCGTTTATCTCACGTAATCGTTCGTCATAGATGATGTTTCTACTGTCAACTCCAAAGATATCCGCGACAATAGCGCCCGTTTCTTTAGTGCGCGCAAAGTCTGATCCAAAAATATAATCGAAATGTGTATCCTTGAGATTGGCAGCTGACGCTGTAACCTGTTTTTTGCCTTCGTCGGTCAAATGCGAATTATCTGTGGGGTCGCAGTCCACGATATGTTTGAGATTGTGATCGGCTTGCCCGTGGCGCATAATGAAATAACCGTTACGCGCCGGTTGCGCATGCTCCCGCAACTCTGCGAGCGACCCGAGCGCCGTAACCGCTTTGCACTCTTTGCATCGCCAGATAGGCAGCGGCGCACCCCAAAAGCGATTGCGCGATATACACCAATCGCGCGCACCCTCTAACCACTTACCAAAACGCCCCTCTTTAACGTGTTCTGGCACCCAATGGATTTTTTTGTTGTTTGTAACGAGTTGATCTTTAATTTTTGTAACGGCAACATACCAACTGTTAATGGGGTAATACAGCAGTGGCGAATCGCAGCGCCAACAGAAGGGGTATGAGTGAACTATCCGTTCACGCTTATACAGTAACGACCGTGACTCGAGGTCACGCACAATCACATCGTCTGCTTTTTTGACAAACAGTCCCTCGCCCGGTATCCCGTGTCCATGCTTGACATTGCCCTCGAGGTCAACAGTAATCAAAACCGGAAGATTTTCTTGTTTGCCCACACGCATATCATCTTCTCCAAACGCAGGCGCCATATGCACAAGACCCGTCCCCTCCCCCGTTGACACAAAGTCTGCTACGACTATTCTGTATGCAGTATCGGTATTGGGCTGGCGGTATAAAGGCTCGTATTTTTTATCGATGAGTGTTTTTCCTAACGCCTCATCGACGATTGAATATCCATCGCCCATTACCCCGACGAGGTCTTTAGCTATCCAATACGCATGTTTTTCTTTTTTAACCTTCACGTAGGCGATAGATGATCCGACTGCAATGGCAACATTTGATGGGAGCGTCCATGGCGTTGTCGTCCATACGAGGAATGATGTATCCGGTTCATCGACGAGAGCAAAAGCGACGCAGATCGATTGGTCGTTGACATCTTTATACCCTTGATTCACCTCAAAATTAGAGAGTGGCGTGCCACAGCGCGGGCAGTAGGGGGTCACGCGGTAATCTTCATACACAAGTCCTTGTTTATAGAGCTCACTAAATACCCACCAGACGCTCTCTGTATAGTTTGTATCCATAGTAGCATAGGCATTTTTGTAATCTGCCCACCGCCCTACCCGCTTGAGCGTTTTTTCAAAATCGGCAACACAGCGGAACACCGATGCGGCACATGCGGCGTTAAATGTTTCTATCCCATATTTTTCTATAATCTCTTTTTTACCACCAGCAATGCCGATCTCTTTTTCTATAAGATTTTCTATAGGGAGTCCATGGCAATCCCATCCAACCCTGCGGTCGATGGCAAACCCTTGCATATACCAGTAACGGATGACGGTGTCTTTAATCGCCGTCGCTAAAATATGCCCGTAGTGCGGGAGTCCGGTGGCAAACGGCGGTCCATCGTAAAAACTAAAAGGTTTCCAATTTTTGGATTGGTCGATAGATTTTTGGAGGATGTTGTTCTTTTCCCAAAAATCAAGGATGGATTGTTCGCGTTCGTTTGGGGTCATAAAGCGTATTTGTATTAGAACTTCCGCCCTTAAACTATACTCTTTTCGAGTCCGAGCGACAAGGTAGACTTCCGAGTCAATGACCTTTGGCGGAAAATTCGACCTGCCCGCCCTCGCCGAATTTCCCTCCAAAGGCAGGCAGGTGCTCTGTTCCGCCATAAAATTTGTCTCTTTTAGGGTATTTTTTTTGTGTGCGACAGATCGAGGTCAGAACTTTTCATGTATCGCTTGTTTTTTGATGTTTGTTCTGACTATTTGCAAAAGTCACTGGTTTTCCCTGCAACAGCGTCTGCGCCGGGTAGGCTTTTCACCTTTACAGCATCTTCTTTGGGCAACATATCAAACCAACAGAGTGCATGTTGGGCTAAAATTGGGTCGTGCTCTGGTTTTGCCGCCCAAGCAGCACTTTGTGATGCTTCGTTTTTAATAAGCACATTGTAAACACCAAAATCAAAGAAGGCATTTATCCCCCCCTTTGTTACGCCTACTTCAGTGGCGATAGTTTCTCCAATTGTAACTTCAATCGGCGGGTCTAAGTTTTCGGTTCGAGAGTCCTCCTCTTTTGCTTGAGGAAAAGAGTCGGCTATTTTTTGATATTTAGGATCGAGTGTCAATAAATGTCCCAGCCGATACATCATCCCGCAAGGAGAGATAAAGTCAAAAACATATTGGAGTTCCCCGCCGACTAAATAACGGCTCCCGTTAACGACAACGGCATCCATAGGTGCAGCGACGGTTACTTCGCTACTCGTGGCATTGTTAAACCTAAAACCACCGTGCGGTTTATAGTCCCCACCTCTTGTTTGTCCGGGGTAAAGAATGCTCGTTACATTGGTTAGGTCCACAGGAGTTTTTATCACGGGGTTAGGGCACGATGGTAAGTCGCTCGTACTCGCTTGCCAGCCATCTGCAGTCGGCATCCATGTCACCTTATTTGTAGAGGTTTTCTCCTCTGGATCTTTTTGGTTATTGGTGTCTTCTTTCCAATCATTGGGACGACTGACTTCTTTTTGGTCATTTGTTTTTTGTTTATTTTGAAATGATGTAACACCAAAAAAACCGATCGCCAATGCAAAAATTGCGATGATGGCTAGGACGATATATTTAGTCGGTCTTTTATTGGATTTTTCTTCTGGCACTGTTTCCATAAAACAAGTATATCATGAGATAAGTTAAATTATATATCGGTACTAGTATCTTTAATAAACTTTGCACCATGGCGGTTTTGTTTATCTTCAAGTTCTCTTCTGACAAGATTATACATATGCCCGACATAATATTTGTTATTGGAGCATAGGATTATATAGGTAAAATAATTCATCTCGTTTTCAGCCCTTCGATAAACTCAGGGCATTAGCCTCGTTTGCTCTCTGGTCGTAGACCATGAGTGAATCCCTCGGGCATACTCGGGATAAACTCCGTGAGTCGAATGGCGGTGTTTTTTGATTGATGTTCGAACTTTTTTTGAGGAAAATCCGAATTCCGAATTTTAAAATCCAATCGCTCGGACGGGCAAAAAGAAAGGGGGTTGGGGGGAAGGAATTTTTGCCCGCCCTCGCTTTCCGATTCCAATTTTTTTCCGCCGCCGCCGAATTTCGTATTTCGCTTTGCG
>Ga0210049_1003287_pt1 | contig 14640 bp, 3 predicted proteins | sample CryGeyCG2014_300_2_FD_183964 | JGI IMG/M metagenome (GOLD analysis project Ga0210049, IMG submission 183964) | Groundwater microbial communities from aquifer - Crystal Geyser CG06_land_8/20/14_3.00 (SPAdes) (version 2) | ecosystem: Environmental > Aquatic > Deep subsurface > Groundwater | place...
TCAGGTTTAATCCTTCCTGCAGGCCCGTCCCCGTCACCGTCAGCGTCGAGCCCGTCGCTCCCTGCCCTATTGTCGTCTCTCCCGAGCTGAACGTAAGCGCCGTTATTGTGGGCCTCGCGTTAATCTTTATTCCGTTTGATAATGTCCATTCTCCCTGATCCTGATTCACCACCCTCACCGCCTGCCAGCCCGTCGGAGAAAATGTATCGCTCACCGTGAAATCACACCAGAAGGAAGTGCCGTTTGCAGAAAGAGAACTGTTTATATAACTCATCTCAGTATCTCCGAAATACAAGTCCAGTCCGGAAAGATACTCTCCTGTTTCCAGCGTTGATATGTTTATGTGAAACTTCATGTCCGCATCATCGCCTGTCACGGCGCTTTGGCCGTATTCACGCGGAGACGGGCTTGTCACTGTGCTCACCACCGGCGCTAAACCTATAAGAAAATAATCGGTTGTATTACTCGCCGCAATACTGCCGTTCCCGGGATTGGTAATCTGAACCGTTGTGTTTCCGATCAAACATTGAGTTGAGACCGAAATCATAATTTCAATTTTGCTTGAAGATATCCAGTTGACGCTTTCAATGGTGATAGATGAATCTCTTATATCGAAACTCACATAGTCACTGGTTATTGCCGATTCAAAATTCGTTCCCGTTATCCTAAGCGTCTTCTCGCTTGAGTTCTGTCCTAACTGATTCTCATAACCCGTACCCGAGCCAACAACCGTAAGCCCGTCGGCAGTTAATGTCATCGCGGCATCTATAGTGAGAAGAGCGGTGCTTGAGACTTTCTCGCCGCCATCGGGATTTCTCACGGCAACATATCTGCCGCCGGTCGCGGCATCCGTGGACACATCCACATCTATCAGATTCAGCGAACTTGAATTTTCATACTCAACGCTCCCCACCGTTACAAAACCGGCCGGGCCGCCGCCGTCATCGTCTTTCGGATAACCCGTTGAGCTGGTTGAAAACCACACTTCAGGGGCGCTCGGCGTATTCTGAAAATCGGCGCCTATCAGGTTGATGGTGGAGCCGCTCACGCCCTGGGCTCTCTTGGCGGGGCTTATGGAAGTTATTGACGGCCTCGGCACCACCTGAATGGCGCTGGCCTTCGTTTCGTAACCCAAATCGGGGTTCCTGATGGTCACATCTTTATAGCCTGTCTGAACGCTTCCGCTGACATCCACTGTAACGCTGAAGGATGAGCTTGGCACATCATAAACATAACTGCCCTCATCCACCGTGAAACCCGCGCCAAAATCAATGGTGCACCCGTCCTGTATATCCGCGCCGGTTATGGTAAAAACAGCCCCCTGCGTTCCCTGCCCTACAACATCAGGGTCTATTGCCGTGAAAGTTGGCGCCTTGTTGATCTTCATACCGCCGGTGACCGTCCACTGGCCCAGGTCGGGATTGACAACCTGCAAATTCTGTACTCCAAGGGAGAAGGTTTCCGATATGATAACATCGCACCAGAATTCCGTCGCGCCGGCTGTCAGGTATTGATTTGATATCGTTAAAGCTTCGCCGCCCACATATAATCCCAGACTTGAATTAAAATTCTCACCCTGTATCTTAAATTTCTTTGACGGATAATCTCTTGTATTTGCCGTGCGTCCATACTCTTTAAGCGAGGGAGAAGTTATCGTACTGATGATCGGGCACTCTCCTATTACAAAATAATCGGTAGCGCTGCTCATAACAGTACTTGCATTAGTTGGATTCGTGATCTGTATAGTTGTGCTTCCTGTAAGACAGCGGCTTGAAACAGTCACAAGCACTTCAATCTTGCTCGGGGACACCCAGCTGACGCTTTCTATCGTTATAGATGAATCTCTTATATCAAAACTTATATCATCAGCCGTGAGCCCTGATTCAAAATATGTACCCACTATCCTCAGCGTCTTTTCAGTTGAGTTCTTACCGAGCTGATTTGAGGGCTCGGCGCCGACGACTGTAAGAGCGCCTAAAGTCATAGCGGCTTTAACCGTAAAAAGAGCCGTATTCGTAACAGACATTCCTCCGTCGGCATTCCTGACGGCTATATAGCGGCCGCCGGTGGCGGCATCCGTTGAGACACTAACCGTCTTGAGGTATAAAGTACTGGCATCACTGTATTCAACACCGCCGTCGGAAATTGTCACATAACCTGCGGGACCGCCGGTTTCATTATCATTCGGATAACCCGTGGAACTTGTTGAAAACCAGACTGTTGGTACGGACGGCGTATTCTGAAAATATGCGCCTATAACAGTTATCGTCGTACCGCTCACTCCCTGAGCGCGATCCGTAGGAACTATGGAATCAATTTCCGGCTTGGGTACGACCTGTATGGCATTGGCCTTTGTGTCATAACCAAGATCAGGGTTTCTTATAGTTGCATTTCTATATCCTGATTGCGCTGTCTCACTTATATTTACCGTAACAGTGAAAGAAGACGAAGCCTCGTCATAATTATATGATACGGTTGAAAAGCCAAGGCCAAAATCTATTGTACATCCGTCCTTGATATTGGAACCGGTGACAGTGTAAACAGCCCCCTGAGTCCCCTGACCGGCGGTGGCGGGACTTATAGAAGTGAATGTGGGTTTTGTATTTATAGTAATAGCATCGGTGAGTGTCCATTGTCCGAGGTCAAGATTAATAACCTGGAGATCCTGAGCTCCCGTTGAAAAAGTTTCCGGTATTGTTAAATCGCACCAGAACTCTGTCGCATCGGCGGTAAGATAAGTATTCGCGGTAGTTATAAGTTCTCCGCCTATATATAATTTCATCCCTGATTTAAAATCGCTGCCCTGCAGTTTAAGTTTTTTTGTGGAATATCCGCTTGTTACAGCAGTCTGACCGTATTCTTTTACCGTCGGACTTGTAATTGTACTTATCACCGGGCAATCGGAAATGATGAAATAATTAGTCGTCTGGCTGGTAGCGATGCTTCCGCTGTCCGGATTTTCTATCTGTATCGTGCATCCGGCCGATAAAGCATGACTGGATATACTGACGGTAACTTCAAGTTTAGTTGAAGATTTCCAGCTGACGCTCTCTATAGTTATTGAATCGCTATGAATACCAAAATCAATATTATCCGATAAAATCCCGCTCTCAAAATAAGTGCCCAGTATCCTTAATGTCTTCTCCGAACTGTTTTTGCCTAACTGATTGGTCGGCGATGCCCCCACAACCGTAAGGCCCGCCGTAGCCGCATCAAGAGTCATCGCTCCGGATATAGTCAGCAGCGCGCTTAATGATACCGCCGCTCCGCCGTCGGGATTCTGAACTATGATGTATCTCCCTGCGATTTTTGCCCCGGAACCTACAGCGACATCCTCAAGCAAAAGCGTACTTGCATCGGTATAAGATACATTCCCTATATTAATATTGGCATCTTTATCCGCTACATCCAGACTTGAAAATGTGGAAAACCATACAGTCGGCGTATCCTGGAAATACGGCCCGTCTCCGTAAACAGTTATATCGCTGGTGACGCCCTGCGCCCGTTTAGTCGGTATAATTGAATCAATATCCGGAGCGTGAACAACCTCCAGCGCGTTGGATTTCGTCGCATAGCCCAGATCTTCATTCATTATTGTTATATTTCTGAAACCCATCTGGGCGGTTTCCGCCACATCAACAGTAACCGTGAATGAGGATGAAGGAATATCATAAACATAATTTTCACCCGAAAAACCCACCCCGAAATCCACCGTGCAGCCAGTGCTGATATTCGCCCCTTTAATAGTAAATCGGGCGCCCTGTGTCCCTTGTCCGACGGAAGAGGGCGTTATAGAAGTGAAAGTCGGCTTGGTATTGATTGTTATACCATTAGTAAGAGTCCACTGGCCCTGATCCGGATTCACAACCTGAACATCCTGAAGACCTGTGGCAAATGTCGCCGGTATGTTGACATCGCACCAGAATTCGGTCGCGTCGGGGCTCAGATACTGATTTGATATCGTCACCGCCTCACCGCCTATATATAAAGCGAGATTTGAATCAAAAGCCGCTCCGGCGATCCAGGTGGCGATTTTAACTTTGAATTTCTTATCCGGATAACCGTCGCTTGCGGCTGTCTGGCCGTATTCCCTCACGGCGGGAGAGGTCATCGTGCTAATCTGCGGACATTCTCCTATAACAAAATAATTTGTCGTCTGGCTTGTAACCACGCCGCCATTATCGGGATTGGTTAGAGTGACAGTACATCCGCCGGGGAGCGCGTGAGTGGAAATGCTGACTCCCACCTCTATCCTCTTGGATGATATCCAACTGACACTCTCAATCGTTATTGAACTGCTGTGGATACCAAAGTCAATACTGTCTTCCGTGACGCTGTTCTCAATATTGGTACCCGTGATCCTCAATGTCTTTTCCGAAGTGTTCTTGCCCAGCCGGTTGGTGGGAATGGAGCCCACCGCCGTAAGGCCCGTGGGGGCGGCATCCAAAGTGATTGCTCCCTCAATAACAAGAACTTTTAGCGTGGAAACAGATTCAACCCCGTCCGGATTCCTGGTCTTAATCCACCTGTCGCCCAAAGCGGCGTAAGAAGAGACAACAACATTCGCCAGTGTGAACATACTTGTCTCAAAATTAGTGATGGTTCCCGTGTCTATCTGCGGGTCCGGCGGCTCGCCGGTGGAAGTTGTGGAAAACCAGATTTCAAGGCCGCTCTGGAAATAGGGCCCCTTTCCTATAATTGTCATGCTGGATGTCACCGTGTCCTGCGCCCTCTGGTTGGGCGAGACCGAATCCACATCCGGGCCGCGCACCACCTCAAAACCGCTGGCCCTTGTGGCATAGCCGAGGTCGGGATTTGTTATCACCGCGTCGCGCGCGCCATAAAGCGCTGTGTCGCTGACACTTATTGTCAATGTAAAAGTCCCCGACGCTATTCCCGAGTAATTGTAATTGCTGTATGTGATGCCCGCTCCTAAATACAGCTCGCACCCCTCCTGCAGGTAAGCGCCCGTCACAACGAGATTGTTGACCGTCTGGCCAAGGCCGGCCGAGGTCTGGCTGAGCGAAGTGAATGTCGGTTTTTTATTGATCTGAATTGTCCCGAAACTGTGTTCGCCCTGGTCGGGGTTGACTATTTTGACGGCAAGAGGAGAGCCGGTGGGCGAAAAACTCGCGCTTATATTAAAATCGCACTGATACCAGGTCGCTCCCGCTCCAAGGGGCTTGGCGTCAATCGGCGACATCTGAGTGTTGCCGAACCAGACTTCCATATCCGGATGGAAATGACTTCCTAAAAGTTTGAACGCTTTAGATGAATTCCCGACCGTGTAAGCCGACTGTCCGTATTCTTTTATATAAGGAAGGGTAATCGTGCTTATCTGAGGCATATCCCCGATGACAAAGAAATTCGTTGTCGCGTTCGTCACGCTGCCGCCGCTTTCGGGATTTGTTATCTGAACAGAGCAGCCCCCTATCAGAGTATTTGTTGCTATACTTACTGTCACTTCTATTCGCGAAGAAGCTTTCCAGCTCACGCTTTGTATCGTTATTGAGGAATCCCTTACTCCAAAATATATATCATCCTCGCCAAGACCGGACTCAAACCCGCCTCCATATATCTTCAGAATTATTTCAGACGCCCCTTTACCTAACTGATTTGTGATAGCCGACCCGTTAACCACTAATTCAGAATCCAGAGTGGGCTGGGGTGATATTTCAAGAACAGCTGTATTTGAAATTGCAAAACCGTCATCCGGATTTTGTGTCACAATATAATAATTCCCAACCGGTGCATCTGCGGCAATCGTTATGTTCCTCAATTCTAAAATACTCGCCGGATTCCCCGACATATAGATTGTGCCCGTTCCAACCCTGGGCTCTTTCGGATAGCCCGTAACCCCGCTTGTTGAAAACCACACCTCTATACCGCTTTGGAAATATGCCCCATTTCCAAGCACTGTAATCGTAGACCCCGTAACACCTACAGCTCTTATATCGGGAGTTATATAATCAACTTCTGGTCTGTTGGTCACATTAAGATAACTTTCCCTGGTATCATAACCTTCGTCCGGATTATATATTGTAACATCCCTGAAGCCGGTAACAGCATAATCATCAACATCAACTGTAACCAAAATAGCAGTAGATGTAATAAAACTGTAACTTGTTGTAGATATTCCGTTCCCGAAATCAAGATAGCATCCGTTTTGAAAATTACTGCCGTATGCCTTGATGGAAGTTCCTGATACGCCCTGTCCCAGACTCGTCTGGCTCAAAGATGTAAAAACCGGGCGCTTATTTATCCTGAACGCATCTTCTATAAGATTACTGCGGCCTTGATCCTTATTCGTAACCCTGAAATCCACATCACCCGTGGTACAACCGTCATAAACCTGAACTGTCGCGTTAATCTCAGATGCCCCTGCAGTAGATATCAGCAGGGCTTTTATTTCATCATTTTCCAGGGGGATGCTATTATATATGAAATTGAATTCCATATACTCCTCAACAAAATCCTGACCTGTTATATTAAATTCAACTTGCGCCCTTTCCCCCATCTGCTTGAACACAGGAAGTGTTATCGTACTTATCTGAGGCATCGGATTAACGGTCACCGAACTCAAAAGGACAAAGGAACTGCCGTTATTTTCATTTTCCAGATGAAGGTCCCATAAACCCGTAGGACAGTTTGAATCCACCGTTACAGAAATATCAACGCGGTCGCCGTAGGTATCAACAGCAGTGACTGTTACCGAATCGCCATCCACATCTTCGCCGAACCAGGCATCAACGGCATTGGTCTCAAAACCAGAACCGTAAACCCTGACAGTCACGCCGGAAGCGTTCTGCCCTATATGATTATTTGGCCGGGAACCGCTTATATTCATAGCGGTAATATTCATTATCTCACTGACTTCAAGTTTTGAAGCCGCGTCAATAACAGAGTCCGCATATCCGCCGTTGTCTTTCCATAAAATCAAACGCCAGTTCTTGCTGGCTGTGGCCGTGGACATAATATTTGTCCACAATTCCAGTTTCCCGACGCTGACTACAGTTATCTGCTCTACTGCTATACCGCCATACTCCTCTCCGGGTATTATAAATTTTGCGTGGGTATTGGAATCAAAATTACTTCCTAAAACAGTTATGCTTGAAATTACGCCGCCGGCCCGCATCTGAGGTGAAAAATAATCAATTATAGGTCGCGGAGCAATAACAACTTCTGCGCTGTTCTCATCCGGACTTTCTCCTCTTACGGAGAATATGCCGTCTTCAGCGCTTTTAACCCTCATATAATTCTGACCGTCGCCGGCGGATAAACCGACTGCCACGCGACAGGTCAAGGTGCCAGGTATCTGATCATAATTGTAATTATCACAGGTAATTCCTCCATGATCAAAAGAAATTAAACTGTTATACATAAAACCGGCGCCGTAAACTGTCGCGGTAAATGTTGCTATATCATCATCATAATGCCAGTTAGCGCCTATCGGTTCCTGGACTTCAAGACCGCCGGGTCCGGTAAATGTCCAGCTGCTTATCTGGGGCAGAAAACGCAGATACTGCGTCTGCGTAGTTGTGCCTCTGTCGGCCACATAAACACTGGTTTTAACTGTACCCGTTATATTCGGTACCTGGAATCTGATAAAAGAATTTTTCCACTGTTCAATGACCGAATCATCAGCGCTTATTGAGGGCCATCCTTCAAACCTGATTTCACTTACTGCTGTAACGGTACTGAACATCCCCCCATATATTACCCTGGTTACCACATTCCCGTCCGGTGAACCTGTATGAGGTGGAACGCTTCCTATTGTTTCAGTTATTTCTGCTCCTAAGGTATCTACAAACCTGTAAATATGCGGGACAAACTCAAGCTGCGCTACATCTGATGAAGTCAGATAAGTATCCGATTTGTTATAATATAAGGTAACCGATTCGGGAGCGCCCTCTGCCGTAAGCTGATCTGTCAGATAGGCCTGCGGCTCAATCACAAGCCTGTCCCCGCGGTTTATATAAAGAATACCATTCATGCCCCCCGCATCCACCGCAGTGTCGGAAGCTCCACTCTTAGCATTCATAAATACTTCAGGCGTGGTAAAATTGGCATAATCGATTGCGCTGCCTGCCTCGTAAACTTTTGCTACAGCATCGCCGTCCCAGGCCATTGATGACGAAAACGGATTATCCTTTATTATCCATTCATTCGCGCGCGGGCTGATAGCGAGATATTTAGTATCCTCCCAACTTTCTCTCCACAGATAAAGCTGACAGCTGAAAGCCACATTGACCTCAACAGCCGGTTTATACGACGCCATATATCCGCCTGCTTTCGCGGCGAATGTAAAAGTATTTGTTGTAGCTATAGTCTGATACCCGTCAAGAGGAGGCGATACGAAAACTCCCAGACAGTCATATTCCTCATTGGTGCTTATTGGCGCATAGACATTTGATTTTTCATCGGTTGTCCCGCCTACAGCGAACATAGCCATCGGCAAAACATTGGGCGAGCCATATACATTTGTGTAATCCGTTCTTGCTTTTGCCCCCGAAGGATGCGGCCCGGATTCATAAGTATACTCGTTCCCGTTGTTAACAAGATAAAGAGTCCATGCGTCAAGCGTAGGCACGGCTGAGGTAAACAGCGAAATAACAATAAGCGCCACTGTAAGCAGCAGTCCCGGAATACTCCGGAACTTTTGATTCAGTTTACTTAATAACATATTATTTCTTTTGACCTTCTTCAAAAATCATCTTTTCCAATTTTCTAAGCCGCGTATTTAAAGCGGCCTCCCATCGATCGCTGCCGCCTGATATTTCTTTTAGCGCAGCCGACCAAACCCTGTTCGCTTCTTCAAAATCCCCCATTGCCTTCAGCGCGTCACCCAGGATAACCGATGATTCAATATCTTCCGGCTGCAATTTAAGCGCCTTTTGCAGAACTTTAACAGCTTCCTTATCCGCGGCTCTTTTCATATAAAGCATCGCAAGCTGCCTGTGGAAAGAAACAGTCCGGTGTTTTTTATCTTTTTTGATTGCTTCTTCATACATCTTTTCCGCGCTTGAATAATCGTTTTTTCTTTCGTACTGCAACCCTGCATAAAAATAATTGCCAAGAAAATAAGGATCTTTTTCTATTCCTTCTTTGATTATCTCAAGACTTTTAGCATTATCTTTCAAATATTCGTATACTACCGCCAAGTCATAATATGCGGGCCCGTATTTAGGGCTTATGCTTATGGCTTTTTCCAGCAGTTCTTTCACCAATAAATATTCTCCTGCATAATAAGCGGCATATTCCATAAGTATATTGGCATATGCGTTTTCCGGATTTGCGGAAAGCAGACGCTCCGCATCAGGTCTAAATTTATTGCCATTGCGGTCAATATTTAATATTCTGCCGTTCATATCATAAGCTTCATTTATGCGGTTTGTGGCGTAACAGGCAAACTGCCTGAAATAATACGGGGCAGGTTCATCCGGCGCCGAGCTTATCCAGCTTCCGCTTAAATCATATAATTTATCCCATTTCCCTTTTAAAAGCAGCTCTTCGGCGTCTGATATATTAGACGCGAATACACCGGTGTTAATAGACATAGTGATAATCAATGCCTCAATCGCGCGGGCGTATTTTTTAGCGGTTATCAGGTTTTTCATCTTCGGCCTGCCTGTGCTGCGGTAGCAAGTACTATATCAACATATTTTGGATCAATCCTCATTGCCGAATTAAAATAATCTTTTGATTCCTCAGGTTTATTAAGCGCCAGATAGGCCCGGCCCAGCTGATAATTGATCATAGCGGAATTATTATCCATATCAAGAGCCTTGAGGAGTATCTCCCTGGCTTTCTCCGGAGATTTAATTCTATCTATATAATTAACGCCCAGATTTATATACGCCATAAGAAAATCCGGATCGCTTGAGATCGCTTTTGCAAAATGTTTATTTGCTTTGAGATATTCCCCTTTTCTATTGTAAACATCTCCAATATTATTATGAACGGCGGAATTGAGAGGGTCTATTTTCAGCGCTTTTTTTAGTATGTGCTCCGCCGCGTCAAGTTTATTCTGTAAGACATAGACCCTGCCTAAATTTATAAGAGGACGCGCATAATTTGGATCCGCCGCTGATGATTTATTGAACATCTCTTCCGCGGAAGGAAGCATATTGAGCGCCATATAGGTATAACCCATAAGATTTAACGCTTCTTTATCACTCGGAGCTTTGTCTAAAGCAACCTTCAACTCGTATTGAGCCTGATTATACATCTTTCTTCCTATATACGCCGAAGCAAGAACTTTATGTTCCGAAAAATTATTAACCACGGAAGATGCGGACTTCCTGACTTTGGCTAACATATTGTAATTTACTTCATATAGCCCCCTGTTATAAATGTTTCTACCGCCTGAAAACTCTATGAGAGGATGATCATCCGTATTAACATCACTAATGCTTCCTATAAAATTCTCGGCATCCTTTCCTCCCATGATGAACCTGGTCAAAAGCATCTCCTGATTTTTTATCCCTATACGTTGAAAATCCGCCTTCACGCTGTTAAATTTTTCCTGAAACTTTTCTGAATCTATACTCAAATCTTCCCTTGATGCCATTACAATGGTATCAAACGGCGATGCTTCCCACACGTATATATAAGGAAACACTGTTTTGGCCGTATTAAGTATAATTTTATATTCCTCAGGACTAACACAGTAAAGCTGTGAAAAGAAACAGAAGATCCCATCCGGGTTTAGTTTAGATAAGGCCTGTTTGAAATAATCCTGCGTAAAAAGCGCCGCGGAACCCGACATCCATGGATTAGATGGAACGGATATTATGACATCATATTTTTTCTTAGCGCTTAAAAGATAATTACGGGCGTCACTTGTAAATACTTTAACCCTTTTATCTTCAAGGGGCCGGCCGTTCCATTCGTCGAAATAATGACTCGCTTCAATCATAGCCGGTTCGATTTCCACACAATCTATTTTTTGAATATTCTTCCATCGGCAAACTCCGCCAAGAGTAACGCCGCTTGCAAGGCCGACAACCAGTACTTCCCCGGGATCATTATGAAACATAACGGGCAAATGGGCGCTGAAAAGCTGGGTTATCATATCAGCTTTAATGCTGTTTGAAGCATCCACTTTGCCGTCTATTCTCAATGTAGTTATATCACTGGAGGGAATATTCTCTACGCTGACAGTGAAATGTTTTCCTTCTTGATAAAATAAGAGTTTTTCATTTTTTTCGCGGTTATCCCATATCTCGCGTTCTGTCATGCCTCTGTCAATATCAGCGGCATAATTTACCACATACTCATAAATCCCCGAAGCGATCATCTTTTTATTCCACGCAGGCATGGCAACGGCATAAGGTATGATGAAAAAAATAAGAAAGTAAGTTAGCGCCACCCTTGACGGATTAAGATTGGCATATGATTTCACTATATCCTTTTTAAATACCATAATCAAGCTTTCAAAATTCAAGATAAGGATAGCAAGTCCTGCATTGATTACCGCAACTGCTGTCATAGTCTTTTGCAAACCTATCAGCGGAATAAGTACAAACCCGGCGATTATCGATCCAAGTATTGCGCCAGCGGTATTTGCCGCATAAACATTGCCAATTGAAGAACCGATGGACGATTGACGATTGGCGATTGACGATTGGGCTACTGACTTATTATCGGCTGTTTGCTGCCTGCCTGCCGAGAGACATGGTTCGATATTTACTGAATATATTTTACATGCAAGAGGGATCGTTGCGCCGAAAAGCGTTGTTGGGATAAGCATAACTCCGAATACCATAAAAAACTGGACAAATTGAAAACCCTCAAGGCCCGCTCCGGCCAATGTGAAAAATTTAAGGAAAACGGCCGGCAAAACGCCGAAAACGGGGATGAGCAAAAGAACAGAAATGCCGATTCCCGCCTGAATGAAACCAAATACACTAATCCCCCTTTGTCCCCCTTTATCAAAGGGGGATGTCTGCTCCGTAGCCCCCGACTTGTCGGGGCAGTATGAGACAGGATGATTTTTTGAAATTTTCGCATAAATCATACTGCCTAAAGCAATTCCTGTCAGGAATGCGCAAAGCATCGTCGCAAAAGCATAAACCGATGAGCCAAGCACCATTGACAGAACCCTTGTCCAGACAACCTCGTAAGCAAGCGCGGTGAAACCGGAAACCGCAACAGCAATTAAAACAAGTGGAAAGTGGAAAGTAGAAAGTGGAGAGTTTTTTATATCGGCCGGCTTAACCTCTCCTGTGTCCCCCTTTAGCAAAGGTGGATACAGTGGGATTTGGCGCGATAACACAACCACAATTCCAGCAATAGCTATATTCACGGTTGCGGCTAAATAAAGTGTTCCCCGAACTCCAAAAATCATAATAAAAACATAGCCCGTCAAAAAAGCGCCCAGAACCGCGCCCCAGGTGTTCACCGAATAAAGGATCCCGACGGTATTTCCGATTGACGATTGCCCGCCGCCGGCTTCCGACTGCTGCTCAAGCCATTTGGCGAGAACAGGCAGAGTTCCTCCCATTAAAGCGGTTGGAATCAGAATCGTAATGAACCCGAGCAGAAAAACAAGCAGAATTGAGCCGGTTGTAATTTGCGCAATTCCGAAAAGAACATAAATCTTCCGTATAATTCCAAAAAGAACCGGGGTCAGAGCGCCGTAAATCCCGATTCCAAGCATCAACCATGAGAATATTTTAAGCGGCGACGATTCTGCGCGGTCAACAAACCGGCCGAAATACCATGAACCTATCGCCAGGCCCGCCATAAAACCTGCCAGAATAGTTGAAACGGCATAAGTGGTATTGCCGAACACCAGCCCCAGCATACGCGCCCATATAACCTGATATATCAGACCGGTTGCGCCGGACAGGAAGAACACTGCCATAAGCATCCGCCCGAGGCGGACAGTTGATAGGTCTTTGTCATTTTTCACTTTACTTTCCTGATTCCGTTTTTATAAAATCAGCGCCCTTTTTCGTAAGACGGTATTTTTGCAATCTACTGTTGGGTTTATCGGGCAAAGTGTATTCAATTAATTGCTTTGTCAGCAATTCTCTGATTACCTTATTCAATTGCCCTGAAACGGTCTTTTGTCCAAGCTCTCCGGATATATCGGCTTTCCCCGAAGGAGCATATTCAATCGCTTTTAGAACCCGAATATCAAGCGACTCTGGCTGCGACTCTGGCTGCGACTCTGGCTGCGACTCTGGCTGCGACTCTGGCTGTACCGGAACTTTTTTTCTCCATACAGTTAAGATGAAAAAACCGTTTTCAAGGCGAAATTGCGGGGCATTAATCCCCGCGCGGCGGCATTGTTCAACCATATCAACAGTCCCTGAGCCCGCTTTCTCAATATATTTTGTCAGAAAAAGCGGATCGGCAAGCAGCGGATTAGCAGGCAGAGAAGGATGCGGTTTTGAAAGACTTTCAATAGTAAGGGACGGCGGCAATGTTCCAGGATTCCATATTTCAAGCCGGTCAGCAAAAAGCATTATCTCAACGCTTGCGCCGCTTGTATAATCCCGGTGAGCTACGGCATTAACTATGCCTTCGGAAACCACTTCCTGCGGTATATCATACTCAACAGGAGCTTGAGGTCCTTTTGAACGCGTTCCTACAAAACGGTTAAGTTTTGACATCACGAAATCAATGGACTGGTCCACCATATCAAAAACAGTGCCTTTGTAAATCTGATATGACGGAATCGGCTTAAGCTTTTGCAGGCCGTGAAAGTGCATGCATTTCACTTCCGATGATATGAGATGCCTGAACCTCTGCGGCCTGGTTCCGAAAAGGAGAACTGCCGCGTTATTCGGATTTCCATTATCAAGCAGGTTGAGATGGGTCAGGACTTTAACAACAGGTTCGTCCTCAGACAAAACAAAATCTCTCGCGCTCTTTGCCCTGGAAAGAAACCAGCGAATCTTCCCATCTGAAATGTCCGCTATTTTCGCATCGCCGCAATGCGCCGAGTCAAACGGACCTGTGATAATTTTCCCTGTGCTCAAGAGATAATTCACCAGACTTGCATACACCGCTGTATTCAATTCCGACTGGGTATTGAACCTGCGCCGTACAAGCTGCTTTCCGGCCAGTTTAATCAGGGAAAGCATCCTTTTATGCCTGACACTATCATCGCTTCCTTTGACAAAAATCAGTCGATGCTTGCCCGATTCTCCCGCCTGCAGAAATTCTTTGCGGACGGGGGATAAACCGCCGGCGTCTTCTATACCATATTCGTTGCCGAATAATCCCAGATATATATCGCTTACCCTGACATGCTCCAAATAAACTTTATCTGCTCGAAAATCCGCGGCCGGGAGCTCCTCAAATATGAATACTTCAAAAAATGCCCTCAACAGAGGCTCGCCGTGAATGTAATCTTTTAAAGCTTTACGCTCTTTTTTAAATTCTTCTTGAACGCTGCTTATAAAAATTTTGTATTTTTTCATCAGAAGAACCACCATTTTTTCTTAGCCGTCGGGAACTTCCGGAGCGATTCGTCCGCGGCTTTTCTCACCTCGGGGCTGGCGTCTTTGGACGATGAGCGTTTAAGCGTTTTACGCGCGGCCTTAATCTTATCTTCGCTCAATTTCCCTGCTCTCGCCATCTCCGCCAGCGTCAACGCCGCCTCGCGCCTCACAGACCATGACCCGT
>Ga0210049_1003293_pt1 | contig 14624 bp, 7 predicted proteins | sample CryGeyCG2014_300_2_FD_183964 | JGI IMG/M metagenome (GOLD analysis project Ga0210049, IMG submission 183964) | Groundwater microbial communities from aquifer - Crystal Geyser CG06_land_8/20/14_3.00 (SPAdes) (version 2) | ecosystem: Environmental > Aquatic > Deep subsurface > Groundwater | place...
GGTCAGTGCCATGCCGCCGCCGGAGCTGACTTCGATGAAGCCGCCGTCGCCGCCACGGGCGCCGCCGCGGGCGGCGAGCGTCCCGGCAACGGTCGCGTTGGTATCGGACCAGAGGTCGACGCTGCCGCCACTGGAATCAGCGCCGCCGCTGACGTCGATCACGGAGTCAGGCGTGAGCAGGGTCTGGCCGGTCGAGCGGAGCGAGACCTTGCCGCCGTCGGCGCCCTCAGCGCCCTTGGCGAGGATGGTGTCGAAGTTGCCCACCTTCTCGCCGGTGAGGGAGACCTCGCCGAGTGCCGCGCCCGCTTCAGCCGCCGACACGTCGATGAGTCCTTTGTTCTGGACGATCCCCTCGTCCCGCCCAGTCATGATTACCTTGCCGCCCTGAATGCGGAACGACTTGGCTTCGAGGACGCCTTCCTGGTTGACCACCGAGGTGACCACTCCCCGCGCCGCGTCCCCCGTCAGGGCCACCGTGCCGCCGGGGTTGGTGATCGTCCCGGTATTGCCCACCGAGGCCGAGAGCGGCTTGCCGTCGGGACCAACGACGGATTCCAGCACCTTGCCCGCCACGCAGTAGGTGATCGGCCCGTCGTCTCGGAGGCGCACCTTGAACTCGCCGCCCGAGCCGAGCGCCACGGTGCCGAGTTGGGCGATGATCAGCCCTTCGTTCTTCACGCCCGGCGCCACCAGGAAGACCGCGCCGTTCTTCGCGACCTTGATCTGGCCCTGGTTCACCACGAACGCCGGCTTTGCGCCGGGCTTCTGGAGGAACTCGTACTTGCCTGCCAGGAAGTCGCTGTCCTTGAGGTCGAACGTCGTCGCGAGGAGGCTCCCCACGTCCACCTTGGAGTGCGGCCCGAACAGGATGCCGTTCGGGTTCACCAGGAACACCCGCCCGTTGGCGAGCAGCTCACCCAAGATCGTCGACGGATCGATCCCCGTGACGCGGTTCAGCGCGACGGCGCCGGCGTTCGGCTGGAGGAACTTGACCAACTCGTTGACATCGATGCTGAAACCCTTCCAGTTGATGATGGCTGACTGCGAGCTTTGCAGGATGCTCGTCGTCAGCGCGTCGGGCTTCGAGATCGCCGCCTGGCCGGCGACGACGTTGCCGCCTTCCGGGGCGGCCAGGGCGAGGGAGCAAAGACCGGTGAGAAGCAGGGCAAATGCGGTTCGGCTCATTGGAGTTCCTCCATCCGTTTTCGTGAGAAGTCTGCTCGCGGACTCCGAACTGTTCGCTGACGGCGCAATTCGGGCCGCATGTCAGGGCAGTATTAGTAGCTGTGCGCCACCTGGAAGTACGGCTGGAACCGGCTGCTGTTGGACGGGCCTTCCGACAGCGCGTACCCCACGTCGGCCCGCAGGAACAGGCTGTGCGCCAGTTCCGCCCGCAGGCCGACACCGACGCCGGTCAGCGACTCGCTCGCCACCTGACCGGGGACCGGGGCCTTGTTGGAGATGCGGCCATGGTCCAGAAAGGCAACCGTCTGAAGCCCTCTCAGCCACGCGGGGGCGCGGAGCGCGGGCGTGTGGCGCAGCTCCAGACTCGCCCGCAGACCGGTGTCCCCCAACAGCTCCGACTGCGGGTAGCCCCGCACCGAGTTTGCGCCGCCGATGTCAAACTGCTCCCCCGCCACCAGTGAGTCGCCGGCCAACTGTCCGCTGAGCGTTGCCACCACGAATGAGCGCTCGTCGAGCTGCTTGGCATGGGTGTAGTCCACCACCAGCTTGGTGAACCGGCCGTCAGCGCCGCGGCGACTGCTGAGGGGGTCGTTGTCCGGCATGCCACCCAGGCGCTCGCCGAGACCCAGGTGCAGGTACGCCGAGCCGGCGTCCTTCGTCTGCAAGGCCGCGTTTGTGTCCTCCACGTTGACGCCCAACTTCAGCGCCCGGATCTGGTCGTAGCTGCTTCGCGCGCCGAGCAGCTCAAGCTCCGAATCCGCGCTCTCCAGACCTGCCTCCACCGTCACGCTCCGGTCGGACCGTTTCACCAGCGGGTGCGAGGCCGCCAGGCCGAACGACTGCCCGTTACCTCATTCCCAGCACCGCGAACTCCCCCCCCACCTCGAAGTTCCCGGCCATCCCATACAGGCTCAGCTTGGTGCCGTTGGCGCTCAGCGGCGTCGTGTAGTGGAGCTGGCCGTAGAGGACCTCGCTGGGAGAGAAGCCCGACACCAGCGCCAGGGTCAACGCGTCGCCCCGACCGCCCACGTTGCCGAAGGTGACCTGCTCTTGCACGTGTTCTCGACTGGTCTGGCGCGACCCGAAGTTGTTCACCTCGGTCCGGCCCGATGCCCGCTTCGCCGCTTCCACCAAGTCGACGACCACGTCCGTCGTCCCTGGCTCCCTACCCGCCCGGAGCGCTGCCTTCGCACTCAACCCGGGGCACTCGCTCAGGAGCAGCAGCCGCTGCTCCAAGGTTCTCTCTCGCAGCACCCCGCCAGGGTCGATGCCTCTCAAGGCTCGGCGGAGGAACGCCTCGGAGTACCGCCGGTTGCCGGCAATGCTCACCTCCCCCAACTTCGGCTCGATCACCTGGAGCGTCACCTTCCCGCCCTGGAGGTCCGTCTCCTGTTCGGGGAGGACCACCCGAGCGTTGAGGTAGCCGTGCTGGTGGTAGTAGGCTTCGACCTTCGTCGCCAACGCCTTCAAGGCGTCAAGCCCTGCCACCTCGGTGCCCAAGGCCGACGCAACGACGCGCGTCAGCTCCGCCGCGCTGAAGACCGTGTTGCCGGTGAACGCCACTTCCTTGACAGTCACCTTGGCGTCTTCAGCTTGAGCGACGCGGACGAGCGGGGGAGTGCAAATGCAGAGAACAGCGAAAGCCACGCACAGGACAGAGGTTCAGGGTCTCATGGGAGGACTCCTTCTCGGGGAGGTCGGGATCCGGCTTGCAGGAACAGAGTTTATCCGCCGGGTAACAGCCCGTCAAGGGGACGACCGGATCTTTGGGGGGGGGGGCCGGCTTCCCGAGAAGCGCACGGTGAACGGGAGGCGCCAGACCCGGACCCCCCAGTCCGTGTCGCCTCAACTTGAGCCGCGAGCATTGGCGCCTCGTCGCCAGCGCGGCTTCGGTGCGGTCGTGGCTTGGACCCGGGGGGCCCTACTGCGCGTGCTTCGTCCTCGCGATGATGTGCTCCTGCATCGCCTCATCCAACTTCACAAACTCGAAGCTGAAGCCGGCGACGCGGACTTGGAGGTGGGCGTGGCGCGCGGGCTCGCGCTGGGCCGCGCGGAGCGTGTCGGCGTTGGTGACGTTGAACTGCATCTGGCCGATGCCGCTGGCGAGGCCGCTGCGGATCACCTGGGTGAGGATGCTGGCGCCGTCGTCGCCCTTCACGACTGAAGGGTCGAGCTCGATGATCGCCGACGAACTACCCGCGGCCATGTCGTGTGGGAGCCGGGCGAGGGAGTTCATCATGGCGGTCAGCCCGCGCCGGTCGCAGCCCTGCTGCGGCGAGACGCTGTAGGCGAGAGGCTCACCGGCCCTGCGGCCATCGGGCGTGGCGCCGGTCTCGCGACCGGCGTCGATGTTCCAGCGAAAGGTGAACAGGTGCACGAAGTACCGCGCGCCCAGCGGCGACCGGAACGTGTCCAGCAGCTCCACGAAGTGCCGGGTGACGTCGGCGGCAAGCTCGTCCACCTCGGGTTCGTCGTTGCCGTACTTCGGCGCCTCGTTGAGCAGGCGTTGGCGCAGCGGCTCGGCGCGCTCGAAGTTGGTGCGGAGGGCTTCGAGCAACTCGGCTCGGTCGACCGGGCTGGACTGCGCTTGTGCGGTGGCGGCGGCAACTGCCGGTGACAGCTCAGACCGATCAGACGGATCGGACCGATCGGACTGATTGGGTCCATCAACACCGGCTCGCTCCCGGTCAAACACCAGCTTCTTGAGCGCCATCAGGCCGTCGGCCGCGTTGGGAATGCCGAACGCCATGATGGAGTGGTACTGGTACCGCGCGCCCCCCTCGCTGATGTCGCGCCCCGTCGCCAGGCAATCGTCGGTCAGCAGCGACAGGCACGGCAGCGGCCCGCGCTCGCGCTGACGCAGCTCGCCCAGGTTGCAGCCGTAGGCCATCCAGCGCGAGAAGTACTCGACCTGCGCCTTGTACGCGGCGAGCAATTCGTCGAACGTGCCGAAGCTCTCGAAGCTGCCCGTCTCGGGCCCGACTTGCCGCTTGCTGACGGGGTCCCCGCCATTGAACAGCGCCAGCTCCAGGCACTTGGCCAGATTCACACGGCCCGACACCGCGTGCGGACTGGCTTTTCCAGGAAGGGTGATCTCGACGCAGCCGATGGGCGCGTAGTCGCGCGCCTCCTCGATGGGGATGCCGCGCGCAGTGAGCGCCGGGATGATCTCGTCGTCGGAGAAGTAGAACGGAATGCCGCCGCCTCTGGCGTTCATGCGGGCACAGCGTTGCAAAAGTGCCTCGGGGGTGCCCGCGTGCAAGCGGACGGAAACGCAGCGGATGAAGTCCAGCCGCTCCGTCGCCTCCAGGACCAGGTGCGTCAACTCGTTGCACGCGTCGTCGCCAGCGGGAGTCTGTCCGCCCAGGCAGAGCTGCTGAACATCGTATTCCTGGTACAGCTTGCAGCCCAGCTCGATCATCCAGTCCAGGGCTTCCTCGCGCGTCAGTCGCCCCTCAGCAACGTCTGCCTCGTAGTACGGCCAGAGATACTGGTCCATCCGCCCGATTGAGTTGGCGTTGATGCCGTCTTCCGCGCACGTCAGCACGTGGGCGAACCAGAGCATCTGGGTGGCTTCGCGGAAGGTGGTTGCCCCGGACTCCGAAGCGCGCTCGCACAGCTCGGCGGCCTCCAATAGCGCCTGGCGGCGCTCGTCGCTGACGGCAGCGTCGGCAGCCTGTCTGGCGCGCTCCGCATAGCGCTTACCCAAGGCGAGGCCCGCCTCGCAGACGGCCAGTTCGGCCACGTAGAAAGCGCGGCGGCGCGCGCATTCCGGGTCTTCCGGAGAGAGAACGCCGAGGTGGGCCTCGACCTCCCGCCGCAGCCCGCCCCAGCCGAGCCGGATCCCCTTCGCGAAGTCGCGCACCGAGTGGTTCTCGCTCCAGCCGCCGGCCCAATAGACGCCGGCGCCGGAGTGCCGCGCGAACTCGGGGCACTCCTCGCCCACGCCGTGGTACGGCGCGCTCCGCCTCTCGAGGTAGCGCTGCATGAACTGCCGGACGCTTTCCTTCTGTTCGGCAGTCAGGTCGGTCTCCTGGAGTTGCCGCTGAGCGGCGTCGCCCCAGTTGCCGAAGTCGAGCGCCTCGGTCTGGCGGGAGAACAGGTGCTCGCCGAGCAGCAGTTCGTCGTCCCCGACGCTGAGCGGCGCGTCCTCGGCCAGGCACCGCAGCGTGAACGCTCGATGCTGCGCCCACGAGCAGCCGGGGTGCTCGCACCAAGCGCGCCACATTGCCAACGCCCGGGCGCCTGGCGCACCACCGGTGCCATCGCCGCGGTGCATGGCGGCGGCACGAAGGCGGTGCAGGCGAGGCGGCTGTTCGGTTGTGCTGGCGGCGTTGGTCAGACCTTGGGTGGCGACAGCCATCGAGCGACTCCTCAGATCAGCGGTCTCTGCCCACAGTGTAGCTCAGGAACGAGGCAAGCGGAGGGGAACCCTCGCCCTTGAAAGACGCCGGCTCACTTCACGCCAGACTCCGCCAACGAAACTGGGTGGTCCCCGAAGCAGCCAAGAACGCAGTGGGACAGCAGAAGTCGACGCCGACCATGTTGTCATTTGCGGGGGGAGCGACCGCGGCACGCTCTTCGCGGTTTACCGGTTCCTGGAGGAGCTGGGTTGCCGGTGGCTGGCGCCGGATCAGGAGTTCGTTCCCACGCGTGCCACCCTCAACGCGCCGGCGAGGGACCTGAAGACGGCGCCCGTCTTCAACATGCGCACCTTCGTGGCGCGCGATGAGGCGAAACGTGCCTGGGGTGTGAAGCTGGGCATCAACGGGTTCTACACGGCCGACGACCCGCAGTTGCACGGGAACGGGTACTACCTGCCGGCGGCCGTGCCGAGCTGCCACGCCTACCACGAACTCATCCCCGCGGAGAAGTACTTCGACAAGCACCCCGAGTGGTTCCCGCTGACCCAAGGCGAACGGCGCCCCGGCCGGTTGCAGGGCGCGCAGCTCTGCGTGACTGCCGAGGGGTTGGCCGACGAGTTTGCGCGACGGGTCATCGAACTCTTTGACGCCGACCCGAACCTGAACGTCCTGTCGATCTCGCCCAACGACGGTCGGGGCTGGTGCGAGTGCGAGCAGTGCAAGGCGTTGGATGAGCGGCTCTGCGGCTCGCGCACAACCAAACAGGGGTTGGCAGGCGAACAGCCGTTCATGGGCGATCGCGTCTTCTGGTTCGCCAACCAAGTCGCCGAACGCGTCGCCAAAGTGCATCCCGACAAGCTGCTGCTGGTGCTGGCCTACATCAACTACGCCGAGCCGCCGGACACCGTCGTGCCCGCGAAGAACGTCGTCCCGTGGCTGTGTCACTATGCGCCGGCCGACTACTCGCGGCCGATCAGTGATCCGACCTCGGCAGCCAACGCGCAGTTCAACGCCTTGCTCACCCGCTGGGCCCAGCAGGCGCCACACCTGCTGTTCTACTCCTACGTCAGCAAGAGCATGTGGTGGCGGCTGCCCCGACCAGTGGTGCACAACTTCGCGGCCGACGTGAAGTACCTGCACAGCCTGGGCCTCCGGCGCTACTACTGCCAGAGCACGCTGATCGACTGGCCCGAGGCTGGCCCGCTCTACTACGTGCTGTGCAAGCTGTTGTGGGACCCCTCGCAGGACCCGAACGCCCTCGCCGCCGACTGGGTCACGCACATGTTCGGCCCGGCGGCGAAGGAAATGGCTTCGTTCTACGCGGCAGTCGAGAACTCGGTCAAAGCCTCCGGACAGTCGTACTCCGACGACCCGCCGCGAGATGTGCCAGGCCTCTACGACCAAGCGGACCTCGACCGCGCGCAGAGGCACCTGGACGACGCGCTGACGGCCGCCGCCGGCGACGAGGGTGCGCTGACACGGCTGAAGCCGGTTGCAGAGACCTTCCGCTACGGCCGCCACATGATCGCGGCGTTGGAGGCGGCGCATCAGTACCAGCAGGCACCCACGATTGAGTTGGCCAAGACGATCGAGGAGCAGACCGCGAACGCCTGGGCGAGCTACCCCTACCGGTACGCAAAGCGCTACTTCGACGGAATCAGGATGCACACGCAGCTCGGCGTTATCTCCTCCGGCTTCGGCGAGGGCGAGCAGAAGGGCGGCCGGCTCTGCTGGAACTCCGACGAGACCGGCCCCGGTGACAACGCCGCCGGCTGGGCGACCTTCTTCCTCAACGTGGCTGACACGAAGCGCCCGGTGCGTTTGGAAATGGACGTGTGGGGCACGTCGCAACTGGACCAAGTGGTGATCAACACTGGCGGCCAGCGCAAGGGCTACGCCGAGGGCGGCGTCTGGAACCCCGTCAAGCCGAAGCACTCGCTCTCCGGCAAGGAGCAATGGGACACGCTGGTCTTCACGATCCCGGCCGACCTGTTGGCCGCCGACAAGCCTGTGCAGACCATCGGGTTTGGCGGCGCCGATTCGCAGGTGTGGGTGGGGGGGGTGCGGTTTGGGCAGGGGGAGCAGTGAGTGCTCCCAGGCGTCGCGCGCCGTCCGACGCAGCGTGACTTCACCGGTCCGCAAGTGCCGCGAGAGCCACACCAGGGCTGTCCGGCAGTTGCCGCACCGTGACGGACAGTCCTGCCGATCCAGCAGAAGGCGCTCCACGGGTCCTCCCTCTGAACGCTGACCCTTGCCCACGCGCGACAGCCCTGAACGAGGAGACCCCGTGACGGCAACGCCCCCTCCATGTCCGTTTTGTTTGGCATTATGTCCGCTATACTTGTTATTCTGCAAAGTTCGCGATACGATCTTCACCAACGCGATGGAGGTCGTCGATGGCAACCCAGACACTTGGCAACCGCTTGAGAGTTGCCCGGGCCGAGCGCGAGCTTTCCCAGGAGCAGCTTGCCGGTCTTGTCGGCGTGACGCGCCAGACCATCAGTGCCATCGAGACGGAGCTATACTGCCCGTCGGCCCTCCTGGCCTTCCTCCTTGCCCAGCAACTCAGCAAGCGAGTCGACGAACTGTTTTTCCTGAAAGGAGAGCCGACATGAGTACGACCCCTCCGGTGGAACGCGACGAGCGAACGGTGGCTGTCGAGAATGCCAGCTATACTCGCGAAGGTTAGGAATACACCGAAGCTATTGCACAAGTTCGACGCCTCTGCGTGCACAGCAGTGTGTTGGGTGCTCACCACACGCCCCCGGGTGAAGTTCTGCGAACTTCCACTTCGGTGTATTCCTAACCTTCGCGAGTATACCGATGCGCGGGCGCCTTCCTGCTCTCCGCGCTGTTGCTTGAGGTGGTGTACCGGGGCTGCTTCCGGAACGAGGCGGCTTGGGACTTGATGGCCATGGTCGTTGTGAGTGCGACGATCTCCATGGCGTACCAGGTCCGCCACAAGGCATTGGCAAGCAGCCGGATGGCGAAGAGAGACCTGCTCGTCGGCTTCGTCATGAGTGCCCTCGTCGCCACCATTGCGGCAGCGCTCGCGACCTGGCGCCGCGGCTGAAGCGGTGAACGTCAACACGCCGGGCAGGAGCCCTGCCGACCCGCGGCGAATAGCCCGCCCCGTCACACAGCCGGAGGAACCTCGATGAAGATCGCGCGCTCAGCCGCAGTCAGCTTGCCTGGAATGGTGGTGTTTGCACTCGTGCTCGAAAGCTCTGCCCTTGCCGCCTCGAAGGACCTCGGTGATGGTTTCACCGACCACGGGGTCTGCACCCCGCTCTCCAACCACCGGGGCATCGTCGCCACCAAGGACGGCGACGGCAGGGATATCGCTCTGGCGTGGTTGATGGACCACCGCGGCTGCTATGAGCTGCTGTTGGTGGATGCCGCGACCGGCAAGAGCGAGGAGTTCCCGATCCCCGCGCCCACCGGCGGCGACTCGCCCTTCGCCTCGATCCTGTCGTCCGGCGGCAAGTTCTACACCCACTTCGGCAGTCACTTCTACGAGTTCGACCCGGCGCAGCGCAAGTTCACCTTCGTGCATGAGACCGCGCCGCAGATGGCCATGGGCATGACGGAGGACGACAATGGCGTGATCTGGTCGGCCAGCTACCCGCAGAGCGGCGTGGTGTCCTACGACCCGAAGACCGGGGCGTTCAAAGACTACGGGCATGTCTACAAGCAGGGCTGGGCGCAGTACCAGCGCTACGTCGCCTGCGACGACACCGGCTGGCTTTACTTCGGCATCGGCAACACCGCCAGCCAGCTCATTGCCTTCGACCCGACCACCGGCGCGGCCACGCCGATCCTGCCCGACGCCGAGCGCAAGCACGGCAGCGGCTACGTGGTGCGCGATGTCAACGGGAAGGTCTACGGTCACGGCTCCCCCGACAAGGAAGAGCCGTGGTACGAGCTGTACCGCGGCCAGGCTACGAAGCTGCCCACGCCGCCCACGCCCAAAGCCAAACCCATCCTCACCGCCAGCCAGAGCCTGTTCCACCAACAGTTCCCCGACGGCAAACTGCTCAAGGAGTTCGACACCATCAAGCACCGCCTGGTCGTCGAGGACCCCAAGGCGAACCAGACGAAGGAGCTGACCTTCGACTACCAGAGCGAGGGCGCCCACATCATGGCCCTGTGCACGGCGCCCAATGGCACGATGTGCGGCGGCAGTGCCTTCCCCTTCCGCTTCTTCTCGTACGACCCGAAGACCGACGCGTGGGACCGTCACAAGGCCTTCCTGCAGTTCAACACCGTCGTCCGCCAGGGCGATCGCTGGTACACCGGCGGCTATGGCGAGGGCTTCCTGTTGGAGTGGGACCCGACCAAGCCGTGGGTGGATACGGTCAAAGACAACCCCGACTGCAACCCGCTCTTCCTGGCCGAAGCCAACCCCGACATCAACCGCCCGCATGACCTGCTGGCCCATCCCGACGGCAAGACGCTGGTGCTGGCCGGCACGCCCGGCTACGGTCTCACCGGCGGCGGACTGCTGTTCTGGGACCGCGAGACAAGGCACGCGCAGGTCGTCAAGCACACCGAGATCCTCCCCGACCACGCCCCCATGAGCCTGGTCGCCCTCCCCGCCGGCGAGCTGCTCCTCGGCACCACCATCGAGGCCGGAACCGGCGGCGCGGTCAAGGCGACGGTGGCGGAGCTGCTGGTCATGGACATGGCGACCAAGCAGGTGAAGTGGCACGAACCCCTCCTGCCCGGCGTCCGCAACTACACCGACATGTGCCTCGCCCCCAACGGCCTCGTCTTCGGCTTCGCCGACTGGAAGCGCTTCTTCGTCTTCGACCCGAAGACCCGCAAGATCACGCTGGAGAAAGACCTCGAGCCCGACCTCGGCCGCACCAACGCTCAGCAGCAGACCCGCACCTTCGTCTTCGGGCCGGACGGCACGATCTACGTGCTGCTGAGCCAGGGCATCGCCAAGCTCGACCCGGAGACGTTCGCGCTCGAGCTGCTGGCGAGGTCGCCGGCGCCGCTTGGCCCCGGCGGGGATTGGTTGGACGGGCAGATCTACTTTGGGAGTGGGTCGCATATGTACAGTTGGACGGTGGCGGATTAGAGCGGCGGACCCTCTGACCAAAGACGATGACATGCCAACAGAGCACACCGTCTATCACAGCCAGTATTGGGCCCACGCGCTAACCCTACGCGGGTCCGGGGGCGATATCGCGGCCCTGTCGCGGTCCCTCGCCAACGCCCGAGTCGACCTCAATCCCCACCAGATCGATGCTGCGCTCTTCGCTCGCCCTTCACCAACGGGGCGATCTTGGCCGATGAGGTTGGCCTGGGCAAAACGGTCGAAGCGGGCATCGTGCTATCACAGAAGTGGGCCGAACGCCGCCGGCGGGTCCTGATCGTCGTGCCCGCCATGCTCCGCAAGCAGTGGCAGCAGGAGTTGAGCGAGAAGTTCTTCCTGCCCTCCGAGGTGCTGGATTCCCAGGTGGTTGGGCGGCTGCGGAAGAACGGCGGCGGCAACCCGTTCGACCAGAGAGACAAAGTCGTCATCTGCTCGTACAACTTCGCTGCCGCCAGGGCTGCCACTGTTGCCCAGGTGCCGTGGGACATGGTGGTGATCGACGAGGCGCACCGCCTGCGGAATGTCCACCGCTCGCGCACCCGGCTTCAGAACAACCCGGCCGCACAGAAGACGATGGCGCACCGCATTGCCGAGGCTGTCGGCAAGGCGCCCAAGCTTCTGCTGACCGCCACGCCGCTGCAGAACTCGCTCCTTGAGTTGTTCAGTCTCGTCAGCGTGATTGACCTCCACGTGTTCGGCGACACGGCGTCCTTCCGCGAGCAGTTCCTCAACAGCACCGATGAGCTGACCCGCAACGTGCAACTGAAGCAGCGGCTGGCGCCCGTCTGCACGCGCGCCTTGCGCAAGCAGGTGAGCGAGTACATCCCGTTCACCAACCGCGTCCCGATCACCCAGGAGTTCTTGCCCACAGATCAGGAGCAGGCACTCTACGACGACATCACGACCTATCTCCAGCAGGACGTCCTCTACGCCCTGCCCGCCAGCCAGCGCCAACTCATCACGATGGTGCTGCGGAAGCTGCTGGCGTCGTCTACCTTCGCCATTGCCCGCACCCTCCGTCGACTTGCAGACCGCCTGGAGAGCCTTCGCGACCGGCTTGACTTGCTTGATGATGAAGACCTGGAAGGCATTGAGGAGTTGGCCGACGAGTACAGCGAGGATGCCGAGGAAGACACGGAAGGGGAAATCGACCCGGAGAAGCTGAAGGGCGAGCTGGACGACCTGCGGCGATACGCCGACCTCGCGGCCCGCCTCGCCCACAACGCCAAGGGCGACAAGTTGCTTCCCGCGCTCAAGATCGCCTTCGCCAGAGCGGAGCAACTCGGGGCGGCTCGCAAAGCCGTCATCTTCACCGAATCACGCGAGACCCAGACCTACCTCTACGACCTGCTCACCGCCAACGGGTACGAGGGCCAGGTCGCCACGATCAACGGCACGAACAACCAGCCGCACCACGCTGAGATTCACGCGCGCTGGCTGGATAAGCACCAGGGCACGGATCGGGTCAGCGGCTCCCGCGCCGTTGACAGGAAAGCTGCCCTCGTCGATCACTTCCGGGACGAAGCCACGATCCTCGTCGCCACGGAGGCCGCTGCCGAAGGTGTCAACTTCCAGTTCTGCTCGCTGGTCGTCAACTTCGATCTGCCCTGGAACCCGCAACGCATCGAGCAGCGCATCGGCCGCTGCCACCGGTACGGGCAGAAGCACGACGTGGTCGTGGTCAACTTCCTCAACCGCCGCAACGAGGCGGACAAGCGGGTCTATGAACTGCTCAGCGAGAAGTTCCGCCTCTTTGACGGCGTGTTTGGCGCCTCCGACGAGGTCTTAGGCGCGCTGGAATCGGGCGTGGACATCGAGCGCCGCATCGCCGAGGTCTACCAGACCTGCCGGACCAACGCCGAGATTCAGGCGGCGTTCGACGCCCTCCAGGCCGAGTTGGACGCCAAGATCCAGGCGCGCCTGGCTGCCACCCGGCAGGCGCTGTTGGAACACTTCGACGAAGACGTGCGTTCGCGCCTCAAAGTCAGCCGCAAGCAGACCCTCGAGTGCCTGTCCCAGCGGGAACGGTGGCTGCTCGACTTGACCCGGGTCGAGCTGGACGGCCAGGCCCGGTTCGACCCGACGCTGCCTCGCTTCTTCTACACCGGCGCCGACGCCCGGCAAGGCTGGTACAACCTCGACTGGAAAGCCGCCGAGACCGCCGCCGAGCACTTCTACCGCCTGGACCATCCGCTGGCTGTGCGCCTCATCGAGCGGGCGGTCGCCCGGAAGCTGCCTCTGGCCGAGATCACGTTCAACTACACAGACCATCCCGGCAAGATCAGCGTAATCGAGCCACTGGTCGGGCAGTCCGGCTGGCTGGAAGTGTCCAAGCTCACGGTGTCTGCCGTGGAGGTGGACGAGTTCCTCGTCTTCGCCGCCAGGACGGACCACAAGCAGGTCTTGGACGACGAGATCTGCCGCAAGCTGCTGTCTCTCCCGGCAGCGCTGGGACCGGAGACCACGGGCGCTCCCGATCTGGCCGGTCAGCGGAAGGCCGAGGTCGCAGCGCGCCTCGGGGAGATCGACACACGCAACGCCCAGCTCTTCGACGAGGAAGTCCTCAAGCTCGACCGCTGGAGCGAGGACCTGAAGCTGTCGGTGGAGCACGAGATCAAGGAGCTGGACAAGCAGCTTCGCGAGCTGCGCCGTTCGGCCGCCCTTGCCCAGTCCTTGCAGGACAAGCTGACTCACCAGAAGCAGCTTCGCGACCTGGAGCGCCGTCGCAACACCAAGCGGCGCGAGCTGTTCGACGCCCAAGACGCCATCGATCAGCAACGCGAAGACCTGATTGGGAAGATCGAGAAGCAGTTGCAGCACAGCAGCACTGTCTACGCCCTGTTCACCGTCCGCTGGAGGGTGACATGACTTCCAGAAGCAAAGAGAAACACCCGTTCGGGCAGGAGGAAGGCCTGGCGTTGGAGTTCAAGCGGGCAGCCGGCAGCTTGCCGGAGAGCTTCTTTGAGACGACCATTCCGTTGGCGGACGCGGATTCGGGCACAGATGAACAGGTCACCCCGCAAGTTACCGCGGAAGCTACCGGGGAAGTCGAGGCACAAGTCACCCCACAAGTCACCCCACAAGTCGCACCCCAAGTCACCAGGCTCCTTGTGGCTACTCGGGGCGGAATGGGCCGAGCTGCCCTGCAAGAAGAACTGCGCCCTGAAGCAAGGAACCGGCCGAAGCCAGATCCGCGCCCGTCTTTGGGGGATTGGGCGACTTCTTCTGTCTCGAACACCCTTGCCCAAGGCTGGCTTCTGGGCTACGCTAAGCACAACATACGCGCCGTGCCTCTCTCCCACAGGGATGACGCACATCAAGGGCGCGTATTTTTCTGTTCCGAGGGTCACCCGCCAAACAGGGCAGCTCGGGGGTGGTCAGCGTGATGGCTCCTCCACCTCAGCCCGCCCCATTCAGCAAGCCGTGGCTCTCCTATCAGGACCAGGTGGCGCTGCTACAACAGCGCGGTCTCGCGGTTGCGGACCCCGGCGCTGCCGCGCAGTTCCTCAGTCACGTCAACTACTACCGGTTCAGCGGCTATTGCCTGGCCTTCGAGCAAACGCGCCACTGCTTCCACCCGACTGCGACGTTCGAGCAGATCCGGGCCGCCTACGAGCTCGACCGGGTCTTGCGAGACCTCGTGACGGAAGCCCTTGAAGAGGTCGAACTGGATCTGCGCACCACCATCGCCCATCACTTCGGCCGGCAGCACGGTCCCTTGGGGCACACTCAGCCCACCGCGTTCTTCCACACGTTCAAGCACCAAACCTGGCTGGCGAAGCTCCGTGACGAAGCCTCGCGCTCCAGGGAACTCTTCGTCATCCACTTCAACCGGGACTACCAGGAGTTCCCCGATCTTCCAATCTGGATGGCTACTGAGGTCATGTCCTTCGGTGTGCTGTCGTGGATGTTCAGTGGCATGACCCGCGCGGACCAGGGGACCGTGATCAGTCGCTACGGGCGCCAGCCTC
>Ga0210049_1003297_pt1 | contig 14615 bp, 16 predicted proteins | sample CryGeyCG2014_300_2_FD_183964 | JGI IMG/M metagenome (GOLD analysis project Ga0210049, IMG submission 183964) | Groundwater microbial communities from aquifer - Crystal Geyser CG06_land_8/20/14_3.00 (SPAdes) (version 2) | ecosystem: Environmental > Aquatic > Deep subsurface > Groundwater | place...
AACAACATCGGAAGGCATAAAACAATATCGTCATATCGGGGTATATTACGATATAGCTGTTTTCACCAATTTATCTCCGGAACATCTTGAAGCTCACGGCGGGAGTTTTGAAAAATATAAACAGATGAAGGCAAAAATGTTTGCGGTGCTTTCTTCTCATAACAAAGTTATAGACGGAAAAAGAATTGAAAAAGTCATCATCGCAAATAAAGACAGCGAGTACGCCGATTATTTTTTGGATTTTAAAGCCGATAAGAAAATTACTTTTGCTATAAACAATAAAGCGGACTATATTGCAGATAATATCCAAGAAACAAATACTGGCGTAAGTTTTGAAGTGGCAAAAGTAATTTTCAAAATCGGCATCTTGGGCAAGTTTAATGTTTATAATGCCCTGCCAGCTATTATCGTTTGTCATCTCGTTGGTGTAAGTGATTATCTAATAGCGGAGGGGTTAGTAGAATTACAGACAATTCCGGGCCGAGTGGAAAAAATAGATGAGGGGCAAAATTTCACGGTGTTAATTGATTATGCCCATGAAAAAGAAAGTATCGCGAATATTTTGCAGACGGCAAACAATATGAAAAAAAGGGGGGTAAAGACAATTATTTTACTTGGTGCCGAAGGTGGTGGACGAGATAAGGCCAAAAGACCAATTATGGGCGAACTTGCCGCAAAAATGGCCGATTATGTGGTCGTGAGTAATGTTGATCCTTATGAGGATGATCCGAAACAAATTTTGGAAGATATCGCCAGTTCATCTGAAAAATTTGGGAAGGTTAGAAACCAAAATTTGTTTGTTATTGAAGATCGTAAATTAGGAATTAAAAAAGCGATATCTTTAGCAAAAGCAAATGATATTGTACTCATAACCGGCAAGGGCGCAGAGCAATCTATCGTTATTGGTGGAAAGAGATCGACTTGGGATGACAGACAAGTTGTTAGAAAAGAATTGAAATCAATCCCGCCAGCCTATTGAGCAAGCAGGCAAAAAATGGAGGTGAGGGGGAGGAAATTTTTTGAGCCAGACGGAAGCATTGCCTCGCGGCTTCGCCGCTCGGCAGGGTCGCGTCCCGCAAGGCGGGACGCGACAAAATCCCACGGCTCGCCAACGGAAAGAATTGGCTCCAACCCTTGCGTGCGTGGATTTTAGATACAAAAAAAAGCCAAAAACTTGCCAAGTTGCGAAATGTGGACCCAGCGAGATTTGAACTCGCAACCTCTTCAATGCCATTGAAGCGCGCTGCCATTGCGCCATGGGCCCATTATTTTTAACTATTATATATCAATTCTTAGATTTTGAAAAGGATTAAAAAAACCCAAGTAAATCAAATGTCTGCTTGGGTTCTATTCTTCTTCATCGGCTAAATTTAAAAGAGTAGTTATTAGCTTTTGAGTAATTCCTTCTCTTGAATTTACTTCAGGCCTTTGAAACCTTAATGGTTCGCCAATTTTTATTGTGATTTTCTTCCAAAGAAGTACAAAAAACATAAAAATCAGCGAGTTAAAATATACTTTATCTGACGAGTCCATTGGTGTCTTTTTTTCAATTTCAACCCAAAGCGGCACTACTAAAGGATTTGTTATACGAATTAATGAACTTATTCCTTCTTGCAACGGCCTAATTTTCCCTTTTCCTTTGGGGCTATGGAAAAAATCTTTTCCCTTTTCAGTTCTTCCCCCTTCTCCAAAGATAATCACTATCCCGTTCAATTTAAGGATTTTCACCAGCTTTCTAATGGCTTTTATTTTTTCTTGTTCATTTTCTCTATTAATAGCAACTGCTGCATACTTTAGTAGCCAATGCCAATAGGGAGAGCCAAGATAGTTCTTTTTATCCGGAGTACTTATCGGTATACGTGTCAAGGGATGACGAAGGTATCCTCGATAACACATCACCGGCAGTAATATCGGCTCTAATAAACTTGGGTGATTTGAAACAATGATTATTTTGCCTTGATTGTGGGGAAAACGTTCGGGGTGAACAATGCGAATTCTTCCAAAAAACCTAAATAAGATAAAAAGAATCGCAAGAAGTAATCCGATCGGATATACTAATAGTAAAATCATTATTCTATCAAATATTTTTTTAAATAACTCTAACAGCTTTTGCCTATAGGCTAAAATCTTTCTTTTTATCTTATCTTTTATCGCTTTCATTGTGTTTCTCCTTATTAAAATGTTAAAGAACAAGAAATCTCTATTTTCCAATATCCCAATTATAACAAAAATCCTTTTTTTAGCAAGGGTAAAGTTATCGTAATTGAATAGAATTTGCCGTAATACTTCCATCCTGATTAGCAGTGCCGTTTATTGAGATTGTTTTGCCTATTTCAAGGTTGTTCAACGATTCTTCGGCCGATTTTGTAGTCGCGGTGGAATCCGAAAAAAAGACAATTTTTGAGCTAGCGTCTGGCATTTTCAACGTTAAACTTTGTTCATCTTTAGCAATCACTTCACCTGTAAGAAATCCTGCTCCAATTCCCTTTCCAGCTTTTTCTTGAGAAAATTGCTGACGTTGTTCAGAAGAAAGATTTTGGAAGCGGGGCGTTTTACTTTCTTGATATTTTATCCCGCCATAAAATGCTCCACCACTGACTATAATTACTACTACAAAAATAATTAATAGTATTTTTTTCATATTTCTTGGCGCCTATGGCCTTACGAAGTCCGATCTCGCGCGTTCGCTCAGTAACAGTAGTAAGCATCATATTCATAATGCCGATGCCTCCCACAATAAGAGAAATGCCGGCAATGGAAGCGAGAAGAATGGTAAGAGTATCGTTTTCACGTTTTGTTCGGTGATAAATGAACCAGTGTCAATTTGAACGTTTCGTACCGCTGGATATGCGACAGTTGTCCCAATAACTGAAGTATTGGTATTCGTGCCCTTTGCCGTAACTTGATAACGATTGGAAAGTTCAGGCGCAACGGTTTTAGCAAGAGTAATTTCTTTTTGAATAGCATCGGCATCTTTACGAGGGCTCGCGCGATAGCCACTCTTTGTATCTCGCCTCCGGAAAGCTGGTTTGAGTAATTGTTGAAGTAACAACAATGTCGCCTTCTTTAAGGCCGTTTACGATTTCAACCTGGGTGTCTTACGTCAGTAACGATAGAAGCAGATAAGCTCATACCGGGTTTTACTCTCTCATCTTGCGTATCAAGGTCGATTTTTACATTGTAAGTGACAACGCCTTGTGAAACAGCGCCAACGGTATCAATTTCCGCAACTTCTCCGGTAATGGAAAAATTTTCAATAGCATCAAAAGTAACAGTTACTTTTTGTCCGGCCTTAATTTTAGCAACATCGATTTCATTAAGAGTAATCTCGGCTATTTTTTGTTGAGTGATAAGGGTGGTAAGCGCTGTGCCAGAGGAAACCGAATCTCCTTTTATAATATTTATTTTGGAGACTATTCCATACCCAAAACATCTCGCAGGTCTTTCATATAATCAGATAGTTTAAAAAAGGCGGTGGAGACATCGTTGTAACCGTTTTCATAAGCGTTATTCAACGTGCGTTCAGTAACTATATCTCCGGAAACTTTTGATTTTATGTCTATTTGGTCAGAAGATGAAATTTGACCGCTTCCAGAGACAGAGACAATAAGTGTACCTTTTTCAACCGCCGCGATTGCATAACGAACAGCGCTGTCATTGTCTTTAAGTTTCTGATAACCAAAATAGCCGTCAATAATAATTAACAAAAGGATTATTCCTGTTATCGCCTTGTGCTGAGGTATTCGTCTGAATATTTTAGAAAACATATTTATATCTTGTTTCCGTTAAAAATTCATATAAGCTTTGCCTCAATCTGACCTTCTTCGTTGGGAGAGCCGTGGCCTGAAATAAAATCGCCGGGTGGAAGAGGAAGTTTTCGCCAGTCGCCAAAAAATCCGGTTTTAGGTCCGGCAAAATTTTTATGATAACTTTCTGCCCAACGATATGAGAAACGCGCCTTCATTTCGCCAATCAACATGCCGGCACTAAATATCAAAACAATTATTACAAAGCCAGCGAGTCCAATAATAATCCATTTAAAAATATCTTTGTTCATATATTATTTATTAAATATCCTAATAATAATTTTTTTTGTAAAGAAAAAACCGAAGAGTAAAAAAAACCATGCCAATACTTATTGTAAAAGCTATTAGGCCCGTAATCGGCAATGATTCAAGAATAGCCGAACTAAAGTTCTGCCAGAGAGCAAAGAAAGTTCCGAAATCGCTGATAGCAGCAGAAATAAAGTAAAGAATACCAGAATTTTCCATCTGATTTATCAACATTGTCCAGGAAAAAGAAACGGCCAAAAAAGAAACAACTAAAAGACCCGCAAAACCAAACACCAATCTCCTCGTGTGTTGTAGTTCTTGTTCTCGTTTAATTGCCAGAATTATCCGGCCATAAAGCCCGGCCGGCGGCTCAACTTGCCTCATATTACTAATACGAAAAAAAGATGCCTTTTGGTGCATCCCGCCAGGCGATTTTTTCTTTTCGCCATCAAAGTAGATTAAAGAAATTTTCAACGGTTAGTCCGGCTTGTTTAATAATTGACTTTAAAGTTTTAGGAGTCAAATCCTTCTTATGGAAAGGTATGGTAATTCTTAAATTAAGATTGTCCGGATGACGCAATTGGATATGGCTTCCTGAACGATGATATTCGTAAAAACGAGCTCTTTTAAGAGCTCGAATTACTAATAGAGATGGTATCCTGGGAAGTTTTGACATAAAATAAAAATATAAAATTATACACAAACTTTCATTCTTTCTTTTTTCGTCTCAAACGTTCTATGCGAATGTAATATTTTATCTTTTAACAATGCTTCAAGATAGCAACGGATAGCATCTTTTGCCATTTCGCGAGCTTCTTTTAGATTATCTCCTTCGGTTACTAATCCGGGCAGTTTAGGAACAGTTACTGTATATCCTTCTCCATTATAGTCAAAGACGACTTCGTATTGATAGATTTTTTCTTTACGTTTTTTCATATTTTAATCTTATCAAAATATAATAAACAGTGTCAAGTCTAATTTTTGGGAAAGAGTTTTTTGAGACGAAGAATGGCCCTTCTATGTCGGCTTTTTACGGTATTTAAGGACTCTCCTATTGTTTAATTAAAATCTCCAGCGATTTTTCATCGCCTTTAAGATAGTCGGCTATAAGTTGATTATCCAAACGGTTTTGCATATTGGTGCCCTCGCCGCGACTCGAACGCGGAACCACTTCCTTAAAAGGGAATTGCTCTACCAGTTGAGCTACGAGGGCAAGCCACATTTTGCTTTCGCAAAAGTGGAATTTTTAATTTTTAATTTTCAAACCTTTTGGAAATTGTATCATTAAAAATTGATTGTAAATTGAAAATTGTAAAATTGAAAATTTATTACAGACCCTCTTCTTTGAGTTTCTCCAAAAGCTCTTTCTGTTTTTTGGTTAATTTCTTTGGTGTTTTAATAATCAGCTCAATATACAAATTTCCCCTGCCAAAACCGGCAAAATGAGGTATTCCTTTACCAGAGACCCTTAAAACCTTACCTGATTCTGAGCCAGAAGGAACTTTTAGTAAAATTTTATTTCCCTGCCTACCCGGCAGGCAGGCATCTAAAATTGCTATCTCAATTTCATCTCCTAAGGCCGCTTGAGAAAAATTAATTGGGATAAAAGTGAATAAGTCGTCTTCTCTTCTTTCAAAAACAGGATGTTTTTTTACCAAGACCCTTACATATAAATCACCGGCTTCCCCACCTTTTCTGCCTGCCTCTCCTTTGCCAATAATTTTTATTACTTGATTTGAATCAATTCCGGCCGGAATAACGATTTTAATATTCTCTTCTCCTTTTACTCTGCCTTCGCCCTTACAAACATTGCAAGGTTTTTCCGGTATTCGACCTTCGCCCTTACATTCGGGACAAACAGTCCAATGGGTAAAAGAACCAAAAAAAGATCTTTTTACCTGTTGGACTTCTCCTGTTCCCCGACAAGAAAAACATTCTTTTACAGCTGTATCAGGTTCAGCTCCCCTACCCTGGCAGCGAGGACAAAGGATTTGTTTATATAGAGAAATTTCTTTCTTAAAATCTGTTAAGGTTGCTTCCAAAGGAATTTCTATGTCAATTTTTATATCTCTTCCCTTTTTGAGATTCTTTTTTCGGGCTGTTTTATTTCCTCCAAAACCAAAAAAATCCTCAAAGACATCATTCAAGTCCTCAAAGCCAAACTCAAAACCTGAATCTTCGCCTGCATTTTCAGCAAAAGGTCTACCCCAAGCCCAATTAAAGTCGGTATTCCCAGCTCCATCAAAGGTTTGGCCAAATCTATCATACTGGGCTTTTTTTTCTTTATCAGACAATATCTGATAGGCCTGATTTATCTCTTTCATTTTTTCTTTATCGCCACCTTTGTCTGGATGATACTTATGGGCCAATTTATAATAGGCCTTTTTTATTTCCTCTGACGAAGCGCCGCGAGGAATACCTAAAATTTTGTAATAATCCATAAAATTGTAAATTAGAATTTATTTCTTTTCTTTATATTCTCCTTCTTCAGATTTCGGCTCATCATCCTTACCAGATTTTTTTTCTTGGTTAGTTTTGTATAACTCTGCTCCGATTTTTTGAATTACATTTGAAAGTTCCTGGGTTTTATTCTTAATTTTTTCTATATTATCACCATCTTTCGCTTTTTTCAACTCTTCAATTTTTTGTTCAACTTCTTTTTTTATCCCGTTTACAGCGGGATTGCTTTGCGCCTCTTTTAGAGTTTTCTCGCAAGTATAGATTAAATTATCCGCTATATTTTTATTTTCAATTAACTCTTTTTTTCTTTTATCTTCTTCTACGTGAAGTTCTGCTTCTTTTTTCAGTTTTTCAATTTCTTCTTTTGAGAGGCCGATAGATCCCTCAATTCTTATTGACTGGCTTTTGCTTGTTGCCTTATCTTTGGCAGAAACATTTAAAATACCATTAGCGTCAATATCAAAAGTAACTTCAATTTGGGGCATGCCGCGCGGAGATGGCGGAATTCCGTCCAGAATAAACCTGCCCAATGTTTTGTTATCTTGAGCCATCGGTCTTTCTCCCTGCAAGACATGTATTTCTACTGACGTCTGATTGTCTCCAGCCGTGGAGAAAATTTGGCTTTTATCTGTCGGAACGGTTGTATTTTTGGGAATTAAAACGGTAGAAACTCCACCAAGGGTTTCAATGCCCAAAGAAAGAGGCGTTACGTCCAGAAGTAAAACTTCTTTCATGTCTCCCTGGAGGATTCCTCCCTGAATTGCAGCTCCAATTGCCACCACTTCATCAGGGTTAATTGATTTATTGGCTTCTTTGCCAAATAATTTTTTAACTTCTTCTTGAATTTTTGGCATTCTGGTTTGTCCTCCAACCAAAACAATTTCTTCAATGTCTTTGACTCCAAGTTTTGTTTCTTCTAAAATTTGTTTTACTAAATTAATGGATTTCTTAATATACTCTTCCACTAAGTTCTCAAGCTGGGCTCGGGTTAATTTTAGATAGAAATGTTTCGGCCCGGAAGAATCAGAGGTAATAAATGGAAGATTAATTTCTGTTTCCATAGTAGTGGATAGTTCAATCTTAGCTTTTTCTCCTGCCTCTTTGATTCTCTGAAGGGCTAATTGGTCTTTTGCCAAATCAATTCCTTGTTCTTTTTTAAATTCTTTGATAAGCCAATCCATTATTTTTTGGTCAAAATCATCTCCGCCAAGATGGGTATCTCCGCCGGTTCCGATAACCTTAATTGTTTCTTCGGTAATATCCAGAATTGAAACATCAAATGTCCCTCCGCCAAAGTCATAAACCAAAATTTGCTGTCCTTTCTTTTGAGTCAAACCATAAGCTAAGGCTGCAGCTGTTGGTTCGTTGATAACTCTGTTTACTTTCAATCCGGCAATTTCGCCTGCCACTTTGGTCGCTTTTCTTTGAGAATCATCAAAATAAGCCGGACAGGTGATGATAGCTTCAGTAATTTTCTCTCCTAATTTTTCTTCGGCGTCTTGTTTTAATTTTTGTAAAATCATAGCTGAAATTTCAGCCGGTTTATACCATTGGCCCCCCATTTTAATTTCAACTCCTCCATCTTTTGCTTCTCTGAGTTCATAGGGCAGGAGTTTTTTATCTTTTACCACCTCAGGATCTGAGAACCTTCTGCCTATTAATCTTTTGACCGAAAAAATAGTGTTTTGAGGATTGGTAACTTGCTGTCTTTTAGCAATTACGCCAATTAATCTTTCTCCATTTTTTGTCAAAGCAACAACCGAAGGCGTAGTTCTAGCTCCTTCTTTGTTTTCTATAATTTTCGGCTGACCGGCCTCTACTAACGCCATCGCCGAAAAAGTTGTACCTAAATCAATACCTATTATTTTTGCCATGTTATTATGTTAAAATGTTAATATGTTAAATAATTATTTTGCGACTTTTACTTTAGCGGGTCTGATGACCCTGCCATACATTGTATATCCTTTTTTGACTTTTTCAATTACTATACCGGATTCTTTTTCTTTTGCCTCAACGTCTTCAACTATTTCCTGGAAATTCGGGTCAAATTTTTGGCCTAAGCATTTTATTTCTTCTACGCCCTGGTTTTTTAAAAAGTCCAGAATCTGGATTTTTATATTCAAAACACCCTTTACCCATTCGTTTTCTTTAAAATCTCCTGATAGTTTTTTTTCCGCGAGCTCAAAATTATCCAAAATCGGCAGAAATTTTAAGAGCAATTCTTCGTTGGCATACTTAATTAATTCTTCTATTCTTTCCATTTCTTCTTTTTTATAATTCAAAAAATCCGCTCTTTCTCTTTTCCAGCCGTTTAAATATTCATCTCTTTGTTTTTGACATTCCTCAAATTGCTTTTTCAAATCTTCCAAATCTTTTTTTGTTTTTTCCATATTTTTTTAGTTATTCAATGTTTTTATATTAAACAAATTAACTGCAGAAGTCAAGAATAACAAAACAGGCCTTTTTTTATTCTTTTAAAATATGGTAAAATATTTTAATGGGTAAGAAAAAGGCAATTATATTTTTAATGGTTATCTTGGCAATTGCGGCGTTTTTTCGGCTGTGGAAATTGGACTCAATTCCGCCTGGACTCTATCCTGACGTGGCGATAAACGGAAACGATGCTTTGGATACCTTGAAAACTGGACAATGGAAGTTGTTTTATCCCGAAAATAACGGTCGGGAAGGCCTTTTTATGTGGTTGATTGCCTTCTCTTTTTTAATTTTCGGACCAAGTATCTGGGCAATAAAAATCGTAGCAGCAATTATTGGAATTTTCACTGTTCTCGGTTTGTATTTACTAACAAAAGAGTTATTCCAAAATTCAAAATTCAAAATTCAAAATTCAAAATTTATTGCTTTGCTAGCGAGTTTCTTTTTAGCTATTTCTTTCTGGCATGTTAATTTTTCCCGTCTGGGATTCAGAGCAATTATGGTTCCCTTTATTTTAGTTTTCGGATTTTATTTTCTGCTTAGAGGGTTTCGCCAAAAAAGAGTTTTGTTCCTTATAATTTCCGGCATTTTTTTCGGTCTGGGTTTTTACACCTATATTTCTTACAGATTTGTTGTTCTGCTGTTGGCAATCGTTTTAATCTGTCAGTGGTTTATTTACAAAAAACAAAAAAATCAAAAAAAATTCTTAATTCTTACTTTTTACTTCTTAATTTTCGTTTTTATTACTGCCTTACCAATTGGCATATACTTCCTTTCAAATTCCGGTGATTTCTTTGGCCGAACAGGCGATGTCTCAATTTTTAATTCAGAAAAACCTTTTTATGAATTAGGAAAGTCGCTAATTTTGCATCTGGGAATGTTTAATCTTTATGGCGACCTAAATTGGCGTCATAACTTTGCCGGCTCTCCCCAACTTCTTTGGCCTGTCGGAATACTCTTCTTAATCGGTTTAATTATTTCAATTAAAAATAAAAACTATTTATTGCGAACCTGGTTTTTAATTATGTTATTGCCGGGATTTTTATCTTTTGAAGGGATCCCTCATGCCTTAAGAGTTATCGGAGTAATCCCTCCTGTTTTTATTTTTGCCGGACTCGGCGCCTTCTGGCTTTTTGAAAAAATAAAATTTTTCTTTAAAACAAGAAGGCAGAAAATATTTTTTTATCTTTGTTTTGCTTTATTTTTAATTTCTATTGCTTTTAGCGAATTTGATAAGTATTTTTACCAATGGGGAAAAAGCCCTGAAACAGAAAACGCCTTTTCTAAAAATTATGTTGAAATTGGAAATTATCTAAATTCTTTACCAGATGATGTTCAAAAGTATGTGATTGTAAACCAAGGGGGTGTGCCTGTTCCTTTTCCTGATGGTATTCCAATGCCAGCCCAAACTCCAATGTTTATTGAAAGAGTAAAATTTGGCAAAATTCGTTCAACCTACATATTGCCAGAGGACTTAAATAAAATTAAAATAGATGAAAAGACAATAATTATCTCTCTTCATTATGTCCAACCGTAAAACTAACATCATTGCTATTTGTCTCTTAGTTTTTTTGTTTATAATAGCTGTTTTTAGTATAAAGGATGACTCTCTAACTATGGATGAACTGGCCCATCTACCGGCCGGTTATTCTTATTTGACCCAAAAAGATATGCGCTTAAATCCAGAACATCCCCCATTAATGAAAGATTTATCAGCCATACCTCTGCTTTTTATTAAAAATATAAAATTTCCATCCGAAATAAAGAGCTGGAAAGAAGATATTAATGGGCAATGGGATTTTGGCTTTGATTTTCTATATAAAAGCGGAAACCCTGTAGATAAAATGATTTTCTGGGCAAGAATTCCAATGATTTTAATCTTAATTCTGCTTGGATTCTATGTTTTTCGTTGGGCAAAAGAGCTTTTTGGAAATAAAATTGCCCTTCTTTCTTTATTTTTATTCTCTTTTTCCCCGACCCTTTTAGCTCACGGCCGGCTGGTTACTACTGATGTCGGAGCAGCTGCCGGAGTATTTATTGCTACTTATTATTTCCTGAGATTTCTGAAAAATTCTTCAAAGAAAAACCTTATTTTAGCAGGAATCTTTTTCGGACTTGCCGAGCTGGCAAAGTTTTCTCTGATTCTCCTTTTTCCCTCTTTTGCAATCACGCTTTTCTTCTGGCTAATCAGCAAATCATCAGATTTAAAAACTTTCTTAAAAATCGGTAGCCGCTATCTTCTCTCTTTGATTTTTATTTTCATAATAGGTTATGTTTTAATTTGGGGTGTTTATCAATATCATACTTGGAATTATCCTCCGGAAAAACAAGTACGAGATACTCAATTCATACTTTCTTCTTTCGGCAATAAAACGCTCGCAAATACGGTTGTCTGGATGGCTGATAAGCCAATTTTAAGACCTGCGGCCCAGTATCTTTTGGGATTTTTTATGGTGTTGCAAAGAGCTTCCGGCGGTAATACCACCTACTTTTTGGGTGAAATTTCAGCGGCTGGCTGGAAAACTTATTTTCCAGTAGTTTATATAATAAAAGAGCCCTTATCTTTTCATATTCTTTTAATAATTGCTCTTCTATATCTTGCCTGGCTAGTTAAAAAACCCTTCTGGCATAAACCCGTTCAAAGGACTCGCCTCTGGCTGATTTCTCATTTTTCTGAATTTGCAATGTTGGTTTTTATTGTAATTTACTGGGCAACCAGTTTAAAGAGTAATCTTAATATTGGAGTCCGGCATCTTTTGCCTGTTTTCCCTTTTACAATTTTATTGGTAAGCAATATTACAATATCTTGGTTGAAATCACCTCTTCTTAAACCCAGCTCCACTTCTTTCATAAAAGTGGGGCTGGGTAAAATAAAAAAGGCCTTTTTGGCTTTGCTTTTAATTTGGCAGGCAACAAATGTGATAGCTGTTTATCCCTCTTTCTTATCTTATTTTAATGAATTAGCCGGCGGACCCGAAAATGGTTATATTTACACGGTTGACTCCAATCTTGACTGGGGCCAGGATTTAAAACGATTAACAAAATGGGTTGAAGAGCAAAAAATTGATAAAATCTATATTGATTATTTTGGCGGCGGAGATGCAAAATACTATCTAAAAGAAAAATTTGCCCCATGGTGGGACACAAGAGATCCAAAAGAACTACCAAAAGCAAGTTATCTTGCTGTTTCAGCAACTTTTTTACAAGGCGGCCGAGGAGAACCAACTCCTGGTTTTAACCAACCAACCGGCTATTACCGCTGGCTTGATAATTACGAACCTATCGCTAAAATCGGCAACTCAATATTTGTTTATTATATATTTTCCCAAAAACAAATTCCACCTGATTTTTAATATCTCAAAAAACATTTTAATTACACTTTTAAATTTTACCTTGCTATCTGGATCGTTTACCCAATTTATGGGAATTTCTTTAATTTTATAACCCAGTTTTTTTGCTATAATTAGGACTTCGGGATCAAATCCGAATTGGCGAATGGTGACTCGGGAAAAAATATCTTGAGCCGCCTTTTTTTTAAAACCCTTGAAACCACATTGAGTATCTTTAATTTTCCAAAGACCAATAATTATTTTTCTAACTAATTTAAAACCTCCTCCTAAAATTACTTTTCTTAACCAGGGCTGAGGCACAGACAGAACTGCTCCCTTAATATCCCTTGAGCCGATAACAACATCATATCCTGTTTCAAATTCTGGCCACATTTTCTCAAGCTGGTCAATTGAAGTTGAATTATCAGCATCAGTAAAAATTCGATATTCTCCTTTGGCTTCAAGTATTCCCTGTTTTACCCCAAAACCTTTACCTTGCCGTTCCTTGAATTCAAGAGCTTTCAAGTTTTTTATCTCTGGCATCAAATTCTTTACCGCCTCAACCGTTCTGTCGGTTGAACCATCGCTTACTACAATAATTTCAGAGATATAACTTTGTTTTCTTAAATAATTATTGATTTCTCGCAAGGTCTTTGGCAATCTTTTTTCTTCATTATAAGCCGGGACAATCACTGAAAGATAAATTTTTTGGTTTTTCATTGTTTTATTATAACACAAAATTTACCTCGTTAGAAAGTCCTATTATTTAAGCCCCGTTAGAGATTTGCTTTCTTTGTGTTTTTTCCTTGTCTTTGTAATCTCTAACGGGGTAAACAATAATAACAAAAGCGCTTTAAGCTTGAAAATATGTTCTTTCTAACGGGGTTTAATTATTATCTATGGGTCTCGGGAAAAATAAAAATTTTTTCAAATCTTAAATCAATATATTCAAGATTCCTCCTTTTTTCAGAAGGAATTCTTTCTTTTAGAATAATACTTAATTCGGTTAATTGCCAGTCTAAATTTTCTTTTGGATTAAAATAAATTTCCCAACCCTCTAAGGTTTTGATGGTTAATTTTTCCTCAGAAGCCAAAAAAAACTTTTCAATAAGGATTTTTAAATCGTTTTTTAATTTAAAATTGATTTTTAAAATTTGTTCAATTTCCCCTTTTCCAATAATGGATTCTCCGATTATCTTCGGCATTTCTAAAGACATTTGGCTGACCTTCTCAAATATCACCCCTTCCTTATCAATAAAATAACAATTTTCTTCTTCAGTTATACTTTGACAAAAAATAGCCACAGCTGTCCTTTCTTCAACTTGGATCACTAAGCCGTCTGGAAGTTTTCTTTTCAGGTTTATTTTAACAATTTGAGGATATTTTTCTAAAATATTTTTAGTTATTTCATTTAGATTGACTAGGAAAATATTTTTTTGAGCAACTGAGATAATTTTTATAATTTCTTCGCTTGAGATCTTTTTGGTCCCAAAAACTTGAATTTTCTCTATTTGAAAAACCGAAGAAAAAATAAGAAAATAAATAATTCCCCCCGAAGAAGCGGTAATTAAAAAGAATAGCCAAAAAAACCTATTTTTTATGATTGATTTTTTCTTTCTGGTTCTATAATTTTTTTTATATTTATATTTTTTCACAGATGTCTCTTGTTTTTTCTAAGTTTTTCAAAAATAAAAGTTGGCCAATAAATCCAAGAAAGAGGCAAGTCTTGGGTTTTTAGATACTCTTTTTTAGAACCGCCAAAACCTTTTTTGAATAAACTCAACCCCAACCAAGGATGATTCTTTTTATCTCCAGGCGCTATCCCCCAAAAGTTATATTTTTGACAACCCCTATTTTTCGCTTCCCTTATTGCCTCCCATTGTATTAAATAAGAAACCGGCACTTTGTTGCTGTTATATTCTGATAAAGAAGCTCCGTGATGATAAAAACCAATTCCCTGCCAATAAACCACAATAGCCGAAGAAATAATTTTTCCCTTATATTCACCTAAAAAAATTAAAATTGATTGATTATCTGGCAAAAAACATAAAAACTGATTTTTTAAATAATTTGGAGAAAACGGCACAAATTTATGCCGTCTTGCCGTCGTATAATAAATCTCATTGAATTTTTTTAAATTTTCAATATTCTGACTTTTAATAATTTTGATGTCGCTATTTTTTAAGGCCTGTTTTATTAGATATCTGGTTGTCTTTCTCATGCCCATTAAAAGTTCTTCTTCTTTTGGCCTGATATCCAGCTCCCAAGTTATTTCAGGATGCATATGAATTGGCGCATCTTCAAATCCTAAATCTCTAAAAACTTTAATATTTTCTTCGTT
>Ga0210049_1003305_pt1 | contig 14595 bp, 14 predicted proteins | sample CryGeyCG2014_300_2_FD_183964 | JGI IMG/M metagenome (GOLD analysis project Ga0210049, IMG submission 183964) | Groundwater microbial communities from aquifer - Crystal Geyser CG06_land_8/20/14_3.00 (SPAdes) (version 2) | ecosystem: Environmental > Aquatic > Deep subsurface > Groundwater | place...
CCGGGTTCTGAAACTCTCAAAACTTTTTCATATCCCATCTCATCCAATTTTCTTAAAAATTGGGAAAAATTGTAAATTTGATTTCTTTCTAAATAAAGAGTATTGTCTTCAAAAAAGCTCGATGAACTTCGTTCATCTCGACACTTCGCTAACGCTCGCGTAGTCGATGAACTTCGTTCATCTCGACGCTTCGCTAACGCTCGCGTGATTGAGTTTTTTCTGGCTTCTAAAATTTTTCTTAGATTTTTTTCAAACCAAAGAAAACCCTTTTCCAAAAAATAGGGGGTAAGTCCAACAATTAAAACCTTTTCCAACCTTACTCTTGACAAATCCATTCTGTTAAATTATAATATACTATATATTTTGCCTTCCAGCCTACCTGCGAGTGGCTAAATCCCCCACCACTTTTTTAAAGTGGTGAGGGAGGATGGATTCTAAGCAATCCCTCCTTTAGCTTAGTAGCCTTAAGCTATGGATTAGAATTTTTGTTCTTAATTTATAGCGCTCGGAGGTAGACTGGAGGACAAAAATAGTTCTTAAAATTTTTTAAAAGGATGTGATAAATTTAAAAGGAGGTAATAAAAATGTCATTCCATGTTAAATGTAAAGATTGCGGAAGAACTTTTCATGGCTGGTCAGATATAAATGTATGTAGCATTTGTGGTGGGAAGCTTGAAGAAATAGAAGAAGTTAATTATGGAACAGAAAAAAAAGAGAAAAAATTCTTCAAGCTTTTAAGAATTTTTAGAACAATTTTCTGGCCGAGATCCTATAGGTGGTAGGCAAGGCAAGTCAATTTTCTGATTCAAAGCCGAGGCAGGAGAACTTCGCCTCGGCTTTCTATTCGTTAAACCTGCCCATTGCTTTTTCCACTCCTTCTTTTATTGCAATCTCAATTGCTTCAGTCGTCTTTTTAACAACCTGGTTAAGCACTTTTTTCTCCTCTTTATTAAATTTTTTAAGAACAAATTTTTCTATATTTTTTGGTTTGCCAGATTTAGGCTGGATTCCGATTCTAAATCTTACAAAATCTTTCGTCTTCAGTTCGCGAATTATTGACTCTATCCCTTTGTGGCCGGCTGCTCCCCGGTCCCTTGAAATTCTGATTTTACCTAAAGGAAGATCGATATCGTCATGAATTACCCATAAGTTGTAAGTTGTAAGTTGTAAGTTGTAAGTTAATTTTTTAACTGCTTTTCCCGAGAGATTCATAAAGGTTTGGGGTTTGGCTAAAATCATTTTTTTGCTATCTAAAACCCCTTTTGAAATTTTAGCTCTGAGCTTCTTTGACAGTTTAAAATCGGGAAAATTATTTCTCTTTACAAATTCATCAACTACTCTAAAGCCAATATTGTGGCGAGTATTGATATATTCTTTCCCGGGGTTGCCGAGACCAACGATTAGAATCATACATTTTATTATATCACTTCCCTTGCAAAAATAAAAAAATCTTGTTAAAATTAAAAGAAGTCAAAGAAGCTAAAGCTTCTTTTCCACCTTCGCCCGCTGGTTAGCGGACTCGGTTTATGAAGAATTTTTTTGCCTTTATTTGGGAAATCTCAAAAATAGTCATCGTCGCCTTGCTGATAGTTATTCCTATTCGCTATTTTATTTTTCAGCCATTTTTTGTTAAAGGCCAGTCAATGGAGCCAAATTTTGAAAATGGTGATTATTTAATTATTGATGAGATTTCCTACAGATTCAGAAACCCCCAAAGAGGGGAAGTGATAGTTTTTAAATATCCGGAAAATCCCTCCCAGCGCTATATCAAAAGAATTGTCGGTCTTCCTGGAGAAACGATAGAAATAAAAGATGGCCAAGTGATAATCTTTGAAAATAATCAAAGTTGGGCGCTGAATGAATCTGATTATCTTTCAGGAAATTTAATGTTTGTTAATTGCCCAAAGATTAGTTTGGGCCCAGATGAATATTTTGCTTTAGGGGACAATCGAGGAAGTACTTGGCAAGGAATAGTCCCTCAGAGGAATATTATTGGCCGAGTGTTTCTGAGAGCCTGGCCATTTGTCGCCCTGGCAAAAATTGAAGCCCCCACTTACTAATTATCATTTAAGCATTTAAGCATTTTAACATTTAAACATGTTAAAATGTTTAGATGTTTAGATGTTTAAATGAAGCGTGAAGAAACCTAAATTTCAAAGCCCAACCGGGATGCACGATATTTTGCCCGAGGAGCAGAAATATTTCCAGAGAATTTATAATATTTGTACAGATATGGCCGAATTCTATGGGTTTAAAAAAATAGAGACTCCCATTCTTGAGGAAGCCGATCTTTTTTCAAGAGGAATAGGGCTCTCGACCGATATTGTCCAAAAACAAATGTATAGTTTTAAAACTAAAGGAGATGATTTCCTATCTCTTAGGCCGGAAGGGACGGCTCCAGTTGTCAGATCCTATATTGAGCATGGAATGTTTAATTTGCCCCAACCCTTGAAGCTTTGGTACTTGGGCCCCTTTTTTCGGTATGAGAGCCCCCAGGCCGGAAGATATCGCCAGTTCTGGCAATTTGGCTTCGAGATTTTAGGAGAAAAAAGCCCGGTAATGGACGTTCAAATTATTCAAATTTTTTATAATATTTTAGAGAAAATTCACTTAAAAAATTTAATTGTCGAGATAAATAGCATCGGAGATAATCAATGCCGCCCTTATTATAAAAAACTTTTAGGAAGTTATTTCAAATCAAGAGCGCAGTCTTTGTGTCCTGACTGTAAGAGAAGGCTTAGAGAAAATCCTTTGAGAATTTTGGACTGCAAAGAAGAAAAATGTCAGAGAATTAAAGCCCAGGCTCCCCAAATGATAGACCATCTTTGCGAAGAGTGTCATAATCATTTTAAGGAAGTTTTAGAGTTTTTGGATGAAATTGAATTACCCTATCGCCTTAATCCCTATTTGGTTCGGGGGCTGGATTATTATACCAAGACCGTCTTTGAGATATATGGCGATACCGGGGAAGACGGAAGGCAGGATGCTCTTGTAGGAGGGGGAAGATACGATGCCTTAGTTAAACTTTTGGGAGGAAAGGATACTCCTGCTGTCGGAGCAGCAGCCGGGATAGAAAGGATTATTCAGGTAATGAAAACCAGAGATATAAAAATTCCAAAAGAAGGGCCTGAAGCTAAAGTTTTTTTGGCTCAGTTAGGGGAATTAGCAAAAAGAAAGAGTTTAAAGCTTTTTGAAGATTTCAGGAAAGCAAAAATTCCAGTTTTTGAATCTTTTGGCCGAGATTCTCTAAAAGCCCAGTTGAACAGAGCTAATCGGCTTGGGATAAAATATACTTTAATTTTAGGGCAAAAAGAGGCTTTGGAAGGAACAATAATAATTAGAGATATGGAGACTGGTAAGCAAGAAACGGCCGCGATGGAAAAGGTTGTAAGGGAAATGAAAAAAAGGCTAAAACACCACTAATAAAATCACTAATTTAAACTATTCCTTAGTTTATGGATTGTCTTTTTTGCAAATTCATTAAAAAAGAATTACCAGCCGATATCGTTTACGAAGACGATGAGGTTTTGGCTTTTAAGGATATTCACCCTCAGGCTCCCTTACACTTTTTAATTGTTCCTAAAAAGCACATCCCTTCAGTAGACCATGTTGAATTTGAAGACAAAGAATTGATGGGAGAGTTAATTTTAGCTGCCCAAAAAATCGCTAAAGAAAAAAATTTGAGAGGTTATAAATTAGTGATTAATGTTGGCCGCCCAGCTGGGCAAATAATTGATCATTTGCACTTACATCTGCTTAGCGGAAAACCACTATGATTTTAGAAGTAAAAAAACAAGAAAGGGAAAGTTCCCAGAGTTTAATTCGCCGCTTCTACCGCAGGGTTCAAAAAAGCGGGATTTTGCATCGGACAAGGAAAAATAGGTTTAGAAAGAGAGAAAAATCTGAACAGATGAAAAAAAGAGCAGCTTTAAGAAGAGAAGAGATGAAAAGAAAATATGAAAAATTAAGAAAATTAGGTGAGTTAAGATAACAAAATGACATTAAAAGAGAAAATTTTCAGCCAGCTCAGTCAATCCTTAAAGAAAGGAGAAGAACTTACTACTTCAGTTTTGCGCATGCTTTCAGCTGTTATAGTAAATAAGGAAAAAGAAAAAAGATACAAATTAACTAAAGCTGAACCGGGGTTAATGGAAAAAGAGCTTGTAAAAAAGAGCGAACTCGGAGACGAAGAGATAATAGAAATTATTTTTTCTGAGATAAAAAAAAGAGAGGAAGCCTCTTCAGAATTTGAAAAAGGAAAAAGGATGGACCTGGCAGAGAAAGAAAAAAAAGAGATTGAAATTCTCAAAAAATATCTGCCTGAGCAACTTTCCGAAGAAGAAATTGAAGGATTAATTAAAGAGGCGATTGCAAAAACTGGTGCTATAGAACTCAAAGATATGGGGAAAGTAATGCAAGAATTAATGCCAAAAGTTAAAGGGAAAACAGAAGGAGGAAAAGTTAGTAAAATAGTTAAAGAATTGTTAACGCCTAAAAGTGAATAAATCTTTTTCCAAAATTTTGGCTGTCGTTGTTCTTACTATCTTTATTCTGGGGGGGATAATATCCTGGGAATATTGGTACTTGAGGAGCAAAGAAGGAAGGGCGCCTGAGGAAAAAGAAGAGGAAATAAAATTATTGTCAGAAGAGGTTACCCGGGAAATGATAGAGAAAAATGTCGGCGAGATAATTAATAAAGTGCTTCCTTTGAATTTTGATAGAAAAAATGCGGAATATTTTATCGATGATTTAAACAATGACGGTTGGTTAGAAATTATTGTTACGGCTTGCCTCCCTGCTGTAAAAGCTCAATATTATGAAAAAGCCTATCTTGGCGTCCTGAAAGTTCTTAATAGCAAAGGAGATTATCAAAAGATTGCCGGCCTTGAATTTGGGGAACCTGTTACTATATTTAGAGATATCCCGAAAGTTGCCGAATTAGATGATTTAGGGAGCTTACAGGATATTGATGGCGATGGTCAAAAAGAAATAATTTTATATTTAGGGACAGGAGGTGCTAGCAATGAAGCCTATGGAATCTTTAATGTGGATTGGGATAGGCAGGAAATTAATTGGTTAAATATGCGTTATGAGTCGGGAGCGGTTCAACCAACATTTCTCCTTAGAGGAGGAGGGGTTATGCACCAAGAAATCTTCCAGCTGGAGGATATTAATGGAGATGGTAGATTAGAAATTATTGAGAAAAGCGGAGGATTTATAGGAAGCGCATCAACAGAAGAGAAAGACTGGGGAAATTTGGAAAATTGGGAATGGCAGAAAAAAGTATATAGCTGGGATGGAGTAGTTTTTTCTTACGATAAAGAGCTCACCGGGTATGATGATCAATGAATTAAAAATTCATTTCACCTTTGAGTTCAAATGATTGAAGTTAACAATTTAACCGCCAATCCAATTAATGAGGAATTTTTAAAGGGGGTTGCAAAAAAAGTTTTGGAAGGGGAAAATGAAGCAGAGAATAATTTATCTATTGCTTTAGTTGGACAGGGAAGAATAAGAGAATTAAATAAAAAATATCGGAAGAAAAATAAAGTTACAGATGTTTTGACTTTTGGGGATGGGTTAAATGAAATCGTTATTTGTCTCCGGGAAGTCAAAAAAAATGCTAAGGGGTTTAAATCGACTTTTAAAAAAGAACTGGCCCGGGTTTTAATCCACGGAATTTTACAACTTTTAGGATATAATCATGAAAAGGATGCAAAAGAAGCAGAAAAGATGGAGGAGAAACAAAATTACTATTTATCTCAAATTTAATATAAATTTATAAAAGTATGCCCAGACCCCATATTATAACTGGTTTAGATATCGGAACAAGTGCTATAAAAGTTCTTGTTATTCAAAAGAAACCTGGGGAATCAGAGCTAGAAGTTTTGGAAGAGAATCAGCAAAAAGCCTCAGGAATTAGAAAAGGAGTGGTTGTTAATGTTGAAGAGGTGGCAGGGATTATCTCTTCCTGTATAAAGAAAACTGAAGAGAGGTTGCCCAAAAGAATAAATGATGTCTATGCCAATATTAGTGGAAGCCACATATTTTTTATCCCTTCTCATGGATTAGTTTCGGTTTCTCGGGCTGATCAAAAAATTTCTCCAGAAGACATTGAAAGAGTAATTCAGGCTGCCAAGATTTTTTCTTTACCCGCAAATAAAGAAATTTTGGAAGTCTTTCCTAAAGAATTTATTGTCGATGGGGAGAAAGGAATAAAAGAACCCTTAGGAATGCGAGGGGTAAGGGTGGAAGCTGAAGTATTAGTTCTTGGTGGTTTCTCTCCTTATTTAAAAAATTTGACTCAGGCAATTTTAAATTCCGACCTCCAAATTAATGACTTAATATTGACTTCCTTGGCCAGCTCAAGAGCGGTTCTTACCCCCAGAGAGAAAGAATTGGGAGTGGTCCTTTTAGATATTGGAGCCGGGACTAGTTCTTTGGCCGTTTTTGAAGAGGGAGATTTAATTCATACAGCCGTATTTCCAATTGGCTCTGCTAATATTACAAACGATATTGCCATTGGCCTTAGAACTGATATTGATACGGCTGAAAGAATTAAATTAGAATTTGGCACTTGCTTATTTCAGAAAACCGGGAAAAAAGAAAAAATCAAAGGAGAGCTTTTGCCCGAACCCTTGGTTTTCTCTCAAAAGACCCTGGTAGAAATTATTGAGGCCAGGGTTTCGGAAATTTTTGAACAGGTTAATAAAGAAATGAAGAAAATTTCCCGCCAAGGATTGCTTCCAGCCGGAATAGTTTTAACCGGGGGAGGCGCAAAATTGTCGAAAATTACTGATCTTGCTAAAAAAGAATTAAAACTTCCTTGCCGAATTGGATTTCCTCTGGGATTTTTTCCTCCCCAGGAAAATCCTTCCTTATCGGCTGCTTGTGGCTTAGTTCTTATGGGAGTTGATCTCGAAACCGAAAGAGGTGTATCTGGTCATATTTTTGGAAAAGGAATTGGGGCAAGGCTTAAAAAAATATTTAAAATCTTTATACCCTGACTAAAATTTCTAAGAAATTTTAGCCAGGGTCGATGAAATTTTTAAAAATTTCAGAAGACCCTAATATATTTATGACTAAAATTAAAGTCGTGGGCGTTGGCGGGTCGGGTTCAAATGCTGTATCGAGAATGATGAAATGTAAAATTAAGGGAGTAGATTTAATTGCCATAAATACTGATGCCCAGGATCTTGAAAAAACCAGAGCCCATTTGAAACTTCGGATTGGAAAAAATTTAACTAAAGGTTTGGGAACGGGAATGAATCCGGAAATCGGCAGGAAGGCTGCCGAAGAAAATAAAGAAGAAATTTCAAAAATTTTAAAAGGTTCAGATATGATTTTTGTTACTTGTGGATTTGGTGGGGGAACAGGCTCTGGAGCTTCGCCGATTGTCGCTGAAATTGCTAAAGGTCTTGGAGCCTTAACTATCGCCATTGTTACTAAACCCTTTTCTTTTGAGGGTGCTTTTCGGCAGAGGATTGCCGAAAATGGCTTGAAAAAGTTAAAAGAGAAAGTTGATACCTTAATTTCTATTCAGAACGATAAACTGCTGGAAATTTTGGACCCACAAACTTCAGTTCTAAATGCCTTTTGGATGTGCGATGAAATACTAAGGCAGGCTGTCCAGGGGATTTCCGATTTAATTGTTCTTCCGGGGATTATTAATGTTGATTTTGCCGATATTAAAGCAATTATGGAAAATTCAGGAACAGCTTTGTTTGGGATAGGCAAGGCCAGGGGGGAAAAAAGAGCAACAGCTGCCGCCCTGGCTGCTATTAGCTCTCCTTTACTTAATACATCGATAATCGGAGCAAAAGGAGTTTTATTTAACATCAGTGGAGACCAAGACATCAGTCTCTCTGAAATAGATGAGGCAGCCAGGGTTATTACTGAGAATGTACTTCCAGATGCCAAAGTAATTTTTGGAGCAGTGCAGTCAGAAATTTTAAGAAAAGGAGAAATAAAAGTAACTGTAATTGCTACTGGGTTTTGAAGCTCAAACTTTTCCACAGGTTTTGGCTTTAATCCCCCGGATTGACGGGGTTTTTTTGTTGGGGTAAAATGTAATAATGTTTCAAAATAAAATTACAAAAGTTAAAAAAAGAGATGGGGAGATTGTTGAATTTGACCAAGCCAGAATTGAAGAAGCGATTTTTAAAGCCTTAACAGCCTCTAGTCAGGGTGATGGAAAGCGGGCGAAAAAAGTTTCCAAAAGAATAGTCCAAATTTTAAATCGCCGTTTCAAGAAAACAGAAATTCCTCAAGTTGAGCAAATCCAGGATATTGTAGAAGAAGTTTTAATTTTGGAAGGTCTGGTTGAAGCTGCCAAGGCCTATATTTTATATAGAGAACAGAGAAGAAGAATAAGAGAAGCAGTAAGGGTGAGTGAGGAAGCAGTGGAAAGGGTTGACCAATATTTAGAAAAGCTCGATTGGGAAGTTCAGGAAAATGCTAATATGGCTTTTTCTCTGCAGGGATTAAATCATTATGGAGTTTCTTATATTGTTAAAAATTATTGGCTAAACAAAATTTATCCAAAAGAAATCAGAGAGGCGAACGAATCCGGAGATTTGCACCTTCATAATTTAGATAGTTTAGCCGCTTACTGCGCTGGGTGGGATTTATACGATTTACTTTTAAAAGGTTTTGGAGGGGTACCGGGGAAAGTTGAAACAAAACCGGCAAAACATTTTAGATCGATTCTTGGACAACTGGTGAATTTTCTCTATACTCTCCAGGGCGAAGTGGCGGGAGCCGTGGCGGTTTCAAATTTTGACACTTTATTGGCTCCTTTCATTCGTTACGACAATCTAAATTACCAGCAGACAAAGCAAGCCCTTCAGGAGTTTGTATTTAATATGTCGGTGCCAACTCGAGTCGGTTTTCAAAATCCTTTCAGTAATATTACCTTAGACCTAAAACCCAGTCCGATTTTTGTTAAGCAGCCAGTTATCATCGGCGGAAAACCGCAAAAGGAAACTTACGGCGAATTTGAAGAAGAAATGAGGGTTTTTAACAAGGCATTTTATGAAGTGATGTTGGAAGGAGACGCTAAGGGGAGGATTTTTTCCTTTCCCATCCCAACCATTAACATCACCAAAGATTTTCCCTGGGATGAACCAGCTTTCGATGGAATTTTTGAGGCTTCAGCAAAATACGGAACGAATTATTTCGCAAATTATATCAATTCTGAAATGAGTCCGGATGATGTGCGCTCGATGTGTATTGATGAAAAAGAAGAGATTTTAATCAGAAACTCTAAAAGAATAAAAAGATTATCCATTAAAGAAGTGGTAGAAAATTATAAAAAAGAATTTGATAAAGAAGGTTGGTCAGATTGTAAAAAAGAAGGAAATCTAGAAGTGTTATCATTAAATCCACAGACTTTGAAATTGGAATGGAGCCCTGTAAAAAGATTTTTTAAAATTAAGAATACAAAAGCAGTAGAGACCACCACTGAAGATGGTAAAAAATCTATATTTTCATTAAAACATCCAATGGCAGTTTATACATCAGAGGGAATCAAAATGAAATGGGCAAAGGATATTAAAAAAGGAGATTATCTTCCAACCCTTAAAAAAGCAAATGATATTTTATCTAAAGAATATCAAAGAATAGAAAATTTTATTTTAAATGAAGATTTAGCTAAAATATTAGGTTATTTTGTAGCCGATGGCAATTATCTTTTTGAAAATCGAAAAGGTTATACTCATTATGGTGAGCCACGTGGGCTCCAATTTACTTTCAATACCAGCGATAAGGAAAATTTAGAAATTATTAAATCTTTAATTAAAAAAGTTTTTGATCTAGGGGGTAAAGAAAAACAAGATCCACGATATAATACATATTATTTATACATTTATAATACAGCCCTAGCCAGAAAATTATATAACGGTGGATTTAAAAAATACGGGAGATTACCTCAAATTTTATTTAATTCTCCCCCGAGCGTTATTAAAAATTTCTTAGAATTTTATTTTAAAGGTGATGGATACGAAAAAAGAAAAGAAACCCATCTTAATGATTTAGAATTATCTCGAGATTTGGTTCTACTTTTTTCTTTGATTGGCCAACCGGTTACTTATAAAGTAAGAAAAAGAAGTCAAGTAATCCGTTTTCAGTATGCTAAATCAAAAATTAAAGAAAAAAGCGGATGGACAAATAATCCAATTCTAGCCGAAAGAGTTCCAGGATGGATGGCGGTTTCTACTACTAGAGTTCCCGGACTTATAAAATCAAGAATGATTGGGTTGGATACTTTGGAGAAATATAATGCTCATACTAAAGAAAGCTTAATAATTAAAAATAGTGATATTTATTTAACAAGAGTAAAGAAGATAAAAATCAAAAAATATAAGCAGTTAAAAGAATTTTACGATGTTGAGCTTGAAAAAAACCATCTTTTTATACATTCTTTAGGTCAAATTTCTTTCAATTGTTGTCGACTCCGATTGGAACTAAAAGAACTTTACAATCGAGGTGGGGGAGGATTGTTTGGTTCAGGGAGCAATACCGGTTCAATCGGAGTGGTTACCATTAATATGCCAAGAATTGGTTATCTATCCAAAACCAAAAAAGAATTTTTTGAGAGATTGGAAAAAGTGATGGATTTGGCAAAAGAAAGTTTGGAAATCAAAAGAAAGACAATTGAGAATTTTATTGAAAAGGGTTTGTATCCTTACTCCAGATTTTATTTATCGGGGGTAAAGAAAATGAGAGGGCAATATTATGCCAATCACTTTTCAACCATTGGTTTAGTTGGAATGAATGAAGCCCTTTTGAATTTCATTAGTGAAAATATTGCTTCAAAAAGAGGAAGGAGATTTGCTTTAGAAGTTTTAGATTTTATGCGAGAAAGATTAGTTAAATATCAGAAAGAAACTGGAAATATTTATAATTTAGAACAAACTCCAGCTGAATCAACTTCATACCGCCTGGCATTAAAGGATAAAGAAAGATATCCCGAGATTATTACTGCTGGGACAAAGAAAGTGCCTTACCATACAAATTCAAGCCAATTGCCGGTCAACTACACCGATGACATTTTCGAGGCTCTAAAACTTCAAGATGAATTAACCTGCAAATATACCGGTGGTAGTGTCCTCCACCTCTTTTTGGGGGAGCGAGTTTCAGATATTCAAACTGTTAAAAATTTGGTAAAGAAAATTTTCGAAAACTTCAAATTGCCATACATTACTTTTACTCCTACTTTTTCAATTTGTCCTAGCCATGGTTATTTAGAAGGGGAACATTTTGAGTGTCCAAAATGCACAATTAAACAACCTTGCGAAGTTTATACTCGAGTGGTCGGGTACCTTAGGCCCCAATCTCAATTTAATCTTGGGAAACAGCAGGAAGCGCGAGAACGGAAGATGTTTAAAATTCCCAAAGGCGAATTAGCAAGTCGATGAAGATAAATCTTCATCTTCACCTGCGTTTTTATAAATAAAAACTTGGTAGGCGAAGAAAATCTTGTTTTCTTCTTCACCTTCGCTTTTATAAATAAAAGCTTGGTAAATGATACAAATTGGTGGTCTTCAAAAAGTAACCCTGATTGACTATCCAGGCAAGATCACTTGCACTGTTTTTTTAATCGGATGCCCTTTTAGGTGCCCCTTTTGCTATAACAAAGAACTTGTTTTACCAGAGTTAATTGAAAAGCAGCCAAGGATTTCTCAAAAAGAGTTTTTCAATTTTTTAAAAGAGAAAAAGGGACTTTTGGAGGGGGTTTGTATAACTGGTGGAGAGCCAACTGCAAATTCCGATTTGCCAGATTTTTGCCAGAAAATAAAAGAAATGGGATTTTTGGTAAAGTTAGACACCAATGGCTCAAGTCCCGAAATGTTGAAAAAGTTAATTGATAAAAAATTAGTAGATTATGTCGCAATGGATATTAAGGGACCCAAAGAAAGATATGGCGAGTTTGCCGGGGTAAAAGTTGATATTAAAAAAATTCAAAAAAGCATTGATATCTTAAAAGAAGGGAGAGTCGATTACGAATTTCGAAGCACCATATTGTCCAAGATCCATACGAAAGAAGACATAATAGAAATGGCAAAATGGATTAGGGGAGCAAAAAAATATTATTTGCAAAATTTCAGGCCGGAGAAAACCATTGACCCCGCCTTTGAAAAAATAAAGCCCTATCCCCAAGAATATCTTTTAGAAATTCAAAAAGCAATTTCTCCCTTTTTTGAAACTTGCCAGATAAGGTAATTGAAATAAAAGAAATAAGCCTTCAGCAAAAAATTTGCTGAAGGCTTAAGTTTTCAAAAAGAACAAATTAAAGTTCAACCTACCCCGTATAATCACGAAGTGATTTGTGTGGGGAACTTCCGAGCGGACGAGACGCCCAAGTAGTCGTAGCGGTTGTCATCCCAGTGGCTGACGACATCGAGACCCTCCGAATCGAAGCGGCCGACAGCGACACGGCGGCCGCCCAAATCCACAGAGGATGTGCGGACATAGACGTGTTCGAACAGCCGTTCGCCAGTAGCCAGGTAGTGACCGATGATGGTGTAGACCATCACTTGGGCACTGGGCACTTCGTCGTCCTTACTGAGTAGTGCTTGCTGCTCTTGCCAGTTCTTCGAAGTGGAGTTATTCACTGGGGTCTTGCGAATCAGTTGCCAGGTGACTTCACCACGCTCTTTGGCAAAGGATTCTTTGTTATACCACCACTGGTCGTAGAACAACTTAGAATCCACTTTGCCAGGAATCTCGAGAACCGAGAGCGGAAATACCGCTACGAGGACGTGAGTGTCCTTCGATTGCTCGAGCACTGCCTCGGAGAACGGAATCTCCGAAAGAGCGGCGAGTTGCTGGCGGGTCGGATTGACCCCGAAGTGTCTGATGGCTTCCTCGACTCCAAAGAAGTTCTTGCCCATTATCTCACGGGCACGCTTCTGGCTAGTCGTTGGCTCGAATCCGCCGTTCTGAATCAACCTGACCACTTTCGTGGCAAGGTCGTTGCCCTTTGAGTCGATGACTCTCTGGGCGAGTTCTTCGTTGAGACCTGCGGTCTCCAGTTTAAGGAGCAGTTCGTGCTCCTTGTGCACCGATAGGGTGCGGCTCACCATAGTTTCCATTTGGCATACCTCCTATCTTTTATTTCCGATTCGTTCGGATTTACGGCTTATCTCGGAATGAGACGAGCGGTTTACCTCGTTTTAGCGGGGCAAAACGCTCGTCTCATTATTCTGAACCATAATTTTTCAAAGAACTCTATAACACCATAATTATAGCAAACTGCCAAAAAAAGTCAAGGGTTGGCAACATTTTAAAATACTTTTTATTTGAACCTTCTCAAAATTTCGGTTAAAATTTATAAATGACTGCCTCAAAAATCCTTCTTTATTTTTGTCTTTCTTTTGTCGTCGGAATATTTTTAAATTCTTTTTTTCAAATTTCTTTGCCAGCTTTGCTGGCAATTTTGATTTTGGGAATTTTTTTGATTTCTGTTTTCTGGAAATATAAAAAGTTTGCTGTAATTGGTTTTTGTTTATTATTTTTGGTGGTGGGAATCTGGCGACACCAATCAGTAGAAATCCAAATTTCAAAATCCAAATTACAAATTTATAACGATAGAGAAGAAACTATTACTTTAATAGGGGTAGTCGTTAAGGAAGCAGATATAAGAGAGAAAACTATAAAGTTGACAATCGAGCCAGAAGAGATGAAGGGAAAGATTTTACTAACTACTAATCGTTATCCTGAATATCAATATGGAGATGAATTAAAAATTACTGGCTATTTAAAAACTCCTCAAGAATTCGAGGATTTCAATTACCGAGATTATTTAGCTAAAGAAGGAATTTATTCAGTAATAAATTTTCCCAAGATTGAATTAATTGGGAAAAATCAGGGAAATTTTATCTATGCGAAAATTCTGAATTTCAAATATAAATTAAGAGAAAGCATTTATCAGAATCTTTCTCCGCCCCAAAGTTCAATTTTGGGAGCTGTAATTTTGGGCGATAAAAGAAAGCTTTCCGAAGACTTAAAACAAAAATTAAATATTGCCGGGGTAAGGCACGTTACGGCGATTTCTGGTATGCATATTATGATTCTTTCTGGGATTTTAATGTATTTAGGGATTGCTCTGGGATTATATAGAGGCCAGGCTTTTTATTTTGCTATAATTTTGCTTTTACTTTTTATTATTATGGTTGGGGCGCCGGCCTCAGCAATAAGAGCAGGAATAATGGGAGGGCTTTTTCTTTTAGCTCAAAAAGTAGGGAGATTAAAAAGCGCCTCTCGGGCTATAGTTTTTGCTGCAACAGTAATGTTGGTTCAGAATCCTCTGCTTTTAAAACTTGATGTTGGATTTCAGCTCTCATTTTTAGCCGTAATGGGAATAATTTATTTGATGCCTATTTTTCAGTATTATTTTCTCAAGTGGTTTCCCGTAGAATGGTCTTCCGTTAAAACTCTTGGCGGCCTTCTATCTATGACTCTTGCTGCTCAAGTTTTTACCCTACCCATTTTGATTTATAATTTTGGCTATGTTTCTCTGGTTGCACCTTTTACCAATGTGTTGGTTGTTCCTCTTTTGCCCTACATTATGATTTCAGGATTTATTTTTGGTCT
>Ga0210049_1003308_pt1 | contig 14590 bp, 16 predicted proteins | sample CryGeyCG2014_300_2_FD_183964 | JGI IMG/M metagenome (GOLD analysis project Ga0210049, IMG submission 183964) | Groundwater microbial communities from aquifer - Crystal Geyser CG06_land_8/20/14_3.00 (SPAdes) (version 2) | ecosystem: Environmental > Aquatic > Deep subsurface > Groundwater | place...
GAGAATAAAAGATATAAACTTGAGGTTGACAGGAATGTATAGGGAAATGTTATTTTATAAGCACTCTTATAGGCGCGTAGCTCAGTGGGAGAGCGCTTCCTTGACGTGGAAGAAGTCAGGGGTTCAATCCCCCTCGCGCCTACCATAAAATTCAAACTACCTGTATTTATGCTATAAAAGCTGACTTTACAAAACAGGTAGGAGGAGAAGCGGTAAATGAGAAAGGGTTTAATAACAACAATACTAATTTTATTATTTTTAATAATATCCAACCATTCTTTTGCTGAAAAAATAAAGGTTATTGCAAGTATTGCACCCCTTGCTGACTTTACAAAACAGGTAGGAGGAGAAAGGGTTGATGTGAAATTACTTCTGCCTCCAGGGGCAAGTCCTCACATATATGAACCAACGCCAAAAGCTATGAAAGACGTATCCAATGCCAGGGTATTTGTCAAGATAGGCGCAGGTCTTGAGTTCTGGGCTGAAAAGATAATAAAGGCATCAGGAAATAAAAGGCTCATTATCGTTGATTCATCATCAGGTGTATCATTGATAAGAGAAACCCATTCTCACAGTTCATTAAGTGCTGACCCTCATATATGGCTTGACCCTGTGATTGCAGTTGGCATAGTTACAAAGATTGAAAAGGCTCTTATTGAAGCTGACCCGCAAGGTACCCAGTTTTATAAACAGAATGCATTCATATATAAGAAAAAACTTTTCCAGCTTGATAAAGAAATATCTAAAAAGGTCAAGACATTCAGGATAAAAGAATATGTCACATTCCATCCAGCATGGAATTATTTCTCAAAAAGATATGGTCTAAGAGTTGCAGGTGTAATTGAAGAGTCGCCTGGCAAGGAACCGAGTCCAAAACACATTGCAAATATTATCAGAGAAATCAATCGTATAGGAAGCAGGGTTGTCTTTGTTGAGCCCCAGTTTAATCCTAAGATTGCTGAGGCTGTAGCAAAAGAAAGTGGTGCAAGGGTTTTATTCCTCGATCCTATTGGCTGGCAGAAAGGCAGAGGGACGTACATAGATATGATGAGATATAATGTTTCAGTAATGGAAGGTGTAATGAAATAATGAAGGCGATTGAGATAAACAACCTTACCGTGAACCTAAATGGCAGGGAAGTCTTAAAAGACATAACCCTTTCTCTGGATGAAGGCAGGTTTATCGGGATAGTAGGTCCTAATGGAGGGGGGAAAACAACACTTCTGAGGGCAATACTCGGCCTCATAAAACCTTCTTCAGGCGAGATATTTGTCTTTGGAAAGTATCCGGAAGATGTCCTGAAAACCGGTAGCATATTTGGTTATCTACCTCAGAGATTAAAGGTCGACCCGGATTTTCCTATCAGGGTAATAGATGTAGTCATGATGGGAAGATACGGGCGGGTTGGCATACTGCGATGGCCTAAAGACGAAGACAGAAAAAAAACCATAGAATATCTCTCCATGATGGGCGTGGAGAAACTCAGAAATGCCCAGTTTGGTCAACTCTCAGGAGGACAACAGCAAAGGGTATCAGTTGCAAGGGCTCTTGCAGGAGAACCTAAGATATTGATACTTGACGAGCCAAACACAGGTATCGACGTGATAGGCCAGGGAGATTTCTATCACCTCCTGAAGGGCATTCAGAAAAGGTTCAATATTACTATCCTCATGGCCTCGCATGACATTGGAACCATACCAGCTTATGTGGATGAAATTGCATGCCTTAATTACACGTTCCACTACCAGGGCAATCCTCTCGGTGCCCTTAATGAAACAGTATTGACAAAACTATATGGAAAAAATGTAGACCTCCTTCGGCATACTGATATATGTGATAAGTGTGAGCGGCTGAGAAGACAATAAGAAAATGACCGAGATATTAAGTTCCGCATTCATGCAGAAGGCCTTTTTTGTGGGGATTATAGTCAGCCTGATATCAGGGCTGGTATCGGTATTCGTCGTACTTCGCAAGATGTCCTTCATAGGTGCGGGTATATCACATGCAGCCTTTGGTGGAGTTGCGATTGGTTTCTTCACCGGAATAAACCCAATTATTACAGCTATCTTTTACTGTATTGCAATTGCGCTTGGGATTGAATTAGTAAGTAGAAAGGGAAAAATATCAGAGGATGCCTCTATAGGTATATTCTTTGCAAGTTCGATGGCACTCGGTATTGTTCTCATAAGCCTCTCAAGGGAATATAATGTTGACCTGTTTGGATACCTCTTCGGGAATATATTAGCCATCACTGATGGAGAAGTTCTGCTCTCTCTGTTTATAGCAGTATTGGTAATCGGGGTTATCATGCTCTTTTTAAAAGAGATATTCTTGACAACATATAACGAGGAGATAGCACGTGTAAGTGGGATCTCAGTCAGGGCTATTAATATCCTTTTTTTAGTTCTCCTTTCAATATCTATTGTTATTTCAATAAAAATTGTGGGGATTATCCTCATCTCAGCACTCCTCGTCATCCCAGGAGCAACCGCACAATTATTTGCTAAAAACTTATACTTTATGATTGCAGTCTCATGCGGCGTCGCAGTGATTTCTACAGTTCTGGGGCTTCTCTTCTCATACGAATTCGATATCGCACCCGGCGGCAGTATAGTCCTGACAGCTACCGCCATATTTCTGCTATCTTTATTCTTTAAAAAAAGAAGATAAAAACTACCCTCCCCTACCCCTCCTTCTTAACCCAAAAAATGCAATTCATTCATTTTAAGGCAGGCATATATACAGAAAAAGCTTTACCAGCAGCACCTTTGTAAGATATATGATATTCAGAGAGCCTGAATATTTTCATCAGTAACAATTGATAACATTGAATAACCCAATTCTGCTTTGTAAAGGTTTTTATGCGTATATGCCTGCCTTGGTCATCAGATAAATGCAGTTTTCGGGTTAAGGGGATGTATGAAAGGTTAGTCTTCTGGTGGAACCCAGATTTCAGAAAGGAAAAGAGGCAGTTCAGCAGCACAGAGGGGTCCTACCCTAACATTCCAGCCGGTCAATCTCTCAATATCTCCTTTTAGAGAAAAGGTAAGTCCTGGGATTATAAGCTCTTTCCTACTTACTTTTCCCTCTATTCCTGTTTCTTCTAAAGCCTTATGTACTCTTTCCGCTGTTAGGGTCTGATAAATCATGGCCATATCAACTGTATTTCCATCTGTATCAACGAATATAACAAAGAATGGGCATATAGTTGTCCCTAAAACTGTCATAAGAACCTGTTCAGTATATTCATTATTGCCTGTGATAAGTACTGAAGATTCAGGATTTGGTTTATTTAATTCTACAAGTCCGACTAAACTCGGTCTCGGGTGGGTGAGAAGGGGAACATCAGGCCACAAATCCTTAATTCTTTGTACTATATCTAAGGCATAAGCCTGATTTTTACTGATAAAAGAACAATCCTGAGGTCTTTTAAATCCATTTCTTAGAGCGTCTACAAATTTTTCACATGAAGTAAAACCGCATTTAACACAATCAGTTTTATTAAAATATCTTAAAAAGTTTATTGTGTCTAAATACAGGTTTGCAGAGGCCAAATTATCTCCTTTATATCTCCGAGATCAACACAACTATATATAACTCTTCTTTTTAGGTGCTACAAAGCTTACCTCAAAAAAGAAACCTTGTTTACAACCTCAATGGCGGTATCTGTTTGAACTCCTCAGAGAGCTCTTCGGATACCACGAAGGGTATTATTCCAAGCTTAATAGCTTTTTCCAAGTCTTCCTCACCGGTAGCCCGTGCCACAAGATGTTTTTTGTCTTTCAGGCCGAGCACCTCCAGCATAGTGTCAAGCATGCCTTTTGGAAAGGCATAAACGAAAAGGTGGCCTTCAAAGATGCTGAATATGGGTCTGAATTCAATGACAATTCCGCCGATAAGTTTCTTTATGGTTAGCATCTTTGAATCGAGGAGTTTCTCTGTTAGCTTCTTCCTCGCATTTGCAGACGCACTGAATATCTTTGCAGCCTCTTCAAACAGCTTGGGCACAGAATAGGTCATCAGCGTTCTGGAAACATCGAGCCTGAACCACCAGAGGTCGTAGCTCAGAAGGGACCTGCGCCTTGCAACATCGCTGCAATTACCTATGAACATATTTCTTATGTATAAAAGATTAGGATAATCATAAATAGCCGATGGCTTCTCGTAAACACAATCCTCAGAAGTCGAGTAAACCTCAGCAACCTTTTTGCCCACCAAGTCCCTATTATAAAAAGAGACCATCCTTTTCAACACATCCTCGTCGATGCTAACACCATAAAGCAGTATCTCGGTCCCCTTTACCTCCTTATTAGCCCTGCCCATAAGCACAAATATGCGCGGATTATCTGAATCCTTTGGGATTGCAAAGAATTTAAAGACATGGCGCTTTGTGAATATGTAAACAGGAATATCGCTTATTGCAAAGTGAGCAGATGCAAGCTTCAACCCTTCGCCGTAATAGCCTCGCATCCAACACTCTTTGTCCGTGCCACCTATGGACATCGCCTCAACCTTTAGCCCCCTACCCCTGTCAATAATCCACGTGCCCAAGCCATCCTTTTTAATGTCAACTTCAGGCTTTCCTGTAGTAAGTTCAACTTCATCCAGCGCATTTTGAATGAGCTCTCTGAATGATTTAAACGTATCGAACCCACGCCTTTCGATATAATCTTTCGTAATGCCTAAAGGAACAACCGCATCGTATCGGTCTATGAGTCCCTTCAGCTCCGCTGGTTCTTTTACCGCCTCTTGCGCTGACAGCTCATCAATCTTTTTCAAACTATCTACGGACAGCACAGAGGCACGCATGACAGTAGGAACTTCATATTCCGAATAGACATCGTTCATCATAAAATCACCATCTTCTTCAGGTCAGTCCTTTATCCCTCTAAGTATAGTGTACCACGCAGCATTAGTGGAAGTGTTTTTAGTGCTTTCTCTACAGATTTCTTCAGGGTTTTTAGATTGACCTGTGAAATGCTCTTTTCTGTTAAAAAGGTAGGATGCACAGTTATTTAATTCTTTGAGTAGACAGACAAAACTACCACTGATATAATTACAATTGAACAAGAAGACATGTTATTAAGACAAAGTAATTAGGAGGTGGAAAGGATGGAATATACAGTTATTTTACATCCAGTTTCTCTCATCTCACCTGATTGCTCTGTAACCACCCCACCATTGTTAATCGCCACCTTATAAATTTGCCTAAATGCCAATTGCAAATAATCGTCAATTTTAATTTTACAAAACACCATAGAGAAGTTATAATCCAACATAATTGGGGAGTAAAATCATTTATTGAAACTCCATAGGAGGTGCGTAGCGGCTTCGTTCAAAAGTTCAGGAATGAGTCGTAACGACTTTTTTCTGAAATTATCAAATAGAAGAAGCGGTTATATGAAATTGCTAATAATTTTAGTGGAGGAATCATGGCTTACAAAGAAAAGGTTCAAAATGAAATAAAAAAAGAAGAATCGAGAGATCTTTGGGAAAAGATATGCGAGTCATATGAACAAGGCGGGGTAGAACAGATCAAATTAACTCTCAATGAACAGATCAGTGAACTAAAGAAAGATTACAAACAACAAATTGAGAAACTTGAGAAAATGCTGTGATAGGGTGTGTGATGTTAAATATTAAAGAAATTGAAATAGAAGGGTTCAGAGGATTTACCAAAAATACCCCTATTGCCTTTAATACCCCTCTTATTCTCATATATGGAGGTAATCATCAAGGAAAGAGCAGTGTATTAAATGCCATCGAATGGTGCTTATATGGAGACAAATGTCTTGGCGAAAAATCTGGAATCCGTGAACGTGTAGGCAAAGGTGAGAGTGCTTGGAGGGTTGCAAATGATAATACTGATAGGGCTAACGTAAAAATAAAAATTGAGAGTGGCAAAGGTATCTTCACGATTAGTCGAGGGGAAGTAAAAGGAAAAGGCAAAAAAGGAAAAAGTACAAAAGTATCTCTTCCGGATGGGGCGCTGAAAGATGGAGACGATGCCGAACAAGAAATAGCAAGATTACTACGGGTTTCATTTAGAGACTTTGCTACCACGGTATACCAGCACCAGGAAACTATCCGTGACTTTGTGATCCAAACACCAAGCGAAAGAAGTGACGCAATGGATCGACTTTTAGGTCTATCCGATTATCGGAATATCCTTGATGGTGTTAAGAACTCTGACGTTTCAAAGATTCAGAAGGAACTTGTAGACGAATTTAGCAAATTCCAAACTCGCATAGATGAGGCAAGAAAGATAAGACAGAAGGATATTGATGATAAGATAAATGAAGCCAGTGAGAAGGGGCTGAGCGATGAAGAGTTAAACGAAGGAAAACTGCTTAAACTTGCAGAATCAACCATAGAAGATGTTAGTATCTTTGCTGAACAATTGGGAATTGCCGCTACCGCAATCTCTCCTCTTTCTAATTGGAAAGGCACCGGATCATTTGTTACCAATATTAAAAATGAGTGCGATCATCTTTGGGCAGGGTCTCCTGATGTAAAAGAGCAGTCAGAGAAACAGAAGAAGAGAAGTGAAATAGTTTCACTTAAAAGTCAATATGAAACTCAATACCGGAATTTTAAAACAAAGGAGAAAGAACTTCAAGACTTTGAAAAAGAAAATGGCAATAAGGGTGAAATTGAGAATAGAATAAAAGATGTGATTGAAAAAATAGAGGCAATTGATAAAGAAATCAAGCGAACAAGTTCGAAGGCCAAATTAGTAGAAGAAGGTATTTCTCTCTTGGAAATGGCCGCTCCATCTAAGGCTGATATTTGTCCTTTATGTGGGAAATCCGAGCTAAATTTGCTCGAACATTTACAAAAGGAATGGAGAGAAAAAATTGAAGCCCAAGTGCGTGATTTAAAAAATCAAAAGGAAAAACTAGATAAAAAGAAAACCGATTTGGAAAGATTGGGAAAGGAACATAGTCGTCTTTCCCATGATAATAAGGAAGAAAAAAACAGATTAAGCGAGATAATCGGCAATATTTCAAAATTTCTACATAAGGAGTTAAGTGGCAAAGATGACCCTACCGCAATGTTATCTAAGGAAATAAAAAACATTGACTTACGGCTAAAAGAGATCGAAGATGCTATTAGGAGCAAGCGAGAAAAAATTGATGCCATTTTTGTAAAGACAGAGACAATGAATTTGCTTTATGAGATTTTGCTATTGAAGGATAAACTTGAAGAGATAAACAAAATCCAGAAAACCGACGAATACAAAAGACAAGAAAAAATCAGGGACGATGTCTCAAATTTGGTAGGAGAAATTGAAAAACTTAGTAAAATTATCAAACAATGTATGAAGGAAGAAGCAGAAGAAAAGATTGCTTCTGCTAGGAGTGCAATTGATACTTATTTCCGCAAAATAACTCAAAATCCGGGTTTTCGGATGCTCAATATTAGAGTAAACGAAGATAAAAGAACAGGTGTAAATATTTATACGTTTGAAGACCAAGATGGTAAAGATCCCATTCCTATCCTCAGTCAAGGAGACTTAAATAGCATTGCTTTGTCTATTTTCTTAGGATTGGCTAAAACAATCAGGGATTCTCATCCTCTCGGATTTACCTTGATGGACGATCCCTCACAAAGTTTGGACTTACAGCAAAAAGCACGCCTTGTAGAAGTTATTAATGAACTCTGTGAGATGAAAAGTGTAATTGTCTCCACCATGGATGATGAATTCAAACAGCTTTTGAGAGATAATATTACAAAAGCAAAAACTATGTTTATGTTTTCTGATTGGATGCCAGATTCGGGACCAAAAATCTCAGAAGAAATATAATTATGGAGATGGGAACCCTTAAACTTTTGCAAGAATTACAAAAAAAGTTTGGTGTCAGAAGCAGTCCTTCCGGGCCTTTTGGTAAAATTGTACAAAAACTGCTTGCACTTAGTTTCCATGAAATAGGATTTACCAATATTGTAGAGCGGGGTGTGCAAGGTGTCGATATCGATCTAACGGGGAACTCTAATCAAAAATTTACCTTTGAGGTAAAAACTACAGAAAAATTATCTATTTCCCTGTCCTCTGATAATGTAGACGCCCTTCGTGATCGTACCAAAGACGGATATTCACCAGTCATAGCGGTTTTGCGACTATCTCCTCTTGAGGACTGGATTTTTGCGAAAATTCCGATAGATGAAATCCCGATAGGCGCGGTGTTAATTGAAAGTTTAAGGCGATATCGAATGAAGGATTCGGAAAGTCAACTATCTACAATATTCGATAAAATTGTTCAAAAACATTTTGATGGAATAATAAAGAGAGGTGAACAATACCTCAAAGAGCAATTGAAGCAAGCAGGAATCACAGCCAAGGAAGATTAATTTTATGCTGAGGAAAAACCATAAAATGTGACCATATAACATGGCATAAGAGATTTTTGCCCCATGGACTTACCAAATTTTTGCCTAGCAAAAACTTCTTTTATGCTAGAACCTTTAGCTAAAATACCAATATTGTTATCTTTTAGATAGAATTATAATGAGCAAGAATTATAGAAACCAAGAAATAAACAAAGGAGTTCTCAAATGCCTAAAATAAGTGATATAGAAGACAAGGGCAAGAAGGGGTTAGACATTTCTAACTTACCTTGGCTCAAAAAAGCTATTGGTTCGGATCTTAGTAAAGGCGGAATAAGATGAACAAGAAACCTATTGAACAACTTTTAACGGAGATAGATGATTTTTCTCGAGCAAAAAATCTCTCTAAAAAAGGAATGGCACTGAAGCTGAATATTCCCTACAGTACCTTCAAGAAATGGTTTCAAAAAGGTGAGGTGAAAAGGAATCCATCACCAGCATATATCGAAAAAATGGAGAAGTTTCTTGAATCTCAGAAAGAAACTGTAACATACTGGAAAGAACTCTGGACAAAAACTTTGGGATGGTGGGAAACACAACATCGCTATTCTACAGTTAGAGAATTAGCTGATGAAATTGGCTGGGATGTCCAGAGTCTTAGCAACTACCTTCAAAGTAAAGATATGCCCCCAAGACTTGTAATAGAAAAGATTGCAAAAACTGTTGGTTTTGAGATTTCAGCTTTAGATTTCATAGTTCAGGAAGCACAACGAAAAACAGAGAAGGTAAAACATCTTTTATTATTTTTAGAAGAAGAGCTCAGATGGTTTCGAGATAGCTCAAAAGAAGCCAGGGACATCCTTCGAAAAAAATTAGATTTTGGTGATATTGGATACATTTCAAGTCTTCTTACCATGCTGGGTGATAAAGACAAGTTTAAAAGATGGCTTACTTTAACTACTAACAGGTTCAATTTTTTCAAAAAGAAAGAGGGGCAGAAATGAAGAAAGTCCCTATTAAGCTGCATACGGCAAGTGCTCTCAGATGGTTAGGAAGTTTGTATCGAAACCCTGCCGACGCTATAAAGGAACATGTTAGTAATGCCATAGATGAACACCTTAAAGCAAAAAACACTGGTAAAGCCCTTCCAGTTTGTCAGATAACCTTTACCCTGGAAAAGAATAATGTTTTGGTGGGGTATCCTTACGGAATGTCTGAAGAAGAATTTAAAGATGCTCTTCAGCGAGTAGCTGACTCAGCAAAAAGGACAATTAACATCAGGCAAATAGGCCAACTTGGAATCGGAATGTTTAGTTTTCTTCAAATTGGCAAGAAATGCACTTTCCTTTCAAGGAAAGACAAAGGGTATGAGACGATAAAAGTTACACTTCGAGAAGGTTCTGATGACGCAGAGTTTGAAACTGCTATAAAAAGAGAAAGCTTACCAAGGCCTGGAATTAAAATCATTATTTCTGAACTATTATTTGACCCCACAAAACCAAGGGGCCCTCTCTCCCCAGAAAAGCTTCAAAAACTATTTGCCGAAAAATTTGACCCATACCTGAAAGATGGATCACTTGAAATTGTCATCCGTTATAGAGAACGTACTTATACTATAAAGCCGTTAACGATAGACCTTCCCCGAATAGGTGAAAGTTATAGAAACTGGCCACTTACAAGAGATCGGACTAAGAGATTTAACTTGGAATTATATTTTGATCCATCTGGAAAGGGTGCGGTTTGCATTCGGCATACGGGAGTTACAATTGTTGATGATATCAAGACCTTATCTGCTTATGGCTTAGAGGAAAGCGTATATGCGAAAGGGGATATAAAGGGTTTTATTGACGCTGATTTTCTAAGACCTCTCCCTGCCAGAACTGGATTTGAGGAAAATGAGGATTGGATAAATCTGTTAGACGAGCTTGACCGACTTCGTCCCTCAATTGAAGCAGAGGTCGAGAATCTTAAACAGGAAGAAGCAGAGAAGAAATTAACCGAGGTTCAAAGAAAAGCCATTGAATTGGCAAGAGAGATCTTAAATACAGAAGAATTTAAGGACTTAGAACTATTGGAAGGATTTGGGCGTAAGCCTCCTGAACCGAGATTTCCGCCTAACGGATTTGATTTTGTGCCTTCTTCAATAAGGATAGAACCCGGGAAGGCGTGTAGCCTTCCATTAAAGGCTTACGTGCCCAAGATAGTTCCAGATAATAGCCTGGTAAAACTCAACATTACCGATTCTTCTTCTGTCGAATTGGAAACAAAGAACCTATTCCTTAATGCATCTGAAGCCGATAAGGATGGTGTTGTTACTGCGCATGTTTCCTTTGTGGGTAAATCAAAAACTGCCGTTCCAGCAATATTGACTGCTACTGCAGGAAACTTAAAACCAGCCATAGCCCATATTCGGGTTGCTGAACCTGAACAAAAAAGAGAACCTATAAGCCCGGGCGTACAAAAGGAAGGGCCCCGAATTACCTACGAGGAAGTACCTTTTGAGGATGGACCATCAAAACATAGCCGATACATTTCGAAAAAGATTCAAATTAACGAACTGAACAAAGATTATGCGCGAGAAGTAAAAATGACAAAATCAGAACAAGTAAAACTTGCCTATGCTACGCTTATGATTGGGAAAGAAACCATAGCCTATAATGACAAAAGTGGAAATGTCGATGATTATCTCGAAAAAATACTTTCGTTCTATTTTGAATTAAAAAATAGATTAACCGGGACTTCGCCAAGCGTTGAGGAGAGACCTCGTGAAAGGCCAAGAAAGAGTTTTTGAAAAGGAATCTTCCAATGACGGAAAAGAACAAGAAAAAGATACCGAATTTTTATCTTGCAAAAACTTCTTCTGCGCTGGAAACGTAAATCGACACAGGATAAATTAAAATTGGAGGTATTAAGATGGTAGATTATAATTACTAGGAATTATATGTGTCTGACGTAAAAGGTAAAATGGAAAGGGGAGAACTAATACCTGATCCAGACTGGCAAAGAGGGTATATCTGGGGACCAAAAGATGAACAATTGTTGATTGATTCCATACTTCGGCAATTGCCAATACCTAAGTTTTACTTAACAGAGGAATATGATGTAAAAAAGGGTGCAAGCATCCATTATGTAGTCGATGGACAGCAAAGATTAAAAGCAATCCACAGGTTCTTAGCCAACAAATTCCCTATAGAAATAGATGGAAAGGAATACTGCTTTAAAGATTTAGACAGTGAAACGCAGAAAAAAATTACGACATATAAACTGAATGGGCACTACATGACAAATTATACACAAGCTGATGTTAACTTCCTATTCCAAAGGCTCAATAGGACTGGCATTAAGTTAACTAATATGGAGGTGTGGAATAACGAGTATTATGATACCAATATTTTAAAAATGATAAAAGAGATTCACGAAGAAAATCAGGATTCTTATGTGAATATTATTTATACCGAAGAAAATATAAAAAGGATGCTCCCTTTGGATGATATCATTGATCTATGCAATTGTTTGAAAAAGGAATCAATCGAAAGTGGCAGTAAGCAAGAATTAGAGTCGTTTTTAAACCAGCATAGAGATATTCCTAATAATCAAAGCTCAGTAATAAGATCAAAATTTAGAAAAGTCATTAATAATATAAATGAAATTTTTTCAAAGCAAGATCTGGAGTCCTCCGCATATAGCAAAAGAACTCATTTTATCAGCTTATTCTTAGCGGTAGGTTTGCTCATTCCTAAGTATCATATTCTTACTGATACAGGAAAACTTAAAAAAGATTTGTTGGATTTCATTGAAAATCAACCAGACGAATATAGAGAGAGTGTATTGGGGGCTATTAGACAAAAAGCAGCAAGGGAAAAGCGGGTAAGTTTTTTTCAGAAAGTTATTTTGAAATATGCAAAAGAATTAGATGAAAATAGACTCTTTGAAGAATCACTTAGACAAAAATTCTGGAGAAAATATGAACATACATGTCAGATTTGCGGAAAGGAGATTAGAAATTATAAAGATGCTACATTAGATCATATTGAGCCTTGGGCAAAAGGTGGGAGAACCGAAGAAAACAATGCTCAACTATCTCATAAAAAATGTAATCAAACAAAAAAAGACAAATTTGAGGAATTTGTCAGCAAATAGAATTTCTATTCTAATGATAACTCTAAGTCGGCTATTGATAACTGCATAATAATGTCCGCTTTTTGTCATTCCCGCGAAAGTGGGAATCCAGAAAGAAAAGCCTGGATTCCGCATCAAGTGCGGAATGACAAGAATATTATAGGCATAGGACATTAAATTACAGGTGTCAATAATTTATATATAATAAAGGCACAATATCAAGAAAAAGTTTCCTCAATCCGCTTGGTAAACTACGGTATACCTTATTAAGCTGATACTCCACTATTCCTGATGCACCTGCCATCTTGAGTTTCGGAATAAAGTTGAGAAAGAAGTAACAGGTTAAAAATGCTATAATTAAAACGTAAGGAGGCGTAATATGAAAGATATGATTTTAAAGCTCCAGATAGAAAGTATAGAGCAACAGTTAAAAATACTAAAGGCAAAGATATTTAAAAAGAAATCCCCCAAAAAACTATCCGACTTATATGGCATTTTTGAAGGAAAAATGGATTTTCCTTTGGAAGAAATAAAGAAACATGAATACCCGACATACGGGAAAGTATGACCTATATTGTTGACACCCATGTTTTTGTATGGCTGTTAGACAAGAATAAGAGATTAAGCCAGAAATACAAAGAAATCCTTCTTAACAATAATAACACCTTTATCATTTCAGCCATTGTGTTAGCCGAGATAAAACACCTTATTTCAGTGAAAAGGATCAATATCAATTTTGAGACCGTCATTGAATATCTCAGTGAATGTGACAATTGTATTGTTTACCCTGTAAATGAGGATGTTATTGAACATATGCCTGAAGGGTTAGATATTCATGACGGAATAATTGTGGCTACAGGACTTATTTATAAGAATTTTCTGGGTGATAATGTCTTTATTCTAACCGAAGATGAGACGATAAGAAATTCTGGAATTCTGCCAGTTGCATAGCTAAGAAATCTAAATGTGACCTTGAATCAAATAGGCAAGACTACGGGATAACCTTATTAAGCTGATACTCCACAATCCCCGATGCGCCTGCCATCTTGAGTTTTGGAATAATATCACGCACAACCTTCTCATTAATTATAACCTCAAGGGCGTACTATCCTTTATCAGAATATAATCTTTCTTTCTCATAGATTATTTTAAGCTATTAAGTTAAACTGTTTATATGATACGATATAGACCAATTCCAGAAAATATTCACCAAAAAATCAACTCCCTTGCGGACATTTTTATAAATGACCCCAATATCATCTTTGCCTATCTTTTTGGCGGTCTATTAAAAGACAAACCAAATCCTTTGAGTGATGTTGATATCGCTGTATATGTAAAGAATATAAAGAAATTAGACTATCTCGAGTTGTTCGGTAATATTGCCGATATTCTCGGTACAGATGAGATTGACCTCGTGATTTTAAATACTGCTCAACTCAGTCTTGCAGGAAGAGTCCTGCAAAACAGAAAGATTCTTATTGATAAGGATCCCTTCCTGAGGCATAGATATGAATCCATTATCCTGAGGGAATTTTTTGACTTCACATTAAAGGAAAGAGACATTCTGAAAAGGAGGTACGGAATTGGTTGATAAACTTCTGTTAGGAAGAAAACTTACACAGATGGAGACCTACCTAAGTCAGATTAGAGAGTATTCTAAAATCTCGGTTACTGCATATAAAAACGACTGGAAAATACAGAGGATTGTAGAAAGAACCTTACAGATACTGATTGAATTATGCATAGATATCGCCAATCATTTGATTTCTGATAAAGGCATGAGATTGCCAACAGGTTATGCTGATACCTTTAAAGTTCTGGCGGAAAACAGAATCATAAGCAAAAATTTATTTAAAACAATGGAAAAGATGGCAAAATTCAGGAATGTAGTTGTACACCAGTATGAAAAAACAGAACCCTCAATAGTTGTCTCAATACTTCACAAAAATCTTGATGACTTTGAAAAATACAAAAAAGCAATAGTTAAATACTTGTCTTTGTAAACTTTTACTCTGACTACGGTATAACCTTATTAAGCTGATACTCCACAATCCCTGATGCACCTGCCATCTTGAGTTTCGGTATAATGTCTCGCACAACCTTTTCATTTATGATAACCTCAAGGGCATACCACCCCTGATCA
>Ga0210049_1003313_pt1 | contig 14570 bp, 16 predicted proteins | sample CryGeyCG2014_300_2_FD_183964 | JGI IMG/M metagenome (GOLD analysis project Ga0210049, IMG submission 183964) | Groundwater microbial communities from aquifer - Crystal Geyser CG06_land_8/20/14_3.00 (SPAdes) (version 2) | ecosystem: Environmental > Aquatic > Deep subsurface > Groundwater | place...
TGATGATCCAGGGGACAGCGTCACACGTAGGAAAGAGTGTGCTGGTTGCCGCATTCTGCAGGATACTCAGGCAGGATGGGTATAATGTGGCGCCCTTCAAGGCCCAGAACATGGCGCTCAACTCTTTCATCACCAGGGACGGCAGAGAAATGGGAAGGGCGCAGGTTGTGCAGGCGGAAGCCGCCGGTTTGGAGCCGGAGGTGGATATGAATCCTGTATTGATAAAGCCGAATACGGATATCGGGGCCCAGATAATAATCCATGGCAGGGTTTACAAAAATATGTCTGCCAGCCTGTATCATAAGTTCAAAAAAGATGCCCTTGGATTTGTCAGGGAGAGTTTCAGGAGGTTGAGTGAGAAATACGACTTTATAGTAATAGAAGGAGCGGGGTCCCCCGCGGAGATAAACCTGCGGGAAAATGATATTGCTAACATGGGAATGGCTGAAATTGCGGACTGTCCTGTGGTGCTGGCAGGGGACATAGACAGAGGAGGGGTATTTGCCTCTCTCGTTGGCACCATGGAACTACTTACCGAAGAAGAAAGACAAAGGGTTAAGGGTTTTATCATCAACAAGTTCAGGGGCGATATCTCCCTTCTGAAACCAGGGCTCGATTTTTTAGAAAAAAGAACGGGAATCCCTGTATTGGGTACCATACCCTATTTTAAAGACATTTATATCCAGGAGGAGGACAGCGTATCACTGGAGAGATTGATGGCTGCGAACAAGAACGGAAAGGTTGATATAGCAGTCATATATCTTCCCCATATCTCGAATTTTACGGATTTTGACCCATTTGAAAGAGAGCCTGATGTCAACCTCCGGTATGTTGGTCATGGTGAGGGTATTGGCGACGCAGATGTCATTATCATACCGGGAAGCAAAAACACCATTGATGACCTTAACTATCTGTATAATTGCGGCTATGCAGGGGAGATACTCAGGCACTATAAAAAGGGGGGATCGGTCGTTGGTATCTGTGGAGGCTATCAGATGCTCGGTGAATACATTGCCGACCCTTATCGTGTCGAAGCTTCTCTTGGCAAAATATCCGGAATGGGCCTTCTGCCTGTAAGTACAACTATAGAAAAAGAAAAGGTGACATCCCAGGTATGCGCGAAGATCCATCCCTTAAACCGGTTTTTCAAAAATACAGGTGAAGTAAAGGGCTATGAAATACACATGGGCCTAACAGGTTTCCAAGAGGAAAGGCACATGTTTGAAATTATCGAGAGAGACGGCTCTGCAATCTCGGTTCCGGATGGATTCATCTCCGAAGATGGCAGAGTCTGGGGGACATATATCCACGGTATCTTTGACAATGACGGTTTCCGCGAGGAGTTTATCAGTCGGATAAAAGCGGCAAAAGGCCTTCCCGTTGCTGCAAGAAGCGAATCAGAAGCAGATGCTTCTTTCAACTTCCAGGAGTTTAAAGAGGTACAATATGACAGGCTGGCGGCACTTGTCAGAAGAAATACCGATATGGAGACCTTTTACAGGATTGCAGGTCTGAGATGAAAGGTAACGTTACCAAACCCCTGGAAGAAAAGAGATGAGTCTTTTGAACAGTAAAACTCTGAGTAATGGCGCCTCTTCAATAGGATTGGAGAGGACGATTATACCATCAATTCTTCTCCACCTGGCCATTATAGCCCTTGTAATTGCTGCTCCAACATTATACATCAAGAGAACCTCTTACCCCCAGATATATATGGTTAGTTTGGTCTCGGCTCTATCAGAGAAGCCCTTGGGGTTAGGAGAAGAACGGATAAACAAAGAGATTGGGAAAATTGAGTCTATTAATCCTATCAAGAATCTCCAAAAGGTGGTTAAAGTCGAAAACAAAAAGATTGCAGTCTCCGAACCTGAGGAGAGAATAAAAACGGGGCATCCAGGGCTCCCAGAGCAAGGGGCAAAGGAACTAACTGATAGAGACGGAGGCTCTCTCTACGGGATCAAGGCAAAGTTCCAGGGACAGCAAGGGGGGGAGGAACTAACTGATAGAGACGGAGACCCCATTAGATACTCGTTATCTAGCCGAAACCCAGTTTTACGCAGCACTGACCCTTCTTTCATCGAAAATCCAAAACCCCATTATCCAACTATAGCAAGGAGGAGAAAGATGGAAGGCATTGTTTTGCTTAGAGTAGAGGTTTTGGGAGATGGAGGAGTGGGTAAGATAGAAGTGAAAAGATCCTCTGGTTACAAGATACTGGACGAGTCTGCCTTAGGGGCTGTAAAAAATTGGAGGTTCTTGCCTGCCACATTGGATGGCATTAGTGTTAAGGCCTGGGCAAGCATTCCCGTAAGGTTTGAATTGGTAAAATGAGGGGGAAGATTAATAATACGGGGTGCCCTTCCCAACATCAGCATGGAGTATCCACTAAATTATTAAAATCTCTTTTAATAACCTAACCACCTCAGCCCAGAAAGAGAAATCGCACAGCATTAGTTATTCAACATTCACATCAACTTTAAGATTCGCTAAATTGTCAGAAAACAAGAGCAACGCAACATACAGCGCGAACATTAACCAGAACAGGAACATCGGAAGTGCACCCCTTATACTTGTACTTCCCACCTCTTTATTATGCTATTTTAGGATATCTATCCAGTCGGATCGCTTTCTTCCTAAAACTTTACGATTATTGGTTTTAGACAACTTTGCCTTTCTGCCAAACCGTGCGAAGAGTTGCGCCAGTTGCGCCAGGTTTTTTGAAAACGCAGGAAATGTCCTATTGTTTTTTATTTCCTCTACCATGTTTTATCCTTTTGTTTATCCTTGAATAATGTTACCTTCCTGACCTTTCTAAACTTAACTTACAACAAGCAATTAGCATGCCAAGAATGATAGACCTATTTACAAAACCTTTCCAGGCTTGATAGTACAGGCTTTGATGACATTATTGGTATGCCTTGATTGTAACCTGAGATTTTGAGATTGAGACAGTATTGTACCTACGATTGATAATGGCTGTTGGGATACTGATACTAGAGGATCAAAAACTGGGACAAATTGTCAGATTGGGATATTATGGCTCAATGGAAGCGTTTTCCATTAAGAAACCAATAAAGGCCTCTACCAGAGGGGATTTTGTCCTTCCTTTATGAAACACAATATAGAAATGTCTGATGAATTCAAGACCTTGGATCCTGACTTCTCGGAGCATCCCAAATTTCAATTCATCCTCCACTGCCCTCTTAGAAAGAATAGAGACACCGATTCCAGCCTTAATCCCTTGCCTAATCGCTTCGGTACTTCCCATTTCAGCTATAACCTTTAGGGTGTTCAAATTAATTCCGGCATCAAGCAGGGCCTTTTCCATGGTCATGCGGGTTCCTGAGCCTCTTTCTCTCGAAATAAAGGGTTGACCTTTAAGCTCCTCTGGTCTTATAGATGTTCTTGATTTCCATGGGTGGGAGGAAGGAACAACTAAGATTAGCTCATCCTTGATGAATTCACTGTACTGAAGTCTTCTATCTTCAATCTTTGCCCCCACAATACCCATCTCGATTCTGTTATTAAGCACCTGGTCTATAATCTCTTTTGTATCTCCAATCATTAAACATATAGAAATATTTGGATAATTATCCTTAAATTTGCCGAGTAAATAGGGCAAAACATATTCTCCGGGTATATTGCTTCCCCCGATAGTAATCTCACCAGCCATTTTACCTGAAAAATTTTCTATGACTTGTTTTGCCTCAACCCTCAGTTCCAATATCTTCTTAGCATACCTGTATAAGATCTCTCCGGCTTTGGTGGGGACAACATCTCTTCCCATCCTATCTAAAAGTCTGACGTCCAGATGGTCCTCTAAGGATTTAATATGCTCGCTGATGGTAGGTTGAGTCAAATATATTGCTTCGCCTGCCTTTGAAAAGCTACCCAGTTCAACAACCTTACAAAATATCTCTAACTGTCTTAAATCCATCATTTTATTGTACTACAGAGTTACGCATGGCATATAGCTTGTGTAGCTGTTACAAACGGAAATTCCTTTGAGCGGTCATTAATTGCTAGTATAGGCTTCCTCCCCTGGGCAGCAGGGGTATTGTCAAAAATTATTTTCCCTCTCCCCTTGTGGGAGAGGGTTAGGGTGAGGGGTAATGACGACGAAATTTAAACCCCTCTACCTGCCTATTCCTGAGATGCTTCCATAAATACTGTTCCGTGTTCGTAGAGTTTTTCCTAAGTCTTCTGGCTATGCCGGTCAGATTTTTCACCCCCACCCTCGCCCTCCCCCCTCAAGGGGGAGGGTTTCTCTTATATTTCAATATGTTTTAAAATAGTTTTTCATAAAACTTTTGACATTACCGCAGCAGGACTTAGGGTAGCTGTTTCATAAAACATCCTGATTTCTCTGGGTAAAATTAGGGGTAAGTATGAAGTAATCAAGTTTTAAGGTTTTAAACCGGACAGACATGTAACATCAGCGGTTTATGGTTAATACCATGGGGCTTACTGTCTGTTAAGAAATAAATTTATACACTTCAATTGCGCTCTCTGGGCACATTTTGCCACAGATGGCACATGCTGTACAATCTTCTTCATTTGCAAAGATCGGCAATTGGTATCCCTGGGCACTAAATTTATCTCCTATGGTGACACAGTCTTTAGGGCAGAACTCTACGCAATATCCACATCCTTTGCAAAATTGTTCGCTTATGACTATTTCTCCTTTGCTTTTTGCCATGATTTTGACTCCTTGTTAATTTTTTAAAAGTTCTCATACTGTCTGCATAAATTTTATAGTTGAAAGGGGTGTTAAAATCAAGTTTTTTTTGATCCAGACCAAAAATCCTTGACACAATTGGTTTAATGTGTTAGAAGACACTAAATATTAGAAAGATTCGTCAATCTGTTGTCCCGCTTGGATCCAAATATTTGGACTGAGACGGAAGGAACTTAGATAGGGTCGATAAATGGGATAGTTGATCAGGGGAACTCCTCCTAGGTCTATTCAAATAGCCCATTAATTAGAAAGCCTTCTGGATCAGTCCAGAAGGCTTTTTTGTTTTAAGGTTTTAAGTAATGGCAGAAGTGAATATTCAAGGCATATTTGGAAATCGCTTTTTAAGGGAAAAATTTATCTTAAACTTAAAAGAAGGTGTTTCCATCAAAGAGGTTTTTTCAAAGATCGACAGCCATTTAAAGATCAAATTCTTCAAGAAGAACCTTAAAGGTTTGTCTGGAGGGATTGTAATACTGGTCAATGGTCAACCTGTCCGCTCGCCTTCAGAGAGTGATATTTCTATAAAAGATGACGATCAGATATCTATCTTAAGGGTTATTGCTGGAGGTTGAGGCTAAATAAGGTCTCTATTATTCATTCAAATGAGGAGGTATAGATGGGAAAGATAACGATCTTAGACTTACAGAGAATGAAAGATAAGGGGGAAAGGATAACGATGCTTACTGCTTATGATTACCCTACTGGCAGGATTCTCGATGCCTGTGGGGTGGATATATTATTGGTTGGTGACTCAGTTGGCAACGTTATCCTGGGACATGCCAATACCCTGCCGGTATCCATCGGGGATATGATTCACCACACCAAGGCAGTTGCAAGGGCTTGTAAGAATGCGCTTGTTGTCATAGATATGCCGTTTATGTCATATCAGACGAGCATAGAGGATGCTAAGAGGAACGCGGGGAGGATGATAAAGGAGAGTGGGGCTGAGGCTGTAAAACTTGAGGGTGGGGCTAATATGGAGAATACTATCAAGGCTATTACAGATATAGACATACCTGTAATGGCTCATATTGGTCTAACACCCCAATCAGTACATAAAATGGGCGGTTACCGAGTCCAGGGAAGGGAAGACAAGCAAAGAGAAAAACTGTTGACCGATGCGCTGTCAGTTGAAAGGGCAGGGGCTTTCTCCGTGGTTTTGGAGGCAATCCCCGGTAAACTGGCAAAGGAAGTTACCAAAAAGCTAAAAATCCCCACCATAGGTATAGGAGCAGGTGTAAACTGTGATGGCCAGGTATTGGTAATCAACGATTTACTGGGGTTGTCTGGAGAATTTCGACCTAAGTTTGTAAAGAAATATGTAAATCTGGAGGAGGTGATCTCAAAGGCGGTTAAAGAGTATATCTCGGAGGTAAAGAGTGAAGCCTTTCCCAATGATGAGCATAGCTTTCAGTGATCTGGTAATCTACGTTCAACGAGTGGCATAACCATGAAGACATTAAGTAGCGTCAAAGAAATGCAGGAGTTTGCAGAGGACTCACGGTTAAGTGGTAAGACTATTGCCCTGGTCCCAACGATGGGCTTTCTCCACCAGGGTCATCTCGAACTTATGGAAGAGGGGAAGAAAAGGGCTGATATTTTAATAATCAGTATATTCGTTAACCCAACTCAATTTGGGGTAGGGGAAGACCTTGAAAAATACCCCAGGGATATGGAGAGAGATAAAAAGTTGGCAGAGGGAGTTGGGGTGGATATTATATTTGCTCCTTCTGCTTCCGAGATGTATCCCAAAGGCTATCAGACCTATGTCAACGTAAAAGATGTGACCAGGAATCTGTGCGGTATTTCCAGGCCAACCCATTTCAGAGGTGTAACAACGGTAGTCGCAAAGTTATTCAATATTGTTAAGCCGCACATTGCCATTTTTGGAGAGAAGGATTTTCAGCAGTTAGTCACCATAAGGCAAATGGTAAAAGACCTGAATTTTGATATAGAGATAGTGGGAATTCCTACTGTCCGAGAGAAGGATGGTCTGGCGATGAGCTCTAGAAATACTTACCTGACCCCGGAAGAGCGTAAAGCTGCATTGAGTTTGAATCAGGCAATATCTATTGCAAGGGACATCTTCAGGTCAGGTGAAAGAAGATCCGAAAGTATTCTTCGAGAGGTTAAGAAAAGAATTGAATCAGAGGATTTAACTGACATCGATTATGTTAAGATGTGTGACTCTCAAACATTGGAGGACATTGAAGAAATCGATAGAGGTGCAGTCTTGGCAATAGCAGTGAAGGTTGGCAGGACAAGACTTATTGATAATTGTACTTTTGAAAGAGGAGAATGAAAAATCTCGTGAAGGAGGGAGAGGTGACGTGCAGAGAATTATGCTGAAATCCAAAATACACAGGGCGACGGTTACAGACGCTAATCTGGATTATGAAGGAAGTATTACCATTGATGAACTCCTAATGGAAGATGCAGGCATAATCCCTTACGAAGCGGTTCATATCTATAATATCTCCAATGGTGAGAGGTTTGAAACATATGCCATTAAAGGGGAGGCTAACTCTGGCACTATTTGCCTCAATGGGGCTGCTGCCCATAAGGTCAGTGTTGGTGACTTAATAATAATTGCCAATTATGCAAACTACTACGAGGAGGAGGCAAGAAACCACGAACCTAAACTTATATATGTTGATCTAAATAATAGGAGGATAGAAAAGAAACCCTCATATATCCAGTCACTTTAAATTTTCTCCTTTCATTTCTGGCAGTATTTGGTATTGGATACTAGAGAAAGGAGATATCTCACCCATATTGAGCCTTCTGATGGAGGCTGCTTAAATTTGAATTGAATATACTTGACCAGCAATAAAGGGTGTGTTAAAGTTTATCTCTCAAAGGGCTATTGCCCAAATCCTTTTTACTTAAGCATTAATAGGTATCTCTTTGTGTTTTACCCATTTTTATTTATTAATTAACGGTGGTATACATAGGGGAGATATAAAAATGAAATGTCCTAAATGTGGATTTACCAGTTTTGACTATCTTGATAACTGCAAAAGGTGTGGCAAGGAATTATTCGAGATAAAAAAAAATCTTAATATTTTATCTGTTGTACCTAGAGACGGGAGTAGAGATCAATTTCAAACTAAATTGAATGCCGGTGTTCCAGAGGTGCAAGAGATGATAGATACTATGGATTCTTTTATTCAACCAACTACAGAGGCTTTGAGAGAAGAACCTATAATAGAGGTGATAGACCATGAGATAGAAGATCAAGAGGAGATGGTTTTGGATGATTTGCCTGAGATAAAAGTGGAAGACAAAGAAGATGTAAAGAGCCATATGGGTTTTGACCTTGAGGGCATTTCAGAAAAACCATTCTCTATGGAAGATGGTTTGGAAGAGGAGACCGCGGAGAAGGAAGAAGCAGATGCAGAGATTGTACTACCAGAGATTAGTTTGGGTGATGAAACCTTAGAGGGACCCTTAAAACTTGAATTAGAAGAGCCCAGTGTTGTTCCAGAGCTTACGTTGGAAGAGGAAGATGCAGGCACAGAGATAGCACTGCCTGAGGTTAGTACAGGCGATGAGATATTGATAGGGTTAGAGGATGGTGAGTTTGCGAAAACCGCTCAATCAGAGGAAGGTATTGAGATATCTCCCTTAGAGATTGAATCTCCTACAGAAGCACTATATTTTTCAGAACAGCAAGAAGAGGATATAGAAACTATCCACTTAGACCCTACTAATATAGAGGTTATAGAATTTGAGGAAGAAGAACCTTCATCTAAATGAAGAGTCAGAATGATAGATATGGAATTCAGCACTGTAGAGTATCATCCTTCTGAAAACGACCGGCTGATAAGTCCAAAAGAAGGCCAGAAGCCCGGCATTATTGAGGGAGCTGACCTGAATAAGAAAGCAGGTTTTTGGATAAGGGCACTGGCCTTCTCTATAGACAATATGATACTCCATGTTATATATGCGGTCTTCTTTATTGCAGGTGGTCTGGCTGTATATTTAGCCTCAGATACTAAAGATTGGCTTGTGATTTTGGACCGAGCATTAATGCTCACCATACCATATAATATAGTTATGCTGGCAATTACAATAGGCTATTTTACATACCTCCATGCTTCTACGGGACAGACCATAGGTAAAATGGTTTGCCAGCTAAGGGTTGTCCAGGAAAATGGTGAACCATTAATCTATGGCAAATCGTTTTTAAGATGGGTTGGGTACTTAGTGTCTGCTGTTGTGCTCAATATAGGTTTTCTATGGGTAGCCTTTGATAAGAATAAGCAGGGATGGCATGATAAGATTGCAAGAACCTATGTAATAGAGCTGGCAAACGAAAAGACTTGACAAGTTTTTTGTGTTCTAATATATATCATTGAGGGTAAAAAGACTGTAGAATTTATCATAATGCCGAGATAGCTCAGTCGGTAGAGCAGAGGACTGAAAATCCTCGTGTCCCCAGTTCGATTCTGGGTCTCGGCACCACTAATATCAAGGGTTAGCCCGCCTATGGCGGGTTAACCCTTTTTTGTGCCTTCTGTCTGTAGCCTATCAAAATTGCCGCCTGCCGCTATCCCGTCTTCTTCCACCACCACCACGTCCACCACCGCTGCGGTTGTCGGAACGGGGGCGCGCCTCATTAACATTTATTGTCCGCCCCTTCAATTCCTTGCCATTCAGTCCGGTAATAGCAGCTTGAGCTGTTGCCTTCGCAGGCATTTCTACAAACCCGAACCCTCTTGATTCACCACTGAACTTATCAGTAACTACATTGACGGATGTGACCTCCCCGAAGGTTTCAAAAAGACTTCGTAAATCATCATTCTTAACCTCACGTGACAAATTTCCTACAAAAATATTCATTTTAGTCTCCTTTTTTAGTACATCTTATGCTGGTTTTGTTATGTCAAACGTCAGTATAATATACCCCTTAGCCTTCGAAGAGTTTCTTTTTTCCTCCTCCCCTTAATCCCCTCCAGCCGGGGGAGGGGAAAATTTACTTTTTACGAAGTCGTCAATTATGGTCATAACATTTATATATCATATTGTCAAATACAAAATATAATATTGCATTTTAACAGGTATTTTACAGGATATCCGATAACCAACCTCGTTTTATACCTACTGCCCCTTCAGGGCAGAGTTCCTGACAGCAAAAACATCTGATGCAAGTCTTATAATCTATGTTTATCTTCCCATTTACAGTCTTCATGGTTTGGGAGGGACATGAATCAACACAAACCTGGCATGATCTGCATTTTGTGTGGTCAATAGACGGCTTTGATGTTACCGTATTCTTTATAAAATTGGATAGAACTTTGGGAATGCGAAATCCAATATCATGTGTTTTGGGCAGCTTAAAATCTCTTATCTTGGCCTTTCCCAAATCCTCTCCCAGTACCTCAATCTCCTTTAAGTCAGTCTTCCCTATCCCCTTCTGTCTTGCTGCCCTTATGATATAAACATCGTCTGACGGAATGCCAAGGGTTTGACATATCACAGTGTCAATGGCCACACAATCGATACCGGCAAATATAAGCCCCACCTTTCTGGGATCGCCATTCCCAGGCCCATCCCCTTCCATTCCAACAATCCCATCCATTATGGTCAATTGAGGCTGGATCAGAAGATAGAGGTCAAGAAGCATCTGGGCAAAAAAATTCACATCTATCCCTGCCTTTAGATGCCACTTTGCCTTTCTGTTACCCACAACAAAGCCAAAATTATTCTTCACGCAGAGCGTAAGGAGCATCTGGCCGTGTGTCTTGAGTTTGGGAAGATTTATGATAACATCAGCCCCTAAAAAGGCTTTGGCCACCTCAAACCTTTTAAATATATGCCCTCTTTTATTCTCTACATCTACTGCCTCATCGAACTCTACCAGCTTAACCCCCATTGTATCGGAGACTTCTTTGATTCCAGTCTTTTCAGCGACCCTTTTTAGGCCTCCAACACCCGGACTATCTCCAATACAGGAAATTCCGCCGGCTTCTTTAACCAGCCTGACAACTGCGGACACAACAGATGGATGGGTAGTAACGGCATTCTCTGGCGCTTTGCCTGAAAGCAGGTTGGGCTTAAGTAAAACCCTATCTCCATCCCTGATAAAACCCCCAATCCCCCCCAAAAGATCAACGGAATCCCTAACAGCCTCATAGACCTTTTCTTCCTGATAATCTTCACACTTTACTATAGCTACTTTTGACTTACATGAATCGGTCATACTATTCATCAGGAAACCTATTATCTTCAACTATCTCTATCAGGTCTTTCAATCTATTCAATATCCTCTTGGGCATATTCAGCGACAGGGTCTCTCTCGTTTCAAACCCTGTAGGCACAGCATACACATCAACCCCTGCATTCTTACCCGTTTCAATATCAATCATTGAATCTCCGACGAATACAACTTCTTCCCTGGGTAAATTCATGCCCCTTAAAGCATCAAAGATGACGTCTGGATTGGGTTTTGATTTTCCATGGTTATCAACTCCAATTACCGCTTCAAAATATCCTTCAATCCTAGATTGTCTTAGGATTTTTTTAGCATATCTCCCTTCCATGTTTGTTGCTATTCCCAGAGCCAGTCCGGAATCCTTCAGACTGTTAACAACCTGTCTTACATCCGAAAAGAGGGGCGGGGTATCCACTATGAGTTCAAGGTATTTTTCCTTAAATAATCTCATTGCATCATCGAGTTCACTGGGCATAACCAGTTGGTTCATAGTATTCACTATAGAGTTTTGAAATAGCGCCTTTAAGTTATCGAGCTTAATCGGTTGATACCCAAGAGATTTTAAGGCATAGTTGAACCCCTTATGTATCGATTTAACAGAATTGATTAACGTACCATCCAAATCAAAAATTACCCCTCTGATATCTTTGTATAGATTTTTCTTTACATCTGAAAAGCTGTTGTAATTCCAGCAGACTATTCCCTTTTCAATACAATGAGAGTAAAGGGTGTCTTTTGCATATACCTCATCAGCCTCTTCAGCGATGCACTTATCAGAGAGGCCGTTACCGATGAAGATGATATGGTCATATTGATCCCGGAATCTTTTCAATATTGTTCTTTTACAATTCCCGCAACTACCACACTCAGGGTTGTAGAAGGGAAATTCTATCTCTATTCTATCTCTGCCCCTGAATATAATTCTATTGGCAAAGTATTCAATATCAGTGACATTATGGTGGTTAAGCAAGGCATTGATATATAAGCCAAAACCGTCACTTACAATCTTAAAGTCAATCCTCTTGTCTCTGCAGGATTTATAGAATTCCTTAAAATAGGGATCTAATGTTGAGTGATGACAGATGAAATTGACCATTTCTTTTTCTGTGCCAACTATCAGTCTGGCAATTCTGGCATATGCCTCCCTTGAGCCTATCTTGCCGGCTACATAGTCCCGATCAATGTCTTTCCAGCTTTTCCTGGTGAACCTATTCAGAAAATCATACCCAACGTCTTCCTTAGTAATTGTTCCATCAAAATCACATAAAACGAGCTCCTTGGCAGGGCACTTTGAGTTTTTGGTCTTCATTTAATGTTATCCATTTTTTAGGGATATGTATCCGTTCACAGTTTACGGTTTGCAGTTAACAGTCGGCAAAAATGCTTCAAGCTTTATATAATTACAACAGCAAGCTTAAGCTTGCTGTTGTAATGCCTGCTGTTGTAATTACCGTAAACCGTAAACTGAGAACCGTGAACGGTTACAGGGTTATGTTGACCATCTGAAATTGCTGTGATATTAATAGCAGATTCTTATGTTAAGATAAGCTCAGGTATATGTCCAGTAAAAACATATTCCATAATGGAGGTCAATATGATAATTCAGGAAATGACGATGTCGGAATTTGAAGAAGGGTTGAAAAAAACTAAAACAGTTATTGTGCCTGTCGGGACTACAGAAGAACACGGCTCTCACCTTCCGCTGGCTACAGATATTATCCATGTGTATGAAATGGTAAAAGAAGCAGCCACGAGGGTGGATGTCTTCATAGCTCCTCCCGTTTTCTTCGGGTTATGCCGCAGTACAAGCCAGCATCCGGGGACCATTAACATTTCAGGAGATACCTTTAGAAGTCTTGTTAAAGAGATAGTGATATCCCTTTATACCCATAAGATGAGAGATTTTATAATTATATCAGGTCATGCCGGCGGAACACATATGTCCTCCCTGACGGAAGTCGGAGAGTTGTTGCTCAATGAACTCCCTGAAGTAAATATCGCTATAGTTTCATTATTCGAACTGATTGGGAAAGAATGTCTGGATGTCATTGAGACGGATGGAGATGGTCATGCCGGGGAGTTGGAGACGTCTCTAGTGCTCTACTCAAAACCGCATTTAGTGAAAGGTCTGGGAGAAAGTTCCTATCCTCAGATCCCCCCTTATTTTTTGATAAGGGACAAAAGAAAGTACTGGCATACAGGTGTTTGGGGCAACCCTACAAAAGCCAGTGCTGAGAAGGGGAAGAGGATATTTGATATAGCGGTGGATAAAATCGTCAACCTAAAAAAGGAGTTTGAGAAATTCAAAGGATAGTTAGAAAGGGAGATTTTTACACTATAATTCTTTTATATCTGCCGGGGGATCGATAGGCTGCACTTCAAACTCGCCCCTCAGGTTATCCAGTATTTCGTTTACGTCCCTTTCAAAATCCGGGGCTATCATTAGTTCAACTACACCTTCATGGGGGCCTAATGTTCTCATTACTGCCATACCATCATAGGCTTCAAGAATAAACTTCAGGAATGCTATATTCTTTCTGTCAACCCTGAAATACCTCTGCATAGTCTTCAAGAATGATACTCCACACAATTCCTGTGATAGCTCTGAGACCTTTGGACAATCTGCCGAAAGCTTTGAAAAAGGATACCTTTTCAAGTATATTCAATTCAAATCCCCAAATCTATGCTGGATTACGCTCAATATACTTATACTTGCTGTTTCACTCCGTAATATCCTGATACCCATGTTCGCCACATTAAAACCTGCTTCATGGGCTTTTCGTATCTCAATTCTGCTAAATCCTCCCTCTGGACCAACTAAGATAAAAAATTTATTTGCATTTGGATTCAGATCAAAGACTTCCTTTAAAGCTGCAGCCCCTTCTTCCTCCCACAGGATAAGTTTAAGGGTGTCTTTTAAATCCCTGGTGAGAATTTCTGAAAAATCAACAGGGGAGGCAATGTGAGGGGGAAAGTTTCTGCCGCATTGTTTGGTTGCTTCCAGTGCTATTTTTCGCCAGCGCTCTACCTTTTTAAACGATTTATCGTTTATTAACTTTGGGATAGAACGATCTGAATTAAAAGGGAGGATTTCAGAGACCCCCAGTTCTGTTCCCTTTTGAATAATAATGTCCATCTTGGGAAGTTTAGGCAACCCCTGTCCCAGGATAATCTCTATCGGAGATTCCCTCTGGGGAAGAAATTTTTTAATTATGTCCACCATAAGTTCTCTGAAACTCTCTTCTTTAATCTTAGCATGATACTCCCAACCGGCATCATCAAACAGAACTACCCTATCCCCCACACCAAGCCTGAGTACCCTGCTTATATGCTTAACATCTTCTCCAACTATTATCCCTATATTGTCCCTTATCCTGCCCTTTTCAATGAAGAACCTTGGCACATTCTCCCTCCATTAAAATTGCACACTGAAAATCGCTCAAAGACTCACTTTTTCTGAAACTGTAGCATATCTTTCACTTTGCATACTAGTGCTTTGACTCATAAATAACTTTACCAAAAATGTCTCCCCTCCCTTGGTGGGAGGGGATTAAGGGGAGGGGGCAACATAGCGATTCTTCACCCCTACCCTGCCCCTCCCCCATCAAGGGGGAG
>Ga0210049_1003318_pt1 | contig 14553 bp, 19 predicted proteins | sample CryGeyCG2014_300_2_FD_183964 | JGI IMG/M metagenome (GOLD analysis project Ga0210049, IMG submission 183964) | Groundwater microbial communities from aquifer - Crystal Geyser CG06_land_8/20/14_3.00 (SPAdes) (version 2) | ecosystem: Environmental > Aquatic > Deep subsurface > Groundwater | place...
GTCCGTAGAGGTTTTTAGGAAGTAGTAGCGGCAAAAGCGGACAACCGTTCTTATAAACTGATTGAATTGGACGCTGCGGCTTTTGGCTCACCGCCTGCCTCAAGCCAAAAGCCGCAGCGTCCAAATCAGTTTATAACACCACTATGTTAATTTTTGACCTTATTTTACTATTATTAAAAAGATAAGTCATTGTTTAGCAATAAGTTAAGAAAACTTTATCCTTTGACTGTCTGAGGAAAAATGCATTTTTAACAAAGTCGTGTTTATAAGAACGGTTGGCCGCTTTTGCCGCTACAACACTCTAAAAAATCTACGGACGCGGCAACGCAAAGCCTCTCCCGAATAATGCTTGAGAAGCGCGAGCAAAAAGGCAAATTTGGTGCGGGCAAATTTGCCTTTGTGGCAACAAAGAAAAATATAACCCAGAACAAATTTTGATTTTAAAATTATTACTTTTGTGGTATATTATAGCATTGTAAGAATGGTTTCCTTTAAATATCTACATGTAAGATTTTATAGTATAATCAATTAAATGTCAATATAAAATGCTCGCTAAAAAGATAAGAGAATTAAGAATAAAAAAAGGTTTATCACAAGAGAAATTAGCTCATTTGGCAGGCATTTCCTACAATACAATTGTAAAAATTGAATCTGGAGAATCAAAGCATTCTACGTTTCAAACTATGGCAGGAATTGCGAGGGTATTAGGGGTTTCGCTTGACTTTTTTGCAAAGGATGGTATTATTTAAAGAAGACTTAAATTGAAAGGCGATGAGGTTCGCCGTAACCACCTCAAACGGGAAGGTTGATAACCTCTACTAGCAATGGTAGAGGACTTTTTGTATAGGCCCCTACCAAAACCATAGGTAGAGGTTTTATTTTTTATGGGCCCAAAACATACAACATATTTTAATCTTCTAGAAGCGCTGAAAGAAGGCTGCCCGATTTGCTTTCTTGTTAAAAAGAACACGCATAAGTTTATGGATGATTTTCTATATGAAAGCGTCAACGATCCGAGAGTCAGAGAAGATATCAAAGCTTCTTCGGGGTTCTGTAATCGCCATGCCTGGCAGCTACAAAAGTTCGGAGACGGCTTTGGCCAGGCAATTGTATATAACGATTTAATGAATATAGTTTTGAAACAAATAAATGAATTAGATGAATCTTTTTCTATTAAAGAATTGCTTAAAAGCATTAATCCTGGGGTTGCCACGAAGAAAATTTGTATGTTTTGTAAACAAGAAATAGATGTAGTAGAACGCTATGTCTCTGTATTCTGGGAAAGTTTTGACGATGCAGAATTCAGTTTTCATTATAAGCATTCATTTGGATTATGTCTGCCCCATTTAGCGTTTGTGCTTCAAAAATGCAAGAGCAAGAAGCTCGGCGCAGAGCTTCTTGACATCGAAGGGGTAAAAATATCAGGTTTAATTGCAGAATTGAAAGAATTTATGCGGAAGCACGATTATCGTTTTTCTAAAGAGAAATTTGGCGAAGAAGGAAATTCTTGGATAAGGGCTATTGAAAAGTTTATTGGAAAAGAAGGGATTCATCAAAAAGGAGCGTAATCATGGCAAAGATAAAACAGATTCACGCAAGAGAGATTTTAGATTCTAGGGGTAATCCCACAGTAGAAGTAGATGTTGTGTTAGAGGGCGGCGCTTTAGGAAGAGCAGCAGTTCCATCGGGAGCTTCCACGGGAAGCCGCGAAGCAGTAGAACTGCGCGACGGTGATAAGAAAAGATTTTTAGGAAAAGGGGTCTTAAGGGCAGTCGATAATGTTAACAAGATTATAGCTCCTAAACTTATTGGCAAAGATGCTAAAAAGCAGGAAGAAATTGACCGGCTAATGATTAAGCTGGATGGTACGGAGAACAAAGGCCATTTAGGGGCCAACGCGATTCTTGGCGTATCATTGGCTGTGGCTAAGGCAGCCGCCATAGACGCGAATATGCCTATTTATCGCTATCTTGGCGGTAAGGATGCGGTAAGGATCCCGATACCATTCTTGAATATTCTAAACGGTGGAAAACATGCTGATAACAACGTGGATATCCAGGAGTTTATGATTGCTCCTTTTGGCGCGCCTTCATTTAAAGAGGCATTGCGCTATGCTGCTGAAGTATACCATACTTTAAAGGGTATCTTAAAATCAAAGGGTTTAAGCACTTCGGTAGGTGACGAGGGCGGTTTTGCGCCAAATCTTTCGCGTAACGAAGAAGCAATAGAAATTATTATTGCTGCCATTGAAAAAGCCGGCTATAAAGCGGGTAAGGATATAGCGATTGTCCTTGATCCGGCAGCCAGCGAGTTCTATCAAGACGGAAAATATCTGCTTAAGGCAGACAACAAGAACTTATCTTCGCAAGAGATGGTTGATTATTATGCTGGCCTGGTTTCGAAATACCCGATTATCTCCATAGAAGATGGCCTGGCAGAAAATGACTGGGAAGGTTGGAAGATTCTGACAAAGAAACTAGGCAATAAAGTCCAACTGGTTGGAGACGATATTTTTGTTACTAACCCTAAAATCTTAGCCGAGGGAATTAAACAAGGCATTGCTAACGCAGTCCTGATTAAACTAAATCAAATCGGCACTATAACCGAGACGCTGGAAACTATCAGCTTGGCCAAGAAATCCGGCTACACCTGTATGTTTTCCCATCGCTCCGGTGAAACTGAAGATTCTTTCTTGGCTGATATTACAGTAGCTACCAATGCAGGCCAGTTAAAGACAGGAGCTCCGGCACGTTCGGAAAGACTGGCAAAATATAACCAGCTTCTTCGTATTGAAGAAGAATTAGGCGATAAGGCGATATTTAAAGGGAATTTGAAGTGAGGTATTATTGTCCAAACTGCTGGAAGGATTTCTGGGATGAAGATTTTGAAGTCTGCCCTGACTGTGGTTACAATATCAAGGCGCATAACAATAAAGACTATGTGGATAAACTCTTAAATGCCTTAAATCACCGCGCCGGGGAAGTTAGGCATTGGGTTATTATGGTGTTGGTTCAGAGAAAAGAAAAGCGCGCAATACCCTATTTAGAGAAATTGCTGGAGGAAACAAAAGATCCATCGTTAGTTAGGGCAGCAGAGGAGGCAATTAAAAAGATTAATGCAGGAGAGTAGCAGAACATAGATAACGCGATGAGGCTCGTGAATGCCTGGATTCAGGCCGATAGCTTCTACTTAGATTTGGTAGAAGCTATTTTTATATGGTGCAAACTATGCCAAAAAGATGGATGAATAAAAATGTAATTGGAATGGGTGCAGCAAGTTTTTTTAATGACTTCTGTCATGAAATGTCTACGTCAATTTTACCGGCATTTCTTGCTAGCATAGGGGCATCGGCTGCCTTATTGGGGGTCATCGAGGGTTTTGCGGATTTAGTTTCTTCATTTGCAAAACTCGGAGCTGGTTTTTATTCCGATAAAAAGGGCATCCGAAAGCCCATAGCGGTTTTAGGGTATTTCCTGACCGCTCTCGGCATGGGTTTTTTTGCAGTTGTTTCATCAGGGTTTCAGGTTTTAATGGGAAGGGTGGTGGCATGGTTTGGAAAAGGAATACGCGGTCCGGTGCGGGATGCGATGCTCTCCGCGTCTGTTGAGAAAAAAGATGCCGGCAAAGCTTTCGGTTTCCATAGAATGATGGACACGACCGGAGCGGTTTTGGGGCCTTTGATAGCCTTCTTGTTAGTCTCAAGATTCAGATATAGGCAGATTTTTTGGTTTGCACTTGTCCCCGGCCTTGTTTCGGTGGCAGCGTTTTTCTTTTTAGTCAGCGAAGTTGCCGAAGAACCTAACCATCATATGAGGTTTCTGCCGACCTTAAGAGGGCTACCCGTGAAATTTAAACGATATTTAGTTGGTGTTGGGATATTTGGGGCCGGTGACTTTTCTCATACTCTTTTGATATTGATGGCTGCGCAAGTTTTGAAGCCAATCTACGGATCTGCCGTGGCCAATACCTCGGCTATACTGCTGTATGTATTCCGTAATGTCTTCTATGCCGGATTGTCTTTTCCGATTGGGTATTTGGGGGATAAGATGCCAAAGAGAAAAATACTATCCTTTGGTTATTTGTTATCTGCCGCTATGTGCGCGGGATTTATATTTATTGTGCCTAAATTTTGGTACCTTTTCATTCTATTTATCATCGGCGGGACGTTTATCGCTTCGGAGGATGTCTTAGAGGGGGCTATTGCTGGGGAGCTTTTGCCTGAAAATCTAAAAGGCACGGGATACGGAGCCCTTGCGACAGTCAACGGAATAGGAGATTTTATATCAAGTATAGTAGTTGGATTTTTATGGGTAGCGGTTTCACCGGTTGCCGGTTTTCTGTATGCCGGGATTCTGAGTCTAATCGGAGCGTTGGTTATCTGGAAATTGGAATAAATAAAATGAACAATGATAACTTAGTAGGGCGAAAGGATGAATTGAAATTAATTAATGACTTGATGGATAAAAAGCGAAATATCATCATGTTCGGAGAAGAGGGGGTTGGTAAAAGCGCAATCGCTCAAAGGGTACTTAACGAACAAGGAGGCAAAAACAATATTTACATGCAGGAAAACCACACGTTGCGTCAGACGCTTACGGGAATTATCACGGCAATCCCAAACGAGGAGCGTAAAGTTATTGATTCTTTGAATATCCTTGCTCTGAAAAAGAAATGCTACGAAATTCTGAAGAGTACCCCAAATTATATTGTCCTTGACCATGTGGGAAGAGTAGAACCAAAACATTATGCATTTTTTACTTATGTACTTGAGAAGAATATTCCCTTACTAGTTATTTCAAGGGGATTAGATAAAAAAGCTATCGGGCATCTATGTATGGCGCTTTATGACTTTGAGAAGGGAGAGATAAAGAATTTTGATAAAACAGCTTCAAATAATCTCATAGATTATTTAATGAAAGAGTTTAATATTAAGGTAACCAAAGAAGCCGAATTCAAACAGGCTATATTTAACCATTCTAAAGGTAACCCCAAGATAATAAAGGCTCTTTGTTTCTTGGCGCGGGATGTTAAATACAAAAGAAATGATTCTCTAGACGTGCATCTTATGGATTTGGACAGGAGAATAAACGAAACTATAGCCAAATGATTAACAAAACCAAAACAAAATACACTTGGGAAGGCTGGGAGTCATCCGGAAGGGAAGACTGGGTATTTAGCGTTAAGCACCCTTGTGAGTTCATAGGGGTGCATGCGAAGTTAATTGATAACCAGCTTAAAGAATCGGAAAAAGTGGAATATTGTATCTATTCGCCGCGCGTTTCTTCAACCTCAACGCCGTTTGGCCTTAAGGCAGCAGAATCTTCTTCTGGCGTATGCGTAACAGATACACGGTTCATTATTTCAAATAACAAACATATCAAAGGAGTAGAGCCCACAATAACCTCCATCAATTTTGAAGATATACTGTACTTTAATATCGGCAGCGCAATGCTTTTGAGCTGGTTTTCCTTAGGGTTTATTAGCCAAGGAGAATCAAAGCAACTAACAATAATATTTAGCTCAAATGGAAAACATCATTTTCAAAAGGCGCTGCGTATATTTAAGAAACATTGCCTTACCATAAATACGGATGATTTCAAATTAGATTCTTCTTCTCCGGCAGCATTTATTTATAAGATTAAAGATAAAATCCACCGTGATTACTTGAAGACGCTTCTTAGCGACCAAGAAAAATGTATTTTGACTTTTTCCTGCCGGTATATCTGGGAGAAGGTTTTAAATAAGCGTTCCTTACTTAAGCGAAAGAATCAGGTGGCTTATCTTACAAGCAAGGCAACAGTCCTCTTAACTAATAAAGCGCTTATGATTGCAAAAGATGGTGTGGAGCATTCAATAGGAACTAGCGTAGACGTCTTGAATATATCTTTGGACAAGGTCAAAAGCATTAGTTTATTCGAGGGAACCGTGGATAGCGAGAAGATTCACAAGCTTAAAATATCTTTCAACAAGGAGGTTAGACAAGATATGTTGGAGATAAGTTTTACGGATATTGATGAAGAAACGAGGATTTCCCTAAATAACATCGGTGGACTTTTGGAAAGCACAAAGAAAGAGAAGTATTGAAGAATGGAAAAAATTTATACGATTACCGCGCTATGCTGGTATTTTCTATTGTCATAGGTATTGTATTTGGATTCCTTGCCGCACTGACGGCATTTGCTATTACGTGGCATGAATATGAGAAACACAAGTTTACAGGGAAACGGCTTTTTATGGAAGCATTTCAGACTGCAATTTTCACCTTCGTTGTTTTTCTGCTTTTGTCACTTCTCGCCGGTTTTCTTCTTGCGCGCTTCGTTATTAAATAATCGTTAATATTTGTATTACTCCGGCTTGATATTGATTGACAGGAATTAATTTCTGTTATATTATTAGCATATGCCAATAACTAAAAGGAAAGTATATGCCCAGGCCTTGTCGATGTAGAAGAATAAGATGCAGCCCAGATACGAATTACTTTAAACCTCGCGGTATTCCTTTGGATATGCTTGAAGAGGTAAATCTTACGCTGGACGGACTAGAGGCAGTCAGGCTTGCTGATTTGGAAGGGCTATATCAGAAAGATGCTGCCAAAAAAATGGGAATTTCCCGGCAGACCTTCGGGAATATTATAAACTCAGCCCATAAAAAGATCGCGGATGTTCTATTAAACGCCAAGGCGTTGAAGATAGAAGGCGGAGTTGTCAAGAAGGTGGATTAAATGGGTAATTTATTAAAACAGGATCAGGATAGATTAAGATTATTCAAGAGGTATGGTTACGACATCCCCAGGGCTAGGGAATTCATTCTTACAAAAGCCAAAGTTTCAGAAGGTACTGAAATGTGCCCGATTAACACAATGAAAGACATGTACGAAATTATTAAGGAAAACGATAAAGTTGTGACGTTTTAATTTTTTGATTTTCTTTATTGATTGGATATGGTAAGATAGGGTTAGTCTTATATTTTCCGTTAATTCGGGGGACACATTACTTAATTCCGAATTAAGTATGATGTTCATGGGAGAGCGGTGAAATTGCATATCGCTAATAGTATGAAAATGATAAAAATTAAAAAATTATCAAAATTAATTATTTATTGCTATATGCTATCTGCTATATGCTATATGCTAAGCGGCTGCGTTACGATACCTGTTAAAGAGCCATTACGGGTTTATAGTTTAAACGGCACTATCTATTACGCGCTTGCCCCTTTATGCGACTTAAGGGGGATATCTTTAAAATATGATACCTTTTCCCGAACGGCCAATCTTTTTAAAGATAGCCATAGTATAACTTTGAAGGTTGGCGATAATTTAATCCTGGTTGACCAGCGCGCAATATTACTTAATCATCCGGTGGATATCTATCAGGGGGCGGTAGTTGTTCCCGGCCAATTTAAAGAGCAAACTTTAGATATTTTATTCAAATCCGCCAAAATTACCGCTATGCGTAGAACAGGCCCGCTTTCCTTGGTAATCAAAAAAGTTGTTATTGACGCCGGGCACGGAGGTAATGACCCCGGGGCAATCGGTAGGAGAGGGGTAAGGGAGAAAGATGTTAATCTGGATATTGCCAAGCGCTTGGCTAACCGATTAAGGGCGGAGGGTGTCCAAGTGGTTATGACTCGCAGTTCAGATAAGTTTATTCCTCTTGAGACGAGGGTTCATATAACTAACAATTCTAAGGCCGACCTTTTTATAAGTATCCATTCCAACGCTAATCGGACAAGAAGCTTGCATGGTTTTGAGGTTTATTATGTTTCAACTAGCGTTAGCGATTCTAAGCGCGCTGCTTATTCCGCTAAGAACACCTATCTTAATTTGGATAGCTCTTGTTTTGCCAGCCAGTCACAGGATTTAAAGGCCATACTTTGGGATATGCTTTATACTTATAACCGGGCAGAATCAATAGAATTATCCCGGGCTATTTGTCGTTCAGCAGACGATAATTTAGCTGTCATGGTAATCGGCGTAAAAAATGCCCGTTATCAAGTATTGTGCGGGGCGCAAATACCGGCGGTATTGGTTGAGGTAGGTTTTTTATCTAATCAAAACGAAGAGCAGATGCTTAAAAGCAGTGATTATCGTGAGAAGTTATCTCAAAGTATTATGGAAGGCATACGTAATTATGCCCGGGGTTCATTGAATAAGGGAGAAGGTGCGGGATGAGTCCGATAGGCGTGTTTGATTCAGGGGTAGGGGGGCTGACTGTAGTAAAAGAGCTAATTCGTCAACTGCCTTATGAGGATATAGTTTATTTTGGCGATACCGCGCGTGTCCCCTACGGGATAAAATCAAAAGAAACGGTAATTCGTTTCTCCATAGAGAATATCCTTTTTTTGTTAAAGTATGACGTAAAATTAATTTGTATTGCTTGTAATACCGTATCCAGTCTTGCCCTGCCTGAGATTAAAAATCATTTTCGCGTTCCTATCATAGGAGTAATCAGCCCGGGGGCAAGGGAGGCGGTAATTGCCACTAAAAATAAACGCATTGGAGTAATCGGGACTAAAGGCACAATTAAGAGCCGGGCTTATGAAGATGAAATTAAACAGCTTGATACCAAAGTAAAGATTACGGCAGTGGCTTGTCCTTTATTCGTTCCATTTGTGGAAGAGGGTTGGTTAAACGGGGATGTGGTTTTAACCGTAGCTAAACACTATTTAAAGCCGTTAAAAGATGCTGGAGTAGATACTCTTATTTTAGGCTGCACTCACTACCCACTTCTTAAGAAGGTTATTAGTGGTGTAATGGGCAAAAATGTTATCCTGATAGATTCGGCAAAACAAGTGGCTATGGAAGTGAATAAGATTTTGGCCGCAGATGGCCTATTAAATAGTAAGGGTAAGGGCAGGCATGAATTCTTTGTCAGCGATAATCCGGAATGGTTTAAGAATCTTGCCGGAAGATTCTTAGGCCGGCCGGCAAAAAATGTGAAGAAAGTTAATGAAGCCCAAACTTACGGAACGAAGTGAACGTAAGTTTGAGGCTGAATTAACCCCCGCTGCTTCGCTTTGCGAAGCAAAGCGGCGGGGGGAAGCTCGTCCCGCCTCTTGCGTTTTGCAAGAATGCGGCGGGACTCACTTATGTATAAGATAAAAGTAGAAGCGGAATTTAGCTCGGCGCATAACTTAAGAGGTTATAAAGGGAAATGCGAGGAATTACATGGCCATAACTGGAAGGTAGAGTTAGCCGCCGGCAGCAAAAACTTAGATAAGGTCGGTATGGTCCTGGATTTTAAATTCTTGAAACGTAAACTCAATAGTGTTTTGGATAAGCTTGACCATAAATATTTAAATCGTGTTGATTACTTTAAGAAGGCCAATCCTACTTCGGAAAATATTGCCAAGTACATATATGACAGGTTAGGAGATAAAGTTCCCGGGCTTGTTTCTATAACTGTCTGGGAATCCGAGAAATCCTGCGCTACCTATGATGGCGAATAATATTGCGGTTGTCCTTTTATCCGGCGGGCTTGATTCCGCCACAACTTTATATCTTGCCAGGAAGCAGGGTTATAAGTGTTTCTGCCTTATCTTTGACTACGGCCAGCGCCAAAAAAAAGAAATAGAATACGCAAAAAAGATTGCCCGCGCGGCAAATTGTCCGTATAAAATTATAAAAATAAATTTACCATGGAAAGGCTCTGCTCTTTTAGATAAAAAGATTAAAATTCCAAAACTTGCGAACTTGCGAACTTGCGAACTTGCGAACAAGATACCTTCAACCTATGTTCCGGCGCGCAATATCATTTTTTTAAGTTTTGCCCTTTCTTATGCAGAGGCAATCGGAGCCAAAGCGATATTTATCGGCGCGCATGTTCAGGATTATTCCGGATACCCGGATTGCCGGCCGCAGTTTTACCGCGCCTTTAAGAAAGTTGTGTTAACCGGTACAAAAGCCGGCGTTGAGAAGAAAAGAATTAGAATTGGGACTCCCTTAATACACAAAACTAAGGCCCAGATTATTAAATTGGGCGAAAGATTGGGAGTCTCTTTTGGATTAACCTGGTCCTGCTACCGGGGAGGAAGGGTTCCTTGCGGTGAGTGCGACAGTTGTTATTATAGGGCAAAGGGATTTAAGGAGGCCGGAATTAAGGATCCGTTAAAGAAATGAAAGGAAAAATTGCCGAGGTTTTTGACAGTGTTCAAGGCGAAGGCCTATATCTGGGGGAGAAACAAATCTTTGTGCGTTTCTTCGGTTGTAACCTTAGCTGCCGTTTCTGCGATACCAAGCTGTATAGTTTCTCAGAATATGGCCCACAGGAGTTGTATGAGAGATTAAAGATGTATCGCAAGAATTACCACTCGGTTTGTTTTACCGGAGGAGAGCCTCTGGTCCAGAAAGATTTTTTAAAAGAGATTTCAAAATTAACGCACAAAGATAATTTAAAGAATTATCTTGAGACCAATGGCACGCTTCCCGACGCGTTAAAGGACGTGATAGATTATATAGATATCGTGGCGATGGATTTTAAATTTCCCAGCTCAACCGATTTGAATAGTTTTTGGGATGCGCACCGCTTATTTTTAGAGGTTGCCTCTGCGAAAGAGGTATTTATTAAGGCGGTAATCTGCGAGTCTACCGAAGAAGGAGATTTAATAGATGCCTTAAGGTTAATTCGGGAGGTTGCCAAAAATACAATTCTAATCCTACAGCCTGATTCCGGAGCAAGCAGTGAATCCTTAATTAACAAGTTAGACGGTTTTAAGGATATATGCAGAAGAGAAAAAATAACTACTTGCGTAATTCCACAGGTGCATAAGATAATGGGGTTAAAATGAAAGTTCGCAAGTCTCCCTACGAGAGATTGCAGGAAAATATCAGAGGGCTGAAGACTCCGGAAATCGAGGTCTGGCAAAATCAGTATCGAGACAAATTGTATACAATTTGTCTCGAAATCCCGGAGTTTACCTGCATTTGCCCTAAGACCGGGCTGCCGGATTTTGCCGTTATAAAAATAGAATATTCTCCGGATAAATATTGCGTGGAGCTTAAGTCATTTAAAATGTATACTATATTTTATCGTAATATAGGCATATTTCACGAACATCTCACAAATAAAATGCTGGAGGATTTTGTTAAAGCCTGTAGTCCGCGTTGGGCTAAAATAATATCCGAGTTTAACCCCCGCGGCGGTATAAAGACTACCGTGATAAGAGAGTATAGAAGCAAAGAGGGTAGGTAGTATTTAGCGGGTGGGGAAAACCAAAAATGAAAATCATAACTGTTAAGAAGATTGAAAATGCGGTGGCGCAGTTGGCGAGAGAGGCCAACCTTTTTTTAAGGAAGGATGTGCTAACGGCTTTAAAAAAGTCTTATCGCCTTGAAAAAAATAAACGTTCTAAGTTGTTCCTGAAAGCCATAATTGATAATGCTGTTTATGCCCGAAAAGAAAAGTTGGCTATTTGTCAGGATACGGGCCTGCCCTTAGTTTTTATCGAGCTTGGGCAAGATGTAAGAATTTTAGGAGATTTTAAGCAGGCGGTTATTAAAGGTATTGCCTTAGGGTATAGGAAAGGCAATTTCCGGGAGTCAATTGTGAGCGATCCTCTTTTAAGGGGGAAGCCGGTATATCAGGGCGCGGTTATACATATGGATATTGTTAAAGGGAGCAAAATAAAAATAACAGTTATGCCGAAAGGGTTTGGCTGCGAGAATAAATCGCAATTAAAGATGTTTTTGCCTACTGTTGGTATAGGCGAAATTAAAAAATTTATCATTGAGGCAGTGAAGACAGCAGGGCCGGATGCCTGCCCGCCTTATGTGGTAGGGGTGGGGATCGGCGGCACCGCGGATTACGCTTCTTTGTTAGCCAAAAAAGCGCTCTTGAAAAGGATTAAGCTGCAGAGGGGACTGTCCCCGGCCTGCCCGCCGAAGCAACAGTGGCGGGAGGGGACTGTCTCCGGACTTGAGCGGGAATTGTTATTACAGATTAATAAGCTTAATATCGGCCCCATGGGCTTAGGCGGCAAGACTACTGCGTTGGCAGTAAATATCGAGGCTTATCCTACGCATATTGCAGGGTTGCCTGTAGCAGTAAATATTAGTTGTCATGCCTTACGCAGCGCAACAGCAGTACTGTAGGGATTGTCCTTCAGATGGTAAAATAATGAAGATTTTAAACGCTCCTATTCAAGAAAAATATATCCGAGAACTAAAGGCCGGCGATGAAGTTACGCTTTCTGGAACAATTTATACTGTCCGCGACCAGGCGCATAAAAGGCTCATTCAAGATATAGGCAGAGGTAAAGAATTACCTTTTGATACCAAGGGCGCCGTGATTTATTACTGTGGGCCGGCTAAGGCGCCTAAGGGGAGAGTCATCGGCTCTTGCGGCCCGACCACAAGTTCGCGTATGGATGAATTCACTCCGTTATTGCTTAAAAAAGAATTAAAGGCTATGATTGGTAAGGGTAGGCGTTCTAAAGAGGTAATCGCCGCAATAAAAAAATATAAGGCAGTGTATTTTTTGGCGCCCGCGGGCTGCGGCGCTTTGATTTCAAAATATATTAAAAAAGCGGAAACGGTTGCGTATCCGGATTTGGGGCCGGAACAGATTTTAAAGTTGGAAGTTAAAGGTTTCCCTCTCATTGTAGGGATTGACTCTCAAGGAGGTAGTATCTATGATAAGGATTGACGGAAGAGGCGCGGATAAAATTAGGAAAGTTAACATAACCAGAAATTACATTAAGTATCCCGAGGGTTCGTGTTTAATAGAATTGGGGAATACCAAGGTTATATGCACCGCATCAGTTGAGGAGACAGTTCCGCCTTTTTTAAAAGGTACAGGCACCGGCTGGGTGACTGCCGAATATGGGATGCTGCCGCGTTCTTGCGGAACGCGTATCCCCAGGGGGAAAAATTCAGGCCGCACCTATGAAATACAGAGATTGGTGGGCAGGTCTTTGCGCACAATAACAGAAATGAAGAGTTTAGGCGGACGCACTATTTGGATTGACTGCGATGTCATACAGGGAGACGGCGGAACGCGCACTGCCTCTATCACCGGTAGTTTTATCGCCTTGGTAGATGCCATAGCCAGGCTTAAAAAAGATGGAAAGATTAATGAAATCCCGGTCAAGGATTATGTAGCTGCTACAAGCGTAGGTATTGTTAACGGGGCATTGTTTTTGGATTTATGTTATGAGGAGGATTCCCATGCGGAAGTGGATATGAATATTGTGATGACCGCAAGCGGTAAGTTTATTGAGATTCAAGGCACCGCGGAGCGAAACCCGTTTTCCAAGGATGAGATGGATAAGATGTTGGATTTAGCGAAGAGAGGCATCGAAGATTTATTTAGCATCCAGCGCAAATTAGTCGGCGATATACTGAGTCATCAATAATGTTAGAGTTAATAGTAGCTACCAAGAATAAAAAAAAGCTTAAAGAGATATGGGAAATATTAAGAGGGTTTAATTTAAAGTTAAGTTCTTTGGTAGATTATAGCCGAGCCCCGCGTATCATTGAAAATGGCAAGACCTTTAAGGATAATGCCGTAAAAAAAGCGGTTAAGATAGCCCGTTTCAGCAAAAAGCTGGTTTTAGGAGAAGATTCCGGACTTTGTGTTAACGCGCTTAGCGGCGCCCCGGGAGTTTATTCTTCCCGTTTCTCCGGGAAAAATAAGAGCGATATCCGGAATAATCTAAAGCTGCTCAAGCTATTAAGGGGCTTACCTTTAAATAAAAGAAAGGCGTATTATATTTGCGCTGTTGCTTTAGCCGATGAGCATGGTTTATTAGGAGTGGTAGAAGGAAAGTGTCGAGGGGCAATAGGTTTTGTTTTAAAAGGCAGCCGCGGCTTTGGTTATGACCCGCTTTTTGTTATACCAAAATATAATAAGACATTCGCTCAGTTAGGCGAGAAGATAAAATACGGGATGAGCCATCGTTACCATGCTTTAAGTAAAGCAAAAAAGATTATTCAGAAATATATTGAGAAACATAAGGGCAATTGATACAATTAAGATTTATAAAGGAGGTCCTTCATCCCGCCTAGGGGGACTCAGGGCCGTTTTTCCGATAAGTAATAGATTGAAAAACGGGGAGTAGCTCAGTTTGGTTTAGAGCGCTTGCTTTGGGAGCAAGAGGTCGTGAGTTCAAGTCTCACCTCCCCGACCAGTTTTGAGAAATTGGCTACTGAAATTTAATCTATTCTACCGCGCGCGGAGCGCGCTCCCGTATCTCCCGATTTACCGCTCGGCTTCTGTGGGCAGAAGCCTCGCTGGGCGCCCCGCTGGGGCGGGGCTTCTTGCTAATGTAATGCGTGTCCAGCTCTGCTTGCGTCTGGCAGCTGGGTGGGGCAGCTGCCAGACGCAGCGTCCTCACACCAACTTGTTTTTACCCGCTAAAAAATATTTGTTTATAAGAAGTGTTCGTCCGCTTTGCCGCTACAACATCAAAAAAACCTGCGGACGCGGCAACGCAGAGCCTCTTGTGAATAACGCTTGAGTGCTCAAGCAAAAAGGCAAATTTTGGGTGGGGGCAAAATTTGCCTTTTTGCCCCTAAACTGCACCTCTTAAAAAAAACAAATTGCCTGAGGGGAAAAA
>Ga0210049_1003322_pt1 | contig 14538 bp, 21 predicted proteins | sample CryGeyCG2014_300_2_FD_183964 | JGI IMG/M metagenome (GOLD analysis project Ga0210049, IMG submission 183964) | Groundwater microbial communities from aquifer - Crystal Geyser CG06_land_8/20/14_3.00 (SPAdes) (version 2) | ecosystem: Environmental > Aquatic > Deep subsurface > Groundwater | place...
ACCTGTAGCCGCCGGCAGTGAGTTTTAGGGGGCTGGCAAAAGCGCCATTGTAATTTTGAGAACTCCAACTCGCTCGCTCTGCATCTAATTCCGCGCCTGTTGGCAATCGCCAACCGACTGGACAAGGATTGTTATTTCCGCTTACTCCTTGCCATAAATTATTATTTTGAGGACTTCGCCAGTCGTAAGGAGAACCCATACCCCTAATAAAATTTGCGTGGCCAGGGACATCGGAACCAGAAAGATTAGTGGTAGTTCCGCTGGTGCGGGTCTGATGCTGATCGTCTAATCTTCCCCACTGAAAAAGGTCGCCGTAGGCGTCAGAATCATTATAGGCGGTAGCAACTTGCCGAGCGCCAAGGTTGCGGTCCAGCCAGCATTTGCCATTGCTTAATACTATTCCGTAAGTAACGAGATTGCCCTTATAAATGAACGTGATTGAATCGCCACAAATAAAAATGGAGCCTAGGTTGATTTCGATGGCGCGTTGGGCATCATTACCGGAGCCAGTTGAATAGGAGCCGACTGATTTAATACAGCCGTCGGAATATAAACAATTTGCCCCTGATGGCGTAAAAGTAGCTTGCGCGCTAGCGCCGTTATTTAAATCAATAGAACAATAAGAGGGAGGAATTTCCCCTGAGCAATTGCTTATCCCTGCCTCGATTTTTTTTTGGTACAAAATATTTTCAATGCCGGAGTCGGCGGCGTAAAAAGCAACCACGGAATTCTCTATCCCGGTCATTAATTTTATCTGGCCGATCAGAAGAACGCTGATACCTAAAGCAGTCGCCAGCATAATACTTAGGACGATAAAAGTGAAATAAATAGCGCTTCCTTTTTCTTTTTCCATAAAATTAAATATCTAAATTTCGCTGCGAAATTGTGGTTTGGACTTTAGCGGTGGCGCCGGATTTGCTGACGCTCAAAGATATTGTCACTCTCGGCTGTTTTTGATTTCCTGATTCTATGCCATCGCCGGCAACACTCACATTAAAAGTATTTACCGTTATCCCTGAAGTCAAAAACAAAGTAACGATTGAGGCGCCCGTTCCTTTATCTTCTTTTAAATTTCCGTTGCCGTCTGAATAAAATTTCTGGCAAACGCCTTCGTGATTTTTAAATTTTACGCTTGTCGGCGTCCATTCATAATTTAAACCATTAGCAATACAAAAACTATCATCAACTTTCTGGGCCATTCTTATGGCCCGGCCCATATATTCTATTACGTAGCTGGTTTGGGAAGAGAGCTCTTGAGAGGCCAAGGCTCTTTTCTGCCCCTGAACTCCGGAAATAAAAATCCCGACCACTGTACAGCCGACTGTGGTAAAAACAGTTATCGCCACCAACAATTCAATTAACGTAAAACCTTTATTCATTTTATTGTTGTTGCCAATTATATAGCCTTTCTTCAATGATTTTATTATAAGGCCTCCCTTTATCCGACCATGAAACATCTACCGAAACATTCAAAATATCTGAACCGTCCGGCGTAACGGTAATTTTTCTCCTAAATTTCGTGTCCGGTCCGGAATTATAACTATAAAAATTCCCATCAAACCGAAGATAAGTATTCCACGCAGGGTCCAAAGTGGCAGAATTATAATCGGCTCCGCATCCCGATTCACAACTGTTTAACCCATTCTTCCAGTTATAAACATTCAAAAAATTGCTGTCTCGGATATTTTTAACGATTTCCAATCCCTCTTGAGCCAGATAAATAGCCGTCAAGCGGGAAGAAACTGTTTGAGTATAATAGATTGTCTGATTTATCAATGAAAAAGCAGCCACCAACCCAACGGAAATCAAGAAGACAGCCACTATTACTTCAATTAATGAAAACCCATTTCTCATATTATTCTACGTAGATTAATCCTGCTTTGTTTATTTTAACTGTTTTTGTTTCGTTATTTTTAGGATTCGTAAGAATTATGGAAACATCTGTTATTTCCGTTGATATTTCTCCTGAATCTCCATAAAAAATAACTTTTGGGTCAGGCGCTTGAAAAATAATCGTCAAATTATCGCCGGCAACACCAGGGAGGAGTCCGGAAACTTTAACCGAACTTTCAAATTTTCCCAATCCCCCCACCTCTTCCCCAATATTATAACTATGATTCGGGGGATTATTCACGTCAGCAAAAACAGTATAATTCGTTGAACCTGAACCTTTAGTCAAGGAAATTCCATAGCCACCGCTCGGATAGGCAGTCCCGAATTTTTGAGATTTGGTGGCCATCCCCTCTGCCATTCTTATACTTTGGAGCAGGCTGTCGGCTGACCTCTGGAGAGCAAATTTTTCTCCGCTATTCCTGTAATTAACAAAAATAATCATTGACATAACTCCGATAATAAAAACCACTGTCAATAATTCTATTAAGGTAAATCCATTCTTCATAATCCCAAATATAAATTAATGATTGTTTGCCCCCAGAACAAGGCAATGAATGTTCCGGCCACAAGAAATGGTCCAAAGGGAACTTCCGATTTCATTTTTTTCTTTTTTAAAAGAATCAATCCTATCCCTATTATAGCACCGGAAAAGAAAGCCACAAATAAAGCGACTAAGATATCCATCCAGCCGAGAAAAAGCCCCATCAAAAAAGCCAGCTTGATGTCCCCTATCCCCATGCCCTTGCCTCGAGTCAGCAGAACAATCGCCAAAAAAAACCCGGCCGCGCCGAGAGCGCTTAAAATAAAACTATGAAAATTAAAAATTAGAAAATTAGTTAAATGTTCCTTGCCGGAAGCGAAAAAAATTGAGGCCGGAAAAATTACAAAATTGAAAATTATTGAAGTAGCGATGGCCGGATAAATTATTTTATCGGGAATTATATAATGTTTAAGGTCGTAGACAAAGATAATTATCAAAAAACAAGAAATCAGAAAATAGTAAGCGTTGAGCAACAGATAATAATTAATAAACGGTAAAAGATAAATGGTAAAATTAAAAATTAGGAGAAATAAAAGCCCGGTGGCTATTTCCACTAAAGGATATTGGATGGAGATGGGTTTTCGGCAGTAGCGACATTTCCCGGCCAAAAGCAGAAAACTTAGCAAGGGAATTAAGTCCTTCCATGAAAGCTGATGCCTGCAATGAGGGCAAAAAGACCGCGGAGCTGAAAAACTTTCATCCGGCTGAAGACGAAAAATCACTGAATTTAAAAAACTGCCGATTATTGTCCCAAAAACAAATACGAAAGGATAGAGAAGGAAAGGGAAATACATATTATTATTTAAAGCCGGAGAAATTAACGCAGTTGTCTAAGGTCAAGGGAATGGAAAAATTAAAGGAACCGCACACTTCCCTATATCCTATATTCGTAGCTACAAAATATCTGACATCAGAACAAGAGCCCGAATTTTCCATATGGGCGTATAGGCAAAACTTTTGATTATCAGCCGTATTATCAACCCATTTGTAAACTAATGGCTCATTATTTTTAGGGTCAACGGTTAAGGGGAAATAAGCTTCCATTTCCGGTATATTGTTCTGGGAGACAGCGGTAAAGAATTTTTTGGAAACGTCATAATATTTTTGCTGCACCGAAGACACTTTCTTAAGATCGGCCATTCTTTGGGCGTCTCTCATTTTTTCTCTGGCGCTACCCATGGAAACCAAAACAATGGAAACTAAAATCGCAACAACAGCCAGCACGACCAATATTTCCACTATAGCGAATCCTTTTTTTATTTTCATAAACATATATTTTTATTTGATTATTTGATTATCTGATATTAATTTTAGCACAAACAATAAAAAAGGAAAATTGTGAAATAAAAAACGGCCGGGGTTTTCCCCAGTCGTTTTTTTTACATTCTTTCTAAACAAAATCTTCTCAAATTAGTTACAACCTGACCTCATTTGACCTCCACCGGTTACATTAACCAATCCCGGTGAAGTGAATGTCCCTGCTCCCGCTTCAAGATATGTGCAAATTTCATAATCATCTACCGTAGGAGCTCCTGCTGAACCATCTGCCTTGCTGATGCCATATTTACATACCACTGTTCCTCCATTAGCGCAAATAGGCGTAGGGTTTGATGGGTCTATATATTTCTGAAGAGTTAAGTCCGTTGTATTGATGGTACATGTAGCGACGCTTGAATCAGCTACAATACAACCTCCTAAGGCATATCCATTAGCGCCAGCTAATTCCAAGGCTAAAGACATTTGTCCCAATGAAGCTACTCTGGCGGCATCTCTGGCTTTAGTTCTGGCATTGCCCATTGATACTAAAACGATTGAGGCCAAAATTCCGATAATAGCGATAACGACCAATAACTCAATTAAAGTAAAACCTTTTTTTGCTTTCATCATATTATTTTTATGTTTTTAGATTTACCCGCCCGCTGGCGGGGTCCCGCTGTGGCGGGATAAATTTTTATGTTTAGGTCGACCTTTCTAAATTTTCCTTAATATCTTAATTTTACCTTATAGAATTTATTTGTAAAGAATTTACCTGTGGAAAAGTTTTAGTATTCTGACATTGACTGATACAGGGGCATCAAAACGGAAATTAAAATGAAAGCGACGCCGATTCCCAGAATGACGATCATTAACGGCTCCAAAAGTCCCAGAAGGTTATCTATACTACGGTCAACTTCTTGGCTGTAAAATTTAACTATGTGGGTCAAAGATTTGCCTAATGTTCCGGTTTTCTCTCCGACCGAAACCATTTGAGAAAAAATGGTTGGGAAAAGAGCGGGCGACTTAATCAAGAAAGAAGAAATCGGTTCCCCTCCTCGGATATCGTCCCGGCTTTTCAGAATGGCATCTTTGTAGACATTATTTCCGACGATATTGCCGGTAATTTCCAAGGCTTGGCCTATGGCTATGCCACCGATGATCAAAGTGGAAAGGTTTTCGGCAAAACGGGCCAAATAAATCATTTTCAAAACAGGCCCAATTACAGGAAGATTGAGAAAAAAGGCGTCAAAAAAATCCTTGCCTTTGGCGCTGTTATAATATCTTATCAAAACCGATACAACGACGATTATCACCAGCAGAAGAGCCCACCACCAGTGAATCAAAAACTGGCCAGAGCCCATTATCACTTTAGTAGCCAGAGGAAGCTCAACCCCGCTCTCAACAAAAACATCATTTAATTTAGGGAAAACGAAAAAAATCATAGCCAAGGAAACTGCCACGGCCACCAGACAGACCATAAGGGGATAAATCATCGCTCCTTTTATTTTTGCTTCCAGATAATAGGCTTTTTCCAAATAGTCAGCCAAGTAAGTGAGAGATTCGGACATTTTTCCGGTGGCTTCGCCGGACTTAACCATAGCAGTGTAAAAAGGAGAAAAAATCTTGGGAAAAGCGCTCAAAGCGTCGGAAAAAGGAACTCCCCCCTCAACATTTTCGGAAACTTTTAAAATTTTTTCTTTAAAAACGGGATTTTTAACTCCATCAGCTAAAATCCGCAAAGATTCAAACAAAGAAACATCCGACTCAAAGAGAACAGAAAGATGCCTGGAAAAAAGAACAACATCTTTCTTGGAAACATTGTCAAAAAAAGATATTCTTTTAAAGAAAACAGGAGATGTTCCCGCCTCCTCCAAAAAGGTAATGAATAGTCCGTTGCCCTGAAGAAGACTGATGGCGGTTTCTTTTGAAAAAGCCTCCACGGAACCGGAACGGATTTCTCCATCTTCATTTCTGGCGTAATAATTAAACTTCATATAATTACAATAATTCTTTTAATTCGCCCGGGTTCAGAGAATAAAGCAAAGCGTCGTCCACTGAAATCTCTCCTTGACTGACCAAATCAGCCAAAGACCTGTTTAAGGATATCATCCCCTTCTCCCCGGAGGTTCCGATTACTAAAGGAATTTCGTGAACCTTGTTTTCTCTTATCAAATTAGAAACAGCCGGCGACGACAAAAGAACTTCGCAGGCCGGGACCATCCCTCCCTTTATCCTCGGAATCAGCCTTTGAGAAATTATTCCCAAAAGATTACTGGAAAGCTGGGCCATAATTTGGTTTTGCTGGGAGCCGGGAAAAGAATCTACGATCCTGTGAATTGTCTGACTGGCGGAATTAGTATGCAAGGTGGCGAAGATCAAATGACCTGTTTCAGCCGCAGTGATGGCCGTAGCGATCGTTTCCGGATCCCTCATTTCCCCGACCATTATCACGTCCGGGTCCTGACGGAAAGAAGCTCTAAGGGCGCTCTTGAAAGATTTCGTATCCTGATAAACTTCTCTCTGCTCTATAAGACACTTGTCATCCTTAAAAATATATTCAATAGGATCTTCTATAGTAATAATATGACCCGTTCTTGATTGATTTATCTCATTAATTAAAGAAGCGAGAGTCGTTGATTTTCCTTCAGAAGAAGCTCCTGTGACCAAAACAAGTCCTTGCGACGCTTTTGTAAACTCGCGCAAGATAGGGGGAAGATTTAATTTTTCAAGAGTAGGAATTTCCGAAGGAATCAGCCTTAAGGCACAAGAAATCTCCCCTCTTTGAAGAAAAACATTAACCCTGAAACGGATGCTTGATTGTCCTCCGTCTTCAACGCTATAAGAAAAATCCACTTCTTTATTTTCCAAAAACTCCTGCTTCTTGCCTTCAGGAATAAGAATGTCCGCCAGCCCCTTCACATCCTCGGGAGACAATCTTTCCGTCCCAAGGATAGGGGCTAAATTTGTGTCCATGCGTAAGAAAGGAAAACGCCCGGCCGACAAATGAAGATCAGAGGCTTTTTCTTTTACCATCTTTGACAGCAGGCTTTTTAGTTGAGATTGGTAATTTTTCATTTTTTTAAGATTTTTTCTTTAAAATTTTTATGATCTCATCAACTATTTCGCTGGGAGTATAATGAGCTTTTATCAAGTACTGGCTGGCCCCCAATTTCATTCCCTCTTCAATTTCATTTTTCTGGCCAAGATTGGAAAGGATGATGACTGGAATATTTTTCAAATCTTTATCTGATTTTAATTTTCTCAAAACATCTCTTCCGTCAAGGCCGGGAAGAACTATATCTAAAATTATTAGATCGTACTTATTTTCCTTGGCCTTCGCCAAACCGCTTTCCCCGTCTTCGGCAACATCAACCGAAAAACTGGAGGCTTTTAACTTCACATTATAAATATCTATCAGAAATAAATCGTCCTCAATTAAAAGTATTTTTTCCATTGTTTTTTATATATTAATTATTATTGTTCCTTGGTTACCCTTAAAACTTCTTCTATGCTGACAATACCCTTAAGAACTTTCAGTATGCCGTCCTGTTTCATAGTTGTCATTTCCTGGCGCTTCGCCTCTTCTTCAAGTTTTCTAGAGTCAAAGTTCTTGAGATCAATATTAGCTAATTCCTTGGTCATTTCTAAAATTTCGTAAATGGCTATTCTTCCGGAAAATCCGGTATCATTACATTTCTTGCATCCGACCGGTTCAAAAATTTTAAGAGAAGCAACATCTATGTCTTTTTTCGCCGAAGGGGGCATATTCCCAATTTCCTTAAGAAGAATTTCCATGGTCTGTTTATTTAAAACCGACTTCTTTTTACAGTCATTGCAAAGCACTCTGATAAGTCTTTGGGAGATAATGCAATTCAGTGTGGGAGCAATAAGATAAGACTCTACCCCTAAGTCAAATAAACGAGGTAAAGCTGATAAAGCGCCGGAGGTATGAAGCGTGGACAAAACAAGGTGGCCGGTCAAAGAAGCGTTCATGGCCAGACTGGCTGTCTCTCCATCCCTGATTTCTCCAATCATAATAATATTCGGATCTTGCCTTAAAATATGGCGAAGCCCGGAGCCGAAACTGTATCCGATTTCCGGCCTGATTTGCGATTGATTGACTCCCTCAATGAAATATTCCGCCGGGTCTTCAAGGGTTACTATATTAACGCTGTCTTTATTGAGGGCATTAAGAATGGCGTAAATGGTCGTACTCTTTCCGCTACCGGTAGGACCGACTACCAGAATAAGCCCGTATGGCTTTTTGATTGAACTTTCAAAGATTCTTTTGTTTCTTCCCTCCATCCCCAAGTCATCTATTTTCTTCAAACCCATCGTTGAATCAAGAACCCTGATGACAACTTTTTCTCCCAGAGTAGTGGGAAAAGTAGATACTCTGAAGTCAACATTCCTGTTGCCTATTTTAGTTGAAAACCTTCCGTCTTGAGGGATTCTTGTTTCGTCAAGTTTCAATCCTGAAAGAATTTTAATTCTGGCTACCACAGCCGGAGCAATTTTTATGGGCAAGAAAATGGACGAATGCAAAACTCCGATAAACCTAAAACGAACCCTTAACTGCTCTTTTGTCGGTTCTATGTGGATATCAGAAGCTCCGCCCTCAACCGCATGCCTTAGAATAACAGCCACAATTTTAGTTATCGGCGCATCTTCTGATATGGCCTCTGTTTCAACATCTCTCCCGGACGGCGATTCTTTATCGTCTAATTCATTTCTTAAATCATCCAAAGCTGACCTCACCTCTTTTTTAAAATTTTTATATTGATTCGAAACTTTATTAAAAACGGAAAAACTGATGAGAAAAATTTGGGAATTAAATTTTTTCTCCCTGGATAAAAAGCTCAATGCTTCTTGAGCTTTCAAATCCTCCGGGTAAATCATACCCACATCCAAAAGATTTCCCTTCCCCTCTCCGAGTGGAACCATTTTATAATAAACAGCTGTCTCTTCAGGAATTAATTTTAAAATTTCAGGAGAAATGTCCTCAACGTCTTTTTTCAGAGGAACGCCTAAATACTCGCTTTTTGTTTCAAAAACTATTTCTTCCGAAACCAATCCCTTGTCCATTATAACCTGCTCTTCCTTCTCTCCGCTTTTATTGATTTCGTATTCCAGTTGAGTGGCTTTTTCTTGAGGCAAAACGCCCTTTTTCGCCAATTCCTGTATTAAACTCATATTTTAGTATGGGATGAATGGGTTTTCCCTGCCGACTTTTCCCGTAAATCCAGGGCTCTTCTCAAAGCTCCGCAAATCATCTAAGACGGGGCTGTTCAAAATTTCCAAATTTATTTCTATTTTTTGCGGCGCTACGATTTCAACGGTAAAATCTTGCTTAACAAAAAATTCGTTGCCGGCAAAAAAATATTTCCAAATGAAAAAAAACATAATCAAAAGCGTAATCGCCAAAATCAGCGTCATAATATCGTTTTTCTTTTTCTTCTGTAAAAATGTAATGGCCATAGAATTAGTAGCTCCTTACCCTTGACTGAATGCTAAAATTAAATATTTCTCCCTTCCCCGAAGAGAAGTCTAAGGAAGTTATCTCAAATAATCTGGCTGAATTCTCCATAACAGAAAGGAAATTCTTAAAAGAAGAATATGTCCCCTCCAGAGAAAAACTTACGCCAGATTCCTTAATTCCCTCTCCGTGGCCTGAAGAAGCGAGGAAATCAGCCTTTGTGTCTTTTAAAATCATTCCCGATTGGGAAGCTGTTTTTTGCAGAAAGTCAAAAATGGCCGGCACGCCCACTCCCGAAGGAGTAGCTACGTCAATTTTAGCGAACTGACTCCCCCTGGCGTCAATATCTTGAACTATTTTCTCAAGGTCTTTAATATAATTTTCTTTATTTTGAATATCAATTTTCTTCTGCTCAATGCTTTTATTAAGGAAATTAAATTCATCGTTTTTTGGAAAAATTAAAAATACAATCAGGCAGACTGAAGCAAAAAATAAGAATGCTGAAATGATTATTTTTTTCATTTATTTTAATTATTGGCTAAGCCAAGCACGATCCCCTTGTCAAAGGAGAAGTCTATGGCAAATTTTATCTTTCCCTTGTCTCCAATGGAAACACCTGACAAATTCAAACTTTTTATTTGAGGATTATTTTCCAATATTTTAACCTGCTGTTCAAGAGATAGAAAACTCTCTGTTTCGCCGGAAAGATTAACGCTGCCAGTTTCCATATCCAACTCAAGATCGGAAAATAAAACTTGAGGATGAGTATTCTTTTCGAGAAAAGGGAAAAATCTTGAAGCAAAAACATGACTGCCCATTAATTGAGAAAATCCTTCTATTTTTTTCTTATAATCAAGGGCTTTTTCTTCCAAAGCTATTTCTGAATCTGTTTTTTGCGCTATTAAAGAATTTTTAAAGCCATCAAGGGTCGCTGAAGCTTTTTTAATAAAATAGAAATCCAAAACAAGATAGCCGACTATAACGGTTAAAAGAACAACTATTGAAGAATACAAAAGCGCGCTTTCCCAAACTGGCGGTTTTTCTGCTGGCTTTGGAATAATTTCTACCATAGAGCTATTTGTTTAATTCACGTAATGCGACCCCGACTGCTATCGCATAGGACGGACCCATTTCTTTTAATTTTTTTTCCAAGATGGGTTGATAAAAAATATTGGCGAAAGGATTGGCGATTTCCACTTCTTTTTTCAGATAATCCTTAAAATATTCTTTCAATCCGGCTGTCAAAGCGCTCCCGCCGGACAATATATATCTCTTTATTTCCTGATTATTGGCTCTGCAAAAACTTTCCGAAGCCTCTTTAATTTCCTTGAGTAAGATATCAAAGAAAGAGCTTAAAGTATCCCTGACGATATTGGAAGACGCGCCCAATTCCTGTCCCAAAAGCAATCCATATTTCTTTTTAATGCCATCAGCCTTATTATAATCTATTGATAAATTTTTCGCCAATTGTTTTGTCATTTTATCCCCAGAGACGCTGAAACTGTAAGATTTTCTCAAAAATCCATTTTCAATAATATTACAGGTTGAGCTTTGAGCTCCAATATCAACCAAGGAAACTATCTGTTTCTCCTCCTTCGGGGCAAGAGCTCTGGCTAAACCAAAAGCCTCTGCCTCCAAAGCAACCAGTTCCAAATTAGAAAAATTGGCAATGGACTGATACTGACTGATCATATCATTGGAAACGGCCACCAGAAGGATCTTCCATCTCGCCCTTTTCTTGTCAACATCTTCTTTCCCGATTATTTCCCAATCTATGGTCACGTCTTTCAACGGAAGAGGGATATGCTTTCTCGCCTCAAAAACAACTGCTTGAGAAAGCTCCTCTTTCATCATCGGTGGCAATTCAAAATTAGTGAAAAAACTGGAAAAATCAGGAATGGAAAAAACAGCCCTTCGGGTTTCTATTTTAGCTTCTTCCATTATAGATGATATTGCTTGAGCGGTATTCTCAGGAGAAATGCGGAAAGAGCCCTTCTCCGCCTCTCTGAAATGATTCTGATAAACATCGGCAACCGTTGCTTCGCCGTAATTTTTCAAAATTATTTCTTCTCTTTTCCGCAACAATTCAACCATCTTTATGGAAGACGTCCCGATATCTATTCCCAAAGAACTTTTGGGCGTACTTTTAAAAAGTGGCCAAGACATACAAGTTTTATTAATTTCAAATTTCAAATTTCTAATTTCCCAGCCCGAGGCTGGTCTGCCTCTGGCGGAAAATTTCTAATTATACCTTACGTATATTATAATACAGAAATGAATAAATTAAAATAAAAGATATGAACAAGCAATTTAGAAAGCTTATCTCTGATTTTTTCTTTCCGAAATTCTGCCTTATCTGCCAGGAAGAGGGCGACTATCTCTGCCAAAATTGCCGGGCGGTTCTTCAAGTCTCAACGGAACATCAGAAATATTCCTGCGGAGATCTTTCCGACCTCTACTCTGCGATTGATTATAGCAATCCCCTCTTCAAAAACATAATCCATAAATTTAAATACCCGCCTTTTGCCGAAGAAATTTCTGAATCGCTGGCTTTTCTGATAACCGACCATCTGAAATTAATTGACGAAAAACCGAATTTTTCCGGCTTCGTTATAATTCCCGTACCGCTTCACAAAAAAAGATTAAAGTGGCGAGGGTTTAATCAGGCGGAAAAAATCGGAGAAAAATTATCAGAAGCGCTCCACATTCCTCTATTAAACGACATTCTTGAGAGAATAGAAGAAACGCTCCCTCAAATGGAACTTTCAAAAACAGAAAGAGGAACAAATATTAAAAATTGCTTTGCTATAAAAAATGGAGAGGAAATAAACAATAAAAGAATTATCCTTCTTGACGATGTCTTTACCACCGGAGCGACGATGAATGAATGCGCTAAAGTTTTGAAAGATGCCGGAGCTAAAAAAATAATCGGCATTGTCGTCGCCCGCGACTAAATCCGAAAAACCTTGCGGAGGAGGTGGGATTCGCCCGGTCATAAGACCGGGCGTCGGGTCGGATGACCCGACGAACTCACAAGCCCTTTCGAGCGCCGGTTTTTTCCGCCCGCTGGCGGAACCCCCCGCCTCTGGCGGGATGGCAAGACCGATGGAATAGCCGTTATCCGCAATAAAAAACCGCGCTACAACTCACAATCGTCGCACGCGGTAATTTTTAGAATCACGTTGCCGTTGTTTTCACCCTTACGAGAGCAACTTTTTTGGGCAAAGTTCACCCTCCTATCACTACCCTGCCATCGGGTAAAAGTTTTACTGTCCCTTCCACCCTCTCCGTCTTTCCATTAAACCTAAAATGTCCTCTTACAAACTTTTCTTTAAAATCTTTCGCGTTGTTGTTTCCCGTATTCAATGTAATTTTTTCCATTTCGCATTTCCTTTCGTTTTTTTCACTTCATTATCTTCCATCAACAATTCAATAATCGGCGCAGAAGAATCCTTTCTCCAATTGTTAATGTCCAATAAAGGACAATATATCACTTTATAAATTTCCGTCAATAAGATTACTCTTTGCCCCAGAACTCATCAGCTTTTTTCTCCATCTCATTGAGCCGAGTGTAATAATCGGGAAATTCATTAAGGTGAGCCAAAGATATTTTTCCGGTCGTCAAAGGATCGTCATTGGTAACATTAGTTGAGGCATTTACTGTTCCATGTTCCAACTCCACATCCATCCCCTGCCGGAATTGTTCAACATCAAATTTATCCCATTTAATTCCCAACTGTTCTCCGATTTTCTTTGCCTCTTCATCTGTAAATTTTTTCTTAGACATATTTTTATAATTTTATTTGGCTAATTATTTTTTTGAAAAATTCTTCTACTTCCGCTTTGCTGATTTTCTTCCCCAAAAAGATAATCTCAATATCTTTGATATCTTCCAAATAGACAAGCTGTTCCAAAAACAACCGTGAATTAAATTCGCCACCATATTTCTTTTCGGCCAAATTAATAATCTCGTCTAAGGAAGAATACTGCCCTGAAATAATAAAGTATAAATCAACATAATCCTTGTAAGATCCCCTTCGTCCAATAGTATAAGCCTTAGTGGCGGCAATCTCTTTGACACTTAACAATTTAACTCCTTCGTAATCAATGACATCTAAAATAATCGGAAAAGGATATTTTAAAAAAGTGGTTTTTATTTCTTCAATAAAAACAGTTAATTCATCTATATTGTTAACAGATAAAGAAAGCGACTTGTCAAAAAAATTCTTTTTTACTTTATCTAAAAGATTGTCGGGAATATCTTCTCCTGAAAATAAATCAAAATCGACGGACATCCTGTGCCCGATTTGCAAAGCCAGAGCAGTGCCACCGGCTAAGTAAAAATCGTTAAAATTACTTAACTTTGGAAAAATTTCTTTTGCCTTATCGCTTAGGGCCTCTAAGAACATAGTTAAAATCGTTAATGGAAAAAATAATTGAGGCCAGCCGGCGAGCGGACGGCCTTATTTCAGTTGCTGGTATCTTCCTCAAAACTTCTGCAACGACGCTTCTGCCGTAATTAGAAACCAACCAGCGCCAGTGTTTCAAATCGCCATAATTTATGGCGTTAACAATAATTATCTCCCTGTGTTTCTCCGCCTCTATATCTGAAAAATTATATGACCAAAGAATTGGCTTAAAGAAAACGGGCAGAGATTTATTTTGTTCTGAAAACACCTCACTCATATTTATATTTTAGCTCAAAATTATAAAAACGGCAATTAAATGTGTCCCCAGAAGGATTCGAACCCTCATCACCGGCTCCGCAAGCCGATACTCTATCCATTGAGCTATGGGGACTTTTTAGCCGACGTCTTAAAACTATCAAAAATATAACTTTAAAGCAATTTAAATAACCTAAATTAAATTGACTATCAATGCTTTAATCGCTAAGATAGAAAAACAAGGAGAGGTGGCTTCAGCCCGAGGCTGACCAGCCCTGGGCTGGGAGCGGTATAGTTTCCTAAATTTATGTATTATGTCTATATATTAAAAAGCGATAAGGATGGTAAACTATACAAAGGATTTACCATTGATTTGAGAAGAAGGATCAATGAACATAAATCAGGCAAATCTACCTATACTAAAAACAATGGTCAATGGAGATTAATATATTACGAAGCGTTTATTTCTAAATCAGACGCATTAAGAGAAGAGGAGTTTTTGAAATCAGGAAAGGGCAGAGACAGAATAGAATATTTGTTAAAAGATTTAAAAAAAGTCAATTAAAAATTACATAAAATTGGAGAGGTGGCTTCAGCCCGAGGCTGACCAGCCCTGGGCTGGGAGCGGTATAGTTTCCTAAATTTATGTATTATGTCTATATATTAAAAAGCGATAAGGATGGTAAACTATACAAAGGATTTACCAT